>Ga0136846_1222085_pt1 | contig 11440 bp, 11 predicted proteins | sample HopSoiMetagenom2_FD_96841 | JGI IMG/M metagenome (GOLD analysis project Ga0136846, IMG submission 96841) | Grasslands soil microbial communities from Hopland, California, USA - 2 Assembly 2016 (version 4) | ecosystem: Environmental > Terrestrial > Soil > Grasslands | place: USA: Hopland... | reverse complement strand
GTGACGCCGTCCTCGAAGGTCAGGGTCACGCTGTCGGCGAACGACTTGAACCCGGAGAGCTCCAGCTTGGTCAGCTTCATCGCGCGGATCCTGTCAGGGGGTCGCCTGATCCTGGGTGGTGACCACGAACGAGGGCATGCCGATCTTGCGTCCCGCTTCCTCCGCCTGCTCCCGGGTGGGATAGGGGCCCAACACGACCCGGTGTGGCTCGTCGCTGCGCGTGGGCTTGAGCACCGATGCGGGAAGCCCCGCGGCCCTGAGCCGCTGCGACAGCTCGTCGGCCCAGGCAGGGTTCTGGGAGCTGCTCACCTGGAGGTAGACCGTGGCGCCGCGGGTGGAGTCAGCGGCGGCCGCGAGGGAGGCGGAGTCCGATTCCGCGGGCACCGGCTCGTCCTGAGCCGGATGCCAGGCCAGCGGAATGAAGAGATCCTCGGTGCTCTCATCGATGGCGCCTCGCCGGGCGAAGTCCTTGGCCCCCAGGTCGAGCGCCACCAGGCGGTCGCCCTGGCGGGTCAGCAGGGTGTTGGGTGAGACGACCTGCGGCAGGCCGCCCTCCCAGCGCGCCGGCGCCGCGCCGACCAGATGATTTCGGCCGACATCGAACACCCAGGCGGAGTCGCCGATGGCCGGGCGGATCAGCACCCACTGGCCATAGAGATCGCCGCGTAGCGCCACCGCGGGGCCGGGGAGATCCACCTCGTCCAGCTTGTCCCAGGAGTAGCGGTCGAAGATCACCAGTGTTCCGGTCTCCCGCACTACGTAGAGACGGTGCCCCGAGGGAGAGAACATGACGGCCTTGGCGCCGTCCACGTCCAGGGTGCGCGGCTTCTCCTTGCCCTGGGTCTGATACACCGTCACGCCGCCGGGTCCCGCCACCGCCACGAGATCGCCCCAGAGCGTCTGGGTCATGTCGCCCTCGGCGATCGTCGTCGTCGTGGGGGCTTGATCCGGGCCCAGCACTTCGAGGCCGGGCTTCTTGCCGCTTACCCGGGCCAGCACACTGCCCGACATGGTCGCGTTGAGCTCCTGCGGCGTGCCCTGGAGCTTGGAGCGGAATCGTACCGGTGTGCGCCGCACGAGCTGGGTGACGACCTCGCCGGTGTCAATGGTGAAGAGCGAACCGTCCGGACCGACGAACGCGTTCTGTACCTGCTCGGTGTAGGTGCGGACCCGATGGGTCTCCAGGTCGATACCCACGACGTTGCGCTTGCGGTCGAGACAATAAACCAGGCCCTGCTCCGGATCGGCGCCGACCACGCGCTCGAGCGGAGGCAGCTTGTCCTGCATCTTCCAGGAGGAGGCGTCGAGGCCGGGCACCCGATAGAGTCGGGCGAGACCGCCCTCACGGGGCACGCGGAGCAGGGTTGCCGTGGTGGGACCGCGGCCCACGGCCGGCAGGTTGCCGGAGGCCAGGTCCGGCTCCTTCCCGCAGGCGGCGAGAGCGGCCAGGGCCAGCGCCGCGGTCCAGGCTTGTAAGAGGTTCACCCCAGAAAAGATAGCGGGGCGGCCGGGGGGCGGGGCAGTGGGCGGCCAATGTCCGCCGTGGCCGGCGCCCCGCGGCCCGCGCGGTAGTGCCTAGTACGCCGGACTAAGGCTGAAGGTCCAAAGCCCGCCGACTCCGGGCCGATCGAGCGGAATGGCGTACTCGAGCCGGCCAATGGCGAAGCCGAACATGTTGGCCCGGAGCGAGAGACCAAACGTCTTCAGTGGGGTCCGGATGTTCGTCGCATTGTTGCCCACCTCACGATTCCAGGCGATGGTGCTGCGATCGTCCCAGATCAGGCCCATATCGTAGAACGCGGCCAGCTCCATCGGGGGCAGCATCACCGGATGGTTGCCGGTGGGGTTGAAGAGCGGCATGCGCAACTCGAATGAGGTGACCGCCAGTTGGGTGCCCACCAGCCGGTCCAGCTCGGCGCAGCCGGTCTCCGTATTGCTCTGCGCGGCGTTGAGGCATTCGTTGCGCCGGTACGAGCCCGAGGTGTTGCCGCGGATGAGGTCGGTGGTGCCGGCGAAGATGCGAAACTCGTGCGCGTCCCGCCCCACCCGGCCGTAGTATTCGAAGCGGCTGGCGAACACGAACGGTCCTGGGAGCCCATCGTAGCGCCGATAGTCGACGTTGAACTGGGCGAAGGTCCAACTACCGATCGATGGGGCCACCTCGATCCGGTAGCGATGGCCGTAGAACGGACTCACGTACCCGGTGAGCGAGTTGTCGAACACCATTGCCACGGTCGGCTGCACGTAAGTCACACCCTTCCGATTCTGCGTGTCGAGGAAGGGATCGTCGGTGGGGAATCCCGTTGATGGGTCGAAAGGCTCCTTCACCTTCAGGATCGCGTCGTCCACGTTGGCGAAGCGTACCCCGGTCTCGATCCGCCGGAACCGGCTCACCGGATAGTACGCCGACGCGAACACCGAGCGCACGATCAGGCGGCGAATGTTAGTGACGAAGATGGCCTCGCCGGGCCGGTTGCTGGCCTCGACCGAGCTGGGCTCGAGGAAATAGTACGGGTCCTGCGTGATCCCGGTGGCCCAATTGATTCGATGGCTCAGATTGGCGTAGGCCGCCAGGATCTGGGCCTCGTTCACGTGCCCGTTCACATAGCCGGCGAAGACCAGCTGATGATTGCCCAGCATGTCGCTCAGCGACACCGCCGAGCCCCCGTAGAAGCCCCGGCCGAAATTGTCCCGGGTGTATCCGATGTTGGGCCGCGCCACGTAGTCGGGACTGAAGCGGACCCGGTAGTTTTTCAAGGTGAACTCGCTGGTGTCGGGCAGGCTGAAGTCGGCCGAATCCAGCAGAGCGGCGATCGAGACCGGCTGGGTGACCACCGTGGTGTCCCCGGTCCTGGCCACTTCGCCCGAGGAGCGGAAGCCCGACGGGGTGCGGTAGATCGAGCCGCCCTCGCCCACCTGCGGGCGCACATCCTCACGCACCTGAAGCGAGCGGGTGGTGTCGATCGGCGGGTTCGCCGCCAGAATCCCGGTGCTGTCCACCGGCGCCGGCCGATACGGGCCACGACGCAGCGACCGCGGGTTGTTCAGGGTGTAGATATCGTACTTCCCGTCCTCGTAGTACACGAACGCCAGGCGGTCGGCCTTGGGGGCCCAGCTCAGCACCGGGGAGAGCGGGGTGATACCCTGCGTGCCGGTATAGAAGTCGGTGAGCTGATAGACCTCGCGCTCCTCCATGTCGTACAGGAAGATGTTGCTCACCCCGCTGCGGTCGGACACGAAGGCGATCGAGCGGCCGTCGGGCGACCACTGGGGACTCACGTTCTTGCCCTTGTCCATCTTATCGAGCACCCGGATGTTCCCCATCGCCAGGTCGTACTGGGCGATCCGGAAATTGCCGATGGCCAGGGTGTGGAAATCGGTCTCCGGACCGCGGTCGGTCGCGAAGGCGATGGTCTTGCCGTCAGGGGACCAGACCGGGTGCAGGTCGGCGTACTTGTCCTCCGTGAGCCGCCGGAGCCCGCTGCCGTCCCGGTTCACCACGAACAGATCGCTGAAGCCGCCTTCGTAGCCGGTGAAAACCAGCTGCTGCCCGTCCGGGCTCCAGGAGGGTGTGGTGACGCCGCTGAGCTTGAGCTTGATGCGGTCGACCGTCCGGTTCTTGGCCGCGTCCACCACGACGATCTCGTCCCTGGCGCCGCGCTTGGCGGCGAACGCGAGCTCCTTTCCGTCGGGAGACCAGTTGGCCTGGGAGTTGATGAAGCGGTACGTCTCGTAGTTGCTGCTGATGCCCGACTTGAGGATCCGGTGCTTGGGCTTGCCGGTGTTCCCGTCGGCCAGCCAGAGGTCCACCGAGTAGAAATCCTTCTCGGTGAAGTAGGCCACCAGCGACCCATCGGGCGAGAGCGCCGGGGCGAGGTGCAAGGTGCCCTGGGACTTTTTCTCGGTGAGCAGCGCGTTGGCCACCGCCCGGGCCCGGGCCCGGGCGCCGAGCTCCGGCAGGTAGCGCTTCTGCACCGCGTCGCGCCACTGGTCGGAGAGCTGATCGAGGCTCAGGCCGATGGTCCGCCGGAACGCCGGCTCGATGCCGCCGGCCAGGGTGGCCTTGAGGATCGCTCCCACGGCCTCGTCTCCCCAGCGCTCGGCCACGTAGGACCAGAGCGCGTGCCCGAAGCGGTAGGGGAAATACTGATACGGATCCAGCGTCATCTGCTCGATCGTGGGCACCTTGCCCTCGAGCGACGCGTCGCGGAGCCACATCGCGGTCTCTGAATTGATCGGACCGATCGAGAGGAACTCCGCCATGCCTTCCGCGAACCAGAGCGGTGGGGAAATGGCTATGAGGGTGTTGATCCCGGCCCCCGCCCGTCCGCGCGACCAGATGTCGTACTGGAACTGGTGGGCCATCTCGTGCATCAGCACGTGCTCGAAGTCGGCGTAGGAGCCCGTGAACGGCATCACCGCCCGGTTCCGGGCGAAGTCGGTCACGCCGCCCGTGCTCTCGCCGCCCACTTCGGTGGCGTTGGTCTGCTGGAAATCCGCGCTCGACGCGTAGAGGATGATCGGCTTCCGCTCCCGGAACTCGTGGTTGAGCACCTTGGAGAGCCGGGCATACGAGCGCTCGGCCATACGGGCGGCGTCCATCGCGGCCACCCGCTCGCGCTCGTAGAAGTACACGTCGAAGTGCTCGGTCTGGATGATCTTGAACTTGAAATTGGTGTACTGCACCTTGTTCCGCCCGAAATACTGGGCGGACGCCAAGCCGGGCGTGATCAGCAGCAGAAGCAGCAGCGCCGGAGCGACGCGTCGAAGCATAGGTGTCCTCGATCAGGTGGAGCTGGGCAGCAGCTCCGGGGCATCGTCCCAGAGACGCTCGAGCTGATAGAACGACCGCGTCTCGGGATGAAAGAGGTGGACCACGAAGTCCACGAAGTCGAGCAGCACCCAACGTCCGGTCGTCAGGCCCTCGACGTGGTGGGTGTGGTGACCGCGACGGTCGAGCTTTTCCATCACCGACTCGGCGATCCCGCGCACGTGGGCGTCGGAGGTTCCGGAGGCGATCACGAAGAAGTCCGTCGCGTCGGTGAGACCCCGCAAATCGAGTACCACGAGGTCGTTGCCCTTCAAGTCCTGAATCGCGCTCAACGCCAGGCGGAGCGCCTCCGGAAACCGCGCCATCACCACCCGGTCCTGTCCTGCATCATGTGTCATTCCTCGACTTTCCCCCCGTCGCGTCCGCCGGTCGGACGGGGGTTTCGTCCTCTATTTGATAAAATATCGCCCAGGCGCCGGGCCCCACGTGAGTGGCCAGAACGCCGGTCGCGAGGCTCACGAAGCAGTCGCGCGGCCGGTAAGCCGTCACCAGCGCCTCCCGGACCCGCTCGGCAACCTCGGGGGCTTCCGCGTGCGCCACCCCGAAGCGTAGCACGGTCGGGCGGGGTGTGAGTCGCCGATCCAGCCAGCTCAGGACCCGGGGGATGGTCTGCTCCCGCCCGCGCACCCGGTCCAGCGGCACCACTCGTCCGCGCTCGTCCAGGGTCAGGATGGGCTTTACGTCCAGCATGCCGCCGATCCAGGCCTTGCCCCGTGAGACACGTCCGGATCGGAGCAGGTAGTCGAACCGGTCCACGGTGAGCAGCATGCCCGACCGGCTCCGCACCCGCTCCAGCTCCCGCACCACGTCCGCGCCGGTCCACCCGGCTTCGGCCAGCTCCGCTCCCCGGAGGGCCAGCATCCCGAGCCCGAGCGAGGCGGAGCGGCTGTCCACCAGGTGCACGCCGCTGATCCCGGCGGCCCGAACCGCCGCCTGCGCCGACCCGAACGTTCCCGACAGGTTCCCGCCCAGCAGCACCGCCAGCACTTCGTTTGCCTCGGCTCGCGCGTCCCGCAGAATCCGAACGAAGTCGGCCGGCGCGGGCTGCGAGGTCGTCGGCAGGTCGCGCGCCTCGCGCAACCGGCGGTAGAACTCCTCGGGCCGGAGCTCCAGCCGGTCCCGGAACGATTCGCCCCCGAAGCTCACCTGCAGGGGGACCAGGGCGATGTGGTGCCGGTCGAGCAGCAGGTCGGCCAGATCGGACGCGGTGTCGGTGACCACGGCGACTGGCCGGCGGCCCGGATGGGCCAGGCGCCGGTGCTGCGCCCGCATGTCGTCGGCCTTGGTCCCCTCCACTCGTCCCCACCTGGCTGCATAGGTAAAGACGGCCTCGGGGACGTCGGTATGCACATGAATTTTGAGCACATCGCCGGCCGCGGCCACCTGTACCGAGCCACCAAAGGCGTGCATCGCGGCCCGGGCCTCGTTGGCGGTGGGCAGCTGGGCCCCGCGCACCACCAGCTCGGTGCAGAACTGATAGTCCCGCTCGACCGCCACCTCGACCATGGCCGCTGGCACGGTCGCCGGCTCCCCCGACTCGGCCATGGGCACGATCGGATCGCCATCGACGAGGCGGACTACACCCTCCAGCATGCGGACGAAGGCCTTGCCGCCCGCGTCCACCACGCCGGCTTCCTTGAGCGCCGGCATCAATTCAGGAGTGCGGGCCAGCGCGGCTTCACCGGTCAGCAGCACCCGGTGGAGGAACTCGGCCAGATCCGGCGAGGCGAGGGCGCCGCCCTCGGCGGCGCCGGCCACCTCCCGCGCCACCGTGAGAATGGTCCCCTCGCGCGGATCGTCGAGCGAGGCGTAGACCCGGTCGGCGCCCTCGCGGAGCGCCCAGGCGATTGCGGGCGCGTCGGCTCGGTGCCGCTGCCCCAGACCATCGGCGAATCCCAGGAGAAAGTGGGCCAGCATCATGCCCGAGTTCCCCCGGGCGCCGAGCACTGCCGCCAGGGCCATGGCCCCTGCAGTCGCCGGGAGCGGCGCGTCGCCGAGCGCCCGGAGGGCGTCGGCGACGGAGCGCAGCGTCAGGCTGAAGTTGGTGCCGGTGTCGCCGTCCGGGACCGGAAAGACGTTGATCCGGTTGATCTCCTCCCGCCCGGCGGCGACCCAATCCGACGCGGCGAGGACCGCCCGCGCCAGTCGGGGGCCGTCGAGGTAGGCGATCCCGACGGTCATCCCGGGCGGATCACTCCGCCACGACCGAGACTCGGACCTCAGCGTGTACGTCGGGGTGGAGACGGAGCGAGACGGTGTGCTCGCCCAAGGTCTTGATCGGATGGTCCAGCTCGATCCGCCGGCGATCGACCGGGTGGCCCTGGCGGCCGAGCTCGTCGGCGATGTCCTGCGCCGTAATGGAGCCGAAGAGCTTCCCCTCTTCACCGGCCTTCCCCGCCAGCCGGAGGTGAACTCCCGCGAGCGTGGCGGCTTCCCGCTCGGCGCCGTCTCGCTCGGAATTGAGCCGTACGGTCCGGGCCTTGGTCTCGGCCGCGATCCGCTTCTTGTTGCCTTCGGTCGCCTCGTAGGCGAGGCCGTGGGGCAGGAGGTAGTTGCGCGCATACCCCGGCTTGACGCGCACCAGCTCGCCGGCCTTCCCCAGGGTCTTGATGTCTTCGCGCAGGATCACTTCGATCATCGCTCAAAGCCTCCGGTGACGGGCGTCAGGCGACGCCGGAAATCTAGCCACGTGTCGGCGAGACCGAGCAGGGTCAGTCCGCCCAGGACGAACGGCAGCAGCAGCAGGGTGACGGCCGCGATGGCCGCGAGGACCGGGACCGGCACCCTGCCCGCGACGGCCGCGAAGACCGCCATGCCCCGCACGGTGTACAGCGCGCCCCAGACCAGGACGACGTTGTCCCCGACCACCCGCGCCCCGGGGAGCGGCAGGAGCAGCAGCGCCACCCCGATCACCAAGCCCCAGACCATCTGGTCGTTGAACGAGAACGCCGCAAAGGGCGCGGGTGCGGGGCCGATCGGCCGCTCGGCGATCCGGTGGTACCAGGACCAGGCCAGCCGAAGGCCCGCGATCGCCGCGAGGGCGAGCAGCCCGGGGTAGAGCGTGGACAGCGTGTCGGCCATGCCCGCCAGATCGGCCAGTGCCTCGGTGGCCCCGCTCATCCCGGACCACTGCGCCCGGGCCAATCGGTCGATCTCGCCCAGGTCCAGCTGAATCGACTGCCGCAGCTCGGTCCAATGGACGCCCAAACCGACCATCCAGCCGCCCAGCGCGATCCCGGCCCCTGCGGTAGCCGCCAGACAGCGCGACAGCTGATTGGAGGGTCGCCACAGCGTCAGGGCCAGATAACTCCCCGACACGAGCACGGCGGCGGCCCGGACGAACTGCCCGCTCAGGCCGCTGCCCTCGCTGAGCCAGAGCAGCGACCAGCTGGCGGCCGCGGCCGCCCAGACCCACTCGCGCAGGGTGGCCGGCCGGCTGAGCAGGAGGAGTCCGGCCAGCGGCCCGAAGACGAACATCGGAGGCGCCACCAGCAGATAGCCCGCGAACAGCAGCACCGGGCGCCACCCCGTGCGGGTCAGCCCACGAAGCCCTTGATGTAGGGCAGCAGCGCCAGCTGCCGGGCCCGCTTGATCGCAGTGCTCAGCTGGCGCTGATGGCGGGCGCAGGTGCCGGAGAGGCGGCTGGGCAGAATCTTCCCACGCTCGGTGAGAAAGCGCGACAGCGTGCGCTCGTCCTTGTAGTCCACCACCCGCACGCCCGACTCGCAGATGGCGCAGGTTTTCTGGGGGCGCCTCATTCGTCGTCCTCTACGTCGCTCTTGCCCGCGGTGACCGGGACCGGCTGCGCGCCCTCGTTGACCACCACGAGGAACCGCAAGATCCCTTCATCCAGCTTGATGGCGCGCTCGAACTCGGGCAGCGCGGTCGCGTCGGCCTCGAACTTGGCGACGACGTAGTAGCCGGTGTCGTGCTTCTTGATGGGATAGGCCAGCGTCCGCTTGCCCCACTGGCTGACCTGGGGAGGCTCGATGCCGTCCTGCTGGATGAGTGCGTGGAAGCGCGCGAGGCGCTCGTTGATGGCGGTCTCTTCGAGCGCACTGTCGAAGATATAGACCACCTCGTACTGGCGGGTCATGACACCTTCCTTCGGTCTGAGTCGCCCCGGGCCGGTGCGGGCGCCGAGGAGGATGGTTTGCGAGGCGGGAAGTATAAGCCGGGCGGCAGCTTGAGGCTACCCCCGACTAGCTGCTGAAGCGAAACAGCAGAACGTCCCCGTCCTGCACCACGTATTCCTTGCCCTCGGCCCGTGCCAGCCCCTGCTCCCGGGCCCCTTTCCAGCCGCCCACCCGCACGAAATCGTCATACGCGACCGTCTCCGCGCGAATGAACCCTTTCTCGAAATCCGAGTGGATCACCCCTGCTGCCGCCGGCGCCTTGTCACCCTGGTGAATCGTCCAGGCCCGGACCTCCTTCTCTCCGGCCGTGAAGTAGCTCCGAAGCCCGAGCAGGTGGTAAGCGGCGTGGGCCAGCCGGTCGAGCCCGGATTCGCTGACGCCGAGGGAGGCGAGAAACTCGACCCGGTCCTCGGGTGCCAGCTCGGCCAGTTCGGCCTCGACCTTGGCGGAGAAGGTGACCACCTCGGCGGTCTCTCCGTCATTGGCCAATGCCACCCGCAACGCCTCGACGTGGCGATTGCCGCCGGCCAGATCGTCCTCCGCCACGTTCGCCGCATAGAGCACCGGCTTGCTGGTGAGAAGGTTGAACCCCCGGAAGGTCGGCGTCTCCTCGGGAGACGGCACCACGATGCGCGCGGGCTGTCCTGCCGCCAAGGCGTCACGCACTGCTTCCAACAGTCGCTGCTCCAGCTTGGCCTGGACGTCGCCGGACTTCGCGGCCCTGGTCGTCTTGTCCAGCCGCTTCTCCACCGAGGCCAGGTCAGCCAGGCCCAGCTCGATGTTGATCACTTCCCGGTCTCGCACCGGGTCTACCGGCCCCATGACGTGCTGGATGTCGTCGTCCTCGAAGCAGCGCACCACGTGCACGATGGCGTCTACCTCCCGGATGTTGGCCAGGAACTGGTTGCCCAGCCCTTCGCCTTCGCTCGCCCCCTTCACCAGCCCGGCGATGTCCACGAACTCCACCGCGGCGGGGACCGTGCGCTCCGGGTGTACCAGGTCGGCGAGCACGGCCAGCCGCGGGTCCGGCACCTGGACGATCCCGGTGTTCGGCTCGATGGTGGCGAAGGGATAGTTCGCCACCAGCGCCTTGGCGGAGGTGAGGGCGTTGAACAGGGTGGATTTGCCCACGTTGGGCAGGCCGACGATACCGAGTCTGAGCATGATGTCGTGAGGCCCTGGTCAACTGCGGTTGTGAGCGGCCATCGCGCGCTCGATGCCGTGCTCCACCCACGACTCGGCGGCGTCAGCCATGGGATCGAGGAGCTCGTCGAGGATTCGGCGCTCCTCGGCGGGGAAGGGGGCCAGCACGTAGTCGGCCAGGTCGTCCAGTCCGGCGGGCACCGGTCCGACCCCGATGCGGAGCCGGGCATAGTCCTGCCGCCGAAGGCTCCCCTCCACGCTCTTGAGCCCGTTGTGGCCGCCCGCCGAGCCCGCGCCGCGGAGCCGGAACCGGCCCAGAGGCAGCGCCACGTCGTCCACCAGGACCAGGAGGTCGCGCGCGGGATCGAAATCCGGGAGGGCGAGCAGCGGAGCGAGGGCGGAGCCGCTGCGATTCATGTAGGTGGTGGGCTGGAGCAGGCGGACGGGCCGGCCGTTCCAACGGCCTTCGGCGATGCGAGCCCGCTCGCCCCGACGGAAGCTGCCCAGCTGCCACCGGGCAGCCAGATGGTCCGCCAGTCGAAACCCGGCGTTGTGCCGGGTTTCGACGTACTCCTGGCCGGGATTGCCCAGTCCGACGATGGCGAGCAGGGGCTCAGGCCTTCTTGTCTGCCTCGCCCTCGCCTTCGGCCTCGGCCTTCGGCTTGCGAATGAGCTCCGGCTCGGCGATCGCGACCTCTTCGGGCGCGGCGACGGGAGCCTCCTCGGCCCGCGGCGCCACCACGGTGCAGATCGGCGTGTCGGGGTCGTTGAGGACGGTGAACTTCTCCGGCTTGATGTCGCGCACGAAGAGCGAGTGCCCGATGGTCAGCGCGGTGACGTCGAGGTCGATGTGCTCGGGGATGTCGGCCGGCAGGACCTCGATCTCCAGCTCGCGCAGCGAGTGGTCGAGCACGCCGCCGAAGTTCCGGACGCCGTCAGGGACGCCGATCAGGCGGACGGGCACCTCGAGCGTGATGGCTTCGTCGGCCCGGATCTCGTAGAGGTCGAGGTGGATGATGTCGCCCGGGCGGAGCGCGTCCCGCTGGATCTCGCGGATGAGCGCCCGCACGCCGGGCCGGCCTTCGATCGCGACGTCCACGATGGTCGTGGCCGCGCTGACGCCGATCAGCATCTTGGTGAGCGCCAGAGTATCCACGACCACCGGCTCGGCGGCGCGGCCGTGGCCGTAGATCACCCCGGGCACCTTGCCTTGGCGACGGAGGCTGCGGGCGGCGCCCTTGCCGGTGCTCTGGCGGATGGCGGCGCTGAGGGTGGCGGTCTGGGCCATGCACGACTCCTTTGCGAGCTATCAGTTATCCAGCAGCTATCG
>Ga0136846_1243504_pt1 | contig 11441 bp, 8 predicted proteins | sample HopSoiMetagenom2_FD_96841 | JGI IMG/M metagenome (GOLD analysis project Ga0136846, IMG submission 96841) | Grasslands soil microbial communities from Hopland, California, USA - 2 Assembly 2016 (version 4) | ecosystem: Environmental > Terrestrial > Soil > Grasslands | place: USA: Hopland... | reverse complement strand
TGCTGGCTGATCGCATCGAGGCAAAATGGATCGACGCATTTTGCGAGATCTTTGGGCGATGCGCCGTCAAGGCCGGCGATACCGCGGCGATCCTCTCGGAAACCCAGTCGCGTGCGTTGAATGTTCATCTGGCGGAGCTCGCGCTGCTGCGGATGGGCGCGCGACCGTTTCACGTGGTCATGCCGACCCCGCGTAACCGGAATATCGTTCCGATTCGCTCGACAGGGGCAAGCGAGGCGATCCAGCGGCTCGGCCCGGTGATCACCGCGCTTCAACAAGCCGGCTTCGTGGTGGATTGCACCATCGAGGGCCTGATGCATGCGGTAGAGACGCCGGAGATCCTTAAGGCTGGCACGCGAATCCTGGTGATCTCCAATGAGCACCCTGAGGCGTTGGAGCGGATGGTGCCGGATACGGCGTTGGAAAAGCGCGTTCGTGCGGCGGCGAAGATGCTCCGCGGGACCAAGCGAATGCGCGTCACATCGAAAGCCGGCACAGCGCTCGATGTCGACATGGTCGGAGCTTCCACCGTCGGCGTATGGGGCTGGACGGACAAGCCCGGCACGCTGGCGCACTGGCCGGGCGGCATCGTCGTCAGCTTTCCCAAAAGCGGGACGATCAATGGCACGCTGGTGATGGCGCCCGGTGATATCAACCTGACCTTCAAGCGTTACCTGACGTCTCCGGTCAAGATGACCCTTAAGGATGACTATGTCGTCGAGCTGGAAGGCGAGGGGACGGATGCTGCGATGATGCGCGCCTATCTAGCGGCGTGGGGTGATCGCGAGGCCTACGCCGTTTCGCATGTCGGCTTCGGCATGAACCCCGGCGCGCGCTATGAGGCGCTGTCCATGTACGACCAGCGCGATACCAACGGCACCGAGATTCGCGCCGTCTCCGGCAATTTCCTATTCTCGACCGGCGCGAACGAATTTGCTGGCCGTTACACCGCGGGTCATTTTGACCTGCCGATGATGGGAACGACCATCGAGCTCGACGGGGTCGCCGTAGTGCGAGAAGGCGTGCTCCAGGACGTCTTCGGCTAGTTGCGATCAAGCACCGGCGGACGCGCCAGGTCGAAGTGCCGGAGCAGGTCGACCATGGCCTGGAGCCGCTTTGCGCGGTAGGCGTCGACGTCGAGGCCGGTGTAGTCCAGGAAGCCCGCACCTGTTCGCAGGCCGATCCGGCCTTCGTGCATGTTCCGTGAAATTACCTCCGGTGAGCGATAGCGGTCGCTGCCGAGTGCGCCTTCGAGGTAGCGGCTTGCATAGTAGAGAATGTCGCCACCGCCCCAGTCGATGAATTCGAGGAGCCCGAGCACGGCGTAGCGGAAGCCGAAGCCATAGCGGATCGCCTTGTCGATCTCCTCCGCGCTGGCGACACCCTCCTCGACCATGCGCGCAGCTTCATTCATCGCAAGCGCCTGGATGCGTGGGACGATGAAGCCGGGCGTGGCGGCACAGACCACGGGCACCTTGCCGATCCGCTCGAGGAGTGCCTTGACCCCCTCAATGACGGCGGGATCGGTAGCTTTACCAGGCGAAACTTCCACCAGTGGGATCAGGTAGGCTGGATTGAGCCAATGCACGTTGAGGAAGCGGCGAGGGTTGAAGATGGCGCCGGACAGGTGGTCGACGAGGATCGTGGACGTCGTCGATGCAATGATCGTGTCGGGGCCGACCTGCCTGGAAGCAGACCCCAACACCTCCCGTTTTAGCTCGACCACCTCAGGAACGCCCTCAAAGACCAGTCCGGCATCAGACAATGCTGCCTGGCTGCGGCTGGCTGGCACCACCGAGACCCGGGCGATGAGCGGTCCGACGTCTGCCTCGGTCAGCAATCCCAGGGTCGACAGGCTGGCAAATGTCTTGCTGACCTCACCGAGTGCGTCCGTCTCAAGTTTGGCAAATTCCTCCGGGGAGCGCGCCTTGACATCAATCATCGTCACCTGGTGCCCAGCGTAGGCGAACGCGACGGCGATGCCACGCCCCATGCGGCCGGCCCCGAGACAGGCGATGTTGGCGCGGATTGTCATCGGCTAGAATCCCCTGCGAAGCAGCGTCTGCAATTCGGCTTTGCTGAGATTGCCGAGGCCTAGCGTCTTCAGCGTTCGGCCGCCTTGCGCAAAATCCTCGCCGCAGATTGCGCTACCGATGGCCAGGAAGGCTTGGGCCAGCGGCGTGGCCACGCCCGCCAAGCCGGCGGCCGAGACCAGCAGGGACAATCCAAGCCGCAGATCCTCCCGCATATAGCGATGTTCGGTCAGCACAATGCATTCGCGCCAGTCGCCGGAATCGGTCAGCCGGTCATGCGAGCCGCGGCCATACATCCAGGTCTCGCCGTCCTCGGCATAGTGATGGGCGAGCGGGAAATGCGGTGCATCATATCCGAGCGCCTCACGCACCGCGATACGCTCTCCATCGAGCGCGTCTGTGACCCGGCGGATCGCGGCTTGCGTTCCTTCCTTGTGGATGTCCCACCGCTCGAAATGCTCGATCGGGCCTGCATTCATCACGATCAGGGGCGGATGGATGATGGGACCAGCGTTCATCAGCGCACCGGAGAGAGCGTCTCCGCACGGTTCGATCGCGCCCGGGAAGGCGCGTCCGATGACTTCGAGCGCGTGCGGCGCCCGGTCGAGCGGGAATACGCCGACCGGAAGTCGCTTGGCGCGGATGGTAATCGCAACCTCGAAAGGTCCGTGCTTGCGAGTCAGCCAGGGTAACGTTCCGGTCTCGGCAAAGCATGCGTTGGCGCGATTGCCGGCCTCTCGCGCGGCCTGGGCGAAGATCATCGAGCCGAATGTCGCCGGTGGCAGAAACACGACTTGGCCGTCCCGCAAATGCGAGGCGAGGATTCGAGCGATGTCCGGCTGCGCGAACGCAGGGGCAGGGCACAGGATCAGTTCGGTACCGCTGACGGCTTCGGCAATATCGGTCGTGACCAGCGCAAGTTTGATGTCATGGCGACCGTTGTGATCCTTCACCAGAATGCGAGAGCCTGCGGCGCGATGTGCTACGACCTGATCAGCATCGCGGCGCCAAAGGCGGACCTCATGCCCCGACAGCGCAAAATCGCCCGCGGCCGCGAAAGAGCCGTTACCACCGCCCAGAACCGCAATCTTCAAGATGCTTCTCCTTGCGTGCGCGACTGCGCATCAAGCTGCTTCAGCATGAAGTGCTGGACCTTGCCCAAGGCCGTGCGCGGCAGGTCGCTGACGAAAACGATGTCGCGCGGGACCTTGTAGCGGGCCAGCTGTGCCTGAAGATACGCTTTCAGCTCGTCCACTTCGAGCGTGCACCCGATTCGTCGGATCACGTAGGCGACTGGGACCTCATCCCAGCGCGGGTCAGGCCTGCCGATCACGGCGCATTCGTTGACGTCAGGGTGTTCGAGCAAGACGCGTTCGACCTCGGCGGGATAGACGTTCTCGCCGCCGGAAATGATCATGTTCTTCTTGCGATCCCGGACCCAAAAATAGCCGTCCGCGTCGCACAGGCCGATATCGCTGGTGCGATACCAGCCGTCGTGCAGCGCGTCCTGTGTGGCCTCCGCATTGCCCCAATATTCCAAGAATACGTTGGAGCCGCGCACGGCGATTTCGCCCGGCGTGTCTGGCGGCACTTCGGCACCGCTCTGGTCGATCACCTTTGCTTCGCAGCACAGGCCGGCAAGACCGGTCGATCCCGCGCGTGAACGATCGCCGCCCAGACGTGTGTAAATTGCGATAGGGCAGGTTTCCGTCGAACCGTAGACCTGGAGCACCGGCACCCCGCGCGCGACAACGCGATCAATCAGATGCGGCGGCACGATGGTTGAACCAGTGGCGATGGCCTTCAGTGACGAGAGATCGGCCGTGGCCCAGGCGGGATGCTCGCTCACGGCCTGAATGATCGCCGGCACCATCACCGTAAGTGTTGGCCGTTCCCGTTCGATGGTCGTGAGCGCCGCATCCGGCGTGAAACGGGTATGGATCGTGACGGTCGCGCCGAGCTGGAGCGCCGGCGTGGTCTGGATGTTGAGGCCGCCGACGTGGAACAACGGAAGCACCGTCAGCACATGATCGTCGGACGTCATGTTGTGCATGTGCTGGCTCATGACGCCGTTCCACAACAGCGCCTCCTGGCGCAGGACGGCTCCTTTCGGTCGCCCGGTCGTCCCTGACGTGTAGACGATGAGAAGCGAACAGGAGAGATCGGTGTGCGGATTGCGGCCGTGTCCTTCGTTGCGGGCAAGCAAATCTTGAAAGGTTGCACCGTGAGGCGGCGTGAAGTCGAGGCCCACAACGATTGTCCCCGCCGTGAGTTCGGGAAGAATTCCCTCAAAGGCCTGCTCGAGCACCAGGACCTTGGCGCCGGCATCCGAGAGGATGAAGAGCTGTTCGGCGATGGCCAGACGCCAGTTCAAGGGCACCAGCATCGCGCCGAGCCGCGCGCATGCGTAGAGCAGAACGAGATAGTCCGGTCGGTTCAGACTCAGGATCGCGACGCGGTCGCCGCGGCCGACGCCAAGCTCGTTCTTCAATGCCGTCGCAGTCCGTTCGATGCGTGCGGCGAACGCGGCATAACTCAGCCGTTCTCCTTCGAAGGCGATGGCGGTCTTGTCTGGCGAAAACGCCGCGTTGCGATCGATCAGACTACAGAGGTCCACTTTTAGTCGTCCGTTTCGCCGGTCTCGTACAACGCCTCGCGCCCGATCCGGTCGAGGCAAAGCTCGGCCGTCCAGGGCAGCATCAGCGAACCGCAACGGCTGTCGCGATAGATCCGCTCCAGGGGCAGCGAGCGAAGCATCGCCTGACCGCCGCAGGTGCGGATCGCGAGCGCCGCAAGCTCATTGGCGCCCTCCATCACCGAGTATTGCGCAGCGTAGGCGCGCAGCACTTGCTCCTTGCTGGGATTGGCGCGGGCTTCGGTCACGGCCTGGAACCAGATGGCCTTGATCTGCTCGAGCTTGATCTGCATCTGGGCGACCGCGATCTGCTTGGTCGGATACATCCTCCGCTTGACCGGCGGCATGCCCGCCACCTCGCCGCGCAGATATCGTACGGTGAAATCATAGGCAGCCTGCGCCAGGCCCATATAGGTAGGCGACAGCGTCAGGAACATGTGCGGCCAGCGCATCGCGGCCTGAAAGTAGATGCCGCGCGGCATCAGCGCGGAATCTTCCGGCACGAACACGTCCTTGAACAGGAGTGTTCGCGAGACCGTCCCCCGCATACCGAGCGGATCCCAGTCGCCGACGACCGAGACGCCTTCTGATCCGGCGGGAATAGCGAGATAAAGGGTGTTGCGGCGCGAAGCCTTCTCGCCCTCCTCGATCTCGGTGCAGAGCACGCCGTAATAGTCGGCATGACCGGAGAGCGATGCAAAGATCTTCTTGCCGTTGACGATCCAGCCACCCTCCACGGGCTTTGCCTCCGTTCCGAAGGCGACGCCACCCGCTGCCGCGGCGCCCCCTTCCGAGAACGGTTGCGAATAGATCGCGCCATCCTCGACGATGTGCTTGTAGTGCACTGCGCGCCTCCGTTCGTGCTCCGCACGAATCTCTGCGTCCATGTCGAGATCGTCGGCGAGCGGGCCCGACCACAGGGTCGAGCAGACGTGCATGTTCCAGGTAAGCGCAGTTGCGCCGCAATAGCGGCCGATCTCGGCCGCCGCCAAGGCATAGGTCTGATAGTTCGCGCCAAGTCCGCCATGCTTCTTCGGCACGGCGATGCCGAGCAGGCCGACGCGATGAAGATCGCGATAGTTCTCGGTCGGGAATATCGCTTCGCGATCGTAGGTCGCCGCGCGACCGGCGAACACGCGCTGGCCGATCTCGCGCGCCAGCGCGATGATGGCGGCCTGTTCGTCGCTCAAACGGAATGCGACGGGATCGAAGATCGGCGCATCCAGCGCGACTTTGCCCGTGGCGTCAATGGTCTTGCTGACTTGCATGGTCATTGCGCGGTCACCTGTGTTTTGCAGCAACGGAATCCAGGAACCCGCCGAGGGCCTCATTGAAGGCATTCGGTCGCTCAAGGTTTGCGAGATGGCCGACGCCGGCAAGCTCGACATATTCGGCTGCGGGAATGTAGGTCGCCGTCTTCGCCATCATGGGCGCAGGCGCGTTGTTGTCCTTGGAGCCAGCCAGCAACAGCGTCGGTACGGAGATGTTTTTGAGTGTGCTGCGCTGATCAAATCCGATGAGGGCCAGCATCATGGCGCGATAGCTTGCCTCCGGCACGTTCGCCATGCATTCGCGCGCAAGCTCCATCCCCTTTGGATCCGGCTCTTCACCCACAAGCTCCTTCACCAGGGAGGGCGCCAGTGACGTCATCGTCTCCCCGCGATCGAGCGGACCGAGTCGCGCCGCGATAAACGACTGCTGCCAGTCGCCGTCGGCTTTGCCGAAGGCCGGGCTCGTCTGCGCCAGGACAACCCCGCGCGCCAATTTCGGAGATTGCACCAGCCATTTCTGGACGATCATGCCGCCGATCGAATGACCGACCAGAATGGGGTTCGCTATATCGATCTGCGTGATAAATTGCTGGAGCGCATCCGCCAGGGCAGCGATGCTGACGCTGGCAAGCGGTGCCGACCCGCCATAACCGGGCATATCCCACGCCATCGCGTGGAAGCGATCGCCGAACGTGGCAAGTTGGTGCCGCCAAGCCCGTGCCGCACCGCCGATGCCATGCAGGAAGATCAAAGGTGTCGCGGCGGGATCGCCCGCGGCTTCGTAGGCGAAGCGTCCGTCCTTGGTTATCATCGGCGTGGATTGCGGCACGCGACATCCCTTTGCTCGGTCCGACGATGCTAACAGGCCTGCGAGGGATGGAAAGAGATAATTTTATACTTAAAGCAATTTTCGGACCGGTAGTGGCCGCGGCTTTGTTTACGGCACTTGAGCAGAGGCTTCGTTGCAAAAGTTTGAAGTTTAAAATATATGAAGCGTAGACCAGCAGTTACGTCAGGGAGCCCGTGCATGTCCGGATTGCCACATTCGCCCCACGCGTTGGTAACAGGGGGCGGCCGCGGGATTGGTCGTGCGATTGCAGCGGCTCTCGTCGGAGCTGGAGCGACCGTGACGGTGCTTGGCCGAAACCTGGCGACGCTTGAAGAGACGGTGAATGCGGGAGCAGCGCATTTTGCGGCCGTCGCCGATGTATGTGACGAAGCTTCGCTCAAAGCGGCTATCGCCGAAGCGCATGCGCGAAAGCCGATCGATATCCTGATCGCCAACGCAGGCAGTGCGGAGTCGGCGCCGTTCTCAAAATCCGACAGTACCCTTTTCGCGCGCATGATGGACGTCAATTTCATGGGCGTCGTTCACGCCGCCCTCGCTGTGTTGCCCGGCATGAAGGATCGTCCCTATGGCCGAATCGTCGCAGTCGCGTCGACCGCGGGGCTGAAGGGCTATCCCTATGTCAGCGCCTACAGTGCTGCCAAGCACGCCGTGATCGGCCTTGTACGTTCCCTTGCTATCGAGATGGCGGGAAGCAACGTAACGGTGAACGCGGTTTGTCCTGGCTTCACCGATACCGATCTGGTCGCCGGCAGCATCGAAAACATCATCAAGAAGACCGGCCGGAGCCGCGAGCAGGCGATTACCGAGCTCGTGAAGCACAATACGCAGGGGCGGCTGATTACGCCACAAGAAGTGGCCGATGCCGTGCTTTGGTTGTGCGGCGACGGCGCTGGCGCGATCACCGGCCAGGCGATTGCGGTCGCCGGCGGCGAGATCTAGCAGCGCGGAATAAGGAAGCTAAGGAGATCGCATGAGCAGACCAGTCAATCCCGTGACCGTGCCGCTCGCGGACTACTCGCCACAGCACTTCCTGCTGGCCGTTGCCGATGGTGTGGCCACCGTGACGCTCAATCGCCCCGAACGGAAGAATCCGCTGACCTTCGATAGCTATCGCGAGCTGACCGATTTCTTTCGCGCCTGCGCGTTCGACGATGCGGTCAAGTCCATCGTCGTTGTGGGTGCCGGCGGCAATTTCTCCTCCGGCGGTGATGTGTTCGAGATCATCGGTCCGCTCGTGAAGATGGACACCAAGGGGCTGACCGCCTTCACGCGCATGACGGGCGACCTCGTCAAGGCGATGCGCGCGTGCCCGCAGCCGATCGTGGCGGCGGTCGAAGGCATCTGCGCGGGCGCCGGAGCGATCATCGCAATGGCGTCCGACATGCGCCTCGCGGCGAGCGGGGCCAAGGTGGCCTTCCTCTTCAACAAGGTAGGCCTTGCCGGCTGCGACATGGGCGCCTGCGCGATCCTGCCGCGGATCATCGGGCAGTCCCGCGCCTCAGAGCTTCTGTATACGGGACGGTTCATGACCGCGGAGGAGGGCGAGCGCTGGGGCTTCTTTAGCCGTATCGTCACGCCGGAGCAGGTTCTGCCGCAGGCGCAAGTGCTGGCGAAGCAGATTGCGGAAGGACCGACCTTTGCCAACACCATGACCAAGCGGATGCTGGCGATGGAATGGGCGATGTCGGTGGAGGAGGCTATCGAGGCGGAGGCCATTGCTCAAGCGCTGTGCATGACAACGGCGGATTTCGAGCGCGCCTTCGAGGCGTTCGCCAACAAGGTCAAGCCGGTCTTCAGGGGCGACTGATCCGGCGGACATTGTCCGCGACCGCGTCACCAATGGGGACTTGCGCCAGAATATTTTAGGCTTAAAATAGTTTCGTGCCGGGTAATTGGCGAGGCTCCCATGAAAGTCGCGATCATCGGTGGTGGACCTGCGGGTCTCTATGCTGCGATCCTGCTCAAGAAGCAGCGCCCGGGGGCGGACATCACCGTATATGAGCGCAACCGTGCCGACGACACCTTCGGTTTCGGCGTGGTGTTCTCCGATGCCACGTTGGACAATTTCGAGAAGCACGACCTTCCGAGCTACCGCCGCATCACCCAGGAATTCGCCTATTGGGATGACATCGCCGTGCACTTCCGCGGTACGGTGCACCGGGTCGGTGGCAACGGCTTTTGTGGATGCTCCCGGCAGAAACTGCTCCTGATCCTCCAGCAACGGGCGCGTGAACTCGGCGTCAACCTCCACTTCGAGGTGGATATCGATGACGAGTTCCGCTTCGCCGATGCCGATCTCATCCTGCTTGCCGACGGTATCAACAGCCGCTTCCGCGAAAAACATGTCCATCACTTTCAGCCCGAAGTCGACGTCCGTACCAACATCTTCGCCTGGATGGGCTCGACCAAGCCGCTCGATGCCTTCACTTTCATCTTCCAGGAGACGGAGTGGGGGCCTTTCATCGCCCACGCCTATCAATATGAAGCAGGGCATTCGACTTGGATTTTCGAGACCGATCCGAAGACGTTCGAGCGGGCGGGCCTGGCGGGGCTGAACGAGTCCCAATCCGCAGCGCGGATGGGCGAAATCTTTGGCTGGTTCCTCGACGGGCACCAGCTGCTCACAAACCGTTCGATGTGGCGCAATTTCCCGATGGTCCGCAGCAAGCGTTGGGTCAAGGACAACATGGTGCTGCTCGGCGACGCCAAGGCGAGCGCGCATTTCTCGATCGGCTCCGGTACGAAGCTCGCGATGGAAGACGCCATTGCGCTTGCCGAAGCGGTGCAGAATGCGCCCAGCATCGAGGCCGCGCTGGGGATCTATGAGCACGGCCGTCGCGAGGAGGTCGAGAAGACGCAGCATGCTGCCGACGTCTCGCTGGTCTGGTTCGAGCACGTCGACCGCTTCTGGGATTTTGATCCCGTACAATTCGCCTTCGGCGTGATGACGCGCTCAAAGGCGATCACCTATGACAATCTCAAGCTTCGCGCGCCCGATTTCGTCGCCGAGGTCGAGACCTCGTTTGCCAGGCGCGTTCGCGAGAGCGGTTTTGATGTCGACACCAACAAGCCGATGGTGCCGCTGTTCCAGCCATTCCGCTTGCGCGAGCTGGAGATCGCCAACCGCGCCGTGGTGTCGCCGATGTGTATGTACTCGGCGAAGGAAGGCGTGCCGACAGATTTCCATCTGGTGCATTACGGATCGCGCGCGATCGGAGGCGCCGGCCTAATCTTCACGGAGATGACCTGCGTGAGCCGGGACGCGCGGATCACGCCGGGCTGCGCAGGGCTGTGGAACGACAAGCAGGAAGCTGTATGGCAGCGCATCGTGGATTTCGTCCACGTCAACTCGGCCGCAAAAATATGCCTGCAACTGGGGCACGCTGGCCGCAAGGGCGCGACCAAGCTGATGTGGGATGGTATCGACCGGCCGCTCGACGAGGGCGGCTGGGAAGTGTTCTCGGCATCGCCGCTGCCTTATTTTCCCGACAGCCAAGTGCCGCGCGAGCTCGATCGCGCCCGCATGGACGCGATGAAGGACGCCTTTGTTGCGGCGGCCGAGCGCGGTGAGCGCTGTGGCTTCGATATGCTCGAATTGCACTGCGCCCACGGCTATCTACTGGCGAGCTTCATTTCGCCCCTGACGAATAAGCGGACAGACGAATATGGCGGCTCGTTGCCGAATCGCCTGCGTTTCCCGCTCGAGGTCTTTGAGGCGCTGCGGGCGGTCTGGCCGTCGCACAAGCCGATGTCGGTCCGCATTTCCGCGACCGACTGGGCCGAAGGCGGCATCACCGGTGACGACGCCGTCGCCATTGCACGTGCTTTCGCTGAAGCCGGTGTCGATCTCGTGGATGTGTCGACGGGGCAGACCGTGCGCGACGCGCAGCCGATCTATGGGCGCATGTTTCAGACGCCGTTTTCCGATCAGGTCCGCAATGAGGCGCGTGTCGCCACCATGTGCGTCGGCAACATCACGACAGCGGACCAGGCCAACACTATTCTGGCCGCTGGTCGGGCCGATCTCGTAGCGCTTGGCCGGCCGCACCTGGTCGACCCCTTCTTCACCTTGAAGGCGGCGGCCTGGTACGGCGCGGACGGGGTGTTCTGCCCACCGCAATACATGCCTGGCAAGGAGCAGATTTTCCGCAACAGCGTGCGAGACCGGCAGGATATCGAGGAGCTGAGAATTAAGGCTAAGCCCAAGACCCGGGCGGAGCTCAAGGCCGAGGCGACAAAGCCGCTTGCGGCGGAGTGACCCCCCGTGCGACGTTAACCGCATTGCCTGGCGTTTTCGAGTGGAGTTTACGGCGATGAAAGCGATTATCGTCGGTGGCGGTATCGGTGGTTTAACCACGGCATTAATGCTGCGCTCACGCGGCATCGGTTCCGAGATTTTCGAGCAGGCCGATACCATCCGCGAGCTTGGCGTTGGCATCAACACGCTGCCGCACGCAATGCGTGAGCTCGCAGGTCTCGGCCTGTTGCAGAAGCTCGACGACGTCGCAATCCGCACCGACCAGCTCTACTACCTCAATCGCCACGGCCAGGAAGTCTGGCGCGAAGCCCGCGGCATCGAGGCCGGCCATGACGTGCCGCAATTCTCGATTCACCGCGGCCGCCTTCAGGGCGTCATCCATCGCGCCGTCGAG
>Ga0136846_1210686_pt1 | contig 11441 bp, 9 predicted proteins | sample HopSoiMetagenom2_FD_96841 | JGI IMG/M metagenome (GOLD analysis project Ga0136846, IMG submission 96841) | Grasslands soil microbial communities from Hopland, California, USA - 2 Assembly 2016 (version 4) | ecosystem: Environmental > Terrestrial > Soil > Grasslands | place: USA: Hopland... | reverse complement strand
CGCTGCTGAATACGCCGGAGTTTATGTTCAAGGACTAAGGAGGCAAATGACCAATGACCAAGCACGAATGACCAATGAGCCAGAAATGGGCATTCATTGGTCATTCGGATTTCATTCGTCATTCGAATAGCCCCAGGAGCCATTCAAATGTCATTGCATCGCAACTGTGAGGGTGTTTCCAGGCGGGATTGCATCAAGCTGGGACTGGGCGGCTTGCTTGGTGGCGGGCTGGTTGGAGCGCTGCGGGCGACGGCGATGGGGTCGATAAGCAATAAGCGGGCAGCCAAGGCGTGCATTTTGATCTGGATGGACGGTGGGCCGTCGCACTACGAGACGTTCGATCCCAAGCCCGAGGCGCCAATTGAATTTCGCGGGCAGTTCGATGCGATCAAGACGAAGATCACTGGCGTGCGATTTTCGCAGCACATGCAGCGCCTGGCGGCGATCGCCGATAAATTCGCCGTGATCCGCTCGATCCGGCACGATCAGGGAAATCACGGCGCGGGCAACCATTACATGATGACGGGCGCGCCGCCGCGGATTCCGGTCGGCTGCGGAGCATTCGTGAGCTTCCATCCGAGCATGGGTTCGGCCACCGCGCGGGAGTGCCCCGCGCCGCCGGGGCTGCCGGCCTATTTTTCGCTGGGACAGATGTCGCGCTCTGGCGGTCCCAATTTTTTGGGAGCTCAATACGCGCCGTTCGTCGTCGAGGAGAATCCCGATAGCCAGAATTTTCGCGTTCGCGACGTCGCGATTCCGCGGGAGCTAAGCGAAGGACGATTTGAGGGCCGCAAGGATTTGCGGAAGCTGGTCGATCGGATGGTGCGAATTCATGACGACGCGGCGGCCGATCCGGTGCGGGACGTCGATCGGTTCTATGAGCAGGGGTATAGCCTCGTCAGCTCGCGCGAGGCGCAGCAGGCGTTCGATATTCAGCGGGAAAAATCAGAGCTGCGGGAAAAATATGGCCGCAGCGGCTTCGGACAGCGGTGCTTGCTCGCGCGACGACTGGTCGAGGCGGGCGTGCCGTTCATTACGGTCTATGACGGCGGCTGGGATCATCACACGGATCTGTTCAATTCGTTCACGAAACGAATGCCGGCTTGGGATAACACCGTGGCGACGTTGATGGAAGATTTGGAGCAGCGGGGGCTGCTCGAATCGACGATGGTCATCGCGCTGGGTGAGTTTGGGCGGACGCCGCAGATCAATAAGGATGCCGGACGAGATCACTGGTCGAACGCGATGAGCGTGCTGTTCGCCGGCGGCAAGACTCCGGGCGGCCAGGCAATTGGCGCGACAGACAACAAAGGCTTTGCCGCGATTGAGCGGGTGCTATCGCCGGAGAATTTTGTTTCGACCGTGTATGCCAAGCTGGGCATGGACCCGAACAAGATGTACTACACGCACGAAGGGCGGCCGGTGCATCTGGTGAGTGATCCGACGCCGGTGCGGGAGTTGATGGGTTAAGAGACAAAAGCCACAGATGAAACACAGATTCGCACAGATGGAAACTGAAATTAATCTGTGTTTCATCCGTGTTTCATCCGTGGCTAAGTTCTTTTCGTTTGTGTCGATCGTCTGCTACGGTCTGGGTGGGGCCGTCGCTGCGCCGCCGAAGGTGAATCATCTGTTTCCGGCCGGGTGCCAGCGCGGGCAGAGCGTGGTGGTGACGGCGGCAGGCGATTTTGCGACCTGGTCGGTGCAGGTATGGGCGGACCGGGAAGGCGTCTCACTAGAAGCTGAGAAAGACAAAGGCAAATTCAAGGCAGAAGTCGCAGCGGATGCGGTGCCGGGAATTTATTGGCTGCGATTTTATAATGGCGACGGCGCGTCGGTTCTGAAGCCGTTTATTGTGGGCACGCTGAGCGAATTGTCTGAGACGGAGCCCAATGATGCCGCGGATAAGCCGCAGGCGGTAGAGCCGCGGGTGGTTGTCAACGGAAAGCTTGGGAAAACGGGCGATGTGGATGGCTATCGTGTCGAATTGGAGGCGGGGCAGACGCTGGTGGCTTCGCTGGCGGCGAACAGCGTGCTCGGATCGCCGCTGGACGCGGTGCTGCAGGTGTGCGAAGTGGTCGAACGGTCGCCGGGAGCGGTGGAAGCGTTTGTCGTTAATCAAAACCACGATGCCATTGGCCTCGATCCGCAGATCACGTTCACGGCGCACAAGGCGGGATCCTATCTGGTGCGGGTGTTTGCTTTCCCCGCCACCCCCGATAGCAGCATCCGTTTCGCCGGCGGCGATGACTATATCTATCGGCTGACATTAACGATCGATGCTTTCATCGATCATGTGTTGCCGCTGGCAACGCCGCGCGAAGAATCGCAGGTGTCGCTGGGCGGATGGAATCTCCAGGGGGGCGCGACGACGATTATTCCACCACTGAGTGCAGAGGCTTCGGCGCTGACGCCGCCCGATCGTCCGCTGGCCTGGGCCTGGCGCTCCAATGCGGCGGGCGCGATCGCGATTCCGCGCGTGGAATACGCGACGGTGGTCGGCGGGCAGGAGATTGTCGTGCCTGCGGTGGTGAGTGGCCGACTGGAAGTGCCGCGGCAAGCGGACCAGTTCACGTTTGCGGCCAAAAAGAATGAAAAAGTGCGCATTCGCGTGGCGGCCAAGGCCCTGGGTTTTCCAACGGACGCGGTGATTGCGATCTTGGACGACGCGGGAAAAACGCTGGCGGAAGCGGATGATGCTGGGCGGGACGATCGCGATCCACAGCTCGATTTCACGCCGCCGGCGGATGGGAAATATGTCGTGCAGGTGCGCGATCTGGCCAATCGTGGCGGCGAGCGAATGGTCTATCGCATGTCGATCGAACCGGTGCAGCCCGATTTTGCGTTGACGCTGACGAGCGATTCGCTGGTGCTGGAGAAAGGAAAGCCGCTCGAAGTTACGGTCAACGTGGTAGTCCGCGACGGTTTGCGCCAGCCCATCGAGATTCGCGCAATCGGCCTGCCGGCGGGAGTGACGGCTGAGCCAGTAAGATTTGAGCCCAGCGGCGACAGCCCGATGCCCGATACGAGCGGCGGGCGGCGGGGCAAAGGACGGGGCAACGCTCCACAGCCAAGCGGGCCGAGCGTCAAGCTAATTTTCAAAGCGGATGCCGCCGCGATGGCAGGCGGCGCGGCGATTCGGATCGAGGGCCGCACGAGTGATGCCTCGGCACTCGTGCGGACGGCTCGGTTTCCGCTCAACCTGCCGCTGGCGGGCTTGCACCATGCGGCGTGGTTGACGGTGAAGTAATCCGCTCGCGAGAGTAAGCGCCGTGTTTTGCTATCGCAAAACACAGCCACCCGATTCTGGTGTGTTCCGCGAACCAGAAGCTCGCTTCACACACGCTACGAGGCTCGGCGGGAGCCTTACCCTCCCGACGGCACACGGAGTGTGCCTACTAAATTTAGTAGTCGCCGATCTGCTGGCCGTCGTCGCGGGTGCTGAGCCGCTTGACGATGGGAGCGGGCGTATTCTTGGTGATCGGCTGCGTGTGACCGTCCATGAAGACGGAGAGCACGACATTGGGATGCGCCGAGATCAGCGGGTTGTTTTGCTGCGTCTGGCCAATACCTTGAACGACCGTTGTATCGGCGGCGCTGCTGCCGAGCGGGTAGTTCACGTTTTTGCCGTTGAAGCCGATGAACGAATTCGGCGGGGCGGGCGTGTTGTAAGCCCGCAGCGTGGTGACGTTATAGGCCGGCGACCAGGTGGTCGCACCTTGGCTTGAGGTATAACCGATTTGGCAACCCAGCCACCACCAGCCGCCGGTGTAGGTGCCCGTGCCGCCGTTGGTGTAGCTGCCGTCGATGCGGAGGCGGAAGCCGGTATTGTTGCCTCGATGCTTCGAGTAGAAGTAATCGTTCTTTTCCGAGACGAGCATCGTGTTGGAGGTGCCGTCGATGCAGGCGGACATGCCATAGCATTCGTTGGGGCAGAGCATGCCGCCCCAGCACTGCTGCGAGGTGGTCGGCGTCGCGGGCCCCGTGACGTTCGCCGCGGCGCTGGCAGCGATGCCCTGCTTGGGCTTAAGCCGCGTTTCGAGGAAAGGAATTTCGGTCGTTAAGCGATTGGCAAAATGATTGGTCGAGCCGGAGATGCCGACGTAGGAAGGAACGACGCAAGTTGGCGCTTTTCCGCCGCGCAAGATTTCGGTTTGCGGCAGCGGGCTGGAAGGGCACAGCATCCAGGCGATTTTCTGGTTGTGGGCATGAAAGCCCATGCGGCCGACGGCTTGGGTCATGTCCACCAGATTGGGATTGGTGAGCTGGGCCGCTTCCAATAGATCGGAGAGGGGCTTTTGCTCGGCGAAGGGAAGAATGCCGACAAGCCAGCTTGGACCCCAGTTTTGGCCCGTGGGCGTGGCACTGGTGGTGTTGACATAGCGAGCCCGCGCCCCGAAGGGGAGGCTCTGGAACGTGTCGTGATAGTTTTGCAGCGCCAGACCGATCTGCTTGAGATGGTTGCTGCACTGCATTCGCCGGGCGGCTTCGCGGGCGGCTTGCACCGCGGGCAATAATAGCGCGACCAGCACGCCGATGATGGCAATCACCACCAGCAGCTCGACGAGCGTAAATCCTCGCTTGCGCATGCTCGAACTCCTTAGACAAATGATGGATATGAGTCCTAACGGTCTTTCAGGCGGGAGCCTGAGAACGATGACGCGACTGCGTCGCAAAAAAATAAATGACAGGAGCGACGAGAGGCGTCTTCGCGCTGGCGCGCGGCCTTGGAAGTGCAACAGCGCGAGTGCAGCCGCCCCGGTGCCGGGAGCTTTCAGCTCGAGGACCGGAGCGACTGGTTCTCGCGATGCTTCCCCAAGCCACGCGATTAGGCGCTCAATCGCCAAAAGCGGTGAGCGCCCACGAAAGACCGCCCTACGCAAGGCAAACCCAATGCCGCGCTTGCGGGTTGTGACGGAATTTTTGAAAGCGGCGCAAAAGCCGCAGGATGATAGCTAACCCATGGCAAGTAAGATTAGCAGCGAGATGAAGTGCGGCGTTGTGCCGCAGTAACTGCTCCGATATGCCGCGGCGTTTTGCCGGAGAGCGAAATCAAAGAACTCCAGAACCACAGAACTGAAGTGCTAAGAAGTCACACGTTCGGCTACTGGCTCGGCAGCGATGTCGCGGTGCAAATAGTTTTCCAGCCCCCAGGCTTTGAGCTTGCGTTGCAAAGTGCGGACCGATATTTTCAGCGCGGCGGCAGCGTGCGTGCGATTGCCGCCGTGTGCCTCGAGCGTGGAAAGAATGTGTGTGCGTTCAATGGCTTCCAGATCCTGAATCGGCGTTCCTGGCGCCACGACTGCGGAAGGCGGCGCGCCCTCTTGATGCTCGGCGGGCAGATCGGCGAGCGTGAGCACGTCGCCGCGGGCCATGACCACCATGCTGAAGAGCAGGTTCCGTAGTTGACGGACATTGCCCGGCCATGGATGACGCATGAAGTGCTGCATCAAGCGCGGATCAATGCTCATCGGGGCGCGACCGCATGCGGCTGCCGATTCGCGCAAGAAAACGTCGGCCAAGAGCGGAATATCCTCGGGCCGCTCGCGGAGCGCGGGCAGATGAATCAGCACGACGTTCAAGCGATAGAACAGGTCCTCGCGAAATTGCCCCTTGGCCACCAGGTCCTGCAGGTTGCGGCTGGTGGCGGCGACGACACGAACATCGACGCGCACGTCGTCGTTGCTGCCAATGGGGCAGACGGTGTAAGTCTCCAGGACGCGGAGCAGCTTGGCCTGCGCGACGGGATCGAAGTCGCCAATTTCGTCGATGAAGATGGTGCCTCCACTGGCAACTTCAAAACGGCCCACGCGGGCGTCGGTCGCGCCGGTGAAAGCCCCGCGGACGTGGCCGAACAGCTCGCTTTCGACGAGATGGGCGGGAATCGCCGCCATGTTAACGGCGACGTACGGGCCCTTGGCCCGCGGGCTTTCGCGGTGAATTGCCGCGGCCACCAGCTCCTTGCCAGTGCCGGATTCGCCCAGAATCAGCACGATGCTATCGGTCGGCGCCACGCGGCGGATGCGATCGAATACTTCTTGCATCGCTTTGGAACGGCCCACCAGCGGGCCAAAGCCATCGCTGGTCGGCGAAGGCCGGGGCGTGACGGGTGGAACGACGGCGGGCCTCTTGTCGAGCACGCAGTGCACCGATTCGAGCAAGCGGGCCGGATCGACGGGCTTGGTCAAATAGTCAGCCGCACCCAGCTTCATCGCCCGCACGGCAGAATCGATATCGCCGAACGCGGTGGCAAAGATGAACGGGGTCTCGGGCCGGACTTCGCGCCAGTCGATCAAGAGCTCAATGCCATTGCGGCCGCTCATCCGCAGATCGCTAATAACGAGATCGATGGGTTGATCGCGCCAATCGAGCGCTTCTTCAGCGCTTACGGCGGCAACGACCTCATAACGCGCGACTCGCAGCACGCGCTCCAGAGCCTTGCGCTCCGGCTCTTGATCCTCGACGACCAGAATTCGGGAAGGATAATTCATAAGACAGGCTCCAAAGTCGCGCCGCTGGTAGCGGGCAGCGAAATACGAAAACACGATCCTCGACCAAGCGGACTTTCCTCGCAGAGCAACGTTCCGCCGGCTTCCTCGATGAATTTGCGAGCCAAGGCGAGACCCAGGCCCGTGCCGCTGGCCTTCGTCGAGAAAAAGGGAATGAAGACTCGCTGTCGGTCTTCGGCGGCGATGCCGGGCCCGTTGTCAATGACGCTGATTTCGACCTGCGCGCGCCAACAGCGAACGATGATCTCAATGCGGCCGCCTGTGCCGATCGCTTCGACGGCGTTGTTGAGCAGGTTGATCAGCACCTGCCGCAGGCGGGTCGGATCAACCGACACGCGGCAGGGCTCGTCGGGCAGGTCGAGCCGCAGCTCGATGTGGTGCTGATCGAGCTTGGAACGCAGGAGCATGATGGTTCGCTTGATTTCGTCCGCGACGTCGAGCGGTGCGATTTCGCGGCTACCGGTGCGGGCGAAGCCGAGCATTTCGCGCATCAGCGTTTCCAGCCGGGCGATCTCCTCTTCCATTTCATCGAGCATCGATCCGATTTCTTCGTCGCTGAGTGCGGTTTGATCGTGAAACACCTGGCCAACGGTGTGCAGATTCAAGCGAATGGCGTTGAGCGGATTTCGAATCTCATGGGCGATGCCCAGCACCAGCTCGTGCATCTCGGACACGCGGCGAGCTTCGGCGGTCTCCAACTGATGCTCGAGCCGAGCGGTGCGCCGCGTAACGTGCACGACCGTTCCGCTGGACAGCAGCAGCACGCAGCAGGTCCCGCCGATGAGCATGATCCAGAACCACGAGCGCCGCGTGGCCTCGTCAGCCAGTTGTTCGTCGAGCCAATCGGCGTCGAGCCCCGCGTGATAGACGCCGATGGTCTCATTGTCCTGCTTGATCGGCACGCGGACGTCGATGGCCCGCTGACCGGTGGTCAGGACGTCGTCAATCAACTCCACCTGCTCGGCAGCAAGCGGAATCGCGGCAGCCTGCTCGCCGGGTTGCAGCTGCTTGCCTTCCTGATCGCGGTTGGTATGAGCGACGATCGTTCCGTTGAGATCAACGATGGTGGCGTACAGACGATAGGGTTGACGGCTGAGTGTTTGCGTCCAATAGGTCCGCAGCCAGCGCGTCGATTTGATGGCTTCCAGCTCGCGCGGCGCGCCGTCTTCCTGCAATTGGCTGGCGATGTGGGCGGCCGACCGCTCGGCGTGCGAGATGAGCCGCGCGAGCTGCTCGTCGCGGCGGTCTTGTACATCGCGGCGAATATCGACCAGCGCGATCGCCGTGCCGACGATGGCGACAACCGCCACCGCCAGCGCAATCGACAGCCAGACCCCTGGCGCGCCGCGGCGCGCTCGGGAAGCTTGCGATTCAGACATAGTCGTTGATCAGGACGGCACTTGGCGCGCCGCCGATCACCCCAAGCGAAACAAAAAATCCCCAAAATCATTTTGCCCGGATTTGCGCAGTAACTCAAGCGATCAGTGAGCGTTGATGTTTCTGGAAATCGGGCCGTCGATGCGATCAACCACAATGGGTGCGGCAAAATGTCGGAGCGCGGATGTTTTTGAAAAAACTTTTCGCACAACAGGAAACTTTCTTGCCGCCACGGCGTTTATTGTGGTAGGAAATTCTGAATCGCCGCGCCAAGGAGCTGCTGTGTTTCGATTTACGATTCGCGAAGTGTTGTGGTTGACCCTAATTGTGGCCGTAATGACCGGCTGGTGGCTGGAGTCCAATCGTAGCCAGCAGTGGCGGCAGCGAGCTGAGATCGCGGCGGGGCAGCTTGAGGCCGAGAACCTTGGGCGAATGATTTTCAGTGACCAAACCGCCGTGTTCCACTCGCTGCAATATGACGCGCCCTTGCGGGAAGCCGTGTTTTATACGGACGGCAGGTAGGCGCCCCGCCAGGACCGCATTGGGTATTGGCTAGTGGGAAAGGCTGCGTTTTTTCTCGGCGGCAAACGCTTCGTCGCCCGCCAGGCAGCGGTTGCGTTCGGCCAGTCGTGTGCGGATGCGATCGACCGTCTCGCGGATGGGACGTAAAAGACGGTGGATGATGTCTTGAGGCGAGTGCTGCTCCAGGTCGGCAACTGTCTCGGCCCGCAGGAACTGAAAGACCTGGCGGGCTTCATAGTCCTCGTGAAATAGCATGAAGAGCTTTTCCTCCGCGGTGACAGTCGGGCGGCCGAGTGAGATTTTCTTGGCGCGCTTTTTGGATGCCGCTTTCTTGGCGGCGGGTTTTTGACGCGCGGCCTTTTGGGTTTTCTTTTTGGCCATGATGTGATCTCAACGTGGGGCAGAAATTCCCGCTGTCATTAACATTCGTCGCAGACAAGAATGTCTGCCCCACTTGCTCACAGAAAGGCTGCCGCAACGGCATTGGAAAGATGAACGAGTCGCCAAGGCGCGCGGGCCCGCTCGGCGGTGGTGAGGAGGATGCAGAAGCCGCCACTCGCCGGGTCCATCCACAGCAGATTGCCGGTCGAGCCGGTGTGACCGAAAGCGTCGCGGCTTAACAGATCGCACAGAGCCGACGACGTGCCGGGCGAGTTGAGCTTCCACCCGAGGCCCCAGGGGGCGGTGCGGCGGATTGATTCGGGCAGCTCGGGAAAATCATCGAGCCGGTTGGTTGTCATCATCTTGCAGGTCGCCGGAGAAAGAAGCCGGACGCCATTGACTTCGCCGCCGCTGAGCACCATCTGACAAATGACGGCGAAATCCTCGGGCGTGCTGAACATCGTGCCCCAGGGAGCGCCGAGCTCGCGCCAGTAGGCGCTGTTCCAGCCAAAGTCCTTTCCTTGCCAATCGGGTGTTTGCACGCGCACCAGTCGCTGCTCGTCGAGGCCCTTGGAGCCGAGGCGAGTGGATTGCAGACCGAGCGGCTCAATGATCTGACGATCGATGTAGTCGTGGATGTTTTGTCCGGTAATCCGCTGGATGATCTCTGCAGTGACGAGCGTACCCATGCTCTGGTAGCTCCAATTTGTGCCGGGCGAAAAAAGTGGCACCGTGTTTTTGATCGCGCCGTCAATGAACTTTTCCAGCGGCGCGCGGGCCGCGCGTAGTTCTTTGTCGTTTTCGAGCATGTCGGGCAGACCCGAGGTATGCGTGAAGAGATGTGCAACGAGCGTGGCGTCTTTGTGATGGGCGGCAAAGTCCGGAATATAGCGCGTCACGCGGTCGCTCAAGTTCAGCAGGCCCCGCTCGACGAGCATCAGAGCGCCCATGTACATGACCGGCTTGGTGATCGATGCCAGCAGAAAAATGGCGTCGGGACGCAGGGCAGGGGAGTCCGGCTCGGGTCCTTGCCGCCCGAAAAACCGTGGCTCCAGCGTCCGGCCGCGGCGGCCAACGAGAATTGTGCCGCCGGGAATCGGCGGATTGTTGCCACTGGTCCATTCCTCCAGGCGGTCATAAGCGGACCGCAGGCGGCGCTCGTCGAGTCCCAGTTCGCCGGAAGTCACAAACGGAAGTTTCATGGCGGGCCTTAAGTATAGGTGGCGTACCATCTTAACGCAGAGGCACAGACGCGCGGAGACGCAGAGAACACAGGAAAGATACATTGCTTTCACTTGTCTCTCCGCGCCTCTGCGTCTCTGTGCCTCTGTGTTAAATGGGTCGAGTTGGAAGCCCCGAATAAGCCTATTTGGCTTGTCGGGAGGGATACGCGCCGTTACACTCCCACCCCCGATTTTGCAGCAAATGGAATCGACGTAAACCAAAGTCTTGAAACGGAATGCGGGGCTTTTAGAATGGGATTGCCTGCACCAGCATTCCGCTCTGACGAGCCTACAGAACGATGAGGTGAGTTTATGCGCGGATTGGTGGGCGCGGGGCTGCTCGTGTTGGCGGTGCTTGTGGCCGGGATCGTCGGCTTGGCCGATGCCCAGGGACCGCGAGCTGGCCATGAGCGAGCGGCTCTTGAGCGTACGTCTCAGGACCGCGTGGCCAGCTCGCCCGATCTGTTGGCGCTGAGCCATGATGGTCCGGACGGGCGGCAGCAGATCACCATCGTCGATCCGCGGCAGCGGGTGATGGCGGTGTATCATGTCGATCGGGTCAGCGGGGCGTTGGCGCTGAAGAGCGTCCGCAACCTGACTTGGGACTTGCAGATTGAAGACTTTAATTCGGGCACACCAGCACCGCGCGACATTCGTGCGTTGAAGGACCAGCAGCGGTAGGGACAACTGGGGGCTTCATGGCCGGTAAATTCGTCGATCTTGCGGAAGCCGCCAAGATGATTGGCGTCAGCTCCGAGTCGCTCGTCGACATGCGCTCGAAAGGAGCGATTTTTGGCTACCGCGACGGCGCGAGCTGGAAATTCAAGGTCGATGAGGTCGAGCGGGTGATCCGCGAGCGCGGCGTCGAAGCGCGCGACAGCGACTCGGGAATTCTCAATGCCGGCGACGAGGAATTCGAGCACTTGATCAGCGGCCTGTCGTCGAAGATTCTGGCCGACAAGGCGCAGGAAGAATCGGAACCGGGCTCGGTGCTGATTAGCGAAGAAGAGCTCGGCGTTTCCTCCACCGGCCACAGCACAATCATCGGCAAGGGCGCGGAATCCGAGCCAAAAGCTTCCGATAGCGACCTGCGGCTGGCCGACGATTCGAACAAAGATATCCTCGGCGGCGGCAGCGATAAGTTGATCGAAGCGCCGGGCAACAAGGTGGAATTGGCGGGCGCGTCGGATGTGCTGCACGGCTCTGATATTTTGATGAAGGCCGGCAGCGGCACCGGCGACATGCCGGCGCTTCAAAAGCCGGGGTCGGGAGTTGGCCTCTCGCCGGACGACGATCTGGTTCTTAGCGAGGACGATGAAGGCGGCTCGAGCGACAGCGTGCTGGACGACGAAATCCGGCCCGGCAGCAAGAAGGGTGGCAAAGCCGGAAGCAGCACGGGCAAGGGAAGCGACGTAACGCTCGGCTCGGG
>Ga0136846_1220232_pt1 | contig 11444 bp, 7 predicted proteins | sample HopSoiMetagenom2_FD_96841 | JGI IMG/M metagenome (GOLD analysis project Ga0136846, IMG submission 96841) | Grasslands soil microbial communities from Hopland, California, USA - 2 Assembly 2016 (version 4) | ecosystem: Environmental > Terrestrial > Soil > Grasslands | place: USA: Hopland... | reverse complement strand
CTCATCCTCCTCACCGCGGGGCTGATCCTCTCGGCCCTCTACCGCGACACCACCGAGCGCGCCTTCGACACGCGCCTCCTCGTCTACGCGACCGACCTCGCCTCCGACCTCGTCACGCAAGGCAACCCGGACCAGCGCGAGCTCGGGACGCTCGGCGACCCGCGCTTCGATCTCCCGCTCTCGGGCTGGTATTGGCAGGTCGGCCAGCCCGACGCGCGCCCGCGCGACCTGCGCTCCTCCCGTTCCCTCTTCGGCGCCGAGCTTCCCGGTCTCGTCCCGCCCGGCGACGACAGCCACTTCGGCGAGATCCGCAAGGGCTACCGCCAAGGTCCGGAGGACCGCATGCTGCGGCTCGTCGAGCGCGACATCGATCTCGGCGAGGACGGGCGCTATGTCGTGCGCGTCGCCGGGCCGGCCGACGAGATCGGGGCCGAGGTCCGGCGCTTCATCTTCTCGCTTACCGTCACCTTCGGCCTTCTCGGCATTGCGCTTGGGCTGACGACGCTCCTGCAGATCCGCTTCGGCCTCGGACCGCTGACCAAGCTGCGCAGCGCCTTGAGCGCCGTCCGGCGCGGCGAGGCCGAGCGCATTCCGGGCGACTATCCGCGCGACATCGCTCCCTTGGCGCAGGAGCTGAATCTGCTCCTCGACACCAACCGCGAAATCCTGGACCGGGCGCGCACCCAGGTCGGCAACCTCGCCCATGCCCTCAAGACGCCGCTCAGCGTGATCGTCAACGAGGTCGGGACGGCGCCGGACGAGGTCGCCGCCCGCGTCCGCGAGCAGGCGCGCATCATGCGCGACCAGGTGAACTATCATCTCGATCGCGCCCGCGCCGCCGCCCTCGCTGGCACGCTCGGCACCATCACCGAGGCGGAGCCGGTCGTCGCCGGCCTCGTCCGCACCTTCGAGCGCATCTACCGGGACAAGGGGGCGGCGATTGCGGCGGCGATCCCGGCCGGCACGCGCTTTCGCGGCGAGCGGCAGGACCTCGAGGAGATGATCGGCAACCTGATCGACAACGCCTGCAAATGGGCCGCAGGCCGCATCGAGATTTCGGCCGATACCGTGCGCGAGAACGAGCGCGCCTGGCTGCGCATCCTCATCGACGACGACGGACCTGGGCTTCCGGAGGAGGCGCGGGCGGAGGTGCTCAAGCGGGGCCAGCGTCTCGACGAGACAAAGCCGGGCTCCGGCCTGGGCCTCTCGATCGTGCGCGATCTCGCGGCGCTCTACCGGGGCACGTTGACGTTTGAGCGCTCGCCGCTCGGCGGGCTTCGCGCCGTGCTCGAGCTGCCGGGCGACGCGGGATAGCTCGGCGAGCTTCCGGCGCGCGAGGTGTGGCACGGCACAAACACCCCGACGTTCCGACCCTAGACCTTCCCCGGACTACCGGTCTGGAGGGAGCGATGAGCTGGCTTTGGGAAACGGAACGCGACGAGCGGCCACGCAGCTCAGGCTTGAGGTTGGTTCTTCTCGGCGGGCTCGCCCCGCTGGTCGTGATCGGGGCGGTCGCCGGCGTCATGCTGGCAAGCCCCGGGGCCACCGGCGGGGCCGGAGTCGCGGCGGAAGTGCAAACGCTCGACTGCGCTCTGCCTCGCAATGCGTGGCGCTCGTCGTGCCAGACCGCGGCAGCGGCCGGACCGGCCGCGCCGGCACCCGTGCTGACCGTCGACGAAAGCCCGCCGGCCACCGGCGCCGTCTCGCGCAAGACCGCCCGCGCTTCCACGAGACCCGCGAAACCGGATGCTGTTGCGGCGGCTTTGCCGCTCTCCGCGCTGCCGGAAACGGAGACCGCGCCGGCTCCCTTGGCCGCGGTTCCAGAGGCGGAAATGACGCCAAAGCCGGAGATGGCCGCTGAAGCCCTTCCGGCACGCCAGCCCGCCATGAAGGCTGCCCCGCAGCCTGAATCCCCGCGTGCGGCGAATACGCCGGCCCGCCTCGCGCGATCTCGGGTGAAGCCCGTCGCGATGGTCGCGACGGGCGTCGAGCAGCCCCGTCCGGCGCCCGCGGCCGCCAAGATCGCGGCGCTAGCCAAGCCGGCGCCGCGCCCGCGCGTCCGTCAGGCAGTCGAGGCTTGGACGCGGCTCCCATCCGCCAGTCGCGACACGGTCGCCTTGCGCGCCGCGCCGCGGGAGCCCGCCGCCGGGTCGGCTGCGCCGCGGCGCTCGGGATTGAAGCTCATGATCCTCCCCATTCCGATCGCGTTTCGGCTCCAATAGCATAGTGTCGAGCCAGGCGAGTGGCTCGGCGATACTCTCGCGCGTCATCGTGTCGCCGAGCCCGCCATCGTGCGGCGCTGGCCGTGGGGATACAGAGGCGCTTCAAGGGAGAGCCATGACTCGCAAGCAACGCCGCCTTGTCATGATCGGCACCGCCGTCGCCGTCCTCGGCCTCGCGCTCGGGCTCGTGCTCTACGCCATGCGCGATTCGATCGTGTTCTTCCACGCCCCCGCCGACGTGCAGGCAAAGGGCGTCCAGCCCGGCACGCGCTTCCGCCTCGGCGGCCTCGTGCAGGAGGGCTCGATCAAACGCGGCGAGAACCAGGAAGTCAGCTTCGTCGTCATGGACGCGCGGAGCGCGATCCCGGTGCGCTACCAGGGCATGCTGCCGGACCTGTTCCGCGAGGGTCAGGGGGTCGTCGCCGAAGGGGCGCTCGATGTCGGTGGCCTGTTCAGGGCCGACACCGTTTTGGCCCGCCACGACGAAACCTACATGCCGCGCGAGGTCGCCGACGCCCTCAAGGCGCAGGGCCATTGGCAGGGCGAGCAGAAGGCCAAGGCGAAGCCCTGAGGCCTAAGGCGGCCGGAAGGTTAACAAGAGTTCATGCGCGCGTGATCCCACGGTAAGGCGCGCCGCCTTAGGGTTCGGCCTTGCGTACCCTCCGGGAACCCCGCCGGGAGGGAACCGAGTACGGGCGCCGGGCCAAATCAGTCGCCCCCCAGCCGGTTCGGCGCCTTGCCTGCGGCAGGTCGGACACCCTCCACGTCCGGCCTGCCGTCTGTTTTTGTTTGGCGCTACCATGCCCGCTATGCGGATTCTGATCATCGAGGATGATCGCGAGGCGGCGTCCTATCTCGTGAAGGCGTTTCGCGAGGCCGGTCACGTCGCGGATCATGCCGCCGACGGGCTCGACGGCTACGCCATGGGGCGCGAGGGCGCCTACGACGTCATCGTCGTCGATCGCATGCTGCCGAAGCTCGACGGCCTGTCGCTGATCCGCTCGCTGCGCGAGCAGGGCGTCGACACCCCGGTGCTGATTCTGTCGGCGCTCGGGCAGGTCGACGACCGCGTCAAGGGCCTGCGGGCCGGCGGCGACGACTATCTTCCCAAGCCCTACGCCTTCTCGGAGCTTCTCGCCCGGGTCGAGGTGCTGGTGCGGCGCCGCGCCGCCTCAGGCACGAGCGAGCCGACGGCCTACCGCGTTGCGGATCTCGAGCTCGACCGATTGTCGCATCGCGTGACGCGCCAGGGCGCCGAAATTGTTCTCCAGCCGCGCGAGTTCCGCCTGCTCGAATTCCTGATGAAGAACGCCGGCCAGGTGGTGACCCGCACCATGCTGCTCGAGCATGTCTGGGACTATCATTTCGACCCGCAGACCAACGTCATCGACGTGCACGTCTCGCGTCTCAGATCGAAGATCGACAAGGGCTTCGATCACCCCCTGATCCACACCATCCGCGGCGCCGGCTACATGGTCCGCGACAGCGCCGGGCGGCGCGCGTGAGCGGGCGGCGATGAGCGGGCTTGGCAAGCTCCTGCGCTCGACGGCGTTCCGGCTGCTGCTTGCCTATCTCTTCGTCTTCACGGTCTTCGCCTTCTTCACCATCGGCTATGTGGCCTGGAACGCCCGCCGCGTGCTCGACGACCAGATTGTCTCGACGATCGAGGCCGAGATCACCGGCTTGTCGGAGCAGTACCGCACCGGCGGCATCCGTCGCCTCGTCAACGTGATCGAGCGCCGGGCGAGCGAGCCCGGCGCCTCGCTCTACCTCGTCACCACCAATGCCGGCGAGCGCATCGCCGGCAATGTCGCCGAGCTGCCGCCGGGCATCCTGAGCCGGCCGAGCCCGCCGAGCGCGACCTCCTGCATCGGCGAGGGCCCTGAATGTCAGTATCGCGAGACGCCCTACGGCCGCACCGGCGAGACCGAGGCGGGCGCTCACCGCGCGATCGTGCGCGTGTTCACGCTGACCGGCGGCTTCCGGCTGCTCGTCGGCCGTGACGTCGAGGAGCGCGCCCGCCTGCGCGAGGTCATCCGCCGCGCCTTTGGCTGGTCGCTTCTCCTCGTCGGCGTGCTCGGGCTCCTCGGCGGATGGTTCATCACCCGGCGGGTGCTGAAGCGGGTCGACGACATGACCGAGACCACCCGCACGATCATGGCGGGCGACCTCAGCGGGCGGCTCAGCGTGCGCGGATCGGGCGACGAGTTCGACCGGCTGGCCCAGAACCTCAACGCCATGCTCGACCGCATCGGCGAGCTCATGGCCGGCATGAAGGAGGTCTCGGACAACATCGCCCACGACCTCAAGACGCCGCTGACGCGCCTGCGCAACAAGGCCGACGAGGCGCTGCGCAACGCCCGCACGCCCGAGGAGCTCAGGGCGGCGCTCGATGCGACGATCGAGGAGAGCGACAACCTCATCCGCATCTTCAACGCGCTCCTCATGATCGCGCGGCTCGAGGCCGGCAACGCCCGCGAGACGCTCGCCGATTTCGATGCCGCCGAGGTCGCGCGCGGCGTCGCCGAGCTCTACGAGGCGGTCGCCGAGGAGGCCGGCGTGCCGCTCGAGGTCGCGGTCGACCCTGACCTGCCGGTGCATGGCAATCGCGAGCTCCTCGGGCAGGCGGTGGCGAACCTCCTCGACAACGCCCTCAAATACGGCCGGCCGGCCGAGCCCGGCATCGCGCCACGTGTCGGCGTCGAGGCGCGCCGGAGCGGCGACCGCATGACGATCGCGGTCGCCGATCGCGGCCCGGGCATCCCGGAGGCGGAGCGCGGCCATGTCACCGAGCGTTTCGTGCGCCTCGAAAGCGCCCGGTCCCGCCCGGGCTTCGGCCTCGGCCTCAGCCTCGCCGCGGCGGTGGCGCGCCTGCATGGCGGCCTGCTGCGGCTCGACGACAACGCGCCAGGCCTGCGGGCAGTGCTGGAGCTGCCGCTCTCACCTCGCCCGACGGGAGAGGTCGATACGGCTTCAGCCGTCCGGGCGAGGGGATCGTCCGAAGGGCTTGAGCCCGCTGTTCGAAGACCGTAACCCCTCATCCGGTCGCTTCGCGACTCGACCTCTCCCTCCGGCAGAGGCGTGCGCGGCACTCTGGCAGGCACGGTGAACGACTCCGCCTCGATCCCGGACACCCGGGCCCTCGCGCAACGAATCGCGAAGGCGCCGCCGCTTGCGGACGCGAAGCGGGCGCGGGCACGGCTCGCCGATCTCAAGGCGCGCGCCGCGGAGGCGCCCGACGCGAGCGGTCTCGCGGGGCTTCTTGAGCAAGATCCTCTGAAAGGCGTCTTCGCTTCGATTGCCGATCATTCCCCTTTCCTGTGGCAGCTCGTCCTCGAAAATCCGGCGCGGCTTCAAGAGCTTGCCGCAGCCGCTCCGGAGGAGACGCATCGCGCCATTGTCGCAAGGCAGACCGACAACGGCTCTCGCTTTGCCAAAGGCGAGCTCGGGCGCGATGAGGTCGTCCGCGCGCTGCGCCGAAACCGGGCCGAGCACGCGCTCCTCGTTGCGCTCGCTGACATCGGCGGCGTCTGGAGCGTCGACGAGGTCACGGCCGCCTTGACGGCGTTCGCGGATGCGTCGGTGAAGGGCGCCGTCGGCGTCGTGCTTTCAGAGGCCGCGGCGGACGGCAAGATCAAGCTCGGCAATGCCGACGACCCAGGCGCCGGTTCCGGCTTCGTCATCCTGGCGCTCGGGAAGCACGGCGCCGGCGAGCTGAACTACTCGAGCGACATCGACCTCGTGGTCTTCTTCGACTCGACCGCGGCACCGCTCGCAGAGGGCGTCGAGCCGACGACCTTCTACACCCGCGTCGCCCGCGACCTCGCGCGCCTGCTCCAGGAGCGCACCGGCGACGGCTACGTACATCGCGTCGACTATCGGCTGCGCCCCGACCCGGGCTCGACGCCGACCGCCGTCTCGCTCGCCTCCGCCTACACCTATTACGAGACCGTCGGGCAGAACTGGGAGCGCGCCGCCCTCATCAAGGCGCGTCCGATCGCCGGCGACCTTGCGCTTGGCGAGCGCTTCCTCCACGACCTCACGCCGTTCATCTGGCGCAAGTATTTCGATTTCGCCGCGATCGCCGACGTGCACGCGATGAAGCGTCAGATCCACGCCGTGCGCGGCCATGACGAGATCGCGGTCGCCGGCCACGACATCAAGCTCGGGCGCGGCGGCATCCGCGAGATCGAGTTCTTCGTCCAGACCCAGCAGCTCGTCTTCGGCGGCCGGCGGCCGCGCCTGCGCGGCCGGCGCACCCTCGACATGCTCGGCGCGTTGCACGAGGAGGGCTGGATCACGGCGAAGGCGCGCGACGAGCTCGCCGCGGCCTACCGCTTCCTGCGCTCGGTCGAGCACCGGCTGCAGATGGTCGCGGACGAGCAGACGCAGCGCCTTCCGTCCGATCCCGACGCGCTCAAGCGCTTCGCGAAGTTCTGCGGCTTCCCGACCCTCAAGGCCTTCGAGACCGCCCTCTGCCGGCACGCGAACCATGTGCAGACGCATTATGCGCTGCTGTTCGAGGAGGGGCCGGAGTTGACCGCCGAGGTCGGCAACCTCGTCTTCACCGGCACGACCGACGACCCGGACACGCTGGCGACGCTGCGGCGCCTCGGCTTCCGCAACCCGGAGCTCGCCGCCGAGACGGTGCGCGGCTGGCATTTCGGCCGCCGGCCGGCGGTCACGAGCGCGCGCGCCCGCGAGGTCCTGACCGAGCTCACCCCGGCCCTGCTTGCGGCGCTCGGCGGCACCGCCGATCCCGACGCCGCGCTCGCGGCTCTCGACCGCGCCTTCGGCCGCATGCCGGCGGCTGTCGAGCTGATGACCATCCTGCAGTCGCACGACCGCCTGCGCCTCCTCTTCGCTGACCTTCTCGGCACGGCACCGCGGCTCGCCGAGACCGTGGCGCAGAGCCCGCATGTGCTCGACACCATCATCGACCCGACCTTCATCGAGCCGGTCACGGACGAGCGCCGCATCGAGGGCCGGGTGCGCGGATTGATCGGCCAGCCGGCGCATTTCGAGGATTTCCTCGACCGCACGCGCGATGCCGCGCGCCAGATCCGCTTTCTTGCCGGCGCGCGGCTTCTGTCCGGCGTGTTCTCGCCCGATCAGGCCGGGCATGCCTATGCGGCGATCGCGGACGCTGTCATCCGCGCCTCCTACGAGGCGGTGCGCGACGGCTTCGAGGCGGAGCACGGCACGGTTCCGAACGGACGCATTGCGATCGTCGCTCTCGGCCGTCTCGGCTCGCGCGAGCTGACCGCCGACTCCGATCTCGATCTCGTCGTGCTCTACGATTTCGACGAGGACCGGCGTGAAAGCTTAGGCCCGCGCCGGCTCGATGCGGTCGTCTACTACACGCGGCTGACGCAACGGCTCGTCTCGGCGCTGACCGCGCCGACCCGCCGCGGCCGCCTCTACGACGTCGATCTGCGTCTACGCCCGCACGGCGGCAAGGGCGCGCTCGCCTCGCAGTTCAAGGGCTTCATCGCCTATGAGAGGACCGAGGCCGAGCTGTGGGAGCACATGGCGCTCACCCGCGCTCGCGTGATCGGCGGCGACGAGGCGTTCGGCATGGCGGTCGCGGGCGCGATCACTGAGATTGTCGCCTGTCGCCGCGATCCCGCCAGGGTTGCGGCCGAGGTGCGCGCCATGCGCATGCTGATCGCGACGGAGAAGGGTGACCAGGGTCCCTGGGACCTGAAGCTCGCGCCGGGAGGCCTCACCGATCTCGATTTCCTGGCGCAAGCGCTCGTTCTCGCCCATGCGGGCGATCAGCCGTCGCTCCTCGCACAGGCGAGCCGCGGCGTGCTCGCCGAGGCCGGCAGGCTCGGGCTCCTGCCGGAAGCGGCGGCGCAACGGCTCGTCGAAGCGCACGCGCTCTTCACCGCGGTGTTCCAGTGGCAGCGTCTGGCGATCGCCGGTCCTTTCGACGCGGCCTCGGTTCCGCCGGCGATCCTCCAGCGGCTCGCGGCGGTCGCCGGCCTGCCGGACGCGAAGATTCTGCTCGATCATCTGAACGAGACGCGGGCCGAGGTCCGACAGGTTTTCTCGCGCGGGCTCGATGCCATGGCTAACCTCTCCCGGAGGGAGGAGAGGTGAAACGCGCTCTTACCACGCCTCGACGCGAACGGGCTCCCACTCCTCCTCTGGCGTCTCGCGGCAATAGTGCCAAGAGCCACCCGGCAGGCGGCGCCGCATCAAAGGGTCGCCCGGCTCGGACTGGCCGCCGTTGAGGAGTGGGTGGCTCGTCAACATGGGCCGGTCGAAGTCCCACTCCGTCGGGTTGGCGGCGAACCAGCGCGAAACAATCTGCGTAAGGTGGGCGAGCACGTCGCCTAGGCTAAGAACCCTTGTCATTCCGGCCTCCAAATCGGGGCGGACCATCAGTGCACCGTCTCGACGCGCTCCGGCGTGCCGATCGCCGCGTGGCGGGGCAGATGCACCATCACCACGGTCCCGAGGCCCGGCAGCGAGCGGATGCGCAAACCGCCGCCATGAAGCTCGGACAGGGAGCGGGCGATCGCGAGCCCGAGGCCCGAGCCCTTGTGGGTCTTCGAGAACTCGGTCTCGACCTGCTCGAAGGGCCGCCCGAGCTTGCCGAGCGCGTCTCTCGGGATGCCGATGCCGGAGTCCTCGACATAGATATTGATGGCGTCGCCGGCAAACCGCGTGCGCACCGCGATGCGTCCGCCCTGGGGCGTGAACTTCACCGCGTTGTCGAGGAGGTTGACGAGGATCTGCTGCAGCGCGCGTTCGTCGGCCGGCACGGTGGCGCCGGGCAGCGCGTCGACCGAAAGCTCGAGCGCCTTCGAGCGTGCGCGCTCGCCGACGAGCTTCAAGGCCTTGTCGAGGGCGACCTCGACGGAGATCTGGCGCTTTGCCAGCCGCACGCGGCCGGCTTCGATCCGCGACATGTCGAGGATGTCGTTGATGACCGAGAGGAGATACTGCCCGCTCGAGCGGATATCGCGGCAGTACTCGGTGTATTTCTCCGAGCCGAGGGCGCCGAACATGCCGCCCTGCATCACCTCGGCGAAGCCGAGGATGGCGTTGAGCGGCGTCCTCAGCTCGTGGCTCATGTTGGCGAGGAACTCGGATTTCGAGCGGTTCGCGCTCTCGGCCTGCGCCTTCTGCTCGAGGTAGCGTTCGGCGAGGTCGGCGAGCTGCTGCGTCTGCAGCTCCAGCGTCTGACGTGATTTCTTCAGGTCCGTCACCGTGGCGATGAGCTGCCGTTCGGAATCGACGAGCTTCTGCTCATGGCGCTTCAAGGCCGTGATGTCCGTGCCGACCGAGACGTAGCCGCCGTCCTTGGTCCGGCGTTCGTTGATCTGCAGCCAGCGCCCGTCGCCGAGCTCGGCCTCGAAGGTGCGCGCCCCGACCGTGCCGCTGTTGCCGCTGACGAGCCGATGCCGGACGACGGAAGGCTGCGAGCCTTCCATCACCGCGGCGTAATCCTTGCCCGGAACCACAAGCTCCGGCGAGAGGTCGTGCAGGGTCTGGAATTTCGAGTTGCAGAGCACGAGCCGGTTGTCGGCGTCCCACAGCACGAAGGCTTCCGAGATCGCATCGACCGCGTCGCGCAGGCGCGCATCGGCTTGCGCCGTGTATTCGGCGAGCGCCCGCTGGTCGGTGATGTCGACCGAGATGCCGACGAGATGCTGGCCGGCGTCGTCGGAATCGCGCATCAGCTCGGCCCGGGCGCGCAGCCAGACCCAGGTTCCCGACGCGCTGCGGATGCGGAAATCGTGATCGATGACCGAGGCTTTCGACGAGGCGAGCCGGTCGGCCAGGCTGTAGAGGTCGCCGTCCTCGCAATGGACGAGGCCGTTGACCTCGCCGAAGGACAGGAACTCATCGCGACGCTCGTAGCCGAGCATCTCGTACATCGAGTCCGACCAGTAGATACGGCCGCGGGCGATGTCCCAATCCCACAATCCACATCGCCCGCGGCTCAGCGCCGAGTCGATCCGGCGCTTGACCTTGTCACACACGTCGTCGGCGGCCCGCGCGTGGCTCGCCTGAAGCCAGTAGGCGCCGCCAAGCCCGATGATCACGAACACCGCCGCGGAAAGCAGCGAGACCTCGCTGAGCGTCCGCATGCGCCAGTCGGAGAGCAGTCGCTCCGTCAGATGGACGACGGCGATCTGGCCCTGCGAGCCGGGCAGTCCGCGCACGGTCGCAAGCGCCGGAGCATCGTTTCCGAGCCGGATCGCCATCACGCCGGCGCGATCGCCGAAAAGGGTGAGCGGCTGAGCCTCGCCCAAGATTTCGCTCAACAGGCGCGGTCCGAGGCTTGCCGGCGGATGCGCCGCGAGAATCTCGCCGGCGGCGCTGGCGATGAGGAGCATGCGGCCGTTCGGGAGCGCACCTGCCGGAAGCGAGCGCGCGAGCGCCGCGAGGCGCGTCTCCGCCGAGGCGCTGTCGCCGGCGCCGCCGAGCGCCAGCGCCGCGAGCGTCGCAACGATCTCGATCTCCGAGGCCGCGCCGGCGAGCGCGTCCCGGCGGCTGTTGCCGATCTGGAAATAGCCGCAGACGCCGAGCGTGACGAGGAAGAGGCCGAGGAGGGTCGGAACCGAGAGACGAAGCCAGGGCTCTGCCCGCTGGAGACGGAAGCTCGGCGCCGGCGAGCGCGTCACTCCTAAGATGGTCCCCGCGCGCGCGGGTACGCACGCGGTGTCCGCCCCCGCCATCCGGCTTGCCCCTTGGATTTACTTTTGCCGCCCAGGTCCGGGGGGCGTGCCGCATCCCCCGAATCACCATCACTAGAATCGCGGATCGCTGATTTGTCTAGCGCGCGCCGGACTCTCGCACGAAAATTTTACGTCGCGGCTGAATTCTTGGCCCAGTACTGCTCCGGGAAGGTGAATGCCCGACCATCAGGCTATTCGAAGGTGAGCGTCAGGCAAGCGAGCGCTGCACGATGTCGCCGACGTCCGCCGATAGCGCCGGAGCGGCGGCGATGCGGCGCAGCGCTGCCTCGGCTCTGGCGCGCCGATTGCTCTCGACGGTCTTCCAGGTCCCGAAGGCGGTCAGGAGACGGGCCGCGACCTGCGGGTTCGAACCGTCGAGGTCGAGCACGACATCGGCCACGAACTCGTAGCCGGCGCCGTCGGTCCGGTGAAACTGCGTCGCGTTTCCCATCGCGAAGCTGCCGATCAGGGCGCGAACGCGGTTCGGATTCGACATCGAGAAGGCAGGCCCGGTCATCAGCGCCTT
>Ga0136846_1227087_pt1 | contig 11445 bp, 6 predicted proteins | sample HopSoiMetagenom2_FD_96841 | JGI IMG/M metagenome (GOLD analysis project Ga0136846, IMG submission 96841) | Grasslands soil microbial communities from Hopland, California, USA - 2 Assembly 2016 (version 4) | ecosystem: Environmental > Terrestrial > Soil > Grasslands | place: USA: Hopland... | reverse complement strand
TGATAAAAGCGGACAAAAGGGAATCTACTAATTTCAAGGGTCAGGGGTTTATGGGTGATCCAATCCGGCAAATGTATGAAGGTTTTTAACTTAACCCATTGTCGCTTTGTAAATAACTCATAACCAGCTTATTTGATATAGGTTAATACATAAGAAGCCACTTTATCAGCTTTATCATCAAAATGATGACCGCCGCCTTCCGTTATTACTTTATAATTTTTATTGGTAAGGGTTTGAACCGGGAACTGGTCTTTTTCCGTTCCCAGTATAAATAAGATGGGTTTGGTGATTTTATTTACTTCGTTTACCACACTATAGGCATCATGCGAGGCTATCCCGATCATTTCTGTCAAATGCACCTCGAAATCGGTAGAAGTATAAGGAAGCATCAGCACCATATCGCTTACTTTTTTTGTAAATGGGGCGCCTGCATAATTGTATAAAAAAGGCGTTACGTCTGCACCAAAAGAATAACCTATCAGCACAACACTATCGCACTTCCATTGCCTCATGTATTTATTTATGAGCTGGCTTAATTCCATTGTCATGGAGGCGGGTGTTCTCTTTTTCCAGAAATATTTTCTGGCATTTAATGCCAGCACCGGATAACCGGCTTTGTTGATCGATTGAAGGAACGCATCGGAAAAGCCTGTCCACCCGCCATCGCCGGTAATATAAAATACAAGCGGTTTGGTGGTGTCGTTAACAGGGAGCGCTTTTATAGGTAACTGGTTGTCCTGTGCCACTGAAAGATTAAATGAAAATAACACGGCAAGGACTATACAATATCTCATACAATCAATTTGTTTTCATTACGGCGTTTAAGGCAAGCGGCAATTGCAGCAGGTCGAAATCATGGTCGTATACGAGGTATTTGTTTTCCCAAAAACTGGCATATTTTTCCTTGAATTCGCGCAGACCCTGGTAATGCTGAAAGCGTTTTATTTTAAGCGCCGCGAGTTTAACCACTCTTTCCGCCATGTTTTCAGGTTGGGTAATGCCGCTCATGGGCACCATACCCAGGTTAATATAAATTTTATTATGGGCGCGTGCATATTCTATGAGTTTAATGATCAATGCGTCCATGGCAGCGGCAGGTGCATCGGCCGTTTTGCGGATAAGATCGTAGGTACATTCCTCTTCTGCATAGTCAGGTATAATGTTCAGAAATGCTTTTATCTTTCCTTCCGGATCTTTTAGCAACACCATATCCTGTTTTTCCAGTTCACTTTTATCAAACATGCCCTGTGAAAAAATGGCTTCTTCCTTGTTGAAATTCTGTAACCAATCATCAGACACTTGTTTCAGTTCCTGTAATATGCCGGGGTCATGCGGCGCTGTTTCTATGTGAACCGTGAAACCTTTCTTTTGTAAACTGTTCAGTCCGTTTCGCAACGACTTTTTATCCCTTCCTTCTGTACTGAACCGGGTCACATCCAGGATGGCTTCCTGACCAATCATCATCCTGTTTTTACGAAGCCGGGTAAACCAGGGAATGCTGCTTTCATTCACCCGGTAAAAGGCAGTATGCAAGCCCATTTTTTTGCATTGCTGGTCAAATTCCCGCAAGATGCTGTACTTATTTTCAGGGGCGCAAACCGGTTCTTCCAGCACAATGGCAAAACCGCGGGCAATGCGATAGGCGATAAAGCCTTCATGGATCTCCGAAAAGAAATATAGTTTGTCTTTGTAGTATTTAAAATAATCCATGGTCGAACTGCCAAACTGTGTCAGCAAACTATTTACTCTTTCCTTAGCGTTTTCAGGCACCGTGTGCTTGTGCAGTCCCGGCCTGATGAGGGAATACAACAGGAAGCCCCAGGTTAAAAAACCGGTTGCCCGTATCAGCCATACAAATTCATTACCAAACCTGGTAAGGGGGTGTAACGTTGTATCCTCCATAAGCAAAAACATGTTCAACGTATGCAGTAACGATTGCTTCCAGGTAAAATCAACGCCGAAATTTCTTTTATCAATAAAATAGAAACTGATAAACCCAAATAACATTACGGCTGCCACGCTTATGGCAGCTGTTTTTAAACCCGCTTTTATCCGTTGCCTGCTGCTTTGGATGCGGTACTGCGATCTGGTAACTATTAATAATAGCATGGTAAAAGCAGCCAGGCTTGCTTCTTCATAATCGAGCGCTTTGGTAAGGTGACCGATCAGTGAAAAGAAAGCCAGGCCAAGGGCCATGATCCAGGCATTACGCAACCCTTTTAGTAAATAGGCGGATGTTACTAACAGGGCAAGCCCTGTAAACAACACCAGCATATTACTGGCATGTATACTGCTCATTGGCAGGTACTCGCGCAGGAGGCGCATCCGTTCGTGTACGGGTGGGGTTATGGCAGAAAGAATGTTGATAATACCCAGCATAAACACCAGCACAGCCGGGGCCATTCTGGCAAATAGTTTTCTGCCTTTCCAGCTAAAAGCTCCCAGGCCACCAACCAGTGGCAACCAGAATTCAAACACCCGGTACAAGATAGTAATGGATAAGGCCTGCGGGGCCGAATAACCGAATTTCTGCAGTATTAATGACATGAATAACTCCACGGCGCCCAATCCACGCAGGAACGGTGAAATAACCATCATCAGCACCGCTATAATGTAAGCCGCCGCCGATGCGCTGAGGGAAGCAGGTAAGCCGAGTGCCAGCATAGCCAGGTAAATATGCAGGATGCCGCAGCCTTCAACGCCAATAGATAAACAAGTGGCCTGTACTACCCCGGATCTGTTTACATTGGCCGGCAACATTTCATGCATCCGCGCAGACGCATCAGGGAACCGCCGTTCGAACCACCGGTAAACACCTTTCTTTTGTTTTACTGTATTTACAAGGCCGGCCAACAGCACAATTATTACCAGCAGCGCCAGTAAGCCCAGCCAGGCATTGGCAGTACCATTTATTCCAAACATAGTATACAGCACAACAGGCAGACCCACTATAAATACAGTTAATAAACCTGTAAAGGCATACAACGCACTGGCCTGATGTACCTGCAGTCTGTTAAAACCCTGCTTACGCAATTGCGAAGGGAAATAAGCGAGCGCACTAACGCCACCGGCAGGGAGAAATACGCTTATAAAATTACGTTTCAGGAACAGCGATACCGCATGCGGCCATTTTAAACGAAGCTGCACAGCAGCAAATGTTTTTACATACATGCCGCTTTGTAACAGAACGCATACTACTGATATTACCAGGGCTGCCATTAGCCAGGTGCCATTGGCCTGTTTTATCTGGGGAACAATGGCCAGCAATTCTTTTCTTTCACTTCTGAAAAAAACAATGGCGAGTAACAGGATCACTACTGCGACTATCTCGCGCCAGTATACTTGCGGGGAGGCTGATTGTATTTTTAAGCGGGTAGCTTTGATCAGGTTAGCCATAACCTAAAAATTATAGTTTTAGCAATGGGTGTTTTTCAGTGCAGGCATACAGAACCAGGTATGCCATTCGTATCCCAAAGTTATTTACTTCTTAACTGTTGCTTAACTAATGCTTTGTTAATGACCCAATCGGGGTGCTAATTAATGGATCCTGAATGAATAAGGTGTCCTGGCTGAATTTAAACCCAAATTGTCCTGTGGAATATTTTTATCCTGTTCGTCAATGAACAGAACACTGTTCGTTTTCGAACACTTTTCAGTTGCCGGCTTTCCAAATCATTCGCCCAGAAAGGATTTCACAATTGGCACAACCGTTGAGCTATTTATACCTTACCTATACCATATGTTTAAAAATTATATAACTGTTGCCTGGCGCAACCTTGTAAAAGGCAGCATGCATTCGGCAATCAATATCCTGGGGTTATGTCTCGGCATGTCGGTTGCCTTGCTGATCGGGTTATGGATCCACGATGAACTTTCTTTTGATAAGAATTTTAAACACTATGATCGCATAGCACAGGTTATTCAAAATTTGACCAACAACGGTGAAACTCAAACGTGGTGGGATGTTCCTTATCCTTTAGCTAATGAATTGCGCACCAACTATGGCAGCGATTTCAAGCACATTGTTATGGCAACGAATGTGTTTGAACACCTGATTACAGTTGATGATAAAAAAATTAAACAGCGGGGCGGCTTTTTTGAAAAAGAAATGCCGGAGCTATTTTCGCTAAAGCTGCTGAAAGGCAGTCGTTCCGCATTGAACGATCCGCTTTCTGTGCTTATTTCTGCTTCCGCAGCAAAGGCTTTTTGGGGAAATGAAGACCCTATGAACAAGATCATTAAAATTGACCAAAAGCCGGTTGTAAAAGTGGCGGGTGTTTATGAAGACTTTCCGCAGAACTCAAGTTTTGCCAATCTCAATTTCATTTCAAGCTGGGATTTCTATTACAATGTCAATAATAAGTTGAGTGACATGCCTGACCCCTGGCGACCTAACTTTACTACCCTGTATGTTCAGTTAAACGAACAGGCATCTATTCAGGCCGTTAGTGCAAGGATCAGAGATGCGAAAATGAAGAAGATAAATCCCCAGCTGCAAAAGAAGAAACCCGCCTTATTCCTCATGCCAATGAGTAAATGGCATTTGTATAACGAGTTCAAAAATGGGGTCAACACAGGCGGCGCCATTCAATATGTGTGGATGTTCGGTATCATCGGAATATTTGTGCTGCTGCTGGCCTGCATCAATTTTATGAACCTCAGTACTGCCCAAAGTGAAAAACGGGCAAAAGAAGTGGGCGTGAGAAAAACAATGGGGTCACCAAGAAAACAGTTGATGTTTCAGTTTTTCTGCGAGTCATTGATAACGGTAACCATAGCATTATTGATTTCCCTGGTAATAGTGTGGGGTGCGCTGCCATTCTTCAATACGATCACCGGAAAGCAGATCAAAGTACCCTGGTTTAATGTTTATTTCGTGGCGCTGTGTATGGTATTCCTTTTCATTACTGCGGTAATTGCAGGAAGCTATCCGGCTTTTTATTTATCATCCTTTAAACCTGTAAAGGTTTTAAAGGGAACATTCAAAACAGGTCGTTTTGCGACAATTCCGCGGAAAGTGCTTGTAGTGGTGCAGTTTAGTATTTCGGTATCGCTTATCATTGGAACGATCGCTGTGTATAAACAAATTCAGTTTGCCAGGAACAGGCCTGTTGGTTATACAAGAGCAAATCTCATTAATATCACTACTGCGGGGGCTGGTATTCATGAACATTTTAATTCAATAAAAGAGGAACTGTTGCAAACAGGGGTGGTAGCATCTGTTGCTGAATCTGAAAGTCCAACAACCGCTATATTTAATAGTACCAGCGGATTTAGCTGGCCGGGAAAAGATCCCAATCTCTCTATTGATTTTGGAGTGATAGCTGCCTCGTTTGAATATGGAAAAACCATTGGCTGGAAACTAAAAGAAGGGCGCGGTTTTTCAAAAGAGTTTTTGACAGACACTTCGGGCGTTATCCTGAATGAAGCAGCCATCCGGTTTATGAACCTGAAAGATCCGATCGGTAAAAAGGTAACGTGGTGGGGACAGCCATTGACAGTAATTGGGGTGGTTGAAAACATGGTGACAGAATCGCCTTATAACGAAGTAAGGCCTGTTATTTATCCGTACCTGAATTATCCAGGTAATATGAATATTGTAAAGCTCAATCCTGCCGTAAGTGCACAGGATGCCATACGCAGAATTGAACCTTTATATAAGAAATATAATCCCGATCAACCTTTTGAATATAGTTTTATTGATACGGACTATGACAAAAAGTTTAATTATGAAGAACGCATCGGAAAGCTGGCCGGGATCTTTGCAGGTCTGGCCATCCTTATTTCATGTCTTGGCTTATTTGGTTTAACCTCGTTTGTAGCCGAACAACGAAAAAAAGAAGTAGGCGTTAGAAAAGTGTTAGGCGCTTCCGTATTTAATTTATGGAATTTGTTATCCAAAGAATTTCTGGTGCTGGTAATTATTTCATTCCTGGTATCACTGCCAGTGTCCTGGTATTTTACGCATAACTGGTTACAGAATTATAGTTATCGTACGACCTTATCGTGGTGGGTGTTTGTGGCAGCAGGCGCCAGTGCCTTGTTGATTACGTTGGTTACTGTTAGTTTTCAGACAATAAAAGCGGCGATTGCAAATCCGGTAAAGAGTTTGAGAACGGAGTGATGTGTTGCTGAATAATTTTAGCATAAGTGAACCCTTCAAATTCAATGATTTGAAGGGTTTTAATTTTTTATTATACTTTTGAATGCTGCTTATATGAAAAATTAACGATTTGCGAATATGAAGGAGACTTCTGATATTGATCTGCTTATGCGCATAAGCGAGGGCGACCGCCACGCGTTTCGTGAGTTGTATCAGCGCTATACTCCTGTATTATATCCATTTGTAAAAAGTTTATGTAAGGATGGCGCCTTATGCGAAGATATTGTGCAGGAGGTATTTATCAGGATCTGGGATAACCGGGTAAAAGCGGTAAACATAAAACAGGTTCGATCATATTTGTTTAAAGCTGCTAAGAACAGGTTCCTCAACGAATTAAGAAAACAGAAAAGCGAGCAAAGGCTTATTAATAATCTCCTCTATAACGGAATTGGTACTGAAACGCCCGAACAACAATTGACATTTAAAGAAGGGATGCGGTTGGGCGACGAAGCCCTGTCCCGGCTTTCGCCTAAACGAAGGACCATTGTTGAAATGAGTACCCGTGAAGAGCTGAGCCTGGATGAGATAGCTGACCGGGTTGGCTCCTCTAAAAATGTAGTGAAGAAGCTTCTTTACCAGGGTTTGGCGATGATGAAAAAATATAAATTTTATTAAAAATCTTTTTGCGGAGGGGTCCTTTTGCCAGACATGCGTGTCTTAAGGGTGATATGGACCAACAGACATTTGACGATTTTTTGAAGAACGTAGCGCAGCAAACGCATTCCCCGTCAGCATTAGCCGATTTTCTTGCCTGGCTGCAGGAACTTCCGGAGGAGCAGGCTGCAGCAGCCCTGGACAGGTATGAACAGGCGTTCAGGGCCGGAGAGGAAGTTGATAAAGAAGCGATCAGGCGCATAGAAGAAAGTATCGAAAACCGGCTGGATCTTCATCATCCGGTTCCTGTCATACCTCATACACGCACTCCTGTTATCTTTTACCTGAAAGTGGCCGCCATTTTCATAGTGGTAGTATCAATGGTATCTTTTTTCCTTTATCAAAATCATTTTAAGAATGCCGGCACGGTAGCCGGTCATCGTGCAGTCGAGGCCATAGTTCCTGGCAAAAACCAGGCTGTGTTGAAACTGAGTGGGGGAAGATCCATCCTGCTAGAAGACGTGGCCGATGGTGTTATTACAATGAATGATAAGGCTACCGGTTTTGAGAAAAAAAGCGGTTTACTGGTGGCAAAAAGCGATGGACGATCGATCGATGATGCAGCCGGAATAAATATGCTGGAAACGCCCAAAGGCGGACAATACCAGGTAGCGTTGCCTGATGGCACGAAGGTATGGTTGAATGCATCGACCCGCCTGTTTTTCCCAACTGTTTTTAAGCCGGGCGAAAGAAGGGTAAGACTGGAAGGCGAGGCTTATTTTGAGGTGAAACACGATCCGGCCAACCCTTTTATCGTAGAAACATCCACCGGTACATTATTACATGATCTTGGAACAAGTTTTAATGTGAGCGCCTACCAGGAAGATGCACACGAAACCACTACACTTTTAACAGGAAGTTTGCAGGTAACACGAAATCAATCGCAGTTACTGTTAAAACCGGGGCAGCAGGCCAGTGTAAACGCACAACAAATTGTGGATGTGCAGGAGGTAGAAACCAGTTACGCGGTGGCCTGGAAAGAAGGATATTTTATGTTTAACAGGGAACCGATCAAAGAGGTTATGAATAAAATAGCCCGTTGGTACGATGTAGACATAGCATATCAGGGGGCAATTACAGAAACCCGGTTTTGGGGTACTGTATCCAGGTTTTCCCAGGTAAGCGATGTGCTGAAAATGCTGGAAGCTACGGGTCGGGTTCATTTCACCATTGAAGGAAGAAAGGTGTATGTAAAAAAATAAATAAACGATCTGAATAGTAAGGGCCGGAGTGCTACGAACACCACGGCCCTGTTTTAGATTTTCAATCAAGCGTTTCCTTAACTCAATTAAAAAACTATGTAAATCTATGACTTTAAATTCAGGTATAAAACCTGTACCAACCAAAATTAAAAGCCTGCAAAAACTACTCATTCCTATGAAGCTGCTATTCTTCCTGTTGTTTACCACTATACTACAGGTAAATGCAAACAGCTATGCACAGGGCATCTCGCTCAAAGGCCGCAACATACCCATCGAGCGAATTTTTATGGAGATCAGAAAACAGGCCGGCGTAGCGGTATTATGTGAAAGTGAGGTGCTGGAAAATATTAAACCGCTGACAGTAAATTTCAACAAAACACCGGTTACGGAGGTGCTGGAATTTTGCCTGAAGCAAACGCCCTACACCTGGCAACTGGAGAAAAACAGCATTGTGATCAAAACGATTACCCGGTCTGAACACAGTGTGCCTGGTATTGACATGCTGCAGAAAGTAATCAGGGGTAAGGTTACCGACGAACAGGGCAATGCACTGCCGGGTGTAAATGTGCAAACGAACAAGGGCAATGGAACCATTACAGATGGCGATGGCGTTTTTAGTCTGTCGGTTCCGGACGATGTAACAAGCCTTACGTTCAGCTCTATCGGGTACCAGTCAAGGACCATTGTATTGGGCGAACAAACCATGCTTAGTGTTTCATTGAACAAAATGCCGGTCAATTTAAATGAGGTGGTGGTAATAGGATATGGAACAAAAAGAAAGGCCGACCTGGTTGGTGCTGTGGACCAGGTAAAGGGAGCGCAAATTGAAGGCCGGCCTGTAGGCAATGTAATGCAGGCATTGCAGGGATTATCGCCAAGTCTGGTTATTCAGCAGCGCAACATGAACCCGAACAACAACTCGATGAACATCAATTTGCGTGGTATCAGCACTTTTGGTAATAACTCACCATTACTTGTCATCGACGGGGTTATCAGCAATGATGTCAGCGACATGAATAACCTCAATCCAAATGATATTGAGGAGATCTCCATCCTGAAAGATGCCGGTAGCGCAGCCATTTATGGATCGCGCTCTGCCAATGGGGTTATTCTCATTTCTACTAAAAAAGGGAAACAGGGCATGAAGCCTGTAGTCAGTTTCAGTGGCCTCGTGGGTTCACAAGATCCCCAGATCCTGGTTAAACCCTTAAAAGGATATCAGAATGCATTGCTTCGAAATGATTCCTATATCAATTCAGGCGCCGACCCAATTTACTCACCGGAACAAATACGTCAATTCGCTAAAGGTGATAGCGAGTATTTCCTGAAGGGTATTTTAAAGAATGGACTGCAACAAAACTATAACTTCAGCATCCAGGGCGGTTCGTCGAATACCAGTTATATGATCTCGCTTGGGTATTATAACCAGCAAAGTAATTTTAAGGGGCCTGATTATGGGTTGAAACGTTATAACCTCCGTTCGAATGTCACCACCCAGATTGGCCGGTTAAAACTGTCAACTATACTTTGGTATAATAGATCCGAAGGAAATGCCTACCAAGGCGATGAAGGCTTTCTGATCGCCGACGCATCACGCCTGCCGGTATATAACACGTATATCTTAAAAGATAGTATTGGCCGGTATTATAATAATGATGTGTTGACCGGCGGCAATCCTTTAGCTGCACTGGAGCATGGAGGATACATAAAGACCACGAACGATAATTTCCAGGGAAGTTTGAATGGCGAATTGAAGCTGCTGGATGGATTGAAAGCAAAAGGATTGATTGGCCTGGATGTTCGGCCGGAAAACAGGTTGATCAGACGGTTCTACTGGCCTGTTTACAGTTTATCGGGAGCCGAAACTCCTATTAACCAAAACTCCTCGAAGGATTATCACATAGAAGATTACAGTGGTAATTCAACCCTGCTGAATGTACAGGCCATGCTTGAGTACAACAAAACTTTTGCAGGAATGCACAACGTTTCTGCACTGGCAGGGTTCTCCAATGAATCATACAGACAAAAACGCCAGGAAATAAAAAAGAAGTATGTTGATCCGGTTTTAGGGATTCCTATTGACGGTACCATTATCGACCCCAGTAGTTACAATACAGTGGGCGGCACAACGGAGAGAAGTATTTATTCTTATTTTGGAAGGCTGGGCTATGCTTATGGCGATAAGTACTATGCAGAAGGAAGCTTTCGTTACGATGGTTCTTCTAAATTCGCCAAAAATAACCGGTGGGGATTTTTCCCTTCTGTGTCTTTGGGATGGCGCATCACCGAAGAGCATTTTTTTGATTTCTGGAAGAACAATATCGGCGATCTGAAGATCCGGGGTACTTATGGCAGACTGGGCAATCAGAATATAGACGATTACCAAACGCTTACCACATACGATATCTACATCAATCAATATGGATTTAACAATGTGGCGGTACCAGGTACAGGTTATACATTCGGTAACCCTGAACTGAAATGGGAAACCACGTCTTCCGCTAATATTGGTGCAGATGGTACATTCCTGAAAGGAAGCTTAAGAGTGGGTTTCGACTATTTTCATAAACTAACGAAAGGTATTCTGTTAACGCCCCAAACACCAATGGTGCTGGGCGGTGCAGTGCCCAAGGCCAACCTGGGCGAAATGAAGAACCAGGGTTGGGAAGTAAGCATTAACTATTCCCTGCGTCATAAGGATTTCAATCATTCGTTTGGGCTCAATATAGCTGATTCATGGAATGAGGTTACCAAATTTGAAGGATATGAACAGATAGAGAAGTCAGACGAAATTGAACGAATCATTCGCGTAGGGTTACCTTTGTACAGCTACTTTGGCTATAAAACAGCTGGCCTGTTCCAGAATGAGGACGATGTTAAAAGTTCCGCACTGCCTGTTGGCTTTTCGCCCAGGCCCGGGGATGTGAAATACAAGGACCGGAATGGCGATGGCATTATCAATGATAACGACCGCTATGTGCTGGGCCATGCCTTTCCACGGGTAACTTTCGGGTTCAACTATGTATGTCAATGGAAAGGACTTGAGTTAAATATGTTATGGCAGGGAGTTGGAAAACGCGATATGGCGCTGCGGGGAGAAACCATAGAACCCTTCCATGGCGGCTATTCATTCGTGATGTTTGAGCACCAGCTCGATTACTGGACGCCTGCCAATCCTGATGCAAAATGGCCAAGATTAACTGCTCCGGGTACGGCTTCTACTATTAATAATTACGGTAAAGGATCAGACTTTAACATCTTTAATGGCGCCTATGCGCGATTGAAGAATATCCAGCTTGGCTATACGCTGCCCCAAAGGCTGACTTCAAAAATAGGTGTAAATAAATTGCATGTATTTGTAAACGGGCAAAATCTGCAATTTATTTACACCTATTTTTGAAGTCAGCCTTTGGGGCAGCGTATAGC
>Ga0136846_1210427_pt1 | contig 11445 bp, 2 predicted proteins | sample HopSoiMetagenom2_FD_96841 | JGI IMG/M metagenome (GOLD analysis project Ga0136846, IMG submission 96841) | Grasslands soil microbial communities from Hopland, California, USA - 2 Assembly 2016 (version 4) | ecosystem: Environmental > Terrestrial > Soil > Grasslands | place: USA: Hopland... | reverse complement strand
TTACGACCACTACGGGTGGCGGCCGAGGCTCGAGCGAGTTCAAGCCTACCGAGTTCGCGATGAACTCGAAGACCGGTGAAATCGCGCTACCCAACGGCCAGGTGATCAAGGCCAACGCCCCCACGATCCTGCAGCTCGCGACGCTGCAGTCGAAAGATGGCACCCCGCTGCCGACCATGGCGCAGGTGCCGAAGGGCTTCCGGCCGGTGTCGCAAGCGGAAATGAAGCGCATCGTCGACGCAATCCCGACCGAGTCGGATTTCTGGGGCGAGGCTTATTCGAGCGGCAAGACAACTCTGGGCCTGATGGCGTCGACCATCGACTCCATGTTCGGTAATGACGACCCGAGCAACACGTGGTCGCGCGCGCAGCAGGAGCACGGCAATGACCAGAGCATCGGCCAGCTGAAGGCGTCGCAGGGGCGCTGGTACTCGTCGTTCGACAGCTTCCTCAACTCGCTCGGCCAGACGGCGGGTAACGTGGGCGGCACGGTGGTCGGCGCATTGCCTGTTGCCGCGGCGGGCGCGGGCGCGGGCGCATTGACGGGCGCGGGCGTTGGCGCGATCCCCGGTGGACTGCTCGGCGCCGGTTTGGCGGTGTCGGGTGGCGCCGCGGCGTTCGGTGAGCAGGCGACCGAGTTCTACGATTCCGCGCTCGACGCGATGAAAAAGATGTCGCCGCGCGAGTTGGAAGCGCAGAGTCCGCTCTATCGCGAGGTGGTGCGCGGTAACCCTGGCATCGACCACGACGAAGCGATCAAGCAGGTCGCGATCGAGGGTGCGCGCATCGCCGGCGGCACGGCGGGCATGCTCGGCGCGGCTGAGGGCATTGTCGGCGGCAAACTCGCTGGCAACTTCCTGGCGCGCATCGGCGTGACGAAGTCGCTGCTGGGTCCGGCTATGCAGGCCGTCGAGAAGCGCGCCGGTATGGGCGCTACTGCGGGGCGGGTGGCAGGCCGTTCCGCGCTGGGTGGCGCCGGCGCCGCCGCCGAAGAGATGGGCGAGTCGATGCTGGGTCAGGCCGCCGGCGCCGGTTACACCGGTGTGGGCTCGGACAACCCGATGGACTACGCCAATGCTGACGAGGGCTGGGATGCCGCGCTGGGCGGCATGATCTTCGGCGCGTTCGGCGGCCGCCAGCGGCAGGACCCGTCGCAGGTGGCGCAGAACTCCGACCTCGCCACGGCGCTGGCTGTAAACCCGGACGTCGACCGCCCGTGGAACAAGTCGGCCCCGATGACCACCGAGCAGGACCTTGTGCCAGCGGCGATGCGCCGTGAGGCTGGCCAGCGCGTGCCGGCGCAACCGATGCCGGCGCCGCCGGCGGAACAGCGCGCGCAGATCGAGCAGCAGATCCAGGCCGTGCTGGCCGAGCGGTTCGGTGCCGACTGGTTCGACCGGGTCGATCAGGTCGCGCAGGATCCGGGTGGCCGCCAGCTTATTGGCCAGTTGATCGGGATCCAGCGCGACGTGGCGGCCGAGACCCAGGCCCCCGCGTACGAGCGCGGCTACGCGCAGCAGCCTGTAAACCCGGGCCAGCCCAGCTTGCAGGGGCCGGCTTTCGGTGACCAGCCGCCGGCGCAGGCCCAGGTACCCGGTCCGATGGCCGCGGAGCCGCAGCAGGGAGCGCCGCAGGCACCCAACCTGCGCGAGCGCCGTGAGTACCAGCAGATGCAGCTAGCCGAGCGGCAGCGCGCGAGCGAGGAAGCCCCACAGGCGTTGCCGCAGTCCGAGTCGCGGGCGATCGAGCAGGAGATCTTCGACGCCGACGACCAGATCGACGCGCTGGAACAAGCGATCGCGCAACGGCCGCCCCGGGATCCCCGGATCAAGTTCTTGCGCCAGGCCCTGGCCGAGCAGAAGGCGCGACTACAGGACGCCGAGGCCCGGTGGGAAGAGGCGCGTTTGGCTGAGGGTCCGCAGGGTGTCGGGGCTACGCCGCCGGCTACCGGGCAGGTCGAATCGCCGGAGCCGCTGGAAGCCCCCGGCGATCGCACGCCGGACGACCGCCCCCTAGGCGTGACACCGGCCGCGCTGGTCAACCCCGAGCCGATGTCGCCCGAGGAAGCCGCCAGCCGCGCGCAGACGCAGACCGAGCGCCGCGGTGAGCCTGCCGCCGGCGCCACCCAGGACCAGGTTGCGGCCGCGGCGACGTCCAGCCAGCAACAGGTGAGCCCGTCGACGCCGGAGCCGGCCGGCGACATCGCCGTCCAGGTCGAGGCCATGCTGGATCCGGCCACCGATCGCGACGCCGTGTTCGTGGCCAAGGGCAACGAAGCCGCGATCCCGCAGCCGCTGGCCAAGGGCATCGTGCGCATCGTGCGCCCCGCCGGCACGCTGCTGACGACCAACCCGAAGAAGGCCCAGGCGTTTCGTCGCGCGGTCAAAGACGCCGACATCCAGAAGATCCTCGGCTACAGCGAGAACAAGGCCGATGCCTTGAGCGCTGGCCAGGAGCCGGTGGTGATCCAGGCGCGCACGAAGCGCGGCGTTGCCGCGGAGCAGCTGGCTAGCCGCAAGGGCGCACAAGCAGCGAAGAAAGCGGTGGCCAAGCAGGCGCCCAAGGGTGCTAAGGTCGTCGAGACGTCGATCGCCGCGGCACAGTCCGAGCGCGCCGCACGGAGCGCGGAGACCCCGCGCAAGGCGGCCGCGGCGATCGCTACGTCCAAGGAAAAAACGACCCCGAAGGCCAAAAAGCCGCTGAAGCGGAAGGCGAAGGATGACGACGAGAGCCGTGCTGGTGCGCAGACCCCCGATGCAACGACCCGTGCTGATCGCGCGCTCGCGCAACCGCGAGAAGCGCGTACGAGCGAAACGCCAGCCGCTTCCGCGCCGGACACCATAGACCGCGCCAGCGCGCGGAAGCCGGACACGGTAACGCTGCGGGGTAAGGCTGCTCAACTGCCGGAGAAGTTGTCCCGGCGCACCGGCACGCGCGGCGCCGAGATCGACCTGCGCGTGGAGTCGATCGACGAGGAAGCGCGTTACGCCGTCGGCCGCATGCTCGACGGATCCGTGCTGAGCCCGACCGATCGGGCCAAGGCCGAGGCCGCCATGCGCGACTTCGACCAGCTCGAGACCATGATGGACGCCGCGGTGACCGCGGCCGAGGACCGCCTACGCAAGGTGATCGAAGCGGCGCCCGACGGCGTCGAGTTCACCCGCGAGGCCGAGAAGCGTCAGCTGGAGATCGAGCGTGCCGCCGTCGCCGGCGAGCGAGGCCGCCCCCGCAGCAAGCCGCGCACGTCGCCGCTGGCGTACCTGCCGCTGGTGATCAGCGAGTCGCGCGGCTTCCTCAAGGCGGTGCGCAGCGAGGCCAAGGCGGAGCTGAAGGCTGGCTATGCGCCGGCGAAGTCGACCGCCCGCCAGATGATCAGCGGGATCCACCCGAAGTGGGACACCGCGCTCGAGAACGAGGTCAACGGTCGAAAGGTTCTGCAGGTGTTTGCGGGGCTGACCGACGCGCAGCTGGAAGAAGTGCTGCAGTCGACGCATCAGCTGATCCAGGACTCGACGGTCGCCAAGCAGGTGATGCGCGGCGCCACTGAGGTCGCGCATGCGATCCGTCGCATGGAACAGGACACGGTTGGTAGCCGCGCCGTGCCGGCGTTCGCCAACCACGAGCTGGACGGCGTGGCCAAGAAGGTCATGCCGCATGCGACCGAGCACGGCACGCTGCCGGCAGCGGCGCAGGGGATCGTCAATGAGTGGGTGCAGCAGTTCGAGAAGGGCGGCAACAAGTTCTCGGCGCCGGTCCACGTGATGTCGGTCAAGGACGCGATGAAGATCGCGCCTGGTGCGTTCCTCAATGGCCGCGTGCCGAACGGCAAGTTCATTCGCCGCAGCGACGCCAAGGGCAACGTGAGCGACTACATCATCGCCGTCGACTGGCCGCGCTTTACCTTCGATGGCAGCGCGATCGAGGTGCTGGCCCACGAGTTCGGCCACATGGTGACGACCGAGCTGTACGCGCGTACGGATCCGCGCTCGCGCCGTGCGATCGACCAGGCCTACGACCACTGGGTTCGCGCGCAGAACGGCCGCAGCGTCGACGACATCTTGCGTGAGCAGATGCCGGGGTTCGAGCGCATCACCTTCGCCGGCGGCGCCACGAACCGTGCGTACGCTACGGACTTCTGGGAGTGGGCGGCGCGCAACGCGACGTTGTACCTCATGGACCCCGACCGCCCTCACCTCGGCCCGGTGGAGAAGTTCTTCAAGGCGATCGCGGACGTCATGCGCGCGATCTACTCGAAGCTGACCGGATCCAGCAAGCCCAACGCGGCCTGGGAAGAAGCGCTCGACCGCTGGGTCAACGGCACCATGCAGGTCAGCAAGATGCCGCAGCTCCCGTCGGCGAACTTCAACCACGACGAGTTCGGCGAGCAGAAGGAACCTGAGCAGCGCGGTGCCGTGAACCTGCTCGCGCGCAAGGCCACGGCCGCGCTCGCGCCCCTACGTTCGCTCATGTCGGGTACGGCCACGTGGCAAGACGTCGAGCAGACTATGCAGCCGATCCTGGAAGGCAAGGGCATGGACATGCTCAAGTCCGGCGGTCTGTCGTTGATGACGATGCGCCAGATCGAGCGCCAGTACCGCGAGACCCCGCTGGGGCCCGCGCTGTCGGGCTGGGTGCGTAACCAGCAGCTCAAGGCGAAGACGGCGAACACCGCGATGGAAGCGGGCTCGCAGTGGATGGAGCGGGCCAACCAGCTCGACTCGAACGTGCGCCACGTGCTCGAGCAGGTGATGTACCAGGCCACGCACTTCGGCGTGAACCCCGAGCTGCCGATCAACGACGACAAAAACAAGCACCTGCTGCGTGGCAGCCCGTTCGTGCGCGACACCAACGAGAAGCGCTACCGCGGCGTGCGCGACCTGTACGAAGCCGCGGTGCAGGCTGACCCCCGTGTGGCGGAGATCTACGCTGGCCTGCGCGACTCGTTTACCGAGCTGCACGCGAAGACGCTGGCCAAGCAGCTGGAGCTAATCGAGAACGCGAACTTCACCGACAAGGCGAAGGAACAGATCACCGCGCGAATCAAGGCGGCGCAGCGGCAAATGCGCGAAGGCCCCTACTTCCCGCTGATGCGCTTCGGCGACTGGATCGTTAAGGTGCAGCTGCCGGCGTTCACCGTCGGCAAGGGCGGCAAGGAAGACGGCGCCTACTTCGATTCCAAGACCGCGGCGCGCGAGGAAATGCGCAACCAGCGTGCGGCCAACCCCGGCGCGCAGGTGAGCGTGGAGAAAGTCGCCGGCGAAACGGGCAAGTACCTGGTGCGCGTCTACCAGCGCGGCGTGTATTTCTTCGAGTCCGAAGCGCAGGCCAAGGCAGCGACGAAGGCGATCGAGCAGGAAGTGCGCGAGAACTACGACGCGCAGGGGGTCGACTTCGACGACGCCCAGGCCGCGCTCGATCCGGTCGATGACGGCGACGGTACCGGCGAGTCCAACGCGATCATCTCCCAGCCGTTCAAGGGCCGCGAGGGCTACGAGCGCACGAAGGCCGGATCTCCGGAGTTCATGCAGGAAGTGCGCTCGCTGCTCAACGAAAAGAAACTCGACCCCGAGGTGGCCGCAACGCTGGAGCGGCTGGCGATCGAGTCGCTGCCCGAGAACAACTACCGCCAGTCGCTGCTGCCGCGGCAGAACGTGTTCGGCGCCAGCAAGCAGATGCTGCGCGCCTACGCCCACCGCTATCAGGGCGCGGCGCACCACTACTCGACCGTCGAGCACGGCGCGCAGATCAACAAGAACTGGCAGCGCGCGTGGGAGCTGAACCGCACGTACTCCAAGGCGGGCCGCGTGCTCAACATGCTGCAGGCGAACCAGCAGGCGGTGGCTGACCGGACGAAGTCGTCGCTGGCCAACACGGTGATGAACACGATCACCGACGCCAGCTCGCTCTACTCGCTGGGCTTCAGTCCGGCGTACGTGCTGACCAACGCGCTGCAGCCGTGGACGGTGGCGGCCCCGACACTCGCAGGCCTGTCGACGCCGAAGGGCACCACGATCGGCATGGTCAAGTCGGCGAAGTACCTCAAGGACGCCTACGCCGGCGCGCTGCCGTTTTTCACGAAGCGCGGCGTTACCGACTTCATCAACGAAGCCAAGGGGCTCGCCGGCAAGCGCGGCAGCGACGTGACGCTGCAGGACACGGCCAAAGAGATCATGACCAAATTCGGCAAGACGCCCGGCGAGCAGCGCATGCTGGAGTCGCTGCTCGAGCGCGGTACGCTGGATTTCAGCTGGTTGAACTCGCTTGAAGACGCGATGCGCGGCGGGGTTGTCGGCCAGAAGTGGGCCAACCTGCAGCGCCTGGGCATGGCGTTCCCGCAGCAGGTGGAAGCGATGAACCGCGTCACCACCGCGCTCGCCGCTTACCGCCTGGCCAAGGACGAGCGCCTGACTGACGGCAGCGAGGGTGCCCTGCAGGAGTTCGCCGACGACATGGTGGCGGACACGCAGCTCGACTACTCGCGCATGAACCGGCCGCTGGCGTTCAACAAGGCGGGGCTCAACGTGCTGCTGCAGTTCAAGCTCTACATGCAGGGCATGTACATGCTCTTCGCCCGCAACGCGGCGATGGCCATGCGCGGGCTGACCCCCGAGGAGCGCAAGCAGGGGCGGCGCACGATCGCGTACCTGCTCGCTACGCACGCAGCTGCGGCGGGCGCTGCGGGGCTCGGCCCGGTCGCGGCGATGGCCAAGCTCGGCCTGGTCACGTTCGCCGCCATGTCGCCGGACGACGACGATGACGACTGGAAGTCGGGCGAGCAGTTGATGCGCGAAATGCTGAAGGACTTGTTCGGCGAGTACGCCGGCACGGTCGCCGAGAAGGGCTTGCCGGCGGTGCTCGGCGTCGACATGAGCGACCGCATCGGCATCCCGGTGCTGGCCGACAGCCGCTTCGCTAACATCAAGGAAGGCGACCCCGCCGGCACGACGATAGACAAGTGGGTGATCTACGGGCTCGGCGCGCCGTACTCGAACTTCAAGCGGGTGGCCACCGGCGTGGCGGATGCAGCGAGCGGCGACTTCAGTTCCGCGGCGAACGGGTTGCCGGCCGCGGCGCGCGCGGTTGCTCGATCGGCGAAGTGGGCGAAGGAAGGCATCGTCGACAAGGACGGCGACACGTTCATCCCGAACAGCGAGCTGGGCTGGGGCGACATGGCCATCAACACGCTGGGGCTGTCGCCGCTCGCGACCAGCAAGGCGTACAGCGACCGGACCGAGCTGAAGCAAACCACGGCGCGGATGGTCAACGAGCGCAAGCGGTTGATCCAGGAAGCGCGCACCGGCAACGACGTCGCCGACCAGATCCGCGAGTTCAATGCGGCGGTGCCGAAGCCGTTCCGGATCCAGGGTAAGCAGCTCACCCAGGCCAAGGAAGCGAAGGCCGACCGCGAGCGCGGCGTGTTGCGCAAGCAGGAAGCGGCTGTCGCGGAAATGCTGGACCAGTAAAAGCGACGCCCCCGGTTTGTAGCCGGGGGCGTCTAGAGGCACTTGCAGGGGTTCCAACTCCGCGATAGTGCTGGCCTAGCGGTCGCGTGCTGGCTGGTCGGCCTGGGCATAGATTGCCTGGCCACAGTTACTGTGTCAACCCCCCAATTTATCGACGGCAGCGTGCAGCCGTTTCAGCGTGTCATTCGGAGTTGCTTCAGGGAACCCTCGGTTATGGCAATACTCAAGCCGGCGGAGATCCTGCTCGTCTAACCCAGCTCCTACCAACTGCTCAGGCGTGTAGCCGTTCCACCCTGACAACCCGAGTGCCTGCCGAGCGATAGCGGTTTTCCCTCGCAGTGAACCCTGTTCCGCGGTCGCTTGCGCTTGTTGCAGTTGGTACTGCAGCCGGCGAATGGTTTCTTCCACGGTCGGGGTCGCCTGCTGACCTTGCAGGGCGCGCGCAAGTTGGTTGGGGTTGTAAGTCGGCGCCGGTTCGGGCTTCTCCTCTTTCGGAGTGGCCAGCTCAATCGGCGACGCCATGATCGCATCGTACGTTTGGCGCATGCGGATCTGCCCACGCCATGAGAGCCGGCGGTAGTGGTTCCGGTCCCGGTTGCCCTGCTGCTGCATGCCCCACCCGAGCAGACTGCGCTTGAAATCGCCGAACTCGATGTGCGTCGCACGGTTGTTATCGAATTCCCACCCCGCCGTGCTCAGGTTGATCGTGGTCAGCACCTGAATGTCGAAAGCGGTGAGCTTCGCGTCGTTAATCAGCTTCACGGGACACCTCGAGCACGGCGGGCTTGGGGGGCACCTCGACGGCGTCGTTGTCGCTGGCCTGGTAGTGTACTGCGATCGCGTACTCCTCGGCTTTCTGGCACTCGTCGTCGGACCAGCCAGCGATCGTTTCGGCCGTGATGTGTTCCGTGCCGCCGATCAACGACAGGCAAGTCAGGGTCATGTCGTCATCCCGCTTCCAGGGCTGCTCGGTCTCGCCCTTCGTCATGTCGACCATGCGCAGCGTATCAGTCATGCCGCAGCCGGGGCTGAGCTGGCCAGTGCAAGCCGTTTCGCTGCACGGGCACGGCAGCTCGAAGCCCAGACGCTGCGCGATGCTGAGCTTCGTTGCCCACACCACCTGCGCGGTGTAAGCGATGAACGACTCCATGTCGACGCAGGATGCAGCGAGCAGCTCGGGCGGGCACTCGCCCGTGAGCTGTTCGTCGCGGATCGCCTGCAGAACGACACTAGACTCGATCACGGGCGACTTCGTATTGTCGGGGTTGCTCATGCGGTTTTCTCCTGTAATGGTGAAGGCGGAAGGATGGTGAGGCTGGGCTTCGGCATGCCGATGACGTCTTCGTGCTTGAACTCGACGGCTTGCGTCGACATCTGCTGCGGCGTGTGCTGCAGGTAAGTGAGTTTGCCGATGCGCGTGACAATCGGTGTGTTGGCCAGCCACTCCAGCACCGACTTGTAGTTGCCGTTCTTGCCGTGGACGTACTCACGCAGGTGGTCGAGTGGGATCATCACGGTGGCCGGCTTGTAGGCGCCGGACGCGGTCTGGCCGCGGATCTCGCCCATGAACTTGCGCGGCGTGTTCGGGTTGAGAATCTGATCGCCGTTGATGCCGCCGATCATCGCAAACTCGCCCAGGTTCTCCAGCACGTAGCCGTTGAGGTAGTCGACCGGCGACTTGCGCTCGGCTTCGAACTCAGTGACTTGCTTCTCCCAGGTCTGCGTGAGCACGCGCGTGATCGCCGCCTTATCGAACGCGAACCCCAGCGCGGCGCCGAGCGCAGCCCCCACCTCGATCAGCGCGCACGTGGCGCTGCGGAACCGGTCGCCGGCGGACGACGCCGAGTCACGGTCCCACTTCGCGATGCGGGCCATTACGATGTCACGCCAGTATGCCGGCGGCTTCGACAGGAACATCTGCACCAGGGTGGGGCCGAGAAACCCGTAGGACGTCTTCAGTTCGTTGAGGTGGTTTTTGTTATTCGTCTGCGTCTCAGGGCTCCCCAGCAGCGGGTGAAGCCGCAACTCGAACACGCGCGCGGCCTCGGCCGTACCATCGCTACGGTACCGCTGCAGCTTCTCGTGGGTTGAGTTGTTCGCCGTGGTGATCGCCGGCAGACACCACCGCTGCCCGGTGTTCTTGGTCAGCTGCGCGTCGCTAGACAGGCGGTGTTTCTCGCGCCCCTGCGTGACGGTGTACACGAAGTCCGAAAGCGCCTTGCCTTCCACGTTGGTGAACTCGTCGATCACCAGCGGCATGTTGCCGGTGACGCTGGCCAACTTGAACGTCGCGTTCGCGGTATCGCGGAAATCCTTGCGCAGTACGTTGGGCGACCCCCACACCGACAACGCGGCGTCGCACAGCGTCGACTTGCCCACGCCCGACTCGGGTGAATACGCGTGGAGCAAGATCCCGTCCAGGCCAGTGAAAACCATGAGGGGGCCGGCGATCGACAGCGCGAGCACGCACTGCCGGTCGATGCCGCCGGACAGCGCGATGTTGAACGCGTCGCGCCATTTCTGCTCGATACCGCTGGAGTGGTAGCCTTCCATTTCGCCCGGCGCGATCGCGGTGCGGATGTGCTCACTGGTCCCGTCGTTGCGGAAGATCTGCGTCCCCAGCACGAAGCTGGTGAGGTCTTCGGTCCAGCCGCAGCGGCCAGAGATCTGGCTTGCGGCCCGCGCGCGCTGCAGTTGGGTCAGGAACTCGGTCATGAATTTGTCCACGAAGTCGGCTGCGGCACGGCGCGTGCAGTACAGCCCTTCAGCGTTCATCTTGTTGAAAAAACTCTTTGGCTCGGCGAAGTCGCGGTTGTCGAACTCGATCGACGCCATGCCGTCCTTGCCGCGCTCGAATGTCAGCACGACGACCGAGCGTTTGCCCACCGGATCCAGCATGCGCTCTACACGCAGCAGCCGGTAGTCGAGCATGTGGCGGTTGTATTGCTTCTTCACGCCCTGGTCGTCAGGCTCGCTGTCGATCACCTGGGTCGGGTAGCCGTCGGCGATCAGCAGGCGCGAGGTCAACCGGCCGTCAACGATGCGCACCACCGTCGACTGGTCGATCAGAAAAACCCCAACTTGCGTCGGGGGAGCCGCTACCAGCGCAGCAGTGCCCACGGGGGGAGGCGTGGTGGGCGCCGCGGGCGGATCCGCGGCCTGCGCTGGTAGCGGCTTCAAGGTGGCGTCGTTCACCGGTGCGGCCGCGCTCGGGCGACCGAGCACCAGCGGCGACGAGATCTTGCCGCGCAGGGGGCAGCCAGCACACTCGGGCATCCCCGCCGCAGCCATGCGGCTACAGGTCGGCGGGTGATAGTCCTGCTGCTGTACTTGCTCCCACTTACGGCGGAACGTGTCTTCGGAAAAACTGCGGTGGCCGACCGAGATACCGCGCGCGACTTTCGTCTTCAGCGCGAAATCGTCGTCCGACTTGTTGATCAGGTCGAGAGCTGCTTTCCACAGCGGCTCCTGTGCGCGCGCGCCGCCGTCGGCGACCATCGCGGTCAAGCCCGGGCATTGCTTGAGCATGTCGCGGATGAAGTACGGCTGGTGCAGGTTCGCCTGCAGCTCGCTCTGCATTCCGCGCAGCGCCGCCGGTACCGCCGTGTTCGTGTACAGCAGGTCTGCCGCCGGCAGCGACATGATGACCTGCTCGGGTGGCACGCTCACACCCTGCTGCAGGATCCGCACCAGCGGCTGCGTCTGCGTGGCCACGTACTCGGGCTTGTTGTTGAGCGTGCCCGGCAGGCGCAGGATCCGCGCCGCGTCGATCGTGGTGGTGTGGTCGCTCTGCAGGCCATAGGCTTCGCACGCCGCGCGCAGCCGGCCCGACATTGGTACCCACTCGGCGAGGGTAACGTCGCGGTCGAACGCCCAGTACGCGTGGAAGCCACCGCCCGAGTCGACGATCCAGGGCGCCGGCATCTGGTAGTGCTGCACCATGCCCAGCAGGGCGGTGAGCGCTTCGCGTTTGTCCTTGTAG
>Ga0136846_1227661_pt1 | contig 11446 bp, 16 predicted proteins | sample HopSoiMetagenom2_FD_96841 | JGI IMG/M metagenome (GOLD analysis project Ga0136846, IMG submission 96841) | Grasslands soil microbial communities from Hopland, California, USA - 2 Assembly 2016 (version 4) | ecosystem: Environmental > Terrestrial > Soil > Grasslands | place: USA: Hopland... | reverse complement strand
TGGGGATCGCCGGCCAAGGATTCGTGCTGATGTCGGTTGTTGAGAGTGTGTTCGTGGCGGTCGGCGAAACGCCTGGGCAGGTAGCGGGTTGGCTGGTGAAGGTTGCCGGCTGTGAGGTGAAGTGGATCGACGGTTCCGCGATTCGCCTTCGGAAGCGCGCGACGGTGGACGACGGCTGGCTCGGGGTGGTGGTTCAGCGGAACGGGTACGTCTTGCCGGACGCCGAGGCTGACGAGGTTCAGGCGATGGACGCGTACTCGATCGAGATTCAAGTGCGTGGTGGCAGTACCGTGGAGGTGCTGCACGGGGAAGCACGACTGCTGTTCAGAAAACTCGTGGCCACGCGATCCGACGTACCAATGCTGCTCGTGCACAACCTCGACACTCTGGTGGCCGCTCATCTCCCCGGCGCCGGCACTCATTCGTTCGATCCGCTCATCAGTCCGGACGAGCCCGACCAGGACACCTGGCTCCCTTGGGTTGTCAGGTGATATGTCCACCAGCGACACGATCTTCCTGTTCACCCGCGAGCCGCTGAACCAGGCTGCTGGCCGGGTCGCGGCCGCCCTGCATTTGGATCGCCTGGACGATCCCGACCTGAAGGAGAACGAGTACTTCCTCCGCGGTCAGGGCCCGCACCGTCGAGGGACGCGTCCTGCTCGTTGTAGGGCACAACATCTATGGCGAAAGCGATCCCGAACCTGAGGACGTGTCCGCGATCGACCGGTACACCGGGGTGATCGACGTACGCATCGCGGGATCGGCGGCCGAGGAAACTCAGGCGAAGGAGGCCCGGGCGATCTTCGATGAACTCGTCGCGGCTCAGCCCGACCTCGCGCTGGTCCTCAGCCATGCGCAGTCCTGGATCGTCGCGGCGTACCTGCCAGGCGCGGGTGTCCGGACCTTCCCGCCGCACACCTCGCTCGACGCCGACGCCATCGGCGCCTGGCACCCCTGGATCGTCGGCTGACGAACAGGGACCGATTGTTCTTGAGCTTCTTTGAGAAGTTCTGCGGGAATCGCGTCATGAACGGTTGAGAGGTTCGTCACTACCTGTGAACCCATCCCCACAGGGAAGTGGAAGTGATTGACGTGAAGGGTTGTACGGCGAAGTCGCTGATGGGAACTCACTCGACCGGGCGGCTCTGGGAGGTGGCCCCGAAATGAGCTCCCGTCGCTTCCGGCTGATCCGCCATCACGACGTGTCGGGCGTCAGCGGCACCGGGCCGATCGCCGAGGGCGTGCAGTTCACCGATGGCGCCGTCGCGCTCCGTTGGTACGGCGATTATCCGACGACGACTGCCTGGGACGACATCGAGTCGGTCGTCGCCATTCACGGTCACGGCGGAGCCACCGAGGTCGAGTGGATCGATCCCGAGTCTGGTCCCGACCCGGACCTGAAGGTGCCACCACGGGAAACCCTGCCACCACGACCGTGGCCGGATCTGCACTCCGCGCCCGAGCCGCAGGACCCCGATCCGTTGCACAGCGACCGAGAGTTCGGTTCGTACGGCGCCGCGCCGCCGGCTGACTGGCCATCGCACCGCGTGTCGCGCTGACGTACCCACATGGGCGGCTCGGGTCCAGGCGGACTCGCGACGTCTGGGCCCGAGCCGTCCGGCTCAGTGGTACTCGATGGTGTCGACCAGGTCGAGGTTGTAGAACTTCCCCGGCCCGTCGCACAACGCCATCATCCTGGCCGAGAAGTCGGTCGTGTCCGCGCGCTGTGAGTTCTCCATCGCCTCGTCGTACGAAGCGAACTCGATGATCGAGAAGTACCGGCCCGGATCGTCCCGGTCGGCGCAGGTGATGCTACGGACCGGGGCGGGTCCGTCACCTTCGGCCTCGCGGGTCTTGCGGAAGTCCTCCATCAGCGCCGCGACAGCTTCCGGCTCTTTCGTCCGGTACTCGATGATCTGCACGAAACCAGTCATCTGGTTTCCCCCTGTTCCCACGACAGCCACCCCGAGCTGTCTCTTCCTCTCGACAGTGCGCCTGGATTGCCTGCGTGGCAAGGGTTTGGTGATTTCTGCCCTTGGCAGAGGTACCTGGGATTTGTCGGTGGGGCCTGATTGGCTTGCCCGCATGGAGATTCTGATCCTCGGTGGGACGGCTTGGCTGGGTCGCGAGATCGCGACGCAGGCGCTGGCGCGTGGGCACTCCGTGACCTGTGTGGCACGCGGCGAGAGTGGCGCGGTCGCGGACGGTGCCTCGTTGATCGCCGTCGACCGCAGCCGCCCGGAGGCGTACGACTCGGTGCCGCAGAAGGACTGGGACGCGGTCTTCGAGGTGTCGTGGCAGCCGGGGTTCGTGAGGGGTGCGCTGGCAGCGTTCGGGGCGCGGGCGAAGCACTGGACCTATGTGTCGTCGGTCAACGTCTACGAGAAGTACGACACGCCCGGTGCCGACGAGACCGCGGCGCTGCTGAAGCCGACCGACCTCGAGGTGGCCGAGCGGGAGCAGTACGGCGAGGCGAAGGTGGCGTGTGAGCTCGCGTCGCGAGACGCGGTCGGCGATCGGCTGGTGATCGCGCGGGCCGGCCTGATCGGCGGGCCGGGGGACCGGAGCGATCGGTCGGGGGCATGGGTAGCGCGGGCCGCGCGTGCGCCGGAGGAGCCGATGCTCGTGCCGGATACGCCGCAGTTGGCGACATCCGTGATCGACGTGCGAGATCTGGCCGGTTGGTTGCTCGACTCCGCGACGGACGGCCGGACCGGGACGTACGACGTACGTGGACCGATCGTGCCGTTCGCGGAGTGGATCGAGTTGGCGCGGGTGGTGGGCGGTCACACCGGGCCCGTCGTGCTTGCGCCACGCGAGTGGTTGGAGGACCAGAAGGTCGGGCAGTACATGGGTCCGGAGTCGCTGACGATGTGGTTGACCGAGCCGGGGTACGAAGGCTGGTCGTCGCGGAGTGGTGTGGCGGCGGAAGCGGCCGGGCTGACGCATCGGTCGCGGCGGGAGTTCCTGGTCGATGCGCTCGCCTGGGAGCGGGAGCTGGGACTGGACCGGGAGCGCCGCGCGGGATTGAGCGCCGCGAAGGAAAAGGAGCTGCTCGAGTCCCTGGACTCCTGGACCTGAACGGCCTGGCGCGTGGACGGCTGGCGCTTAGAGTGGGCGCATGCGTCTGGTGCTGATCTCGGACACTCATCTGCCGGTGCGGGCGAAGAGGCTGCCGGAGCCGGTGTGGGAGGCGATCGAGCGTGCCGACGTGGTCATCCATGCAGGTGATTGGGTGAGCATCGCTTTGCTGGACGAGCTGGAGTCACGCGCGGCCCGGTTGATCGGGTGCTGGGGCAACAACGACGGACCGGAGTTGCGGGCGCGGCTGCCTGAGGTGGCGCGGGCGACGCTCGACGGCCTGTCGGTCGCGGTAGTGCACGAGACGGGCCCTGCCACGGGGCGTGAGCTGCGCTGCGAACGGGCGTACCCGGGCGTGGATCTGCTGGTGTTCGGGCACAGCCATATCCCCTGGGACACGACGAGCCCAGGCGGGCTGCGACTGCTGAACCCCGGGTCACCGACTGACCGGCGCCGACAGCCGTACTGCACTTACCAGACGGCAACCATCACCAACGGCCGTCTACAAGAAGTTGCCTTACGCAACCTTTAGCGAGAGAAGGCGCCTCGCCCGCGACGCGGACAGTCCTCGGTCGGCCCAGCGCGCAGTGCGGTCAAGATGGTTGCGGCGTGCAACAAGTGTGGTGGCGCGACGAGAGATCGTGCCGGGGAGGCGAGGTCGGCCGGGCGTGGGGAGGTGCGCCGTACCACCGAGTTACGGCGCGTTCCACACACCCGGCCGGTTCTCGCCGGGTCAGGCGTTGGCTGTTTCCTTGACCCGGGTCTTGAGGCGGTCGCGTACCTCTTCGGGCGTGTAGGCGCGACGCTTCCGTTCGCCCCGCGCGATCACCACGCCCGTTGCGGCCACGCCGACGAGCCCCGCAAGTCCTACCACCTTCCATACCTTCATGGCGACTAACCTAGCGACGTGGACAGCCGGATATCACTGGATGACGCTACGGAACTGACACGAACAGGTGACATTTGGCTTTTCCGCGGGGAGAGTGCGGCCGATCGCGCCATCCAGCTGACGACGAACAGCCCGGTGAACCACGTCGGGATGGCGATCGTCATCGAGGATCTGCCGCCGCTGATGTGGCACGCGGAGCTCGGGCGTTCGCTGCCGGACGTGTGGACGGGCACGCATCATCGCGGCGTGCAGTTGCATGACCTGCGCGACGCAGTGCTCGTGTGGGCGCGCAAGTACGGTCAACGCGTGTGGTTGCGCCAGCTCGACCACCAGGTCACTCGTGCGATGGAGGACGCCGTACTGCGGACTGTCGCGCGGCTCGACGGCACGCCGTTCCCGTCCACTGCGCGGCTCGCTTCGCGATGGGTGCGCGGTCGGGTCCCGGCGATCCGCCGCGGCGTGCGTGACCTCGAGCTCGAGTCGGCGTACTGCGCCGAGGTGGTCGCCATCACCTACGAGGAGATGGGCCTGCTCCACGGCCGCCGGCCGAGCTGGTACGACCCGGGCCGTTTCTGGAGCGGCGACGAGCTCCAGTTGGCCCACGACGCCCGGCTGGGCGAGGAGATCGCGGTCGACATCCCGGCCGCTGACAGTTGACGTGACGAAAACTGTCGGCGGCGTGTGATGGGCTTGTTCCAGTCGGTCATCGAGCCGGAGGAGGCCCGGGATGTATGCCGTCATCGACACCGAGACGACCGGCCTGCTGCCGAGCCATCGGCATCGGGTCATCGAGATCGCGGTCGTGCTGCTGGACGCCCGTGGGCAGGTGGAGCACGAGTGGGTGACGTTGCTGAATCCCCAACGGGACATGGGTCCGCAGCACATCCACGGGATCCTGACGGCCGACGTGCTCGCGGCGCCGGAGTTCGGCGACGTCGCGCGGCAGTTGGGCGAGTTGCTGGCCGGACGATTGGTTGTCGGACACAACGTCGAATTCGACCTCGGGTTTCTGCGCGCGGAGTTCGCGCGACTCGGTTTCAGCGTGCCGCTGATCACCGAGCGATCGATGTGCACCATGGCGTTGGCCGGCTACCTCTATCCGGGCGCGAAGCGAACGCTCGGCGCTTGCTGTGCGGCGGCTGGGATCACCCTCGAGGGCTGGCATTCCGCCCTCGCCGACACCCGAGCCACCGCTGAGCTGTTCGCCGACTATCTGCACGCATTTCCGTCCCCGCCGCCGTGGCAGTGGGCGTATGAGGAGGTGCGACGCATCCCCTGGCCGGCCTTGCCGGGGACAACCGTCGCGCCGACGGTCCGGCCGGTGCACGCCGGCGGGCGGCACGGATGGATGAGTCGGCTTGTCGACCAGTTGCCGCGCGTCCCCGAGCCGCCGCAAGCCGACTCGTACCTGGTGCTGCTGGACACGATCCTGGCCAATCGTGAGATCACTGCGGCTGACGCTGACCAATTGGTGCAGGTGGCAACCGACCTCGGACTGACCCGGCCGCAGGTGGAGGAGCTCCATCGGTACTACGTGTCCGAGCTGGCGGCGGTGTCGTGGCGTGATGGTGAGATCACCAGCGCTCAGCGCAGCGACCTCGACCGGGTGGCGGTGATGCTGGGCCGGCGGGTGGTGGACGTGGACGATGCGCTGCTTCGGGCGAGCGCCGGGCGCTACGTCGTACCTGATCGTCCGGGGGCGCGAGGATTCCCCAGGGGCAGCATGCTCGTGTTCACCGGTGACATGGTCGATCCGCGCGAGATCTGGTGGGACCGTGCAGTCGCAGCCGGATTCGTACCACAGGAAGCGGTCCGGCCCGATACCACCTTCGTCGTGGCGGCGGACGTCGACAGTCTGTCGGTCAAGGCGCGGATGGCTCGCGAGCTCGGGATACCGATCATCTCGGCGGAGGATTTTCGCCGGCTGTTGCCCGCGGACGAGCGGCCGGCCGAATCAAGCGTTTAGCAGGTCCGGTGTCAGCAGTGCGTGCAGGGTCAGGCCCGCCTCGACGAGCGGATCGGGCGTGGTCGGATTGCGGTTGATGACGCAGACCGCGTCCGCGATCTTCGCGCCGTGAGCGCGGAGCTCGTTGGTGGAGAGCACGATCTGACCGCCGGTCGTGACGACGTCCTCGACGATCGTCACGCGGCGGCCCTCGGTATCGGCGCCTTCCGCGAGGCGGCGGGTGCCGTACGGCTTGGCCTGCTTGCGGACGAACGCGCAGGGCAGACCGGTGTGCCGGCCCAGCGCAGTCACGACCGGGATGCCGCCCATTTCCAGGCCCGCCAGGACCTCGGTGCCTTCCGGGATGAGCGGAACCATGGCTTGCGCGATCGCGTCCAGCAGCACTGGGTCCGCCTCGAAGCGGTACTTGTCGAAGTACTCCGAGGTGGTCTGCCCCGACCGCAGGACGAACTCTCCGGTCAGGTGAGCAGTTGCATAAACCCGGCGCCCCAAGTCTGCGAGATCCACAGCCGGACCCTATCCGGCCCCGGCGTGGATCCCGCGAGCCGGTAGCTCATTCGGCGTCTTCGGTGGCTTCCTCGATCTCGAACCGGAGCTGCTTGCCCGACCGGATCCGCTCGATCGCCGCCAGGCACGCCGGCTCGCTCATCGCCACGCCGATCTCGGCCAGCTTGTGGCGCAGCACCCGGGCAGCGTCCTCGGCCGACCGGGCGCTCGACTCGTTGATCGCCTCGATCGTCGTCGCGGTGAGCTTCTCGCGAATGTCCGGGTGAACCGTGTGGATCTCATGGGTGATTCTGAACTCCGTCATCGCGACTCGCTCTCCCTTTCCGCTGCGGGCCGGTTGTTCACTACCAGCGTAGTGTCCGGTACCCCGCGCGAGCAGTCACGCAAGCACCCGATTTACGAAACCTTCAAGACGTGTCGCGAGCCGCTGGGCGCGGACCTCGGGCGTGGCAGTTTCGCCTTGCGGCAGGTCGAGCTCCCGCAGTCCGCGGATGTACAACGAACAGGCCAGGTCGGCGCAGATGTACATCCCGACGGTGTTCCCCTCGCGGCCTGCGGCACCGGCCCGGCGTGCGGCGAACAATGCGACGTCGCTGACGTGATGGGCGGTGTGGCACAGGTCGCACAGCCCGGCGAACTTACGTGCCGCGCCGGAGGTCTGCGTACTGACCGCGATCCCGGTCACTCCGGTGTCTCGCCGTACCACCAGGTAGCCGCGGTTGGGCGCCTTCGAGTCGCGCCAGCCGAGGAAGTCCAGCGACTCCCAGGGCAGCTCGGCGAACCGCGGCGGCAGCGCCATCGCCTTGACCTGGCTCTTCGATGAGTTGACGAACGAGCGCCTGATCTCTTCGGCGCTGAGCGGTTCCACGACGTTCCTCCGATCCTTCGACGACCTATGAGACCCGGTCGCGCGCTGCCGCGGCAACCGAATAACCCTGTTGCTAAAGGCAACGGCCAGCTGTCGGCATAGTCCGTCGTCGGTGCTCGTCGGTGCTCGTCGGTGCTCGTCGGGGCGTTGCGGACGTGATGCCGAGGTCGACCCATGCCTTCAGCAGCAGCGAGACCGTCGGCGCACTCGGCGCCATCGTCCGGCTCGTCGTCCCACTGACCGTGAGACCCGTCCCGCCGGTCCCGCCGGTCCCGCCGGTCTCGCCGGTCTCGCCGGTCTCGACAGGAACGAACAGCGTCCGGCCGCTGTACCTGTACCGGGCGTCATGGGGGCAGGCTGGTGGACGACGGCGCGGCATAGAGCTCCTGCTGGGACGGCCTCCTCGAGCCGGCTGCTGTCGGTCCACCGGTCGCGTGCCCATTCTCTGTTCGATCCAGGTCCACAAGACGGACACACCGGGCGACGGGTGGACTTCAGGCGGTTTCAGGTGAAAGCTGTACTGTGCAAAGTTCAACTACTGGCTCCCCCGCCAAGCCTTACCTCTGGAGGTAACTTCGATGTCCAACGAGTACGCCGCTCTGTCCGGTGACTACACGATCGACCCCTCGCACACCCGGATCGGGTTCAGCGCGCGGCACGCGATGGTGACCAAGGTGCGCGGCGCGTTCGACGAGTTCGAGGGCTCGTTCCACATCGACGGCGAGAACCCTGCCAACTCGTCCGGGCGCGTGACGATCCAGGCGAAGAGCATCAACACCCGCAACAGCCAGCGCGACGAGCACCTGCGCAGCAACGACTTCCTGGCGATGGACGAGCACCCGGAGATCACCTTCGTGTCGACCGGGGTCAAGCCGGCCGGCGACGCCGAGTTCGTGGTGACCGGCGACCTGACGATCCGTGGCGTGACCAGGTCGGTCGACGTCACCTTCGAGTACACCGGCTCGGCGACCGACCCGTTCGGCAACCAGCGCGTCGGGCTGGAGGGCTCGGTCGTCATCAACCGCAAGGACTTCGGCGTCAGCTGGAACGCGGCGCTGGAGGGCGGCGGCGTGCTGGTCAGCGACAAGGTCACGCTGGAGCTCGAGGTCTCGGCCATCAAGAACAGCTGATCCAGGCGTCTTCGGGGGCAAGCGCCCGCCGAGTTCGCGCCTTGTCACAGAACGACCCCGGGATTCAAGCCTCCTCAAGCGTGGGTGCCGCCCGTCCGTGGCGCCCACGCTTGTATTCCGGCTGGCTTCAGGCGTGCCGGACCGTCTGCTGAAGCAGGGCCTCGACGGCTTGGCGCAGGTCGGCATCATGATCCGGTCCGGACCAGACCACGACACAACCCTTGTCACCGAGCCTCGTGCTGATCAGCTCTCGGGCCGGTGTCGGATCGCCCTGGTTGAGGATGACGACCAGCCGGCGACCGTCGCGTTGGAGCCGGTCCAGGAGCGGCGGGAGGGTTGAGCCGCGGAAGAGTCCCGGGTCGCTCTTGACCTTGGTCTCGATCATGACGCCGCGGCCACGAACCACGAGCAGGAAATCGGCCCGGTCGCGGGTGAACTCGCCGTCGTGATAGATCCGCGCTCTGGGCCACAGGCGTTGCAGGGCCGCGTCGACGTCGGCGTCGTACTGCGCGGCGAGCCGGCTGACGCGCGAGCTCGTTCCACGTGGGCGCAACGATTCCGGCGTACGACGTCCGCCGCGCCGGCGTGCGAACAACGGCAGCAACCACCGTGTGAATCTCGTGTCGACCATCGGCGGACCCCTCGACCTAGCGGCACTCACTCCGAGTCTGCCCAGGTTCACTCACCGAAACCGCACGACCCGCAATCGTGACCCCACCGCCATAAATCCCGTGCAAAACCACCGACCCGCCAGCTGCAAAACACATCGGCCGAAGCGGGCTAGGTGGGCGGCCCAGGGGAGTGGGCCAGGTGATGGTGGATGCGTCGCGGTGGCGTGAGGAGTGCGGGTGAAGTGGATATGGGGTGAGCGGTCCACGAGAGTGGGCGAGGTGGTGGGGGATGCGTCGCGATGGCGTGAGGAGGGCAGTTGAAGCGGATGCGGGGTGAGCGGTCCCGAGAGTGGGCGAGGTGATGGTGGATGCGTCGCGGTGGCGTGAGGAGTGCAGGTGAAGTGCCTGCGGGGTGAGCGGTCCACGAGGGTGATCGAGCTGATGGGTGACGCGCCGCGGTGGCGTGAGTGGTGCAGGTGGAGTGGATGCGGTGTAGCGGGGGTTGCGGGGGTCAGCAGGCGTTGGGGGTGGTGGTGCCGCCGTCCACTATCCAGTGGGATTGCTGGGGCTGGACGCGCATCTGGTCGAGCCAGCGGGTCGGGGTGTTGGTCGGGAGGACGCCGCGGCCGCGGGCATTGACGGTGCGGGCGGCGGAGGTGTCGTAGCAGGCGCTGACGATGACGCCGTTCGACGCCAGGGTGCGCTTGGCCCAGATGACCTTGGTGGTGCCGGTGTTGTGCAGCTTCTTGGCGCGGAAGTACTTCGCCTGCACGCTGATGGCCTGGAACATCTTCGGCGTCATCACCGGCTCGAGCTGCTTCGTCCTCCGTCCGCCGCTGCGCATCATCGCGTCGAGCGCGACGCGGTACGCGTAGTAGGCGTTCACGACCGGGTCGTCCGAGCCGTCCTGGCCGGCGTTGGCTGCGACCTCGTCGGCGAGACCGGGCTTGGCCGCCTTCTGGGCGCCGGGCGCCGCAGTGGTGGCGCCGGACGCGGTGTCCGTACCGCAGCCGGCGAGCATCAAAACCGGGATCAGCGTGGCGGTCACCGCCAGGTTCCGAATGCGCATGGTGTCCGAACCTCCTGTTGGGTACGGCGTCGCCGTCTCGCGCAGTCCGGCACCACTGGTGTGCGTCACGCTGTTCGCGCTGGCACACGACCGGGTACGCCGTCCGGCACTGACCGTGTAACGGCACAACACGAATCCTGGTCACTGTGACCTGGGTCACATGCACCCCGTACCGGCGTACTGGTCCGAAATTGGCTCTGCGGCTGGATGTGGCGATCGGCGCCGATTCCTAGTCTCGATCTCAAGAATTGAGGCTGAGGAGAGGCCATGACGGAGATGCGCGCCCACGGGCGCACGGCGGGAGATCAACCGAACCCCCACGATGACCACGAACCCAATCGCAATCCGCAGCGCAACGGCGATCCGGGACGCGGCGGCAGGCTGCGGCGGCTCGCGGGGTCGATCGGGTACGACGTACTCCTCGCGCCGGTCGGAGTGCTGACGATGGGCGACGCGGTGATCGGCAATGGCGACAGGGCAGGTCGCCGTTGGTGGCGCCTCGCCCGCCTCCTGCCGCCCGCGCCCGCCGCTGCCGCAACATTGCCCACTCCTGAGGTGACTGCCGGGTCCGGCCGGGGGCGGGTGTTTGGCTATGGGTTGCTCAGTGTGGTGATTGGTTTGGCGAGTTGGTTCCTGGTGATGCTGACAGTGCTGGCCGTTGTGCGTGGGCCGTTCTGGGGTTTCGTGGACCACGGACCGGTCCTTCCAGGGACCTGGGGCGGTCCCACGCGGACCGGTGCATGGATCACCCACGGCCTGGTCGCCATACCCTGCACCGTCGCGTTCCTGGGAGCACTCCGGGGCATTGCCGCGCTGCAGAGCCGCCTGGTGCGACCGCTGTACGGCGTGGCGGTCCGATGGTGGGTGCTACCAGCAACCATTGCGCTCGCCGCGGGCAGCGTGTTGTTCTTCTGGTCCTGGCTACAGCAGCTCTGAACCGCCAATCACTAAGGTCCAACCGTGACCACTGAGCAGGTAATGCCGAACACCTGGCCGCAGGGGCGGTGGGCGTGGGTCGCGGGCCTCGGCGTCGCGGCGCTGCTGGTGCTCACGGTCATGGACCTCGGCCAGCACTACGAGATCGCGCTCGGGGCAGTACTGGCACTGGCCATCGCACGAGCGTTCTCGCTGAGTTTGGCCTGGCTGCGACCGCGAGCGGCCGTGGTGGTTTCCCTGCTCACCACAGCGGTCACAGCCGCCTTGACGACGCCGGTCAGCGACAGCGAACCGTGGCCGTGGGGTACGACGGCTGCTTTCGGGCAGTCGTTCGTCCTCGCGATCGCAGGCGCCCGCGGCCTGAGCCGCCGTGAACTGATCGGCTGGTG
>Ga0136846_1220909_pt1 | contig 11446 bp, 10 predicted proteins | sample HopSoiMetagenom2_FD_96841 | JGI IMG/M metagenome (GOLD analysis project Ga0136846, IMG submission 96841) | Grasslands soil microbial communities from Hopland, California, USA - 2 Assembly 2016 (version 4) | ecosystem: Environmental > Terrestrial > Soil > Grasslands | place: USA: Hopland... | reverse complement strand
GAGGAAGCAGCACGACCGAGCCCGGTGCGACGTTGGAGGCATCGACGCCGGCGGCCGCCATCACCACGCCGATCCGTGTCTCCACGATGCTGGTGGGACCACGCCGGGCGACCACCCGGACCGTCTCGTCGCGGATCGCCTGCTCGCGGTCGCGGACCACGACCCGGCCCTCGGCCTTGCTCACCACCTTGCTGGTCACCACGAGGACGTCACCGTCGGCGACGTACGGACTCGCCAGTGCCGCCAGGTCCGAGCCCTCGGTCACCTCCCCGATGCCGTCGGGTGCGAAGACCTCGAGGTGGCGCTGGATCTCCACGAGTCAGAGCCCGGCCAGGTCCAGGGCGGCCTCGACCATGGCGGCGGTGGCGTCGTGGTCGGTCATCATCAGCGGTACGGCGCGGCTGCTGATGCCCGCGGCCTCGATGCGGGCGACGAGGCCGGCGTCGACCGTGTCGACCAGCCAGCCGTCGATCACGCCACCCGTGGCCCGGGCGCCGTAGTGCTCGGCAACCCCGGCCGCGGAGACCTCGACGCCGATGACACCGAGCAGCTGCCGGGCCATGCCGCGGACGTGGTCGTCGCCGACGATGCCGGAGACGCCGACGACCGGTGCGGGTGTCTTCGCCAGCGCGTCCCGGACGCCGGGGACGGCGAGGATCGTGCCCACCGAGACAACCGGGTTCGACGGCGGGACCAGCACCAGGTCGGCCTCGCCGATCGCGTCCAGGACTCCCGGAGCCGGCGTCGCCTTGTCGGCGCCGATCGGCACGACGGAGTACGCCGGCACGGCGGCCTGGTGCCGGATCCAGTACTCCTGGAAGTGCACCGCACGGCGCTCGCCGGCGTCGGGGTCGTCGATGACGACGTGGGTCTCGATCCGGTCGTCGCTCATCGGCAGCAGCCGCACGCTCGTCCCGAAGCGAGGGCTCAGCCAGCGTCGGCACAGCGCATCGGTCACGGCGGAGAGCGGGTAGCCGGCGTCGAGCATCTGCGTGCGCACCAGGTGGGTGGCGAGGTCGCGGTCGCCGAGGCCGAACCAGGTCGGCTCCACGCCGTACGCCGCGAGCTCCTCCTTCGCATGCCAGGTCTCGTCGGTCCGGCCCCAGCCGCGCTCGGTGTCGATGCCCTCGCCGAGGGTGTACATCACGGTGTCGAGGTCGGGGCAGACCTTCAGGCCGTGCAGCCAGATGTCGTCGCCGGTGTTGGCGATCACCGTGATCTCCGAGCTCGCGCCGGTGAGCTCGCGCAGGCGCAGGACGCCCTGCAGGAAGCGGGCGCCGCCGACACCGCCGGACAGGACCGTCACCTTGCCCGGGAGGGCGCGGGTGGGCCGAGGGGGTGTCTGGGTCATGGGAGAAGTGTGACTTCGGCGTTCTGCACTATCAGATCCGGGCTTGACTTAGTGTGTACGACAGGCATGTAATCACAGGAGTGTGGTTTTCAACTCCGACGCACGTCGGTGACGAACATCACCCTCACACAGAATCGCGGCCCGTCAGGGTTGCAGGGTCGAAGGGGAAGATATGCGAGAGCTGTATCTGCTCGACGAGGGGGACACGGACGAGAGCGGCTGGCAGGAGCGCGCGCTCTGCGCCCAGACCGACCCCGAAGCGTTCTTCCCGGAGAAGGGCGGGTCGACCCGAGAGGCGAAGCGGGTCTGCCTGACCTGCGACGTCCGGGGGGACTGCCTGGAGTACGCGTTGTCCAACGACGAGCGCTTCGGCATCTGGGGCGGCCTGTCCGAGCGGGAGCGCCGCAAGCTCAAGAAACGCGCCGTCTGAGCCCGAGGGCCGGTTGCGTAGGGTGACCCGACGTGAAGGTCACCGCGCTCCTGGTCTGCCACAACGGCGGCCGATGGCTCCCCGCGGTGCTCGCCGGACTGGACGGGTCCAGCCGGCTTCCTGACGAGGTCGTCGCGGTCGACACCGGCTCGAGCGACGACTCGGTCGCCGTGGTCGAGCGGGCATTGGGGCGCGCTGTCGTCGGGCTGGACGCCCGCACGTCGTACGCCGCGGCCGTGCGGGCCGGCCTCCAGCAGGCGCCGGCCGCGCAGACCGACGAGTGGGTCTGGCTGCTGCACGACGACGCCACCCCGGAGCGGGGGGCGCTGGCCGCGCTGGTCGAGGCCGCGGAGCGCGCGCCGCGCGAGGTGGCGGTGCTCGGCCCGAAGATCCGGGAGTGGCCGTCGCTCAAGCGCCTGCTCGAGGTCGGGGTGACGCTGACCGGGACCGGTCGGCGCGAGACCGGCCTGGAGCGAGGGGAGTACGACCAGGGCCAGCACGACGAGTCGCACCGCGTGCTCGCGGTGAACACCGCCGGGATGCTGGTCCGCCGCGACGTGCTGGAGTCGGTCGGCCTCGACGACTACCTCCCGGTCCTCGGCACCGACCTCGACTTCGGCTGGCGGGTCGCGCGGGCCGGCTACAGCACGCTCGTGGTCCCGGAGGCGATCGTCTTCCACGACGAGGCATCGCGCCGCGGCCGGCGTGATTCCGAGCTCGTCCACCACCCGGGGCGGCAGGACCGGGAGGGCGCGCAGTACACGCTCCTCGTCAACAGCCCGGCCTGGACGATCCCGTTCCGGTCGGCGCGGATGGTCATCGGTGGCGTGCTGCGCGCGCTGGGCCTGCTCCTGGTCCGTGCGCCGGGTGAGGCCGCCGACGAGATCGTCGCGCTGTTCCACGTGTTCAGCCATCCCGCACGGGCGTTCCGGGCCCGCCGTGCCCGGGCCGGAGCGGCGACCGTGCCGCACAGCGAGGTCCGGCCGCTGCTCGCTCCTTTCTGGCTGCCCTACCGCCACGGCCTCGACTACGTGACCGACGTCGGCGTCGCGATCGCGCACAGTGTGCGCGACGAGGCGGAGCGGCGCCGGCCGCCCGGCTCCGCCGAGGTCGGCCTCGGACTGCGGCTGCTCCGATCGACCACGTTCTGGGCCGTCGTCGTGAGCTTCGTGCTCGCCTTCGTCGCGGGGCGAGACCTGCTCCAGGGTGGTCCGCTGCAGGGAGGTGCGCTGCTGCCGGCGCCCGACGGCGTGGACCACTGGTGGCAGGTGTGGAGCTCGGGGCGGCAGCGGCTCGGCACCGGCACGGACGCGCCCGGGCCGGCGTACCTGCTGCCGCTCGCCGTGCTCGGCACCGTCCTGTTCGGCCACGCGGGCCTGGTGCTCGTCCTCCTCTTCGTCCTGGCCGTGCCGCTCGCGTTCGTCGGTGCGCTGCGCTTCCTGCGTCGGCTCACCGAGCGTCCGTGGGCTCCGCTGTGGGGAGCCGCCGCGTACGCCGTGCTGCCGGTCGTCTCCGGCTCCGTCGCCCAGGGCCGGCTCGGCACGGTCGCTGGCGCGGTGATCGTGCCGTGGCTGGCGACGGCTGCTCTCGGGCTGGCCGCCACCGGCCCCGATGCGGCGACGCGCCGCTGGCGGGCGGCCTGGCGGGCCGCCCTGCTCGCTGGTCTGCTGGTGTCGTTCGTGCCGCCGGCCTGGCTGGTGATGCTCGTGGTCGTGCTCTTCGCCGGCGTCGCCGGCGCCATCTCGGGACGCGGCCGCGAGGTGGCGATCGTGCTGGTGGTCCCGCTCCTGCTGGTGCTGCCGTGGGCCGTCGTGACGCTCGGCTCGCCCGGGGCCTGGCTGGTCGAGGCGGGCCGGGCCGGTGCTCTCCCGATCGACGCCCACCTGGTCGACCTGCTCCTCGGCCGCACCAGCGGGCCGGGCGAGGCGCCGGGCTGGCTGACCGTCGGGCTGCCGCTCGCCGGGCTGGCCGCGTTCGTGCGTGCGGACACCCGGGTGCGCGTGCTGCAGGTGTGGGTGGTGATCCTGGCCAGCGCCATCGTGCTCGCGGCCGAGTCGCGTGTGCCGGTGTCGCTGCCCGGCGTACCGGTCGAGTTCCGGCCGTGGCCCGGCTTCCTCGTGCTGCTGATGCAGGCCGGCTACGTCGTCGCGGCGGTGATCGCCGCCGACGGTGCGATCAAGGTGGCCTCGGAGAGCAGCTTCAGCTGGCGGCAGCCGATCGCCGCCGTGGCCAGCATCGCCGCCCTGGCGGCACCGGCGCTCGGCGCGGTGTGGTGGGTGTCCCACGGCGACGACGGTCCGCTCGTGCGCGCGGATCTGCGGGGCGTGCCGACCTACATGCAGGAGCTCGCCGCCACCTCGGACACGAGCGCCGTGCTCGTGGTCCGCGGTGGCTTGAAGCACGGCATCGAGTACGACCTGCTCCGCTCGGGAGTCCACCGGCTGGGTGACGACGGGGTCCTCGAGCTGACGGCACCGAGCCGCCCCTTCGCCGACCTGGTCGCCCGGCTGCTGTCCTCGGCGCGGGCGGACGACGCCGCGGCGCTGGCGGCGTACGGCGTGAAGTACGTCTACGCGCCGGCGCCGGTCGCCGCATCGGTCAACGGCGGGCTCGACTCCGCGAACGGCCTCGGCGGGGCGAGCGCTCCCGGCCGCGGGTCGCGCGCCTGGGTGGTGCAGGAGCGCACCTCCCTCCGCTCGCTCGACCACGACCGCGACGAGCTCCGGCCGGTGTGGGTGGTCGCCGACCTGCTCGCGCTGGTCACGTGCCTGGTGCTGGCGGCACCCGAGCGAAGGCGGCGGCGATGACGACCCGAGCCTCGTCGGGACGCACGGCGCTGCTGGCCGCGATGGTGGTCGCCCTCACGGCGGCGGTCCTCACGCTGGCCGGTACGACGCCCCGCGGCATCGGCGCGCCGGTGCAGACGTTCGAACGCGTCGAGCTGGACCAGCGCACGTTCGCCTGCGGTGGCGGGCTACCCGACGCCACCGCCAGCCACGGCAACGTCGTCAACGGCCTCGCGGCGGCCGTCCCGATCGGCGACGCCGCGCAGGTGTTCGACGACGACAAGTCGGTCGCGCTCGGCGCGTTCGCCGGCCAGGAGTCGCGGTCGAAGGACTGGCTCGCGTGGCTGCCGTGCCCGGAGCCCCGCGCGCGCTGGTGGTTCGTCGGAGCCGGAGCAGCGACGGTCAGCCACGACACCGTCCTGACGATCACCAACCCTCGCGCCGGCCAGGCAGTGCTCGACGTCAACGTGTTCGGCGGCGACGGCCCGGTCGAGGGACCGGGACTGCACGGCATCACCATCCCGGCCGGCGGCACGCAGGTGATCGACCTCGCCAAGGCGGCCCCGTCGGTCGGCGACCTCGCCGTCAACCTCGTCGCGAGGCGGGGACTGGTCTCGGTCTCGGCGGCGGACCGGTTCGCGCCGGGGTTCGTCGGGAAGGCCGTGCAGGAGTGGCTGCCCGGTCAGTCGGTGCCGTCGACCTCCGTGACGATGACCGGGCTCCCGGCGCGGCCCGACCACGCCACGCTGGTCGTGGCGAACCCGCGACAGGTCGACGCGATCGTCTCCGTCCAGGTGGTCGGCGCCACCGGCACGTTCGCACCCAAGGACACGTCGACCCTGACGGTGCCGGCCGACTCGGTCGCGTCGCTGCCGATCGAGTCGGTCTTCAACGGCGACCCGATCGCCATCCGGGTGACCTCGGAGCAGCCGGTCACGGCCTCGGTGCGCACCGTCACCGGTGGTGACGTCGCGTTCGGCACCGGCGTCGGTCCGGTCACCGGCACGACCGCCTTCGCCGTGCCGAGCGGGTCGGCGGACGTCGTGCTCTCCTCCCTCGGACCGGCGTCGTCGATCACCCTCACGGCCTTCGCCGCCTCCGGCAAGCAGCTGCTCGACAAGGCGGTCGCGGTACCGAAGGCGTCGAGCGTGGCGACTCCGCTGCCCGAGGGTGCTCGCTACGTGCGGCTGGTGGCGACGGCCGCCGATGCGGTTGCCGGCTTCTCCGTCACCGACCCGGTCGGCATCGCGACAGGTGGGGTGTCGCCGGCGATCCGCTCGGTGCTGCTCCCCGTCGTCCGTCCCGGATGGTGACCGGCTCCTAGTCCTCCTCCTCCTCATAACCCGGCAGGACGTCCTCCACCGGCAGGCCGAGCACCTCGGAGAGCTGCTCGACGATGACCGTCAGCAACAGCGTCTCCAGGTCGACGAGGTTCTCGGTGCGGTGCTCGATCGGGCGGCGGAACAGCACCAGCCGCGGCCGTCCGGCTGCGGTCGCCTCGACGTACGACGACAACGGCACGGTCGCGGACGACCAGTCGGGCGGCAGCACCGGGACCTCCTCGACCGCGAGCTCGACGTCGCCGAGCCGATCGGTCCAGGGCGCCACGACGGCGCGCATGATCCGCAGCGCGACGTGGTCGAACTGCTCGGCAGGCGTGCGGCGGGCCGGAACGCCTCCGGGCGCCAGCGGGCTGTCGCCGAAGGCCGGGCCGCGCATGCCCCGGCCGTGCCGGTCACGGGTGCGCGACCTGCGCCGGGACGGGGGTTGAGGCACGCCGCGAGCCTAGCCCGGAGCTGCGATGCCAGCGGGTACCCTCAGCGCGTGAGTCTGCTCCGTCGCTGTTCGCGCACTGCCTGCGGGCGGCCGGCCACCACCACGCTCACCTACGTCTACGCCGACCAGACCGCGGTGGTCGGACCGCTGGCGACCTACGCCGAGCCGCACGCCTACGACCTGTGCGAGGTGCACAGCGAGCGGCTCAGCGCGCCCCGCGGCTGGGAGGTGCTGCGGCTCGTCCACGACGACCCGCACGCCCACTCCAGCGACGACCTGCTGGCACTCGCCGACGCAGTGCGCGAGGCCGCGCAGCCGCGACCGGTCCAGGAGGACGGCACCGAACGTGCTCCGTTCGAGATGCGCGAGGTCGCCCGCAAGGGCCACCTGAGGGTGCTGCGCTCGACGGACTGAGTGACCCGTCTAGGGTTCGATGCATGGCCACCGAGCACTCCGACCTGCAGGCGATCTTCAAGGCGTACGACGTGCGCGGACTCGTCCCCGACCAGGTCGACGACGACCTCGCGCGGCTGGTCGGCAACGCGTTCGTCGCGGTGACCGGAGCCGACAAGGTCGTCGTCGGATACGACATGCGGCCGTCCTCGCCGGGCCTCTCGCGTGCGTTCGCCGAGGGCGCGACCACCGCCGGCGCCGACGTCACGCTCATCGGACTCGTCTCCACCGACGGGCTCTACTTCGCCTCCGGCCACCTCGCCCGTCCGGGTGCCATGTTCACGGCGAGCCACAATCCTGCGCAGTACAACGGCATCAAGATGTGCCGGGCCCACGCGACCCCGATCGGCATGGAGACGGGGCTCGCCGAGATCCGCGACCGCGTCGCGTCCGGCGAGACGCTCACGGCCGACCGGCCCGGGCAGATCGACGAGCAGGACCTGCTGGCCGAGTACGCGACGTACCTCCTCTCGCTCGCACCGGTGCGCGGACGACACCTCAAGGTCGCGGTCGACGCCGGCAACGGGATGGCCGGCCTGACGGCACCGGCCGTGCTCGGGCAGGTCGACGTCGAGGTGGTGCCGATGTACTTCGAGCTCGACGGCACGTTCCCCAACCACGAGGCCAACCCGATCGAGCCGGCCAACCTCGTCGACCTCCAGGCGACGGTCCGTGAGACCGGCGCGGACATCGGGCTGGCCTTCGACGGCGACGCGGACCGCTGCTTCCTGGTCGACGAGCGCGGCGAGCTGGTCAACCCGAGCGTCCTGACCGCGCTGATCGCCGCCCGTGAGCTGGCCAAGGAGCCGGGCGCGACCATCATCCACAACCTGATCACCTCGCGCGGCGTCCCGGAGATCGTCGAGGAGCTCGGCGGCAAGCCGGTCCGCACTCGGGTCGGGCACTCCTACATCAAGGCGACGATGGCCGAGACGGACGCGATCTTCGGCGGCGAGCACTCGGGCCACTTCTACTTCCGCGACTTCTGGCGCGCCGACTCGGGCATGCTCGCAGCGCTGCATGCGCTCGCCGCACTGGCCGAGCAGGACGCAACCCTGTCGGAGTTCCTCGCGCCGTACTCCCGCCACGTGGCGAGCGGCGAGATCAACACCGAGGTCGCCGACCAGCAGGCGATGCTCGACCGGATCGAGCAGGAGTGGGGCTCGCGGCCGGGGGTGACGCTCGACCACCTCGACGGGCTGAGCGTGCTGCACGACGACTGGTGGTTCAATGTGCGCGCGTCCAACACCGAGCCGCTGCTGCGCCTCAACGCGGAGGGCAAGGACGCCCAGACGATGCAGCGGGTCCGCGACGAGGTGCTCGCGACGATCCGGTCCGACGCCGAAGGAGCCACCCGATGAACCTCGACCAGGGACTGCTCGACCTGATCGTGTGCCCGGCCTGCCACGCCGCGCTGTCGGTCGACGACGCCGCCGAGGAGCTCGTCTGCACCGGGTGCGGCCTCGCCTACCCGGTGCGCGACGACATCCCGGTGCTGCTGGTCGACGAGGCCCGCAAGCCGGCCTGAGGTGATGTCGCCCGCCTTCGACGACGGCCTCCTCGACGACGAGGCGTCGCTCGCGCGAGCCGAGATCGACCTGCGCCGCATCGCCGAGGCCGGCGCGCGGGTCCGCCGCGAGTCGGTCACCGCAGCCGAGGCGGTCGCCGACGCTGTCGCGCGGCTGGCCGACTCCCCGCCGCGTGCGATCGTCGCCGCCGGCCCCGACTCGCGCCTGCTGCGCGCGGTGCTCGAGCCGACCTGTCCGGTCCCGTTCGTCGCGTGGCCGGGGCCCGGCCTGCCCGGTTGGGCCGGTGCCCTCGACCTGGTCGTCGTGCTCGCGCCCGACGGCACCGACCTCGGCACGGCCGCAGCGGTGGCCGAGGCCGTCCGACGTGGCTGCCCCCTGGTGGTGGCCACTCCTGACGGCTCACTGGTGGCCCGCCACGTGCCCGGGCGCTACTCGACCCTCCTGCCGACCGTCACCGGTGACCAGCTGGCGACCGCTGTGGTCATGCTCGAGCTCCTCGACCGGCTCGGCCTCGGCCCGGACACCGACGCCGAGGTGGTCGCCTCGGCGCTCGACGAGGTCGCGATCAGCTGCAGCCCCCACAGGGACCTCGCGGTCAACCCGGCGAAGCTGCTCGCCAGCGGTATCGCCGAGACCAGCCCGCTGCTCTGGGGCGGCACCGTGCTGGCAGCCCGCGCTGCGCGCCGCGTCGCCGAGCAGCTGCGCAGGGCGAGCGGTCGGGCGGCCCTCGCGGCCGACGCCGAGCACCTGCTGCCCGTCGTGGCCGCCGCCCGGCTGACGGACGTGTTCGCCGACCCGTTCGCGGACGAGGACGACGACCTCCGGCCGTCGCTGGTGATCCTCGACGACGGGTCGCCCGACCCGGTCGTGACGGAGACGCGGGACCGGCTCAAGGGCATGGCCGACGAACGGGGCGTGCGGGTCGAGACGGTCACCTCGGAGGCCGAGGGCGACGTCGCCCGGTACGCCGCGCTGCTGGCCACGGGCACCTTTGCCGCCCGCTACCTGCAGGTCGGCCTCCAGGAAGGGGACTGATGTCCGCCGAAGGCGGCACCAAAGCCGTCGTCGCCGCACTGCTGGCCAACCTCGGGATCGCGGTCACGAAGTTCGTGGCCTTCTTCCTGACCGGCTACTCCTCGATGCTGGCGGAGGCGATCCACTCGGTCGCGGACTCCGGCAACCAGGGTCTGCTGCTCCTGGGCGGGAAGCGTTCGCGGCGCGAGGCCACGGAGGAGCACCCCTTCGGCTACGGCCGGGAGCGCTACGTCTACTCGTTCATCGTCGCGATCGTGCTGTTCAGCGTCGGCGGGCTCTTCGCCCTCTACGAGGCGTACCACAAGTTCCACGAGGTGCACGCCGGGCACTCCGACATCGGCGACGACTGGAAGCGCTTCGTCCCCGTGGTCGTCCTCGCGGTCGCGATCGGGCTCGAGTCGATGTCCTTCCGCACGGCGATCCGCGAGACCGACAAGATCCGCGGCCGGGCGTCGTACGTGGAGTTCATCCGGCGGGCGAAGGAGCCCGAGCTCCCGGTCATCCTCCTCGAGGACTTCGCGGCGCTGCTCGGTCTCGTCTTCGCCTTCCTCGGCGTCACGCTGATGCTGATCACCGGCAACCAGTACTTCGATGCCGCGGGCACGGCACTGATCGGCCTCCTCCTCGTGCTCGTCGCAGTCGCGCTGGCGGTCGAGACGAAGAGCCTGCTGCTCGGCGAGTCTGCCTCCGCCGACTCACAACGCGCGATCCTCGCCGCACTCGACGGCACCGATGGTGTCGAGCGGGTGATCCACCTCAAGACCATGCACCTGGGACCCGACGAGCTGCTGGTCGCGGTGAAGATCGGCGTCGCAGCGACCGACTCGGCCGCCGAGGTCGCCGCGGCCATCGACCGCGCGGAGGTGGCGATGCGCGACGCAGTGCCGGCCGCGACCTCGATCTACGTCGAGCCGGACCTCTTCCGTGGTTAGTATTGGGCCCGCGCCTTTCGCACGAGACCGTGGCCAGACGCCCTGAACAGGCTCCCGAGCCTGCCTTCAGCCTCGCCCGAATCCCTCGACACACCAGCTAGGAACACCATGGACTTCAAGGTCGCTGACCTCAGCCTTGCCGACTTCGGCCGCAAGGAGCTCACCCTCGCCGAGCACGAGATGCCCGGTCTGGTCTCGCTGCGCACGACGTACGGCGACGCCCAGCCGCTCAAGGGCGCCCGGATCGCCGGCTCGCTGCACATGACCATCCAGACGGGTGTGCTCATCGAGACCCTGGTCGCCCTCGGCGCCGAGGTGCGCTGGGCCACCTGCAACATCTTCTCGACCCAGGACCACGCGGCCGCCGCGGTCGTGGTCGGCCCGCCCAGCAGCGGCGGCACCGTCGACAACCCGAAGGGGACGCCGGTCTTCGCCTGGAAGGGCGAGTCGCTCGCGGAGTACTGGGACGAGGCCGAGAAGGTCTTCGACTTCACCGACGAGGCCGGCAACCCCATCGGCGCGAACATGCTCCTCGACGACGGCGGTGACATCACCCTCCTCGTCCACAAGGGCGTCGAGTTCGAGAAGGCCGGCGCGGTGCCCGGCCAGGACTCGACCGACAACGAGGAGTACAAGGAGGTGCTGCGCGTCCTGGCCCGCTCGCTGGACAACAACCCGACGCGCTGGACCACCATCGCCAACGGCATCAAGGGTGTCTCCGAGGAGACCACCACCGGCGTGCTCCGGCTCTACGACCGCTACAAGGAGGGCTCGCTGCTCTTCCCGGCGATCAACGTCAACGACTCGGTCACCAAGTCGAAGTTCGACAACAAGTACGGCTGCCGACACTCCCTCATCGACGGCATCAACCGCGGCACCGACGTGATGATCGGCGGCAAGGTCGCCGTCGTCTGTGGCTACGGCGACGTCGGCAAGGGCTCCGCGGAGTCGCTGCGCGGCCAGGGTGCGCGCGTCATCGTCACCGAGATCGACCCGATCTGCGCGCTGCAGGCCGCGATGGACGGCTACGAGGTCAAGCGCCTCGAGAGCGTCGTCGAGTACGCCGACATCTTCATCACCACGACGGGCAACTTCGACATCATCAGGGTCGAGCACTTCGAGAAGATGAAGCACCAGGCGATCGTGGGCAACAT
>Ga0136846_1243297_pt1 | contig 11448 bp, 11 predicted proteins | sample HopSoiMetagenom2_FD_96841 | JGI IMG/M metagenome (GOLD analysis project Ga0136846, IMG submission 96841) | Grasslands soil microbial communities from Hopland, California, USA - 2 Assembly 2016 (version 4) | ecosystem: Environmental > Terrestrial > Soil > Grasslands | place: USA: Hopland... | reverse complement strand
TTGAGATAGCCGGCATTCATCTCGCGCAGCGCGATCTCGGCGGCGCGGACATGCTCGGGCGTATCGATCGCGGGAACGCAGACGTCGATATTCTCCGCCGGCCCGACCCTGGTGCCGCGGCGGCCGTGGGCGCGCACCGCCTGCACCGCGAGGCCGTGCGCAAGTGCGCTGTTGTGCCTGACCTGGTTGACCTCTCGTTGCGGCAGCGTCAGGCCGGGCGCATCGATGCCGAGGCCGTAGCCGAACTGCACGAAGCGGCCGCTCTCGTTGAGCGTGAACACGTTCTTGACGCGATCGGTCAGGCGCTCGGCGACATAGGCGGCGTAGTCGCCGAAAATCTTGCAGGTCTCCGTCGAGCGCCAGCCGCCAAAGCGGTCCTGGAGCGATTGCGGCAGATCCCAATGATAGAGCGTCAGCCACGGCTCGATGCCGTTCTTGAGCAGCTCGTCGATCAGGCGGTTGTAGAAGTCGAGCCCCCCAGGGTTCGGCTTGCCGTCGCCGTCCGGAAACACCCGCGGCCAGGCGACCGAGAAGCGATAGGCTTTGCAGCCGAGCTCCTTGATGAGCGCGATATCCTCCTTGTAGCGGTGATAGTGCTCGTTGGCGCGGTCGCCGGTCGAGCCATCCTCGATCTTGCCGGGGATGCGGACGAATTTGTCCCAGATCGAGGGCCCTCGCCCGTCCTCGTTGACTGCGCCCTCGACCTGATAGGACGAGGTCGCCGTGCCCCAGACAAAACCCGCCGGAAAACCGTCCATGCGCCGCAGCGGCGCTGCCGGCTTGACTTCTGCGGCTTGCAGAGGATTTGCGATCCCGGCTGCGGACAGCCCCGCCAGCGTGGCAAACTGGCGACGCGAGACCTTGTCCGACATTGATGCTGCTCCGCTTCTGCGCTGTGGCGTCGGCACAATGGCGGGTCATCGGCGGTTTGAAAAGTCCCGGGGGCTTGAAGTGCGGGCAGCCTTGGCCGCCCATCAGGTTCGGCCAGCGTCCGAGTCGCTGCCGACGCTTCCCAACGGACTGATGACGCATTTTCCACATTTTCGACCGATAGACGGCTCGACCTGTCGGCATCGACCAGTCTGGATCGTCCTTGGATGGACACATCCGAACCAGGAGCAATGAGTCATGAGGATCACCGTCGAAACCAACGTCGCAGCCCCGATCGATCAGGTCTGGCGTGCCTATACGACGCCAGCCGACATCGTGAAATGGAACGCGGCGTCGGACGACTGGCATACCACCAAGGCGACGGTCGATCTGCGCGAAGGCGGCGCCTTCTCGTCACGCATGGAGGCCAAGGACGGCAGCATGGGCTTCGACTTCGCCGGCACGTACACGAAGATCGACGAGCACAAGCGGATCGAATACGCGTTCGGCGATCGCAAGGCCGAAGTCGAGTTCGTGCCCGGACCGAAGGGGATTGTCGTGCGCGTCAGCTTCGACGGCGAATCGACGCACTCGGTCGAGCAGCAGCAAGGCGGCTGGCAGGCGATCCTCGACAGTTTCGCACGATATGTGGAAGCGAAGCAGAAGACGTCGTGAAGGTGTGATGGAGCCGCGCCGGTTCGCCGGATTGGTCCGGCGCGTCGACTTCCCCGATCAGCGCGGGCGCTTCGGTAATTTGGGCAGCTTGTCCGGATTGAACGCTGCCACCTGCCTGGTTGGTTCAGGTGCCGGCGGCTGCTCCGTCAGAATGAGCGTGCCCTGGAGGATCATTCCCGGCATTTGTTGTGCCGTCGCCGTGTAGGTCGCGACCTTGCCCGGGCAGCTTCCCTCGATATCCAGCGTGAGCTCATCCTCGATGCCGAAGACCGTTGCCCGTCCGTCAGTGTGGCGCTTGGTCGACACGGTAGCGGTGAAGCGGTCGCCATCGACCTTGCAGGAGCCGTGATAGGTCATCAGGCTGTCGCGGCCCCAGATCTGCCCGTCCGCGACATGGACGATGCCGGTGCCTTGATCGAGCGGCGTCTTGTACCACGCCGCGTAGGTGCCATCCTTCAGCATGGGAGCTGTCTCCCCTGGTAGTCCCCCGCGCATCATCCGCATGATCAGCGCTAACAAAGGGTTAATCGCGGGGCCCGTGCCAATCCGGTCTGTCCCTGCGCAGTTCGGCTTCAAGGTCCTCGATGATGCTGTGAAGCAGACACGCCGCAAGCGGGTCGGTCACTTCCCTTTCAAGACGCCGATAACGGGCGATCTGGAATTCCTGCTCTCTCAACTGGTGCTCTGTCATCGGACGGGCCCTCCGACGGATCGACGCGCGGACAGCCAAGTCGTTTCGTTAAAATTTTCCGATCATTTGCGATGGTTTCCGAACGATTAAGGGCGACACCGCGCCGACATCTGGCTCGGAAATGCAGAGTCGGCCCGATCCGGTTTTGCTGCAGTCAAAAAGCCGACGTGGCCCAAGAGCGCCGCGGGGTCTGATGAGCCCAATAGGCGCCATCTCCTGTTTGGCCGTGGTATATTCAGACGGCCCCAGCTGAAGGGGACACGGAATAGCGGATTAGATCATGCCAAGCTGGCTTCTGCCTCTGCTTGCCCTCTTCGCGATTGTGGGATTTATCGCCTTTGCCTTTCGGCAAGGTACAAAGGTGAGACCCGACAGAAATAACAACGATAACTGGGACCGATTTGGTGGCCCTCCTGATAGTCACACAGGGTCCGGAACATAGTTTCAGAGCTTCTTCTCAAGTCGGGATCAGGCCACGGCTGATCTCGGCCAAACGCGCCGGAGACATCCGCCTTCGGCCGAAGCTGAGCCTTCAACGCTAACGACGTTCGCTCAAATCATGACCGGCGCGGTCTCCAATGTCACGGCACGTTGCTGTTGCGACTCCCGCCGATGCTGTGCGGCTTGTTGAGGAAGAACTCCCGATTGCCGAGGGCTGCTTCCGCATACTGATCGATCGCGACCTGGATGGCCTCGATGTGCATGCGGCACCAGCCTTCGTAGCAGGACAGGCGCCGCGCGTGCTCGAGCGCCTTCAGGAATTCCGGCGGCTCCTTCATGTCGGAGAAGTAGGTCGGCCTCTCCCCCTTCATGCCCGCGCGACCTCTCGTGGCGGAACAAGGCAGCGCTTATCAACACCGACGCGCGGAGGCGTTGGCCGCCGACGGGGAGTGAACAAGCTGGCGACGACAATCGGGTCGGTATCCCCGAGCGCGGCCCGCTCCTGAACAAGCCCGCTCATCACCGCGCGCATCTTCATGACCTCGTACGCCACGAAACTGCAATCCTCGTCCCGGTTGATCTGTTCATGCATGATCGCTTCGGCCTCGCGCATGCTGACACGTAACGCTCTGATGATCTTACGGATTTCATTGATGCGGTTGTCCATGATGAGCTCCCTGGCTGGACGCCCAGCATAAGAACAAATCATGAACATTGTGTCAATCGGCCTTAGGTAGAACGGCGCAATGCCGACATCCCGCTCCAAGATCGTGAAAGGCACCGCCCCCGTTCAGAACGTCACCCGCATTCCCGCATAGAACGCACGCGGCCGGGCCGGGCTGAGCGAACGCGGGTCGTTGAAGTCGGCGCCCCCGTTGGTGAAGTTGGGCACGGCCGCGGTGTCGAAGAACTGTCCATAGGTCGCGTAGCGCTTGTCGAAGATGTTGTCGATCTTGCCGTAGAGCTGGATCGTCTTCGTCACCTGGTAGGAGGTGTGGAGATTGAACACGGTGTAGGACGGCAGCTTGGCATATTGGTTGGACTCGTCACCGACCAGATACTGACTGGAGACGAAGATGGCGTTGCCGCCGACCTTCCAGACGTCGGTCACCGCGTAGTCGACGCCGACCTTGACGCGGTGGCGCGGGATGGCGGGGAGCTGGTTGCCGGGCGAGACCTGGATGTTGCCGTCCGCATCGGCAAACGGGCTGTTGGAGCCGATGGTCAACGCGTCGAGGAAGCGCGCGTCGACGAACGAGTAACTCGCCTGGACTTGAAGCGTCGGCGACTTGATATTGATTTCGGCCTCCAGGCCCTGCCGCCTGGTACGGCCGACATTGGAGAAATAGCCGAAGCCGGTGCGGCCCGGAACGGGGATGGCGACGATGTCGTCATAGTTGGTGGCGCGGAAGCCGCCGATCTTCCAGCCGAGCGTACCGATGTTCAGCTCCCTGCTGCCGCGCAGGCCCGCTTCCACGGTCTTGGACACGACCTGTTTCAGTGGGGGATCGGAGACGAGAAACGCCGCGATCAGGCAGGGACGGGTTGGATCGGAGCAACCCAATTCGAGCGGCGTCGGCACGCGATTGGCCTCGGAATAGCCGGCATAGGCGGTCAACTCGGGCGAGATCTTGTAGGTGCCGCCGATCACCGGATTGAAGCGGGTGAAGGTGTGATCGCCATTGAGGTCGGTGCCGAGCTGGTCCTCCAGCGAGATGCGCGCCACGTTGAAACGGCCGCCGCCGGTGACGGCAAAGGCGTCCGTGACGTTGAACGTGTCCATCGCATAGAGACCGTTATATTGGTTGACGGTCCGCAGCGAGACGGGACCGGCAACGGTAGCGGGTACGCCGGTTGGCCCGAGGAAGAGGCCGCTGCCGCTGACAACGTAATTTTCTCCAATCGAACCGATCTCGGCGGTGGCAGTGTAGCGCGTCACGCTGGCGTCATAGCTCGCCCCCATCACGAAGCGGTTGTCGTGCCCGAGCAATTGATCGGTGTTGGTGGCCTGACCCGACACTCCGAAAGTGGTCGATCGTATCGAGCTGCGGTCGATCTCGCCGAGGATGGTGCCCGAAGGAAACGGATTGGCGAGCTGCGCGCCATTCGTGCCATTGGCCGGCGTCGTCGCGTCGCCGAAGCACAGCAGCCCGGCGATGGCGCATTCCTGCGTGTCGGTCGGATTGCCGTCGACGAGCTTCTGCTCGTAGCGGCGCATATGAGCGGTGCCTTCGAGCGTCCAGGTCGGCGTCGCCTCGACCTTGCCGGTCAAATTGAGATAGCCGACGCGATTGCTCGTGGTCTGCGGGCTCGTGTAGGTCGCGCCCCAATATTTATCGAGCAGCTCGGCCGGAACGGTGGCGCTGGCGCCGAAATCGTTCTTGGCGACGCCCATATTGGCGTGGAATTCGCTGTCGCCGGCCTTGTAACCGACATCGCCGTAGAAGCGCCGCACGTCCGACTGCGAGAAGTTGCGGAAGCCGCTGTCGTGCAGGCCTTCGAGCGCGGCGTAGACGCCGTAGTTCTTGTCGACCTGCTTGCCCCATTGCGCCGAGCCTTGGATGCGGCCGAACGAGCCGCCCATCAGATCGAGCTCGGCGCCCTGATAGGTGAAGCCGTCCTTCATCTGCAGATTGATCGCGCCGCCGAGCGCGTTGAGGCCGAAGGCGGGGTTGTTGGTTACGAGCGTCACCGACCGGATCGCCGCGGTCGGGATCAGGTCCCAGTTGACCGCATCCGAGAAGGCTTCGTTGATGCGGACGCCGTTCTGGTAGACCGCAAGGCCTTGCGGCGTGCCTGTTACCGGCGAGGCGACGAAGCCGCGGAATTCGACATCCGGCTGAAACGGATTGCCTGTGACTTCGCTGATGTTGACGCCGGCGATGTTGTCGCGCAGCGCGTCGGTGACGCTGAGCGAGCCGGTCCGCTTGATCTGGTTGGCATCGACCGCGTTGATCGCCGACGGAACCTTGTCGACATCGAGACCCCTGCCGGTGCCCGGTGCGGTCGGATAGACGTAGATACGTGTCTTCGGGCGGTTCGACGACGAGGCCCCCGCTTGCGCCACCGGCCGCGACGGCACGCTGCGTCTTGTCGTCGCGGGCGGCGGCGCCGTCACCTCGACCGGCGGCAGGTTCTGAACGTTGGTCTCTTCGTCCTGCGCGGCCCCCGCATCGCTCGCGAGAACCAATCCTGACAGCAGCCCCGCCGAAACCGAGGCCATCAACACACGAGCCCTAAACCAAAGACGCTTGCCCATCCCTGCCTTCCATCCGCGACCACCGGCTGTTTTGATGTTCGCCGGTTGGTCGAGACGAGTGTAATCGGCGGCAGCTCATGCGCCAGCCACAAAAGATCGGGCAACATCCGCACCCGTTTTCCCGACGAAATCGGGAATTTTTCCCGACGCGTTCAGGCCACGGCCGTCGGCACCAGCGCCTCGACCGTCAAACCACCGTCGCCGGAGACGACGTTGAGCGTGCCGCCCAGCGCCAGAATGCGCTCGCGCATGCCGACCAGGCCGCGACCGAGCTTCCGGCCCGGCTCCATGCCGCGGCCATTGTCGCTGACCCGCACCCGGGCGCAGCAGCGGCCGTCGCGCGTGAGCTGTTCTGCCGGCTCGATGACGACATCGACGGCGGTCGCGCCGGCATGACGAAACACGTTGGTGAGCGCCTCCTGCACGACGCGGTAGATGGTGAGGTCGGCGGTCTCGCCGGTCGCCCCGAGCCCGGGCGAAATCGTGGTCTGGATCGTGACGTCGGGATGCGATTCCCGCCACAGCCGCGACAGCGAGTCGAGCGCCTGGCCGAGCCCGAGTTCGGCGAGCCCGACCGGCCGCAGCCGCTCCAGCACGCGGCGGGTAAATTGCTGGAGTGCGTTGATCTGTTCCAGCAAGGCGCTGCCATGTTTTCGCACGGCCTCCACATTCGGCGCCCGCCCGTCGGCAAGCTTGGCCAGCGCGCTGGCATGCGCGCGCAGCGAGAACAGATATGGCCCGAATTCGTCATGCAGCTCCCGCGCGATCTCCTTGCGCTCGATATCCTGGAGCGAGACCGTGCGCTCGGCGAGCCGCCGCTTGTCCTCGATCGCCTCGCCAAGCGTTGCCGCCAGATGGTTGAGCTTGGTGCAGATTGCCGCGAGCTCGGGCGCACCGCCCGGCGCAACGCGCGCCTCATAGTGCCCGCCTTCGAGCGCGGTCATCGCGTCCGCCAGCGACCGGAGCGGCGCCAGCGCCCGCCCGACCACATTCATCATCACCAGAAACAGCGCGAGCGCGATCACCGAGCCGACTTCGAGCTGGGTCACGATGCCATCCCAGATCTCGGCGATCTCGTCGTCCGGATGCGAGGTGATCCGCAGCGCACCGGGGCTGCCACGGATCGAGACGGGCACGCTGACCGCGGTCTGCTCGGGATGAACCAGGCTGACGAACCAGGCTGGCGGTCCGCGCGCGTCGTCACCGGCATCGGGCCGCGGCGGCGTCAAAGGGTTCCCGCCGGAATCATGAAGCGCGATGCTGACATGGCGCAGGCGGCTGAGATCGCGCGTGATCTGGTTCAGCCTCGCATCCGGATCGGGCGCCTCACTCAGATCCGCCACGATCGTCTCGATGAATTCTCGCGCCAGCCGGATCACGCTCTGGTCCTCGGCCTGCACCCGCGGCCCGGCCTCCGCGACCTGGCGACCGATATTGACCGCGAGCCCCAGCGCCAGCAAAAGCGCCAGCAGCAGGTTGATGCGCGCGCGCAAGGATAGATTTTGCCACATTGGTGTCGCCCGTACCTCGCCGAGGTTGGCCCGCACCTGTCCGATGACGTTGACAGGGGCGAAGCGCCCGATATCTAATCGAAAGCGTACAGCAATCCCGGCCGAGCGCGAAACAGGCCGGCGCTGTCGCGGGGAACGCCTATGCGCATTCTGATCGTCGACGATCATCCCATTGTCGCCTCCGGCTGCCGCGCCGTACTGGCCGACGAGGGCGAAATCGAGATTCTTGAGGCCGCCGACGCCGAAGACGGCGAGTGCGTCTTCATCGTCGAGCGCCCCGACCTCTGCGTGATCGACATCAACCTGCCGACGGTCTCCGGCTTCGAGCTGGCGCGCCGGCTGCTCGAGCGCGCGCCCGACGCCCGCATCATCATGTTCAGCATGAACGACGACCCTGCTTTCGCCGCGCGCGCGATCGAGTGCGGCGCCAAGGGCTACGTCTCCAAGACCGGCGACCCCGACGATCTCGTCGAGGCGATCCGCACCGTCGGCGGCGGCGGCACCTATCTGCCGAGCGCGATCGCGCGCAGCATCGCCTTTGCCGGCCCGGCGCTGGCGCAAAGCCCGCTGTCCAGGCTGAATGCGCGCGAGATGGAGATCCTGCGGCTGCTCAGTGCTGGAAAGAGCCTGTCCGAGATCGCCTGGCTGGTGCAATCGTCCTACAAGACCGTGGCCAACACCTCGTCGATCATGCGACAGAAGCTCGGCGTGAAGACCTCGGTCGAGCTGGTACGGCTGGCGATCGACAGCGGCGTCGCCTGACTCAGCAGCGGACTGGCGCGCCCGCACCAATTCGGTCACACAAGCGTTGCAACATCGATGTGGTGAGATGCCACGGAGCAAACGGCATGACGATCCAGACTGTCTCGACCAATAAATCCTACGGCGGTGTGCAGGGCGTGTATCGCCACGCCAGCCAGGCGACCGGAACCGACATGGTGTTCTCGGTCTACGTTCCTCCGCATGCCGACGGCGCCAGGCTGCCGGTTGTCTGGTATCTCTCCGGCCTCACCTGCACGCATGCCAACGTCACCGAGAAGGGCGAATTCCGCAAAGCCTGCGCCGAGCTCGGCCTGATCTTCGTCGCGCCCGACACCTCACCGCGCGGCCCCGACGTGCCGGGCGATGCCAACAATGCCTATGATTTCGGCCTCGGCGCCGGCTTCTATGTCGACGCGACGGAAGCGCCGTTTTCACGCAATTATCGCATGTGGAGCTACGTCACCGACGAACTGCCGAAACTCGTGGCGGAGAATTTTCCGGTCGACGCCAAGCGGCAATCGGTGATGGGTCATTCGATGGGCGGCCATGGCGCGCTGACGGTGGCGCTGCGAAACCCTCACCGTTTTCGCGCCGCCAGCGCCTTCGCGCCGATCGTGGCGCCCTCGCTCGTGCCCTGGGGCATCAAGGCGCTGACCGGCTATCTCGGGCCGAACAAGGACGCCTGGCGCAGCCATGACACGGTGGCGCTGATCGAGGACGGCGCGAAATTTTCAGGCTTCCTGGTCGACGTCGGCGAGGCCGATAATTTCCTCAAAGAGCAACTCAAGCCGGAACTGCTGCAAGCGGCCTGCAACAAGGCCAACATCCCCCTGACGCTGCGGCGACAGGCGGGTTACGACCACAGCTATTATTTCATCTCGACCTTCATGAGCGATCACCTGCACTGGCATGCGGAGCGATTGAAGGGGTGATTTTTCGTCCTTCTCCCCTTGCGGGAGAAGTGGCACGAAGCGCCGGATGAGGGCTGTCTCACCGCAAGCTCAAATGGGAGTTAGACTAGCGGAGAGATACCCCTCACCCGTCTTGCCGCTTCGCGACGAGCCGCCCTCTCCCACAAGCAGAGAGGGAAAAATCTACTCCGGCTTCCCGTAATTCGGCGCCAGCAGGCGGTTGCGGATCAGATAGCTCATCGTGCGCGACCAGGATTCGTCGGTGTTGCCGCGCATGTCGGCGCTGGCGGCCGTGATCATGGTGCCGGTCTTCACGTCGCGCAGGTAGATGTTGAGGTTGATGATCAGGTTCGAGACCTTCTGCACCATGCCGGTGATCTCGAGCTCGGCGCCCAATTCCCCGGCGAGCTTGAGGTCGCAGCCGCCGCAGGCCTGCAAATTGGCGTGGCGCGCGGCGTCCCTCACCGGCGCGATGTCGAGCACCTGGAACCGGCCTGAATCAGCCAGCGCCTTGCGCAACTGCTCGCTGATGCGCAGGAGCCGCGCCTCCTCCGGCTTGGAGCCGTAGAACTCGCCGGGCAGGCTGGTATCGATCAGCTCGAAATCGAACACAGCGAGCTTCGGCGGATCGGCGAATGCGACCGAGCCCGTCAACAGCAAAGCGGCGAAAGATATCAGCGCTCGCATCATCGTGATTCCCGGCCCCGCGTGCGCGAGGACGAAATGCGGGGTTGCATGCCCTGACAAATCGGTCATGCTTTAGCAGAGACAATTCTCCATCGGCGGTCAAGCCGGGGAGAACGCTTGGAGGAAAAACGCTTGGAGGAAACATGATCCGATGGTTGCTCGGCCTGATCGGCTTGGGTCTTGCTGCGACGAGTGCGTTCGCGGCCGACCCCGTCACGATCGGCGTCGGCTATCTCGGAATCGCCGGCGCCAGATCGACATTGTCGCTGGTCGAGCAGCCCGCGGAGAATGACGGCGTCGCGGGCGCCCGCCTCGCCATCGAGGACAACAACACCACCGGAAAATTCCTCAACCAGCGTTTTGCGCTGGAGGAGCGCCGCATCAAAGAGGGCGAGGATGCCGTACAGGCCGCGACCGACCTGGCCGCACGCAACGGCTTCATCATCGCCGACCTGCCGGCGGAAGCGCTGCTGAAAGTCGCCGACGCCCTGCGCGAGCGCGGCACGCTGCTGTTCAACGCCGGCGCGATCGACGAGCGGCTGCGCGAGGCCGATTGCCGCGCCAATGTCATCCACACCGCGCCGACGCGCGCGATGCTGGCCGATGCGCTCGGCCAGTACCTGGTGTGGAAGCAGTGGAAGCGCTGGCTGCTCGTGGTCGGCTCGCATGACGAGGACAGACTGTTCGCCGATGCGCTCAGGCGCACCGCGATGCGGTTCGGCGCCAAGATCGTGCAGGAGCGCACGTTTGAAGACAAAGGCGGCGCACGCCGAACGGATTCGGGCGTGACGCTGATCCAGCGCCAGATGCCGGTGTTCACGCAGCAGGCACCGGCCTATGACGTGCTGGTTGCCGCTGACGAGAGCGAGGTGTTCGGCGCCTATCTGCCTTATCGCACCTGGGATCCCCGCCCCGTCGCGGGCTCGGCCGGCCTCGTGCCGCGCAGCTGGGACGCATCGCAGGACCAGTGGGGCGCGATCCAGATGCAGAACCGATTCATCAAGCTGAACGCACGGCGGATGACGGCACTCGACATGCAGGCCTGGACGGCCGTGCGCATGATCGGCGAAGCCACCTCGCGCACCAATTCCGGCGACGTGAAGAAAGTCACCGACTTCATCAAGAGCCCGGATTTCTCGGTCGCCGCCTTCAAGGGCACCAAGCTGACCTTGCGTGACTGGAATCTGCAGCTGCGCCAGCCGATCCTGCTGGTCGACGGCCGCATGGTAGTGTCGGTGTCGCCGCAGGAAGGATTTCTGCACCAGGTCTCCGAGCTCGATACGCTCGGCTATGATCGCCCGGAGAGCAAATGCAAGCTGAAGTGAGGACGCGAATGTTGCGCATGTGGTGTGTGGGGTTGCTCTCCGGACTGGCACTGGCGGCAGCGCCGGCGCATGCGTTCATCGCCTATGTCTCGAACGAGAAGAGCAATACGGTCTCGGTGATCGACACCGAGAGCTGGACGGTGACCAAGACCATCAAGGTCGGCCAGCGCCCGCGCGGTATCGACTTCACCCGCGACGGCAAGTTCGTGATGGTCGCGGTCGGCGACGACGATACCATCCAGATGATCGACGCCAAGACGCAAACCGTGGTGGACAGCCTGCCCTCCGGGCCCGACCCTGAATTGTTCGCCCAGGA
>Ga0136846_1223721_pt1 | contig 11449 bp, 10 predicted proteins | sample HopSoiMetagenom2_FD_96841 | JGI IMG/M metagenome (GOLD analysis project Ga0136846, IMG submission 96841) | Grasslands soil microbial communities from Hopland, California, USA - 2 Assembly 2016 (version 4) | ecosystem: Environmental > Terrestrial > Soil > Grasslands | place: USA: Hopland... | reverse complement strand
AGCTGCGCAGCTGCACGGCGCCCATCCCGTTGATGATGGTCATCATCACGAGCTGGAAAGGAAGCACTGCGCAGGCCAGGTTCAGCCCAGGCGCCTCGCCGGGCCGCCGCAGGATGAAGGTGATCAGCAGCAGGTAGATCCCGACGAGCGCGAACGGATCGACGAGCCACTTGACGAGCTGCCAGCCTCCGCGTCCGTAACGTGCGCGCAGGTCGGACTCCGTCAGCGCGAGGAGCACGTCGAGCGCGCGCCGTGCCGAGGCCGCGTCGAGGGCGCGGACGCCGGGACCCGAACGTGTGGACGTAGTCGCGCTGCTGCTCACGAAGAGATACTTGCCGAGATGGGGCGCATCGCGGCAATCGTGCCGACCCGCAACCGACCGCAGAGTCTCGCACGCTGCCTGGACGCGCTGGAGCGCCAGGAGCGCATGCCCGAGCTCGAGATCGTCGTCGTCGACGACGGCTCCGCCGACGCCGCCGCCGTCGGCGCTGCGGTCGCCCGCTGCCCCCGCGCACGACTGGTGCGGCGCGCGCGTGCGGAAGGGCCGGCGGCCGCACGCAACCGCGGGGCGCGCGCCACGCGCGCGGAGATCCTTCTGTTCACGGACGACGACTGCGAGCCCGCGCCGGAGTGGTCGGCGCGCATGGCGGCCGCGATCGATGACGGCGCGGACGCCGTCGCCGGGATCACCGTCAACGGCCGGCCCGACGATCCGATCGCATCCGCTTCGGAGACCGTGATCGCGTACGTCCAGGAACGCGCACGCGGCCAGGGCGCGACGACGCAGTTCGCAGCCAGCAACAATCTCGGCGTCGCCGCGCACGTGTTCGCCGACGTCGCGTTCGACACGGCCTACCGGTACGGCGAAGACCGCGACTGGTGCGCGCGCGTCGTTGCGGCGGGGTTCACGCTGAAGGTCGAGCCCGACGCCGTCGTGGCGCACAACCAGGACCTGACGCTCGCCACGTTCGTGCGGCAGCAGTTCGGGTACGGCCGCGGCGCGTACCGCTTCCACAGCCGGCACCAGGAGGCCGGCGGGCTCGAGGCGCCGACGTTCTACGCGCGGCTGCTCGGCCGCGGCTTCGAGCAGGGAGTCGTCCGCGGCGCCCTCGTCGGCGTCGCGCAAGCCGCGACCGCCGCCGGCTACGCCCGTGAAGCCCTACGCCTCGAGCAGCGACGTTCCGCGTAGGCCGTCGGGCTCGAGCGCGAGCGCCGCGCACGCCGTCGCCGCCACGTCGACGAGGTGGTGCGGTCGCTCCGTCTCGGCCGGCGCGAGCGACGCCGGAACGACCAGCGCCCAGGCGTGCGGCGTGTGCGCGCCCGAGCGGCCGCTACCCGTCCCGGGGCGCTCCACCTCACCGTGCTGGGGCGACACAACCCGGCCGACGCCGTTCGCCGGCGCGTCTGTCCACCGGACGATCACGTCCGGCAGCATGTCGCCGAAGCGGCCGTCCGGCATGACGTCGCGAGTCCGCTCCACTGCGGCCACCGTCTGCGTGCCGTCCGCTTCGCGGAACGACGTCAAGCCGTCGCGGAGCCGTGCCACCAGCTCGTCGGCTTCGCCCGGGTCGACGATGCCCTCACGCTCGCGGCCGCGAAGGTTGAGCCGTAACTGGCCGAAGTGGTCGCTCGGCAGCATGAAGACCGGCGTCTCGCTCCAGTCGACGCCGAGCGAAGACAGCCGCATCGTCACCTCGCGGGTGAGCGGGCCGTGCAGGGCTGACGCGACCTTCGCCCGCGCGCTCGTCGGGACCGCGCCGCGCAGCGTCCAGAGGAAGCGCTCGGCGCGCGACTGCGTCGGTGCGCGCGCGCCCGACGAGAGCACCGCTTCGAGCATGCCCGGCAGGAGATCGACGCGGCTCATGTTGACGCCCATGCCCATCGGAGTCGTGACGATCGCGTCGGCATCCGGGATCTCCGCGCTGATGCGCGCGATGCCGTTGTCCATCTGCACGTAGATGTCGTCGAGCGTGCGCGCCAGGACGGCCCTGGTAGCCGCGTCGAGCGGCTGTCCTTCGAGTTGCGACAGGTCCCAGAACATGTGGCCGCCGAGGTGCCCTGCGAGCAGCGTGACCCAGACGAGATCGAAGCTGTCTCGGCGCAGCAGGTGGACGGCCGCCTCTGTCACGCGCGCGGTCGCCTCGAGCAGTCGGCGGCGTAGCGCGAGCAGCGAGCGCACGGTCGGTTGGCCGAAGACCTCGTTCACGAGGCGCGGCCGGCCGAAGAGGCGGTCGAGCTCGCTCGCGGCGGCCGGCGGCGCGGACCAGCGGGGGAGGCTCATGACGTTCACGAGCTGATACCCGGCGAGGGCGACGCCGTTCGACTGCCGCGGCAACGTGCACTCGTACGGGTCGATGACGAGCGTGCGCTTTCCGGCCCGGGCGGCGCGCTCCCAGATCAGCAGCGGCTGCGGGAACTCGCCGCGCCAGCGCACGCGCTGGTGCGCGGGTGACCACTGGAAGGCGTAGTACATCCCGTGGTCGGCCACGTCCTGCCCGCTGTAGAGCGTCGCGTAGGAGCCCGCGGGGAAATGAGTCGCGGGCGTCTCGAGGTCTACCCAGCGGCCGCGCTCTCGCAGCTCGGCGAGCTTCGGCAGGCGGCCCTCGGCCAGCAGGCGCTCGATGCGTGGGACGGAAACGGCGTCGAACTGGTAGACGGCGAGCACGTCACGACGTTACGCATTCGAGGGCGCGCATGACGCGTAGGCCGTCCGCCGCCGTCGCCAGATCGGGATCGTGTCCGTCGCCACGAACGGCGCGCGCGAATGCCTCGAGTTGCAGCGCGAGTGAAGCGACGAGCGGGCTCTCGCGCCGCGCGGCCCAGGCGGAGCGCACGCCGCCGCGCGTGAACGCGCCGAGCCCCCGCGCGTCGACGCGCTCGCGGTAGCGACGTCCGAGTGCACACTCGATGTGTGCGACGCCGCCGCCCGCCAGCTCGATCTCCATGTGCAGCTCCTCGGCTGTCGCCCGGCCCGAGACGCGCGCCGGTTCGGACCCACTCAGCCAGAGCGCCAGGTCGACGAGGTGAGGCCCGAGGTCGAGCGCGACGGGATCGGCCCTCTCGTAGGACCGCCACGAGCTCCGCCGGCGATGCAGGACCAGCAGAAGCTCCACGTCGCGCGCCGTGGCGACAGCAGTCCGCAACGCCCGCAGCTCCGGCTCGAACCGCCGGTTGAAGCCGATGAACGGCGCCGGCTCGAGCGCCGTCAGCAGCTCGGCCTCGCCCGCTGTCGGCGCCGGCGGCTTCTCGATCAGAACGGGAACGCGTGCCGCGGAAGCGTGCCGCGCGTCCTCGACGTGCGCAGCCGCGGGCGTGGCGAGGACGAGCGCGTCGGCGGCGCCGGCGGCCAGCAGCTGCTCGGCCGTGGCGAACGCCGGGATCCCGGGTGCGACGGCCGTGCACCGCTCGCGAACCGGGTCGGCCACCGCGGCCAGCTGCACCCCGTGGGCGCGCCGAAACGCAGGGCCGTAGCCGCGCTCGGCGAGCAGGCCGCAGCCGATGAGCCCGAGACGCACCTCCGCCACGGGCTCATCGTCGCAGCGTCGTCAGGCTGCGGGCCTCCCGAAGTGCCGGAAGCCGCCGGGCGGCCGACCGAAGTGGTCGTCGCCGTCAGGGCGGGCCGAACGCACACGCGCGGCGATCCGGTCTCGGAGCCCGTTGAGCATGTCGGTCTCCTGTGCCTTCGTCAGGCGGCCCGCCGCGACGGCCGCATCGAGGTGCTTCTTCGCGTCGGCGACGAGCGCGTCGACGAGACCGCTCACCGACTTTCCGTGCGCCTGCGCCACCTGAGCGAGCGTCTTGCCGCCCGCGAGCTCGGTGTGCAGCTGCGCCTCGGTGATTCCGAGATATGTGGCGGCGGCGTCGAGCCCGCCGAACCCGCCGTGCCCGAAGCCGTCGTGCCCGAAGCCACGGTGCGGTCCTCCGAACAGCGGGTAGTCGCCGGAGTTGATGCGCTGCTTCAGCGCCTCACCCTCGGCCTTCGTGATCCGGCCGGCCGCGACCGCGACGTCGACCCGGTCGCTCAGCGCCTTCTTCAGGGCGTTGCTCAACTTGCTCGAAGGCACGCCGAGCTGCTTCGCGGCGTCGTCGATCACCGCTTGGCTCTCCTGGGCAGGCGTCGAGGTGGAAGCGGCGATCGCGGCACCGCCGCCGGCCGCCGCGAGCAGCGCGGCGGCTCCGATCATGAGCTTGCGGTTTCGTTTCATGCGACTGAGCGTCGCAGCGCGCTCTAAGAAGGCGCTAAGAGGAACCTAAGACTTGTGCGCAGCGCCGTTCAAACGCAGGACGACGCGCGTACCGCCGCCGTCGGCATGCTCCGCGACCACGGTGCCGCCGTGCGCCCGTGCGACCTGGCGCACGATCGCGAGGCCCAGGCCGCTGCCGGGGAGGCCGCGCGCGGCGCGCGCCCGGTAGAAGCGGTCGAACACGTACGGCAGGTCCTCGTCGGCGATACCCGGCCCGTGATCGCGGACCGTGACGGCGCCGTCCTCCACCCCCACCTCGACGCTGCCGCCGGCTGGGCTCCACTTGGCCGCGTTGTCGAGCAGGTTCGCCACCGCCCGCTCGATCGTCGACGGGACGCCGTGCACCGTCGACTCGCTCAGGTCGGTCACGAACGTCACCCTGGGCCGGTTGCGCCGCGCGCGCTCGACCGCGTCGGCCGCGAGCAGGTCCAGCCTCACCTCCTCCGGCTCGGACACGTGCTCCTCGCCCCGCGCCAGGTCGATCAGCTCGGAGATCAGCGTCGTCATCTCGCCCAGCTGCTCGATCACGTCGTTGAGCAGACGCCCGCGCTCTCCCGGCGGAAGGGTCCGGTCGCTCGCCAGCACCTCGATGTTCGTCCGCAGGCTCGTCAGCGGAGTGCGCAGCTCGTGGGAGGCGTCGGCGACGAGCTGTCGCTGCGCGCGCGTGGACTCCTCGAGCGCACCGAGCATCGCGTTGAAGCTCGTCGCCAGTCGCGTCAGCTCGTCGTTCCCGGTCGCCTCGATCCGCTGCGAGAGATCGCCCGTCTCGGTGACGGTCTCCGTCGCGGTCGTCAGCCGGCGCACGGGCGCCAGAGCCGCGCGCGCCACGAGCAGCCCGAGGGCGGCTGCGATCGCGATGCCGCCGCCGGCGATCAGGATCAGCCACGTCTTGACGCGACCGAGCGTGTGGTCGACCTCGGTCAGCGGGCGCACGATCTGCACGGCGCCGATCTGCCCGCTGGGGTCGAAGACGGAGAACGTGATCATCCGGACGTGCGTGCCGTGCACGCGCGCGTCGCGCAGGAAGGTGCGCGACTCGCCTCGCGCAACCGCGCGGTCGCGGGCGCCGATCGGCAGGCGCACCGCGCCCTGTGCGATCGCCGCGGCGCCGTTGGGCGTGATTCCCTGCGGATAGCCCGGCGCACCGCCCAGGTCGGAGCGCAGGTTGTAGATCTCGTGCGCGGCCTCGCGCGGCGGCGCGTGCTGGATGTGATCGGCGCTCTCGCGCAGGCTGTCGTCGATCGGGCTGCGCAGCTGGTCCTTGACGATGAAGTAGATGACGAACGACGCCGCGACGATCGCGAGGGCGACCGCCGCTGCGGCGACGAGCGCGAGCCGCGCGCGGAAGCTCATTGCTCGCGCAGCGCGTAGCCGACGCCGCGAACCGTGTGGATCAGACGCGGCTCGCCGCCGGCTTCCGTCTTCCGGCGCAGATAACCGATGTACACGTCGAGGGAGTTCGACGCGAACCCGAAGTCATATCCCCAGACGCGCTCGAAGATGATCGAGCGTGTCAAGACCTGACGTGGATTCCGGAGGAAGAGCTCGAGCAGCGCGAACTCCGTCCGCGTCAGCTCGATCACGCGGGCGCCTCGGCGCACCTCGCGCGTGCCGAGATCCAGCTGCACGTCGCCGAAGGACAGCACCTCGCCGCCGTCGCCGTCGGCCGTACGCCGCAGCAGAGCCCGCACACGCGCGAGCAGCTCCTCGAGCGCGAACGGCTTCGTCACGTAGTCGTCGGCGCCCGCGTCGAGGCCGGCGACCCGGTTCTCGACTTCGTCCCGCGCTGTCAGCATCAGCACGGGCACGTGGTTGCCGTTTGCGCGGAGCCGCCGGCAGACCTCGAGGCCGTCGACACCCGGCATGAGCACGTCGAGGATGACGACGTCCGGCTGCGGCTCCTCCTCGCGAAGCGTCGCGAGCGCCTCGTTGCCGTCGTCGGCAAGGTCGATCTCGTAGCCCTCGAGCTCGAGCGCGCGGCGCAGCGACTCGCGCACGGCACGCTCGTCGTCGACCACCAGGATCTTCACGGGGCCATTCTCGCGGGAAAAGCTGAACGGCAGCTAAGAAGCCGGGCTAGGGCTTGGAAACGGCGAGCTTGAACGAGCCGCGGCCCTTGAGCTCCGTGACGCGCACGCGGTACGCGCGTGCGCCGCAGACGGTCGTCGAACGCGCCAACGTGCCTCCGCCGGTGACGTGCGCAACGCGGGTCGAGGACGCGAACAGGTCCACCGCCACGCGCAGGCCCGCCGAAGCTCTCAGAGTCAGCTTCAGCGTCCCGTCGAGAGGAGTCGCGACGGCATAGCTGCGCGTCCTCGACGTCCGCGTCACGGCGCCGGTGCGCGTCGTCGTCGTGTTGCCCGTCCAGGGCGCTGTCACGTCCTGCTCCGCCGCGGCGAGCGCCGCCGTCGACGGGTAGAGGGTCTGCGAGACGATCTCCCACGGGCTTTGGGGAAGGCCGAGTCGCTGTTGATTCAGGACGCGATACGTCTCGGCCCAGCCTTCGCCCGGATTGACGTCATAGCGGACGGGATCCTCGGCGCCTGGTGCGAAGCGGCCCTGCTTCGTCGCCGCGCAGACCTGCAGCGACGACGCCCAGCGCTTCGGCCCCCAGTCGATCGCGTCCCAGGGCGTATTGAGCCTGTTCGCGGCGACGTGGTGGCCGTACTCGTGCGCGATCACTGCTTCCGCCGTGAGCGACGAGCTCGGGTCTTCGCCCGGTGCGAAGAGCTGGGCGCCGCGCGCGCTGTAGCACGCGAGCGCATCCTGCCCGCAGATGCGCGAGATCTCTTCGGGCGTCGAGAGCAGCACCGTGACGGTGGACAGCTCCGAGCCGTGCACGAGCGAAGCGAGGAAGTCGGCCCAGCGCTGTCCGAGCGCGGCGTCGACCGTGTACGCATTGGACGCGTAGACGATGACGTTCTCGCCCGTCGACGCGCGATAGACCCCGCCCCAGTACCCGCTCGGGGCGAGCGCGAGCGCGTACGTCTTCGGACCGTTGATCAGCGTGTCGGGGATCGCTCCGCCTGCTTGCGCGATCTCTGCGGCGCGGGGCGCCTCGAGGCGGCGCGTCGGCGCCGACTGCGCGGCCGCCGCTGCCGTCAGGGCGGTGACGGCAGCAGCAGCGCACACAATCAGCCAACGGGCGGAGGGGGAACGTTCCGCCCGAGCCGGGCCTCGCAGACCGAGTGTTGCCTTGGGTTCCCGTTGCCGCGAGGCCACGCGCCCACGCTGCCAGCCCGTCCTAAGACCGCGATAAGACAGTCGTAAGAACTTTGTGAGCGGCGGTCTTATCGACTTCTTACTCCCGTCTCAGGCAGGTCTTAGGGCTGCCCGCTTCGATGGAGCCATGAAAACACGTCGCTCTCCCCTCCTCACCATCTCAGCGGCGGTCGCCGCCGGCGCGCTCATCGGCGCCGGCGGCGGCGCCGGCACGTACGCCGCTTTCTCAGGGAACAGCAAGACAGTCGTCCGCCAGGTCTCGGTCGGCGACTCGCAAACGGCAGCCGCCACCAGCGGCCTCTCGGTCAACTCCATCTACAAGCGCACGAACCGCGGCGTCGTCGACGTCAAGGTCAACTCGCAGGCGAGCAACGCCTTCGGCGGCACGCAATCCCAGTCGGCCGAGGGCTCGGGCTTCGTCTACGACAGCAGCGGTCACGTGATCACGAACCAGCATGTCGTCGACGGCGCGACCTCGGTCCGCGTCACGTTCTGGAACGGCCAGACCTACACGGCGCACGTCGTCGGCACGGACGCATCCACCGATCTCGCAGTGCTGAAGGTCGACGCTCCGTCCTCCGCGCTCTACCCGCTCGTCCTCGGAGACTCGAGCAAGGTGCAGGTCGGCGACAACGTCGTCGCCATTGGGTCGCCGTTCGGGCTCGCGGAGACGGTCACCGCGGGGATCGTCAGCGCGCTGCACCGGCAGATGACGTCTCCGAACAACTTCTCCATCGACGACTCCATCCAGACGGACGCCGCGATCAACCACGGCAACTCCGGTGGACCGCTGCTCGACGCGCAGGGTCACGTGATCGGCGTGAACGCGCAGATCGAAAGCGATTCGGGCGGCAGCGACGGCGTCGGCTTCGCGATCCCGTCGAACACGATCAAGTCGATCGCGTCGCAGCTCATCTCGAGCGGTAAGGCGCAGCACGCGTACCTCGGCGTCCAGCTCGGAAGCAACGGTGCCGGCGCGCGCGTCGTCTCGGTCAGGTCGGCTACGCCGGCCGCGAAGGCCGGACTGCACGCCGGCGACGTGATCACGTCGCTGGGCGGCACGAGGATCTCCTCCTCGGACGACCTCCGCTCCGCGATCAACGCCCGCAAGCCCGGCGACCACGTCTCGGTCACGTTCCTTCGGAACGGCGCGAGGCACACAGTCTCGTTGACGCTCGGGAGCCGCCCGTCCTAGTTTCGGCGGACGGGGACACAGGCATCTAGGCCATGTGCGCATCGTGGTCACGGGAGCCAGCGGGAACGTCGGGACGAGCCTCCTCCAGGCGCTCGCCGGCGAATCCGCAATCGACTCGGCCGTCGGCATCTCTCGCCGGCGGCCGCAGCTCGTCTTCCCGAAGACGGAATGGGCGACGGCAGACGTCTCCGACTCGGACCTCGTCCGCCTCTTCCGCGGCGCCGACGCGGTCGTCCATCTCGCCTGGCTGATCCAGCCGGCGCGCGACCCCCGCCTCCTGTGGCACGTCAACGTGGAGGGGTCGACGCGCGTTTTCGCTGCGGTCGCGGAGGCGGGCGTCCCTTCCCTCGTGCACGCGTCGTCGATCGGCGCGTACTCACCCGGCCCGAAGGATCGCGCCGTCGACGAGAGCTGGCCGACGAACGGCGTGCGCACGAACGACTACTCGCAGCAGAAAGTCGAGGTCGAGCGCCGGCTCGACCGCTTCGAGGCGGAGCATCCGCAGGTACGGGTCGTGCGCCTGCGGCCGGCCCTGATCTTCAAGCGCGAGTCCGCCACCGAGCAGCGGCGGCTGTTCGCGGGACCGTTCGTTCCCGGCTCGCTGCTTCGCCCAGGGTTGATCCCGTTCATGCCGGCCATCCCGGGCCTCTCCTTCCAGGCCGTGCACTCGTACGACATCGGAGACGCGTACCGCCTCGCCGCGGTCGGCGACGTGCGCGGCGCTTTCAACATCGCGGCGCCCCCGGTGCTCGACACGACCTCGATCGCCCGGCAGCTCCGCGCGCGCACGTTCGGCTTGTCGGCCCGCGCCGCCCGGGGGCTCGCATCGGTCGCCTACCACGCGCGACTCACGCCGCTGCCGCCGGACTGGCTCGACATGGGGCTGGCGGCGCCGCTGCTCGACACGACCCGGGCTCGCGAGGAGCTCGGCTGGACGCCGCGCCACAGCGGCGAGGAGGCGATCGCGGACCTGCTCGGCGGCCTGCGCGATGCGGCCGGGCTCGACACGCCGCCGCTCGCGCCGCGGACGAGCGGCATCGGGCGTATCCGCGAGCTGGCGACCGGTATCGGCAAGCGGCCGTGAGCCGCGACGCCGCCGCCGCGGGAGCGGTCGCGGCTCTCGTCGGCGGCGCACCGTCCACGATCTGGGCGCTGCTGAATGGGCGCGACCCGCTCGAATCGACCGTCGCCGCGGGCTCGATGCTGCTGCCGGGCGAGCGCCGGCCGGGCCGCCTGCTCGCGGCCGCCGTCCCCGTGCACCTCCTGCTGTCGCTCGGCTGGGCCGTGGTGCTCGAGCGGGCGCTGCCGCGCGGGCGCGAGGTGCAGGCCGGCGCGGCGGCCGGGGCGGTCATCGCTGCGCTCGATCTGGGGCTCGGCGGTCGCTTCTTCCCGCGCATCCGCGCCCTTCCGCTCGCGCCGCAAGTCGCCGACCACGTCGCGTACGGCGCGACGGTCGGGTACGTCCTGGCACGCCGCCGACGATAGTTTCATCCGCGTGACGGCCCTGCGACGGATCGCGTATCCGCTCCGCCTCGCCTGGGCGCGCCTGCTGCGGCGCGGAGAACGCGTCCTGCTCGTCCTCTTCGGGATCGCGGCAGGTGCCGCGCTCCTCGCCGCCGTCCTTGCCGGCAGCCTCGTCGCGCAGGACCGGAGCGTCGCGCGTGCGACCGCGCGGGTTCCCGCGCAGGACCGCACCGTGCGGCTCGTCTGGGGAGGCATTGCGAGCGGGCCGGTGACGGACGTCCAGCGGCTGGACGAGATCTCGCGGCGTGCGCTCGCACCGCTCGTACACAGCGCGACGCGCGCGATGCTGTTCAGGACGTCGCAGGCGAACGGGCACCTGTTCGACCTCGGCGCGATCGACGGGCTCGCACGCTTCGTGCACGTGCGCTCGGGCCGCGCGCCGCGCCGTTGCGTGCCGGCGCATTGTGAGGTGCTCGAGCTGGGCGGGACCGGCCCGGTCCCGAAGATCCAGGGTCGGACCCTGGCCGTTGTGGGCAAGGCGACGCTCGAGTCGCCGCTGCCGTTCGGGAACCTGATCACCCGCGAGACCTACGCGTCGGTGCTCAGCTCGGCGCTGCTGTATCACACCGCCCCCACGCCGCCGCTGTTTCTGGCGGAAGGCGTCGACGGCCTCGCGCACGCGCCGGTCTTCGTCCCGACGTTCCGCAGCTACACGTGGGCTGCGCCCCTACAGCCGGGGTCGGTGCATCCGTGGTCGATCGACAGCTTCGCGCGCACGGTGACGCAGACACGTTCGGCGCTCCAGGCGAAATCGCTGCGCTTCGATCTCACGGCGCCAATCGCAGAGCTGCGCGCGGCGGACGAGACCGGCAGGATCGCCGGGCGCCGGCTGCTGCTGATCGGCGGCGAGGCAGCCGCGCTGCTGCTGGCATTCGCCGTCCTGGCCGCCACAGGCCTGAGGCGCGATGCCGAAGCGCAGTGGCGGCGGCTCACCTGGTTCGGAGCGCGGCGCTGGCAGCTCGTCGTCGGCTCCGTGGCCGAGACCGGCGTCGTCGCGTTCGCCGGAGCGCTGCTCGGCTGGTCGCTCGGCACCACCGTCGGTGCGCTCGTCGCGCAGCAGGCCGGCGTCCCGGCCGGAGCGGTGCTGCTGCATTCCGTCGTCTCCGGCCGCGGGCTCGCGCTTTCCGCGGCAATCGCGGTCGCCGCTGCACTCGTCGTCCTGCTTTCGCTCCGCGGCGGAGCGACGCGCGTCGGCGGCATGACCGTGACTCTCGTCGACGTCGCCGCGCTCGGCGCGCTCGTCGCCGTGGTGCTGGCGCTCGCT
>Ga0136846_1217450_pt1 | contig 11450 bp, 7 predicted proteins | sample HopSoiMetagenom2_FD_96841 | JGI IMG/M metagenome (GOLD analysis project Ga0136846, IMG submission 96841) | Grasslands soil microbial communities from Hopland, California, USA - 2 Assembly 2016 (version 4) | ecosystem: Environmental > Terrestrial > Soil > Grasslands | place: USA: Hopland... | reverse complement strand
TGCCCATGTAGAGGCCTAGACAACTCCTAGAACACCCCGTCCTTCACCTGACGGTGCGAAGGACCGAGCAGTACGGTATCAGTCACCTTGATCGGCACGTTGTGGTCCAGAGACTTCCCCTGTTTGGCAAGTGCAGCCGCCAGGCCATCCAGCCCCGCCAGATCGCTGGACGGCGGCAGTCCGAGACCTTCGCCATGGTAGTCAAACCAGGGAATTCCGTTCTCTGCGTACGCCTCCGGCGTACACGGTGAGGGCGGTGGATTCCTACCCGTAACCGCTTGGTAGGCACGCGAATTGAGCAGGTGCAAGAAGCAGCGCGAATGAACGCTGGTGTCCCAGACTTCTATGCCATAGCGGTCCTTTTCAATTATCTGCCGGATGCGGCCGCCAGCAGCAAGTCCCATGTCAACCGCCTCCCCGACCGCAATACATTGCAAAATATCGAAGTAACCGGATCTTGATGCAAGTTCGTCCCGAGCCAAGCGGCGTTCGTACTCCTCGGCCTTCATTGGGTAGATGATGAGTTGGATGCCGCCCCACTCGGCCTCGCCAGTGAGTTGCTCCTCCGCCGTGAGGCCTTCGCCAAATTCGCGCGCGACAAACTGGCGAACGACATTCTTCGCGACATTGAATCCGTCGAGCCATGGCTGGTCCGGTGTCACCAAGTAATCCTGCGGTCTTGCTTGCAGGGCGTTGTCCCAAGACTTGCCGGTCACGGCGTTGATTTTTCCCGTCGCCACCTTCACCGCCATCGGGTATTCGTTCTCACTGCCAAACGAAATCCAAAGTGCTTCTGACTGATGGATCGGCAGGAATACGCCGCCATGACGGCGCCATGCTTCTGGCGTGTTCGCATCGTCCACATGGTGCAGTGGGAACCTGCCTAGGCCGGCGGGCAACGGGTAGTCTTGGTTGTCGTCTGGAATGCGCAGGGTGCGCTGGAAGCTGATTTGCAGCTTCGCGGCCGGATGCACCTCGGGGAACGACACTAGCAGTTCATCCTTTTGCAGCTCGATCATTGTCTGGCTCCTTACCAGTTGCCGTCGCGGACTTCGCGCACCAGGCGCAGAACCGCATCGTCCGGCAGATTTTTAAGTTCCCGTATCAGTTGGGCGAACAATTGCGGGCGCCTTCGGATCACTTCTTGCAGGTCACTGGACACCTTGCCGGCAAGAGCCAGCATCACGTCGATATCCTCGCCAAGGTCGTTGGCAAGAGCACGAATGGTGTCCTCGCCGGGCGGGGCGAATTCGGCGCGCTCAATCTTGCTGAGATAAGCCGGTTCGATGCCGACCCGTCCAGCGGTCTGGCGCAGCGAGTAGCTAGGATTGCGCTTACGCAGGCTTTCTCGTCGAGTACGGACATAGGTTCCAAATTTCATATGTGTAGTATATAGTACACAATACCCATGTCAAGCGGCCAAATGGTTGGCTGCAATCAGCGGGTAATAGGGGAAGAACATGAACGTGAAAATTTTGGCGCTAGCGTTTGCTATTACGGTCATTCCAGCGATTGCGTACGCGGAGACAGCCAATTGGACAGGGAATTCCCGGTCATATATGTCAAGCGATGGCAGGCAAAGAATCGCTTGCGAGTATTACTACAGCGGCGGTAACTTCTGGCGTTACTTTGACGGATATACCTGTCCGCAAACCGTGCAGCGCCGAACAGAAAGCGGTTTTTGACTCCAGCTACATTGTTAGATTGGGCTCCGGCCCTGCGTCAGCGCTGCGGGTGAATTGAACCCGGAGTCACTGAATGACTTGGGGCCGTCCTTTTCTGACTTGATTTCCACCCAAAACTGAGCCGCTTCAAGTAGGGATTTCAGTCGAATCTTGAGCCACTCCCGCACTCCCCGCTGGTTGTTCGGGCGGGGAATCAGGAGTGATCGACATGGCGCTCTTGAGCGTAATTCGGCACTGGCATGCTCGTGAGAAGTTATCGATCCGGGAGATCTCCCGACGCACGAACCTGTAGCGCAACACCATTGCCAAGTATCTGAGTTCCGGGGCGGTCGAGCCTCCCTTTCCGAGACGGCACAGCCCCAGCCAGTTGAATGCCTACGTGGCCGACTGGTCGAACAAGGACACCTTGAGCAGTATGGAAAGAGACGTGGGACTTGGTGTGAGTTGAAGTAGGTTATTTTGGTCTCACCCGTGAGACCAAGCATTTGCACAGTCCGTATTCGGGAAAGGGATCATATGGAAAGAGCTTCAGTGGCACGCGTCATCGATGCGTTGGAATTCGCCGCACAAGCGCATCGGCGCCAGCGGAGAAAAGACTCCGAGGCAACCCTTACATCAATCACCCGATTGCACTGATGCGGATTCTCGCCGTGGAAGCGCAGATCGAGGTTACGGATGTTCTGTGCGCCGCGGCGCTGCATGATTTTTTGGAGGACAGCTGCGGCGGCCCAGGCCAGCTGCCACTGGACAAAGGTCGCGCCGTCCTCCTGAAACGTTTCGGCCCTGATGTGTTGGCGCACGTTGAAGCTGTCAGCGACGACAAGTCGCTTCCTAAAGACATGCGCAAGCGACTGCAGGTCGAGCATGCTGGACATGCAACACATGCCGCTAAGCTGGTAAAGCTCGCCGACAAGATTGCAAACCTCCGCGACATTCGCTCCTCACCACCAACGGATTGGTCCTTGGAGCGGCGCCAAGCCTATTTCGATTGGGTCGAGGCAGTCGTCGATCAAATCCGCGGCACGCATTCCCAACTCGAAACGATATTCGACTCGATATACGCAGACCGTCCCATGACGATGTGATGTCCGGTTTTGGACTGAAATCTCTTAACGTCGAAGCGGCGCTCCCGAGATCACCCAGCACCAGAGCAATCTTCACTCTTTAGTTCGGCGAATTTCGCGGTCATCGTCGGATTGTCACGGGAGAGCCGCTTGATCGTGAGGTCCTCTGCCTTGTCGTTGGCAAGCCGGAGGTTATTCGCCGATTTGTGGAGCGCCTCCTTCGTTTTCTCCAAATCCTTGATCGCCTCGTCGATCCTCTTGATAGCCTCTGCGAAGCCCTCGGAAGCAAGCCTCCAATTACGACCAAATGCATTCTTGAATTCGTCTATCTGCCGCTCGAAATTCGTGATGTCGATATTCTGAGATTTTATCAGGGCCAGTTCGGTCTTGTATTCCAGCGAGTTCTTCGCAGCATTCCGTAGCAGCGTGATAATTGGGATGAAGAACTGCGGCCGGACGACATACATCTTCGGGTGTCGGTAGGAAACATCGACGATACCGGAATTGTAGAGCTCACTGTCAGGCTCGAGTAACGACACGAGAACCGCATACTCGCAGCCTTTCTCGTTGCGATCCTTGTCGAGCTCTTTGAGGAAATCTTCGTTCTTTTTCTTGGTGGCAGTAGCGTCGTTCTCGTTCTTCATTTCGAACATGATAGAGACGGCTTCGACTCCTGCTTCATTCAGATCACGGAAGATGTAATCGCCTTTGCTTCCGGTTCGAACATCGTTGTCTTTTTCAAAATAAGCCCCCGGGAAAGCGGCAGTGCGGATTCGGTTGAACTCAATTTCGCAGTGTTGTTCCAAGGTTTCGCCAACCATCTTGGTCGACAGCCTTGCTTTCAGGTCCTTGAGGCGCTCGATGGCGTCGTCCCGATCCTTGATCTGTGTTTCGTACCTGTCTTTTAGGGACTTTTCGGCAAGCTTTTTTTCAAGCTCTAGGCGTTGGAATCCACTCCTCAACTCGTCGCGCTCCTTTTCCACGGCACCGATCGCTTGAGTGACAGCGAGTTGTCGAGCCAAATCGCTGGCATCGAGCTTTGCCTTCAGGTCTTGAATCTCAGCATCTTTGGCTGCTGCAGCTCGCTGAAGTTCGCTCGCAGACTTCGCATGAGCAAGCTCCAGCGCACTTCGATTGTCCCGCTCTGCCCGCTCAAGCCGCTCATGCAATTCTTGCTCGAATTCGGTGTCTCGGACCTGCTTCAGTATGTTCGCGTACCCGGCCTCGTCGATTTTGAATGCTTTCCCGCAATGTGGGCAGATGATTTCATGCATTGACTGCTCCTTGGTAAGCCTCGAGTTACAGACTCTTTAGTACCCGCTCGAAACGTGACCGGCTTGCAGCACGCAACTGCTGTAGACCCAATTCGCGCGCCATGGCGTGACACACCACTTCGCCCTGGAAACCCCCCGCGATTATGGTGCGTGCCAGTGAGGCTAGTTCTGGCATGCAAATTTCGTCGGCAGGGCGCACGCTATCCCCGTCTGCAGGTGCTCGGAACGGAGGCTCGGCCGCGGGATCCAAATGTTCCGGCCAATAGAAAACACCAACATCTTCAGCGGTTGTTTTGTAGCGGCTCCGAGCCAGTTGCAGCACACGCTCGCTGATGCGTCCGCCGGTGCGCAGCCAACCGTGGGCGCGGGCAATACGACGAGCCAGAACAGCATCAAGTAGCGGCCCCTCGTGCTTCACCACGTGGGCGATCAGAGCCAACAGGGTTCCGGTGTATTCGGTCTCGAAGAAGCGATCAGGCTCGACGCTGGTGATGGCATCAGCAGGATTGCTGACTTGGTAAATCTGCGAGGTAGCCGGCGCCAAGTTGACGCCGTCTTGCCGCACCGGACTGACGGAAATCGGGCGAGCAAAAACTTCCTCGGCTTCCTCGGGATGATCTGAAATCGGCAAGACAGCTGAGGTGAGCCCGGCATCGATGTTCGTACCAGGCACAGACGGTCTTGTTGCACCAGCGATGGCTTTGTCGATGGCAGCTTGCGCCAGTCTTTCGGCTTCGGCTTCACGCTCGGTCTGTTCCAAGCGCCGTGCGCGTTGGGTCGCCAACAATGCATGGAGCTTGGCGTCGAGTTTGTCGAGCGTGCCGGTAGAATCAATCCACCAGTCGGTGGACCATATGCGCACGATCTCCCAGCCTAGACCACGCAAGACCTGTTCGCGCAACTTGTCGCGATCGCGCGCGGTGGCGCTACGGTGATAGGTGGCACCATCGCATTCCACGCCAGCCAGATAACGGCCCGGCGCATCTGGGTCGACGACGCCAAGATCTACGCGGAACGAAGACGCTCCGATCTGCGGCTGCAAACGCCAGCCGCGTTGGGCCAAAGCTGTAGCTACCGCCTGCTCGAAGGGACTCTCGAAGCCGCCAAGACTCCCGGTGCTGATTTCGGCCAAGGCGCGGGCGCCTCGCTCGGCAAATTCCAAGAAATGCTTAAGGTCACGCACGCCTATTGACTGCGTCTTGGTCAAATCCATCTGCTCTGCCTTGAAGCTGGTGAATACGCGCAACTCGTGACGGGCGCGCGTGATGGCTACGTTGAGCCGGCGTTCACCGCCTTGGCGATTGAGCGGACCAAAGTTCATCGCCAACTGACCGGCAGGGTCCGGCCCATAGGTGATGGAGAAATAGATGATGTCTCGCTCGTCGCCTTGTACGCTCTCCAGGTTTTTGACGAACAACGGCTCCAGCTCGCTGTCGGCGAAGTACGACTCAAGTCGCGGATCCTGACGGCGAGCTTCATCGAGCAGATCCTCGATCAATTTCTGCTGTTCAGCATTGAAAGTCACAACACCGATCGTCAATTTCCCTTCGCGGAATCCGGATGCTGTCAAACGTGCGACAACGTCAGCCACCAATGCTTTTGCTTCGGCTTGATTCGTGCGTGAACTACCCTTCTGGTAGGTGCCAGTGACCGTCTGCAAGCTGACCGCGCGGTCATCTGTAACAGGGGAAGGAAACGTCACTAGTTCGCCGTTGTAGTAGGCATGATTAGAGAAGGCGATCAAGCTTTCATGACGGCTGCGGTAATGCCAATTCAGGTTGCGGGTCGGAAGATTGGCGCCGATACATTCGTCGAGGATGCTTTCCAAATCGGCTTCGACATCTTCGTCGTCTTGGCCTGATTCGGCACGGTCGAAGAAAGAGGTCGGCGGCAACTGTTTTGGATCACCCACCATGACCACTTGGCGGCCGCGCGCGATGGCGCCGATTGCATCCCACACTGGGATCTGAGAGGCTTCGTCGAAGATCACCAGGTCAAAGGCGTTGGCGCCGGCTTGGAGATACTGAGCGATGGACAGCGGGCTCATTAATAAGCAAGGCGTGAGTTTGGTCAACGCCGAGGGTATTTGCGCCATCAGTTCGCGCAAAGGTAGATGCGCGCGTTTCTTGCTAATCTCGTGACGCAACACCCCCCATTCGGAGTTGCGGCTGACATTGTCGTGCGATGGCAAGTCGGCACACAACCGGGCACGCAACCAATCCCGGGTCAAAGCAGTGAAACGCTCGTCGAGTTCATGGAAGTCGCGGATGCGCTTCTCGTGTTCAGCACTGACGAAGCCACGGATGACTGGCTCGCGATCCACCACGGCATTCAGCCACCAGCGAGCATAGTTGGTCTCGAACGCTCGCCTCGTTTGACCGACGTCAATCTGGCCTTGTTCGATAGCTTTTACCAATGGATTCAATCCCAACGCCAGCGCTTGTGCCCTCGCCTGACGCCAAGCGCACCAACCGCGCAAGCCATGTTCAGATTGCATGATAGTCCGACTACTTTCGATGAGCGCACTAATCGAAAGCGATAGCCAGTGCGCCAAAGAGTTTTCGTCGAAATGTCCAGCACCAGCCAAGGCCGCGCGCCGAGGGAGCAACTGTTTCCAGCTCTCCATATGCTGTGTGCCAGCAAGAGCAATGCGACCATTAGGTTCGAGTAGCGCATTGGCGTCGCCCAGCAACGTATGCAGCGGAGCCATACATGCGGCGATCTGCTCAGGCGTGTTGGCCAGACGCGCCAGAATCGTGGCCAGATCGGTCTGAAATTGACAGGCTTGGACAAGCTCATCCAAATTCGTGGCTAGGCCTTTCCACAAACCAGCTGTCGTTTCGCGCAGATCGTCTAAGCTGACCAGCTCTTGTTCGATCTCGATACGGTGCTGAAGAAGCTTGTGATCTTGAGCCAACGCTTGGCCGCACATGCCTTCTTCCACTAAGGTATGCGGTGCATCCAAAGCACCTTGATGTGAATGAGCAGGCCGATCCGCAAGGAAGTCAAGTGCAGCATGCAGCCGATCGACCTGCGTGGCTCGCCCTATCCACAAGCCTTCGGTCGCCGTTTCCAGCGAGGATTTCGCAGCAATATCCTGATTCAGCTGGCGTAACCGCCTCGCGCGTTGCAGATCGGCTTGGAGGGCTGGACCGCACTCGCCGCTAGCAACAGCATCGAAGCCTTCGTCGTTCCAAGGCTTGTCCTCGTGCACCGCGGCCAACGCAACCTGCCAGCGCAGTGCAGTCCGCACCTTGGTCTCTTCGGTTTGCAGACCAGACCACACCGCAGCACTTTCGAGGCCTGGGGCTACTTGCCGAATTTGCTCCCGCAGAGCACGAATAGCATTCCATTGCTGCAGGTCGTTCGCAACATCGGGCTGTGCGCCGCTCGTGATTGCGCCGGACAATTGCTCCTTGACCCGGCGCTTTCCGAGCCACGACTTGGGCCAGAAGGTCTGTTCGGCCAGCTCCCAAGCCTTCTGCAAATGCGCTACATCGAGTTGTTCAATTTTCTCGCTATATGAGACCGACAACGCTGCATGATGCTCAGCGAGTTTGGCCAACAGGCCCAATCCCAAATTGAGTTGGACAATAGTGCGCATTGGCCAAGGTTCACCCAGTTGGGCGAAGGTATGTTGATACTCGGCGAGTGCAGCCAATCCATCAGCGCAGATGGTCATGACCGAAGCAGGCCAAGGCGTGGACAGTTGCGCATTCAATTCGGCATGTCGCCGCACCAGCGCTGCTCCTTGCTGTAGGCGCTGGCTTACGCTGCGTGCGTCCGGGCGCAACACGAAACGCCAGTCGTGTCCACTCGCCAATGGCAAACTCTGACCCAGCGACACCAGCGCTTCGCAGGTATCTGGCGTCAGAGTCGAGATAGGCAAGCCGATAGCTTGAGCAAAGGTTTGGGCGGATTCGAGCACCGCCTGTGCAGCGGGTATTACTTCGCGCGCAGCAGCGATCAACGTTTGCTGCCAAGTAGGCGACCAATCGTCGTGACCCACCAAGGCCAATGGATGTTGTTCCAGTGCGACATGACCAATAGCCGGGAAGTTGACTTCCAAACGATCAGTGGCACTGCGCAACTGCTCCATGCTTTCGCGATCATGTTGGTCGGGCGAGGACCAAACTAAGGCCAGCGGCACGACATCTTTCCCTGCACTGACGACGCCGATGGCGTCGAATAGGCTCATGCCATTACGGTGACGTTGATGCAAACGATCGACATAGTCATTGAGCGCATCGCGCAGTCGCTTAAGCTTTTCTGCTTCGACGCGCCATTGCTCAGGATCGGTCTGCCCGCTACTGGCCCAAGCGGATTGCAGCTGCGCAAGCACGTCAAGCTTGCGCGCCTTGTTCGAATGCAGTTCCAGGCAGAACTCACCCAGGCCGACTTCGCGTAGACGGCGGTAGACGACGTCGAGCGCGGCGATTTTTTCGGAGACGAACAACACGCGCCGGCCTTCGGCCAACGATTGGGCGATCAGGTTGGCAATAGTCTGGCTCTTGCCTGTACCCGGTGGACCTATCAACACGAAATCCTTGCCCTTGGAAGCAGCAAGAACTGCCGAAAGTTGCGAGGAATCGGCTGGTAAAGGGCAGAACACCTGCTCGGGGCCGAACTGGCGATCCAGCTCGCGTACCAGCGGAAACGGCGCGCCCGATGGATAGGGCTCGCGCGGCGTGTCGAGCAGGTGGCGCACTACTGAATTTTCTCGCAGCTGTTCACTGTGCTCCGCCAGATCCTTCCACATCAGATACTTGGCAAAGGAGAACATAGACAACACCACGTCCTCAGTGACTTCCCAGCCCTTGATGTCCTTGATTGCATGGCTAACCGTTTTCCAAATGGCAGCCACATCTAAACCTGACTCATCGCGAGGCAACTCGCTTTCCACAACGCCAAGATTCAACGCGAAATCCTGGCGCAACATCTCAATCAGGGTCGGATTGAACCGCGGTTCGTCCTCATGCAGGGACAGAGTGAAACCTGAGCGGGCGTTCTTACGCTGCAAGCTGACCGGCACCAAGATCAAGGGGGCTCGGTAACGCTGGCCATCTCGATCTTCGCGTGTCCAGGACAAAAAACCAAGAGCGAGGTAGAGGGTGTTCGCACCACCTTCCTGCATGGTCGTGCGAGCACTGCGGAACAACTCGACCAAACGCGCATCCAACTCAGCTTCAGGCACACTGACGAAAACCTCCCGGCGCTGCAAGGCGTCTAGCGCGTGAACGCGGCGCACGTCCTCTTGCTCACGAGCTTCGTAGATGGCTTGATCACGCGGATCGGCCCCGTCCATCAAATCCGGACGCGGAAGCAGCTTTAGGGCCTGACCGCCAGCGAGCAGGTCTTCGACCGCTCCAGGATCAGGCGCTTCGAGCCTGATTGCCTTCTTGCCAGCTTTGAAGCTGAGCAGATTGTTGCGCAACGACAGATCAAGCAACTTGCGTTGCCAGCGAATCAGTCGATCCTTGGGATCCAGTTGGCTCGCTTCGCTTTCGTTGGGGCGAGCATCGTCCGGTAGATCGGGGGCGTCCTCGATGATCGGATTCGCAGGCGCATGAGAATCTCCTCCTGCTTCCTTTGTGGGGGTAGGCGCATCTGCATTGGCCAGTGGCTTGATTCGCTGCAGGCGCGCGCGACGAATGTCCACGGCAAGGCGGAAGGCTGCATCTTGATCTTCGCCCACTTGTCGGGTGCCTTGCTCCACTGCGCGGCTGAAAGCAACCATTGGCCTCTGCGTGATCAACGTGGTCTCAAACAGCACCAGTTCTTTGAGCTTGATCCGCTTGCGCAGCGCGGTGATGTCATCGACGACCGTAGTGGAGAATTCTTCCCGCTTGAGCCATAGACCGGCGAAGGCGTGGCCTTCAGTGAATATCAGCAAGGGATTCAGTCCGGCTTGCTCTAAAGCCGCGCAAAACAGTAATGCAAAATCGAAACACGTTCCCAACCTAGAGGCCTCAATCTGATTGGGGCTGCGCACCTTCTGGCCAGATTGCTCAAAACTGGCAGGCGGTAAGGCATAGTCCAATTGGAGACTTGTCACGGCCCCCCAGAGGGCTGCAGCCAGCTCCCAAGCGCGCTGGGCGCCACCTGCATACCCATCGAGGGCCGGATTCCGATCATTCTGGCGCAGAATCTCGGCTGCTTTCTTGAGCAGGCGATCCACCATCGGATCGTTAGGCTGGACGAATGCCGCAACCAGGTCGGGAAGATGCGAGAGGCCGCCCCACTGATTGCGCGGCAGCAGTTCTAGGGAGAATTCACGTTGCGCCAGTGCCGGGATTTGAGCGTCTGCGTCTGCCGTGCGCAGCGTCAGCGAAACAGTGGCCACCTCAGCTTCGGTCAGGCGCGCCAGTAGCCCACCATCCAGCTTAAGGTCGAGATCGCGGATCGAACATCTCGAGTGTGCAGCAAGCGCATCGATATGCCAGCGGCGCGGCTTCAGAAACGCTGGTTCCGAGGTCAGAACGAGTTCGAGATGCCCATAGACTCGTTCCGTCTCGTTGACGAGTCGCAGCTCCCTGATCAATGGGACAGCATTTTGAAAATCCGCCAAATTCAGCTTGGTGATCAGGCTTGCATCGATCTCCAGCTCGGCAACGGCAGTCGAACTTTCCAGTTGCGCTTCGTCCATTAGAACTCCCCTTCCCCTTTGCCATTTGGGGGCGAACCCCAAAGTCTTCCTCACTGCCTTTTGGACGGAAATTAGCAGCATCCAATCTCGCAGGCTTGGAAAGCCTCGGGTACCAACCCTACCCGACGGATCAACTTTACATTGCGGAGAATACCTTCACGAACAAGTCCAGTCACAGGCTGTCCATCTCTCCCAACGCGCGCTGTGACAGACCTCGCATTTCGCGCACCTGATTTAAACGACTTGCAAAAACGGCAGCGATGCAGTTAGACAAGAGATGGGGATGGCTATTGGCGGTGCCAACAGCTTGCCCCATTTACTGAACGCGCAACATCCATTACCGCCCCAGCACGCGGTCAGGCGAGATGCAGGGCTGAACAGTAGAGCCTCTGACCTATCTGGAATACCCACTAGCCCCTGCCCTTCAGCCGCAGCACTGCCCGGAGTGCTCGCGTCAGCTCACGGTCGCTCAGCGCGGATACGTCCGAGGTACCCGTCGCCACTGCCGCATGCAGTTCCGCGCCCAAGCGCGAGAGTCCGGCAGCACGGAGCCCTGTAATCTCCTGGCGCAGCTGGTGCTCCCGGCGGATCCCACGACACAAGCGCGCATGCGTGGTTTGGTGCATCCCCTTAGGCTTGACGAGCAATCCACCACCTGCCAGCTGTTTGCGGAGCTTACGGGTCCGTCGCAAGCTGCGCTGCTTCCCTGTGAGGTTATGCGAGTCGGCGTCCACTGCCGCACAGCTCCGGCAAAGGAGAGCTAACACCGGCGTCATGTGCA
>Ga0136846_1224699_pt1 | contig 11453 bp, 7 predicted proteins | sample HopSoiMetagenom2_FD_96841 | JGI IMG/M metagenome (GOLD analysis project Ga0136846, IMG submission 96841) | Grasslands soil microbial communities from Hopland, California, USA - 2 Assembly 2016 (version 4) | ecosystem: Environmental > Terrestrial > Soil > Grasslands | place: USA: Hopland... | reverse complement strand
TTCCGCCGCGCCCAGGCGTCGAGTGAGACCGCACCGGCGAGGATCACGCCCTTGATCACGTACTGCCACTGCGGCGTCGTCCCGAGCAGGTTGAACCCGTTGCCGATCATCATCAGGAAGAACGCGCCGAGCACCGATCGCCAGATCGCGCCCTCGCCGCCGAACAACGACGTCCCGCCGAGAACGATCGCGGTGACCGCGTCGAACTCGATGCCGCTGTTCGCGTTCCACTGAGCGGTGTCGACCTCCGAAAAGAGGATCACTCCCGCGATCCCGGCTCCGAGCCCGGAAAGCGCGAACGTCGCCGTGCGGATCACGTTCACGCGGACGCCCGAAAGACGCGCGGCCTCCGGGTTCCCGCCGACGGCGTAGATGTAGCGCCCGAATGTCGTCCGCGAGAGCAGGAAGCCGCAGACGAGGGCGAACCCCGCCCAGACGTAGATCGGGTAGTTGATCCCCCAGCCGGAGCCGAGGCCGAGCGTCGCGAACCGCGGCGCCTGCACGGCGACGAGGTTCCCGCCCGTGATCACCTGTGCGAAGCCGTAGATGATGATCGACGTCGCGAGAGTCGCGATGAACGCGTTGACACGGCCGAGCGTGATCAGCAGACCGTTGCCGACGCCGCAACCGAGGCCGACCAGCGCGCCGAGGATCAGCGAGCCCCAGACCCCGATTCCGGTCTGGAGAAAGATCTTTCCGGAGATGATCGCTGCGAAGCCGGATACGGCTGCAACCGACAGGTCGAAGCCGCCGCCGATGAACACGAGCGTCCCGCCGGCCGCGATGATCCCGAGCGGCGCCGTCTGGAAGGCGAGGTTTTGCATGTTCGACCACGTGAAGAACACGTCGCTTGCAAGCGAGAGCGTGACGAAGAGGGCGACGAAGGCCACGACGACTCCGTAGTCGCGGACGACCGCGACATTGAACCGGCGCACGAGCTGTTGCACCTGCTGCTCGAGCGCGGCTTCACGCGTCGCCATCGAACACCTCCTCGTCGAGCTTCTGATGGGTCGCGAACGCCGCGTGCAGCACCGCGTCCTCGCTCATCGTCTCCTGCGTGAACTCTGCGACGATCCGGCCGTTCCGCATCACGAGCACTCGGTGGGCGAGGCCGAGGACTTCCTCGTGCTCCGACGAGATCATCAGGACCCCGATCCCCTCGGCTGCGAGCGAGCAGATCAGCTCGTAGATCGCGCGCTTGGCGCCGACGTCGACGCCGCGGGTCGGCTCGTCCGCGATGAAGACGTTCGGCCGACGGAACATCCACTTCGCGAACAGCACCTTCTGCTGGTTGCCGCCCGACAGCGTGTCCACCCGGGAGCGGCCCGACTTCGTGCGTACGTCGAGGCGCTTGATCAGGTCGCCGGCCCTGCGAGTCTCGGCCTGGGGCTCCATCACGCCGCCCTTCGAAACGTCGTGGAGATGGGGAAGCGTGACGTTCTCGACGATCGAGCGGAGCATCAGCAGCCCTTGACCCTTGCGATCCTCGGGCACCATCACGACGCCGTGCCTGATCGCGTCGCGGGGCGACCGGGCCTGCAGCCGCTTGCCCGCCACGTCGATCGCGCTCGACACCGACTTGTCGGCTGCGAAGATCGCCCGCGCCACCTCTGTTCGGCCGCTCCCGATCAGACCGGCGAGCCCGACGATCTCCCCGGCGCGGATCTCGAACGAGACGTCGTTCACGACCGGCGGCCGCGAAAGGTTGCGGACAGACAGCGCGACGGGGGCATCGGCGGGCGGCGGCTTCTTTTCCGGAAAAGCGAGACCGAGCGTTCGCCCGAGCATTGCCGTGACGAGCAGTTCGGGCGTCTCGCGGGCCGCGAGTGACGTGCGCACGACGCGGCCGTCGCGCAAGACGGTGACCGTCTCCGCCAGCTCGAGCACCTCGGCGAGGAAGTGCGAGACGTAGACGATCGTCGTCCCGTTGTCGCGCAGGCGGCGAACGAGCTCGAACAGCCGCTCCGCCTCGTCCCGCGTCAGCGCCGAGGTCGGCTCGTCCATGACGATGAGCCGCGCGTCACGCGCGATCGCCCGCAGGATCTCGACCTTCTGCTGGTCGGCGACCCGAAGCGTGCGTGCCAGGCGCTGAGGTGGAAGCTCGATGCCCGTGCTGTCGACGAGCGAGCGGTACCGACGTGCGAGCTGTCGGCGCTCGACCACGCCGGCGACGTTGCTCTCGACGCCGAGGAAGACGTTCTCGAGCACCGGCCGGTCCGGGACGAGCGTGGGCTCCTGCGCGATGATCGTGATCCCGTCCGCGAGCGCGTCGCGCGCGGACCGGTAGTCGACTGCGGACCCGTTGACGGTCAGCTCGCCACGGTCGGGCCTGTGCACGCCCGCAAGGATCTTGCCGAGCGTCGACTTCCCTGCGCCGTTTTCGCCGACGAGCGCGTGGATCTTGCCGTGGTCGATTCGGAGCGCGATGTCGGAGAGCGCCTGCACGCCTCCGAATCGCTTCGAGACGCCCAGGAGCTCGGCGTGTGCAGGTCCCGGCGTCTCTGTGCTCATGCAGCGTCCTGCCGGACGGAGCCGAGTCTGGGATGCGGGACCGCCGGCACGCCGTCCTTGAAGACGGCCGACACCACACCGGCCTCCGCGAACCCGGAGAGATCGCCGGGGTCGCGGTCGAGGATGATCGCATCGAACGCGTATCCCTCCGCGATCCGTCCGAGCCGGTCGCCGACGCCGCACAGTTCCGCGCCTCCCGCCGTTGCGGCGAGCAACGCCTCCTCGACGGTCAGGCCCGCCTCGTGCATGAGCCGGATCTCCTCGAGGTTGCCGCCGTGCTGCGTGCGACTGATGTAGTCGGTCCCGGAGGCGAGCTTGACCCCGTGCTCCTTCGCCAGCCTGACGCACGCGCCCATGTCGAGGCCGAAGTCGAGGATCTTCTTGCACTGGGTCGGGGTGAGCGAGCCTTCCTCGGCCCAGCGGAGCACGTCGCGCATGGCGGAGAGCGTCGGTACGAGGAAGCAGCCGGACTGCGCCATGAGAGAGGCCTGCTCCTCGGTGAGGAACCCTCCGTGCTCGATCGAGCGCACGCCCGCACGAACGGCGTTCGTGAGGCCGGGACCGCCGTAGGCATGCGCGGATACGTGCTTGCCCTTGCGCGCGGCCTCGTCGACAGCGACAGCGATCTCTTCCGGAGTGAACTCGGGGACGAGCGGCAGATCGTGCTCCGACACCAGGCCGCCGGTCGTCGCGAGCTTGATCCAATCCGCTCCGGCTCGGAGGTTCGCGCGGACGACCCGCCGCATCTCGTCGGGACCGTCGGCGAGGTAGGGCGGGCGTCCCGGGTACGCCGGTGTGTGCGTCCGCTCGAGACCCGCGCCGGAGAGGTAGACGTCGCCGTGGCCGCCCGTCTGGCAGATGAGCGTGACGGAGATCTGTAGCGTCGGCCCCACTGTCAGGCCGGACGCGATCGCGTCGCGGAGGCCTCGATCGGCGCCGCTCAGGTCGCGCACGAACGTGACGCCGGCTTCGAGCGTGGCTCGGACGTTGCGCGCCGACTCGAGCACCCACGTCGTCACCGGCATCGCCAGGATCTCTTCCGTGCTCACGGTCGACATCGCGACGTGGTCGTGGCAATCGAAGACACCCGGCATCACCCAGAGCCCCGAGAAGTCGGAGGACGCGACGTCGCGCGCGGCCAGCGCCTTGCCGACCTTCGTGACGCGACCGTCTTCCACGAGGACGTCGACCGGACCGACGAAGCTCCCGCTCTCGTCGAGCACGTTCACCTCGCGGAGACAGTGCGTCCTGGCCGAGCTCACGCGCGCGCCGCCTCCACGCGGGCGGCATAGTCGCTGCGCTCGAGGTGCTCGGTCAGTGCACGGAGAGCTGCCTCGACGTCCCGCGACTCCAGCGCGTCGAGCAGGCGTTCGTGCTCGTCGACGATCTCGGCGAGCGCGAGCGGCGGGCGCGGCGGCCCGTGGCGCGCGACCCGTACGAAGCCGCGGAGCTGCGAGAGGAACGCGTGCAGGATCGGCAGCCGTGCGCCCTCCGCGATTCTGAGGTGCAGCTGCTCGTCGAGGTCGAGGAACTCCTCGTTGTCCCCGTCGGCCGCGGCGCGCCGCTGGCGGATGAGCAGGATTCGCAGCTCGTCGATCTCGTCGATCTCCATCACCTCGCACGCACGCCTCACCGCAACGCTCTCGAGCGCCTCGCGCAGGAGGACCATCTCGCGGCGATGCTCCGGCGTGAAGCCTCTGACGATCGACTGGCGCCGCGGGCCGACTTCGATGAGACCCTCCTGGAGCAGTCGCCCGAGCGCCTGGCGGATCGGCGTCCGCGATCCCCCGATCGTCTCTGCGAGCTCGGTCTCGGCGAGAACCGTGCCGGGCGGCAGGTCGCCTTTCAGGATGCCGTCGCGGAGGTACCGGTACGCCCGGTCGGCGAGCTTGCCCCGCGGCACCGTTGCTGTCGTCCCGTTCATGGTGTCGCCCCCCGTCGAGAGCCGGGTACCGAGCGGCGTGCGAGGAGCCCCGCCGCCCGGTCCGGTTGCTCGGACTCTTGCCGTTTCTAGGAGTGGAACTGCGGCGTGAACTTCCCGATGTTCGCCTTCGTGCCGAGACTGCCGATCGGGCTGAACTTGTTCGGATTGACGTAGATACCTGTCTTCTTCTTGCCGTTGACCGCATCGACCAGGGCCTGGACGGCGATCCGCGCTTCGGTCTGGGGCAGATAGACGCTGCACGCCATCTCCTGTCCCGCGAGGATCAGCTGCTTCGCCTCGATGGTGCAGCCGTTGCCGACGTTCGCGACCTTCCCGGCCTTCCCGGCGAGCTTCTCGGCCTTGTAGGCGCCGGCGATCATCTGGTCGCCGCTCGACACGACGACGTTGAGGTCGGGATGTGCGCGCAAGACGTTCGAGGTCGCAGTCAGCGCCGGCGCGGCGAGATAGCCGCCGGCTGCGGTGGAGACGACCTGGATGTTCTTGTGCGGCTTGATGATCGAGTAGAGACCGGCCTGTCGTGCAACCTCGAGCGGCAGGGTGGGGAGGCCCGGCAGCCAGAGCACCTTGCACGGGTTGAGGTTCTTGCACGCCTGAACGACGCCGCGGCCGAGCAGCTGGCCGTTGGGATAGAAGCCGAGGCCCGAGAAGATCACCTGGCCCGGGATCTGAACGTGGACCTGGCGGATGTCCGGCCCGCAGGGGACGAGGGTGCAGCCCACCTTGACGCCCTTGGCGATCGCCTGCTTGATCGTCGGCGTCAGAGGCCCGCCGTCGTTCGGCCCGATGAACCAGGCCTGGTACTTGTTCGAGACGAGCGCGTCGCGGAGCTGGCCCACCTGCGTGTTCGTGGTGAATTTCGCGTCGAAGACGGTCAGCTTCACGCCCGGGTTCTTGTCCGCGACGGCCTTTGCTCCCTGAAGCTCCGCCTCCCAGTACGTGTTCGCGGACGAGGCGAGGAACACCGCGATGTTGATCGTCTTCTGCTGTTTTCCCTGCGCCGGGCTCACGGAGCCACTGACTGCCGCGACCACCGTCGCCGCAACCACGGCCGCGATCGCAAGTGTCCTTCTCATCCTCGTCCTCCCTTTTCGGATCCCTTTGGATCCCGTGAGGTCACTGGGACACAAACCGAGGCCCAGGACACTACGACCGGGTCCGGGGTCGAGTCAAGACGAGCGCGGCCCGGCCGCTCGCAGGCGCGCCGTCGCGGCCCCGTCGACCGCAAGGTCGTAGTCCAGTGCCACCCCGTAGGCTCGCGCCGCTGCGTCGCGGCTGACGTATCCGTCGAGCACATCGGTGCGCACGCGCTCGGGATCGCGCTCGAAGGAGGGGCCGAACCCGCCGCCGCCGCCGGTGAGCAAGTCGACGACCGAGCCCGCAGCGAGCGGATGCCCGTTGACCTTGAGCATGTGCCGCTCGTCCTCGCGGCCACCGTTGATGACGACGTCCGGGCCAACCGCGTCCTCGCCGTCGAAGAGCCCCCAGCCCGGCGTAACCGACCGTTCGAGCCACAGGTAGAGCGACGAGTCCGACTCGACTTCGAAGCTGCGGAGCAGCCCGCAGCCGCCGCGGAACCGACCAGGGCCGCCGGTGTCGGGCCTGAACGCGTAGCGGCGGATCAGCGCCGGGTACTTCACCTCGAACACCTCGACCGGGTAATCCTTGAAGCCGCCGTTCACGTTGTTGATCAGGCCGTCCTCGCCGTCGCCGCCCTCGAAGCCGCCCCACCCGCCGGCGTGGGGCATGACGTAGAGAAACGGCTGACCGTCGCGTCGTTCGTCTCGACCGGCGAGGAAGAGCACCATCGAATCGCCGAAGTGCGCAGCGGCGACCTTGTCGGGAAGCACCGGGGCGAGCGCGGTGACGACGAGATCGATGAGCAGGCCGAGCGAGCTGAAGTACCACTGACAGGCAGCCGGCTCCTGCGCGTCGAAGATCGATGCCGTCGGCGCCTTCACGTCGAGCGTGTGGAATGTCCCGCCGTCGACCGGCCGGTCGGGGTTGACGAGCAGCTTGAACGCGACGCGGCACGCGGAGATGGTCTGCGCGAAGCCGCAGTTGACCGGGCCCTCCATCTGCGGAGATGACCCGTCGAGGTCCATCGTCATCCGCTCGCCCTCGACGTCGATCCTCAGTTGAACCCGGATCGGGCCGTGGCCGAGGCCGTCGTTGTCGAGGAAGCCGGACGCTTCATAGCTGCCGTCGGGGAGGGCTGCGACCGCTTCGCGCTCGAGTTGCTCCGACTGCCGGTAGATCTCGTCTCGTGCCTGGAGGTAGGTCTCGTAGCCGAAGCGGTCCAGGATCGCCTGGAAGCGCGCCTCACCGGTCCGGCATGCCGCTACTTGTGCGTTCATGTCGCCGACGAGCGAGTAGCCGAAGCGGCCGTTGCGACGCAGGAGGTCGATGATGTCCTCACGCGCCTCGCCGCGGTCGTAGATCCTTGTCGGCCCCCAGCGCATGCCCTCCTGGTAGATATCGCGCGAGTCCATCGGGCCGCCGGCATCCTTGCCGCCGACGTCGAGCCAGTGCGCACGCGTCGCAGAGAAGCCGACGAGCCGTTCGCGCCAGTAGATCGGCCCGAAGATGGTCGCGTCGTTGAGGTGCGTCCCGGTCATATACGAGTCGTTCATGTAGAAGACGTCGCCGCGCCGGAACGCGTCCCACCCGAACATCTCCGCCGCGAGCTTCACGCAGATCTCGAGGTTGCCCAGAAAGAGGGGCAGACCGAGCGACTGCCCGAGCACGTCGCCGTTTTCGTCCAGGATCGCAACCGAGCAGTCCTTTCCCTCGTAGATGATCGGCGTGTAGGAGCTGCGGATCAGCGTCGCGTTCATGTCCTGCGCGCACGACACGAAGGCGTTGCGGATGATCTCGGTCGTGATCGGATCGGCGGCGGCCGACGGCGGGCGGGTTGCGGTCTCGGCCATGCTGTTCCTCCTCGCTGCTCAGGCTCTCGTGATCACGATGTTGCGGTGCTCGTCGAGCGTGGCGGTGCTGCCGGGCGGGACGAGCGTGGTCGAGCTCTGCTCTTCGATGACGACCGGCCCGTCGTAGGAGCTCCGCTCGGGCAGCCGCTCGCGGAGCACGATCGGCGTCTCGTGCTCGACGCCCGCGAAGACGATCTTCCGGATGCCCAGCTGCGGGTCCTCACCGATCGCGGGCGCCGTCGACGCGCCGACGGCGGTCGCAATCCGGCCGAGGGCCGCGAGCCTCAGGTTCACGAACTCGACCGGCGCGCCGGGCGTCGAGTGCCCGTAGCGGACGCGGTGAGCGTCGTGGAACGCGCCGTCGATCTCCACGAGCGAGATCTCGCGCCCGAGCGGCACGTTGACGGTGTACTCCTGCCCCACGTAGCGCATGTCGGCGGAGCGGGCGGAGTAGCGCTCCTCGGGGCCGATGCTCTCACGCTCGAGCAGTGCCGCCCCCTCCTCTTCCAGCTCATCGAGCACGGTCCGTACGTCGGCGTCCTCGAGCTCCGCAAGGGGTCGGTAGAAGCTCTGGACGACGTCGTGGCGCATGTCCGTCTGCAGCATCCCCCACGCCGAGAATGTTCCCGGGTTCCAGGGGACGACGACCTCGCCGATCTCGAGCTCCTCGGCGAGCCAGACAGCGTGCATCGGGCCGGCGCCGCCGAACGCCACGAGTGAGTACTCGCGGGGATCGATTCCCTGTTTCACGGTGATCGTGCGCATCGCGTCCGCCATCCGCGCGTTGATGATGGCCAGCATGCCCTCGGCGAGCTCGGTGACGCCGAGCCCGACTTGCGCGGCAATACCAGCGAGCGCCGTCTCCGCGGCGTCCTCGTCGAGCCCCATGCGGCCGCCGAGGAAGTACCCCGAATCGAGTCGCCCGAGATGCAGGTTGGCGTCCGTGACCGTCGGTTGCGTGCCTCCTCGCCCGTAGCACGCCGGCCCCGGGTCGGCGCCCGCGCTCTGAGGCCCGACGCGTAGCCCTCCCGCTTCGAGCCAGGCGAGCGAGCCGCCGCCGGCGCCGATCGTGTGGATGTCGACGAGCGGCATGAGGATCGGCAGGCCTTCGAGCTCGGTCTCCGTCCCGACAGTCGGCTCCCCGCCGACGACGAGGCTGAGATCGAACGACGTACCGCCCATGTCGATGCAGAGGAGGTTCGGCCGTCCGGTTGCTCGCGCGAGCGCGGCCCCGCCGATGGTGCCGCCGACCGGTCCCGAGAGCAGCGTCTGAATCGGCTCCGAGCGCGCGGTACGTGCGCTCGTGATGCCGCCGTTCGATTGCATGACGTAGAGCGGGCTCGATACGTCGAGCTCGCCGAGCTCGCGTTCGAGCGTCGAGAGGTACCCCTCGACCCGCGGCGCGATATACGCGTTCAGGACACCCGTCGACGCGCGCTCGTACTCGCGCCACTCGCGCGCGATCTCGTGCGACAGCGTGATCGAGAGGTCCGGGAACTCGTCGCGGAGCAGGTCCCGCACCTCGAGCTCGTGCACGGGGTTCACGTAGCCGTGGATCAGGCAAACCGCGACCGCCTCGATTCCCTCGTCGCGGATGCGTGCAACCACAGGCGCGAGGCTCGCGCCGTCGAGCGGCTTCTCGACCGTGCCGTCCCAACGCAGGCGTTCGACCACCTCGACGACGTCGCGGCGCGGGACGAGCCGCTCAGGCTTGTGGTACCGCAACGCATACAACTCCTTGCGGTCGTGCCGCGCGATCGAGTACGCGTCTCGCACGCCCTCGGTCATGATCAAGAGCACGCGCGTCCCCTTGCGCTCGAGGAACGCGTTCAAGCCGACCGTCGTGCCGTGCACGAGGAAGTCGATCTCGCTCAGTTCAGGGACAAAACGGCGCAGGCCCTCCAACACGCCGTCGGCCGGGTTGGCCGGCGTCGTCAGGACCTTCCCCGAGCCCGTGCCGCCGTCGCTGCCGCCGTCCACGACGACGAAGTCGGTGAACGTGCCGCCGATGTCCATTGCAACGCGGTAGCCCATGCGTCCCTTCGCTGCGTCTCGATCCGTGCGAGAAGCGATCGTAAACCGCGACGCGAAGGCGTTCAGCGAGAGCGGGCGGGCGCCCGAGTATGCTCAGCCGTCCGTGGAGCGCGACCCGATCCTCGATCTGACCGCGGCGCGGATCTTCTTCGACGCTCCCGTAGGCCCGCTCCGGCTCGATCACGCAGAGGGGGTCGCCGTGCACGAGGACGGCAGCGTCTGGTGCGGCGGCGAGGCCGGGCAGGTCTATCACATCGCGCCCGACGGCTCGACGATCGAGCTGCGCGTCGACGACCGAGACGGCTTCACGCTCGCGCTCGCGTTCGGCCCCGACGGGCTCCTCTACTACGTCGACTCCGCGCGGCTCGCGGTGATGCGGCTCGACCCCTCGGGCGGGCAGCCCGAGACGTTCGTCGCGGGATCCATCGACGGCCACCGGCTCGAGATCCCGAACGCGATCGCCTTCGACGCGGACGGACGCCTCTACCTGACCGAAAGCCACTCGCCGACCGAGCCCGGTCCCGGCGTCTACCGGATCGACCCGGACGGGAACGGCTCGCTCTGGAGCGACGGGCCGTTCCTGTTCGCGAATGGTGTGGCGGTCGCGCCGGACGGGAGCGCGGTCTACGTTGCGGAGACGTGGTCGCGTCGGATCACGCGGGTCCCGATCGGCGGGGACGGGGCGGCGGGCGAACCGGAGCTCCACGTGGAACTGCCCGGCATCTTGCCGGACGGGCTCGGGTTCGGACCGGACGGGCTCCTGTACGTCGCGTGCTACCAGCCGAGCGAGGTCGTCAGAATCGACGAGCACGGCAATCCGCGCACGCTGATCCGCGATGACGACGCAATCGTCCTCGCCCACCCGACGAACATCGCGTTCCGGGGCTCGACCGCGTTCTGCGCCAACCTCGGCCGTTGGCACATCACCGCGATCGAGGTCGGCTAGAGGCACCGAACCAGGTTCGTTCTCTGAACCTGGTTCGCGAGTTTCTCGGGAGATCGGAGGCGGCGGGACTGCGCCGCTGTTAGATCCCCGTGACGTAGCTCCTGAGCGCCTCCGCCTGCGCCGCCGTCAGCCAGCCGGCGCGGGCGAGCGCGGCTACGACGTTGCCGTAGGCGGCCTGGTGCGCGTCTGTCACGTGCGCCACCGATCCGAGCGCCGCGCAGGCCGCATGCCCGAGCACGTCGGCGACGCGGTGGGCCGCCGGCGGGAGCGCACGGTACTTCGGCGAGTCCTGGATGTACCGCACCGTCAGCGCGCACAGGCTGTCGACGGTGACCCTCACCTCGACCGTGGCGGTGTACGTGGTCACACCGCCGTCCTTGTCGCGGACGCGGCCGCGAACGGTTTGCGGGCCCAGAGCGCCGGCGGTGCACGTCTGCGACGACGCGGCGCCGTACGCGTCGAACCCGGCTCCGCAGTCGAACGCGTACTCGAGCCCCGCCGCGACGTCGGCGGACGACGCGTCGCTCGCGCCGTTCAGCGCGAGCGTGAACGACTCGCCGCCGAGTGCCTGCGCCGGCGCGTCGAACGTTGCCGTCGGCGCCACGTTCGCGATCTCGACGACGGCGTTGTCGGTCGCGGTCGCGCCATCCGGCGCGACTGCACGGACGTGAACTGTGCGCGTGGCGGGGCCATCGCCCGCCGGGAGCGCGGCGTTCGCGCCGCTCGTCTCGAAGACGCCGTCGCCGTCGAGGTCCCAGCTGAAGTCGGGCGCGCCGCCCGAGGCGTCCGAGCCGCTCGCGGCGAGCGCGACGTTGCCGCCCTCGTCGGCGACATACCGGCCGCCCGCCGAGACGGTCGGCGCGGCGAGCGTGAACGAGGCGACCTGCGGGTCGTGATCGGAGACCTGGGTCGCGAACTCGGCGTTCACGTGCACCGGGTCGTAGACCCGCGGCCGGGACAGTAGGCCGCCGCCGACGAGCATGTGGTCGATCGCCTGCGAGTTGCCGTCGAACACGTACGTGTAGCGCTCGGGCAGCGGCAGGTCGTCGATCAGCGCGTGCAGGCCGGGCTGCTCGAGGATCGAGAGCGT
>Ga0136846_1239470_pt1 | contig 11454 bp, 9 predicted proteins | sample HopSoiMetagenom2_FD_96841 | JGI IMG/M metagenome (GOLD analysis project Ga0136846, IMG submission 96841) | Grasslands soil microbial communities from Hopland, California, USA - 2 Assembly 2016 (version 4) | ecosystem: Environmental > Terrestrial > Soil > Grasslands | place: USA: Hopland... | reverse complement strand
CGGAGAAGTTCGCGGGGGTATGGGCGGTCAGCGGCACGTATGGCGCATTCACCCCGCTCATGTATCTGCCGGCGAGGGTCTGGAGCCAGCAGAATCAGGACAGCCGGTTCCGCACCGGCGTCCTCCACATTCTGTCCGCGCACTCCGGTCCCGAGACGGCGGCCGACGCGCGCACCCACTTCGGTATTTTCTCGCCGCAGGTCTGGAAGCTGTTCCCGCGCGGACAGGTCATCAACCTGAGCTTCTGGGATTACAACGACGTGGCGGCCGGCTACTTCGCCGCCGCCGAGATCGCGGCCCGCGACAAGAAGGTTGGCATCATCACGATTGAAGTCGCAAGGCCGGACTTCCCCGTCGCCGATCGCCGCACGTTTGCCGACACCGATCTGAAGGCGGCCGCCAAGGGGCTGTACGTCATCCGCGATTTCGCACCCGGCCAGCCGAAGCACGGCTACGTCGTCGCCCAGGGCTCGAGCGCCACCTTCAACCTCGTGAGTGTGCTGCCGAAGCTCGAGCAGGCGGGCGTGAACGTGAAGGTCGTGTCGGCGATCAGCGAAGAGCTCTTCGATCGACAGCCGGCCGAGTATCGCCAATCCGTGCTGCCCGACGAAGCACGCCAGGACCTGATGTTCGTGACGGGCGGGACACGCCGCATGTGGCCGCTCCGCAACGTCGGCGCGCAAGCCGACAACTACTCACTCACGGCGGACTGGGACAACCAGTGGCTCAGCGGCGGACTCGAGCCTGATGTGATTGCGGAAGCGCACCTGGACAAGGAATCGATTCTTGCCGCCGTGCGGCGATTCGCGCAGGAGCGCTCGAAGCGCCTCGACGCGCAGCGTGCCGTGCTCGAAGCGCTGACCAGATGATTTACCTCCACTCGGGCGCGTAGTGGCGATTCCGCATCCGCTGTTCGACGCGAAGACTCCAGCTGAACAGGATGACGACTTCGACGAGGGCGATCGCCGCGTAGATGGCGTACCGGACGAACGCGCTCGGCACGGGCCAGCACGTGTAGCCGGCATCCAGGCAGCCGGCAATCACGGCGTTCAACTCGATGGACTCGCGGACGATCAAAACGACACCGGCGGCAAAAATCACGACCGTTCCGGCGAGATTCCCGAGGATCATTTCGCTCTTGCGCCAGAAGGGCCACGCGACCAGCAGGCCCGCCACCGGCGGCGCCGTCAGCATCAGCGCGATCCAACGCCAGCTCAATTCGGTCATTGCGCGTGCGGCTCTTCTTCGGAAGCGTACGCCGACCGGGCGAAACACACAAGGCTGGCGGCCGGGTATGCTGAGTAGCCATGACGCGACTTCATGAACCACATCGATCGGGCCGGGTGGGATGGCTTCGAGCCGCGGTGCTCGGGGCCAACGACGGCATCGTGTCCACGGCCAGCCTGGTCATCGGCGTGGCCGCCGCACACGCCTCGAGGAGCGATATCCTGATCGCCGGCGTCGCAGGCCTGACGGCCGGGGCGCTGTCCATGGCCGCGGGCGAGTACGTCTCGGTCAGCTCGCAGGCCGATACGGAACGCGCCGACCTCGACCTCGAGCGACGCGAGCTCGCCTTGAACACCGAAGCCGAGGTTGCGGAGCTCGCCGGAATTTACGCGAAACGGGGCGTGGAACCGGCGCTGGCACGGACGGTGGCGCTGCAGCTGATGGCGCACGACGCGCTGGAGGCGCACGCGCGCGACGAGATTGGCATCTCCACAACCCTGGCGGCGCGGCCGCTGCAGGCCGCGTGGGCATCGGCAGGTGCCTTTGCCCTCGGCGCCGCACTCCCGATCATCACAGTCACCGCCGCGCCGCAGGACAGCCTGCTGCTCTTCGTCGGAGGATCGTCCCTCGTCTGCCTCTTTGTGCTCGGCGCGCTCGCGGCCCGCGCGGGCGGCGCTCCGCCCTTCGCCGGCGCCGCGCGCGTCGCGTTCTGGGGCATGCTGGCGATGGCGGTAACGGCCGGCGTGGGCCGCATATTTGGCGCGGTCGCCTGAAGAGGGTTCTTCTTCTACCCGGTGGCGCCCAGCCCGCTCGCGATCGCGTTGATCGTGAGCAGCAGCGACGGCAGCAACTCTCCCTCCGCATCCTCACGGCCAAGACGCCGCGCCGTGCGCCATTCGCGCAGCAAGGCGATCTGCTGTCGGTGCAGCACGCGGAGGGGTTCCCTCCGCATCTGCACGGTGCTGTGAATATTCGGCCGCCGCGCGGCGAGCGTACCGCGATACACCCGCTCGAGCATGAGCGACGTGCGGTGGAACTCGCCGCTGATGAGATTGAAGAGAGCATCGCGACAAGTCTCGTCTTCGACGAGCGCCGCATACGCGCGCATGACGTCGATGTCGGCTGCCGCTACGCAGGTGGCGGCGTTGCTGAGCGCGTAGTGCAGCGGTGCCCATGTGTACAGGTGTTCGGCGAGCTCGGCGAACTCGTCCGGATGTTCCATCTGCAGCGCTTCGAGCGCACTGCCGACACCGTACCACCCGGGCAAGAAGTAGCGCGCCTGGCTCCAGCCGAATACCCACGGTATCGCGCGTAAATCGTCGAGCGCGGGTTCGCCGGTCCGTCGCGAGGGCCGCGATCCAATCCGGCTTTCTTCGATGGCGTCGATCGGCGTGGCCTGACGGAAGAACGTGAGGAATCCGTCCGTCCGCCGCAGGCGGATGTACGCCTGGCGGCTGCGCTCGGCGAGCCAGTCCATCGCAGGCTCGAGCAGGTGGGCGGGCTCGGGCCAGTGCCGATTGAGCATCGTCGCGCGGGCGACACCGGCAAACAGGAGCTCCAGGTTGTAGACCGCCGTCAGCCGATTCGCGTACTTCTGCTCGATCGCTTCACCTTGCTCGGTGACTCGCAGGTCGCCGTTCAGTGCGGCAGGATGGATCGCTTTCACGAATCGGTGCTCGGGCCCGCCTCCGCGGCTCATCGTTCCGCCGCGGCCGTGGAGGAAACGAATGCGTACGCCCGCTTCCTGCCCGACACGAACGAGCGCGGCCTCAGCCCGATACAACTGCCAGAGGCTGGCCAGGATCCCGCCGTCCTTGTTGCTGTCGCTGTAGCCGACGACGACCTGTTGAACGAGCTCTCCTGCTCCTGTATCGCGACGCTGCTGTTCCAGGCTGCGTCTCGTGACGGGGTGGCGCAGAAACTCGCGCAGGATCTCCGGGCTTCGCTCGAGATCGTCAATCGTTTCGAACAACGGCACGACAGGCATCCGGCAGACCAGCCCTGATTCGTCGCTCGTCGCGAGGCCGACTTCGCGGGCCAGCAGATACACGCCGAGCAGATCCGGCGCCTCGCGCGTCATGCTCACGATAAGCGAACCCAGCCCGTCAGGGCCGTTCTGGCGCAAGTGATCGGCGAGGACGCGAAACGTGCCGAGCACCGCGTCGGCTTCGCGTCCGGCCGAGATATCGGGACGGAGAAAGGGGCGTGGCGACGCGAGCTCGCGCTGGAGGAACTCGAGCCGGCGCTCATCTGTCGAGCCCGCAAACCCGGACGCCTCGAATCCGGTCGCCTGCTGCAATTGAGCGAATGCACGATCGTAGAAGGCGCTGTTCTGGCGGATATCAAGCGCCGCCAGGTGGAAGCCAAACGTCTGCGCCGCACGAATGACCGGCCCGACCGAAGCATCCGCGACACGCCATGCGCCGACGTCGAGCAGGGACTGATACAGCAGACGGAGATCCGCGATCAATTCGGCGGCGCGCTGGTACCCGCCGGCGCTGTCGCGGAGCCGTCCGCCCTCGGGGTAAACGCTGTCGAGCGGCAGCTGGGCCAGCATGAGGCCGACGAACTGCCGCCATGTTTCACCGTGCTCGTGCTGCACCGCGTCGGCGCCGCGCGCACCGCGCGTGTCCAGCAGTGACTGAACACGGCTGCGCAACGCCGGAGGCGGCGGCTCGAGGCGATCCGACAGACTCGTCTGCCGGGCAAGCGCGACCAGCTGACCCTGCAGCAGCAGCAACCCGTGCAGGCGCAGATCCTCGAGCGTCTGCCGCGTGACCTCCGCGGTCACCAGCGGATTGCCGTCCTGATCGCCCCCGACCCACGTGCCAAGGCGGCACTGCGGCAGCTGGTCCGGCGTCCGCAGCAGTTCGCGATCGAATCCCAGGTGGGCCCAGCTCTCACGCAGGCGCCCGTCGAGCGCGGGCAGCACTTCCGGGAACACGTTGTACAGATACTGCATGACGTTGCGGCGCTCGGCGGCGATGTCCGGCTTGTGCAGGAAAATCTCGCTGGTGCGCCACAACAGCGACAACAGCGTCTTGAACTCCTCGCGAATTGCGCGCTGCTCATTCGGCGTCCACACCTGGTTCTCGCGCTTCACCAGCAGGAGGTACAGGCGTCGATGGTGCTCCAGCACAATCGTCCGCTTGGCTTCGGTCGGATGCGCGGTCAACACGAGCTCGACCTGTACCCGGCGGAGTGTCGACGCGATCTGCTCCGGCGCGAGGCCTCGATCCTTCAGCTGCTGCAGCGATTGTCCCCACAGCGCCTGCAGCGCCGAAGGGCCGTGCGCGGCTTCCGTGGCGCGCTGCTGCTGGATGGCGGCGTTCTGCTCCACGAGGCTCAACAGGTGGAACGCGATTGAATAGGCGCGCGACAACCGTTCGGCCGGAACCGCATCGGGTTCGTTCGCAACCGCAGTGTCGGCGCGCCACGGAAGTTGCCGCGCGAGTGCGCGGTCGCCCGCTTCGTCCAGCACTTCGGCCAGGCAGTCCATCACGAAGGCGAGATCACGCTCCACCTTCCGTGGATCGAGAATCAGAATCGGCGACAGGATCATGCGGAGACTGCCCGGCGCCGACGCAACGACCATGCCGGCCGGGTTTCCCCGCTCGTGCGCCGCGCTCTCGCGGCCTTTGCGACATTCTTGTGCTGGTGGCCGACCCCGTCCTTACAAGAACGTTGCAGATCGCCACGCGAAAGAACCGTGAACCCGCGCTAAACTTGAGGATGACCACACAAGACGATCAACGATGAAACGCATCGGCATCCTTACCGCCGGCGGCGACACACCTGCCCTCAATGCCGCGATTCACGGCGCCGTGGTCCGCGCCAACAGTTTGAGGATCGAAATCTACGGGCTCATCAAGGGGTTCAACTGCCTCTTCAATCCGCGGGTTCCCCACGTCCACCTCAACCCGTTGTTCCAGGAGATCCCCGAGCTCGATCCCACCAAGGGCGGAACGCTCATCGGTTCGTCACGGGACTACATCGATCCCACGAAGAAAGCGGATCTCGATCTCATCTCCGCCCGCCTGTCGAAGCTGGGGATCGAAGGACTCATCGCGATTGGCGGCGACGGCACGCTCAACGCGCTGCAGCCGCTGGCCGAACGCCTCCCGACCGTGCTCGCGCCAAAGACGATCGACAACGATCTGGGATTGAATTATCCGAGCGAGCCGGACGAATGGGTGCGGGTGAAGGAGCCGGGCACGCAGAACGTCCGTTACGAGCGCACGCCGTCAAACGCTGTCTTCGATCTCAATCACATCGTGAATTACGCGACGCCGGGCTATGCGACGGCGGTTCTCGTCACGGCGCAGGGCGTCGAGCGCATCCGGACGACGGCGGAGAGTCATCGGCGAATCGCGATCATCGAGGTGATGGGAAGGCACTCGGGCTACATTGCGCTCGGAACCGCGTACGGGCAACCCGACATCATCCTCGTGCCCGAGCATCCGCTCGACATGCGGCTGCTCGTGGAGCGCGTCAAGCACCTGTATTCGCTCCAGAAGAACGTCGTCATCGTCTGCGGCGAAGGCGTGGTCGACGAAGAAGGCAACGAGCTCGGCGCGGCATCCAAGTCGACGGACCCCGCGGGGAACGTCATGTTGAGCGGCGCGGCCGAGGCGTTGCGTGAGCGGATGATCCAGGAACTCGGCGATCGCTACTTCCAGCTGTACCGCCGCGGCAGCTCGGCGCGCGAAGCCATCTTCACCAGGAAAGTGGGCCACACCCAGCGCGGCGGCCGGCCGATCCTGTTCGACCGCTTCTATGCCGCGGCGCTCGGCGCCAAGGCTGTCGACCTGCTCATCGAAGGGCGCAACAACGCCGTCTCGGTTCTGCAATACCACTCGCAGAACGGCTTCCACGTCGAGGGGTACGACGCGAACAGGTTCCGCGATCGCTGGGGCCTGATCCACGCCCGGCAGATGCACCCCGCCTTCTACGACCCGCTGCTGATGAAGCCGTCGCGCCTCGGCATCGACTACCTGCTGCCCATTTTTACCGACGCGATCGGCAACGACGACGCCGAGCACATGCGCCAGACGGCGTTTCACCCCGGCAACCTCGCGCAGCCGTATCACTCGATCAACACCGACATCCACAAACGCATCCGCTATCTCGATGCCGACCACGACGCGAGAGATTGACCGATCGAACGCCTAGGACGCCATCGCCTCGTATCTGACACCGGGCCGGATCGGCGTCACGCCCTGGGGGAGGGGATCGACGGCCGTCGCATCCAGGGAAATCACGTTGAGCCGGTACAGCAACCCTTCGAGGAAACGCCCGTCGTCCACCAGAGGACGAAGCGGCACCGAGGAGACCGACACGATCTGCGGAAGATCGCGGGCGGTGGACAACCAGTCGTACAGCCGCATCTGCTGGCCCAGGCTCATCATCGCCACGTCGGCCAGAAGCATCGTTCCCCGCGTCGCGTCGCCCAGATCCAGTTTCCCCGGCAGCGCCACCATCTGATACGGCGGTTCGCAGTAGGAGACCACGTGGCGGACGGCGGCTTCCACCGTCACACGGCGGCAGACGACCATCAGGTTCGGTCGGCGGATCTCCGACATCAGGGCGTGCAGCAGGCTCGCTTCTGACAGCGACACGAGCTGCGGGGAATGCAGTTTCATCATCGGTCACTCCTCTTTTCACACGGTTGGTGAACGGGAGGCCGGATTCGTTACAGTCCGGCCAGGGGCCTGGCAGGAGCCGCCTCGCCCTGGTGAAACGAATGGCTTGCACGATTCACTATGCCTGGTGGGGCGCCGGCATTGACGAGGCCGGGACACCGGCGCACAATGCCGTAACTTCCTCCGGGATGGCCGATGAAACCGGGCAAGATCTTCATCAATTACCGCCGTGATGACAGCCGGGCCGACGCCGGGCGGCTGTACGACCGCCTGCACGCCCGCTATCCGGCCAGGATCTTCCGGGATGTCGGATCGCTCGAGCCCGGCATCGAGTGGCGCGAGGCCATCGAAAAGGTCCTGAGCGACAGTGACGCGTGTATCGTCGTCATCGGCAAGAACTGGCTGACGATCACCGACGCCAACGGGCGCCGGCGGCTGGACGACCCCCGCGACGTCGTACGGCTGGAGCTCCAGAAAGCCTTGAGCAGCGGCATGCGCGTCTTTCCTCTTCTCGTGGGGGGAGCCAGGATGCCCTCCGAAGAGGATCTGCCTGCCGACCTGCAATCACTCGCTCGCCGGAACGCGCTCGAGGTGAGCGAGCAGGACTGGAACGAAGACTTCGAAAAGCTCGTCGCGGCTATCGAAAAGTCACTCGGGTGGTCCGCGCCGGCGCCGGCAGCATCTGGATCCCGGAAGACACTCTTCGCGGTCGGCGGGGGCGTCGCCGCTCTCGTCGGCATCGGCGTGGTCGTGGCGCTGATGTCGGGCGGGCGGAAGCAGACGGACGTACCCGTGGTACCGGCACCCGACAACAAGACGAACAATCTCAAGACCGACAACGGGGGCAGCCAGGTCTCCCCGGCTGATGGACGCGAGAGTTCGGACCATACGGCGCCGCCTGAGCCAATCAAGACGCCGTTGCAGCAGTCGAAATCACCGGTCGTTCCTCCTGCCGCCGAGCCCCCGCGTCAGACGCGGCCGGCCGCCACGGAGCGTGTGCAACCCCCCGCGGAGAAGGTGGACAAGGTCAAGGTCCCGGAAGCCGAGGCGATCTCGGCCGTGCCCAACGCAGCTGCCGTCGCGCCCGTGCACCGCCCCACGCCCGTCGAAAACGCGCAGGATGCGCTGGCGGCCGGACGCCTCGTGCTGCCTCGCAACGACTCGGCGCTGCACTGGGCCCTGCAGGCCCAGCAGGCTGGTGAACCCGGGGCGCCCGACGTCCTGCAACGCACGAACACCGCCATCCTCAACCAGATGCAGGAGCTGACGAAACAAAAACGATTCGACGAGGCGTTGAACTTCGTGAATGCCTATGCCGAGTACTACCCGGCGGATGCCGCGATGCAGCGGACGTTTCAGCAGATTCGGGACAGCATTCGCCAGGCACAGACGGGCGGTCCCGTGACGCTCCAGGTGCTCCATCGTCACGGCATTGATTACCGCACGGCGCGCTGCGAAGGCTGGCTGGCGATCGACCCGATGGGCAATGTGGCGTATGCCTGCGATCCGAAGTTCGTCCACGATGCGCGATGCGATCGCGCGACCTTCCCGAGCGGATCGTTCACTTACAAAACCGGGCCAGACCCCGAGCAGCTGCATTTCTCGACCACGTCAGGCAACTTCGACTTCTTCGCCCCCCAACCGACGGTCGCCTCGGCCGTCCGTGCACTGACCGCCGCCGGCGCACGGATTCAGCCAAAATGAAACGGGAATGAAACGGGCGGGCTCCTCGCCTCACTAGCTTGCACAGGCGGTCGCGCCCGGCACGCTTGAACGGCACGGTTCAGGGTTACGATCTCGGGACGTGCCGCTTGAGCGATTCGAGTTCGACCTGGGCTATATCGAACGGCTGGTCGCGGAAGATCCCGAGACCGAGCGTCATTTCACCCGGTATTTCGGTGATTTATTGACGCTCAAGCTGCGCAGCCGGCTGAGGTCCGCGGCGCTTGTCGACGACGCCAAGCAGGAAACATTTGTCCGGGTGCTGGCGACGCTGAAACGGAAAGGCGGCATCTCGTCGCCCCAGGCCCTGGGAGCTTTCGTCAACTCCGTCTGCAACAACGTCCTGTTCGAGACGTACCGGTCTGGCTCGAAGGTGACGCCGCTCGAGGAAGGGTACGACGAACCGGACGAACGGCGTCCGGGCGCGGAGACAACGGTCCTCCTCGGCGAGGAACGCGAAAAGGTTCAGCAGGTGCTGTCGGGCCTGCCGAAAAAGGACCAGGAGCTTTTGAGGCTGCTGTTCATCGAAGAGCGCGACAAGGACGATGTCTGCCGGACGATGAATGTGGATCGGAATTACCTGCGCGTGCTCCTGCACAGGGCAAAGGGGCACTTCAAGGATCGATGGATCGAACTGACACCATGACGCACGAACAAGCGGTCAGCACGTTCGCCTCCGAGCGGTACCTGCTCGAGGAGATGACCGAGCCGGAGCGTACCGTGTTCGAGGAACACTACTTTTCGTGCGTCGAGTGTGCAGACGATGTGCGTATGGGCGCGGTGATGAGCGACGGTGCTCGCGCGGGGCTGATGCGGCAGCCGGAGGGTCGCGCCACGGTGACTGACATGACGGCATCGGACGCCTGGCGCCGGCGGGAGAACGGCGCGGCGCGGTGGTACCAGTCGGCAGCCGTTCCGTGGGCGGTCGCGGCCACGCTCGCGATCGTCGCCGGATACCAGAGCTTCGTTGGCACGCCCACGCGTCCGTTCAGGGACCCCCAGGCGCTGGTGCCGGTCACGCTGCGGCCGGCGAGCCGCGGGCAGGCGCCGAAGGTCGTCGTGGGACGCAATTCAACCGTCGCCACGCTGGCCGTCGATCTGGCCCCGGCCGTTGCAGGCGGCAGCGTTTCCTATTCAATCCGAACGGCTGCGGGGTCTACTGTCGCAGCGGGCACAATCCCCGCCCCACAGGCCGGCGCGCCTTTGCTGCTCCTCGTGCCGGCCGCCGACATGAGTTTGCCCGGACGCTACGTTCTGTCAGTCGGGGACACGGAATACCCCTTTGAGGTTGTGGCACAATAGCGCGCTGTCCCCCGCTGAGGTCCTCCGTGAAACTTAAACCACACTTCTTGTTCCATGCGAATGCCGCGGCGATTGGCGGCCGTATCGCCAGACCGAAGGATCTGCCTATCGAGACGCCAGCGGCCAGCTCGCTTTCAGGCGCCGGTGGACGATCGATTTCGAGGGCCGACAAAGGCACGCTCGGCGACATCGTTCAGTTCGGATCCGCGTCCACGTTTGCCGAGGGGTTGTTCGACGATCTCGCGAAGTGGGCCGATACGCTCTGCGGGGATGCGTGCGAGGACGCGCTGGGCGCGACGACGAGGGTCAGCTCGGAGGTACGGAGTCTCGTCGTGAACGCCAGGGCGACCTTCACGGCGAAGCGAATCGCCGGCGGCTTCGTGGCGAAGAGTCCGAGGGGCAGCGGCGAACCATCGATTGCGCTGGACCGGGACACGATTTTCGACGGCGTCGCGCTCGGCGGCTACAAGCTCATCGTCGAGCTCAACACACCGTTGTTTCAGCGATTCGATACGCTGTCGAAGCTGCGCGCGGCGGCGGACACCCCCAAGTTCGTCAAGGAGCACGGCGCGAGCCTGTTCATGAAGACGGCGGTGCCGGGTCGGACGGCCGCCTCCCTCGCGGGCCGCTTCGTCGAATCGAACGGCACCATTTACGGCACGATCGTCAAATCGCTGCGCTGGGCGGGGAAGCCCTATCCCGGCGCGGAGATTGACGACAACGTCATCACGATTCCCGACTGCGGCGACATCTACTTCGGCGAAATCTACATCAGCGGCCTCCGCCGCCGGCTGACGATGCTGCGGATGGACTTGTGCTGTCCGGCGCCGATGCGCCTGATGATGGCGGACGTGGAAGACAACGGATCCTGGGGCGGCTGACACGCCGGGTTCCGCAGCAGGGATTTCGGCTCCGCGCGCAAGCGTTTTGAAAACAATTGTCTTTGCCTCCCTGCTGCTCGTCAACGCGTTGGGATGCACGCGTTCTCCGGCGCGCTATCAGAACGCGCTGGACGAGGGCACGCTTGCAATGCGCCGCGGCGAACTGGGTACCGCGGAGACGATCGCGGACCGTGGTCTCGCGCTTATGGGCGCACAGCGAGACTCTCCCTGGGGCTGGCGTTTCAAACTCTTACGCGCTGAGGCCCAGCTCCGTAAGCACGACCTCACCGAAGCCGCGCGCCTGCTGAGCGCGGACCCGCCTTCCGGGCCGGCATTCGACCTCGTGCGTGCTCGCCGACAATTTCTGCGCGGCTTCAATCAGCTGCTCGAAGGCGATCGCCGCGGCGCCGCGGCGACGCTGGCACAGGCGCGGCGAGCCACGCCTTCCGAGTCGTCGGCGGACGACACGCGGCTGGACATCGGCATCTACGAAGGCGTCACCGCGCTCCAGCTCGGCGAACACGATCAGGGCGCGAACTATCTTGGCGAGGTGCTCAGGGTCTCAACACTCAAGGGCGATCGCTTTCATCAGGTCGCCGCCCTTCTTGACCTGGCCTACGGACAGATCCTGCAGCGCCGGTATGACGCCGCGCTCGCCTGGCTCAACCGGGGACTGACTT
>Ga0136846_1238057_pt1 | contig 11455 bp, 8 predicted proteins | sample HopSoiMetagenom2_FD_96841 | JGI IMG/M metagenome (GOLD analysis project Ga0136846, IMG submission 96841) | Grasslands soil microbial communities from Hopland, California, USA - 2 Assembly 2016 (version 4) | ecosystem: Environmental > Terrestrial > Soil > Grasslands | place: USA: Hopland... | reverse complement strand
TCCGCAGTCTGCGCCCGGTTTCGAGCACCGCATCGGCGTAGAGATCGCCCAGCAGAAAGTTCAGCCGCGCCAGATCGGCGACGCTGGCATGGGTGGCGTTCATTGCCGCCAGCACGGCCTTGCGAACGGCTGGGGGATAGGCGAACTCGCCCTGTCCCAGAAACTTCAGGCGGGTTCGAGGCTGGGGGCGCGGCAGTTTCTTTGCGGGAAGTTTTCGCGGAGCAACTGCGGCATTAGAATTTTCGTCGTCCTGAATCTCCACCAGCGCCACGTTGATTCCGTCGGCGGAGGTCCCGCTCATCACTCCGGCCACGATCATCCGCGTTTTCCTGCGGCGCCTGCGCCCGCCGTGGCCGAAAACGCCTGCAGCCGCACCTGCTCGCTGAACTCCCACAGCAGGGTGGAGAGGCGGCTGATTTTTTCAGAAGCCGGCACCGGCGTCCGGCGCTTGAGCAGGGGAGATTTCTTCTTGAATGCCGCCACCCGCTTCGAGGATTCGATCACCCGGCGGCGGAAGCGGGGATCGCGCTCCGCGGTCCGCACCACGGCTTCGAAACTCTGCTCGACATTTTTCTGCTCATGGCAGATCAGCGCCAGGTCTCCGCCGGCGCGGATGAACTCGACCGTGGCCCGCTCGATGGGCGCGGCCTTGAGCACGCCGCCCATCTCCAGATCATCCGATACTATGAGGCCGCGGTAGCCGATGCGCCGCCGCAGAATGTCGGCGATCCATTTTTTCGAGAGCGAGGCCGGCAGCCGGTCGCCCGAAACCGCCGGATAGCTGGCGTGGCTGACCAGCACCATCGGCAGTTCGCGCCGCAGGGTGCGGTAGGGAACCAGGTCCTCCGCCCACAGTTTTTTGAAGCTTTTGTCGATGATGGGCAGATCGTGATGCGAATCGAGATTGCCTTCGCCGAGGCCAGGGAAGTGTTTGCCCGAGCCGGTCACCCCGGCTGAGGCAAGGCCGGCCAGGAATTCGCGGGCGTATACAACCACCTCGGCGGGATCGGTCGAAAATGCCCGCGAGCTCATGACCTTGCGCGAGGCCGCAAACGCCAGATCGAGCACCGGCGCGAAGTCCACGTTGAAGCCCAGAGTGCAGCAGATTTTTCCAATGATCTCGCCGTGCCTGCGAAACAGGCGGGGCTCACCCGAGGCAAAGACCTCCGCCGCCGAGGGCGCGGGGCCGGTGACGTTGCGAAATCGGTCCACCCGCCCGCCCTCGAGGTCGACGCAGGTGAAAAGCGGCTGCGCGACCCTCGCCTGGCAATCTTTCAAGAGTCGGTGGGTCTGCTGGGCGTTCACGATGTTGCGCGCGAACAGAATGACCCCGGCGGGCTGAATGCGCTCGAGCAGGGAAGCAAGCTCTGCCGACATCTCCGCGCCATCGAAGCCGACGACCAGCAGCTGGCCGACGAGCTCAGAGGTGGAAGACGGTTGTTTTCCTCGCGAAGCCTTCATGAAGATTCTGCGCCAGCAGAAAACGGAGTATCGCTGATCAGAATACCAACATCGCCCAAGCCAGGGGGATGCCTCGGCTGGTCACCTGGCCACTAGTAACCGTTCTGCACCTGCCGCTTCAACTCCGCCAGCAGGTTGAGCGCATCGATCGGGGTGAGCCGGTTGAGATCGGTCTCCCGCAGGCGCTCGAGCACCGGCTGCGACAGCGGGGTGAAGATGGTGAGCTGCGCGGCTCTCGATGGATTGCCGGAAGGCTGCCCGGTTTGGGACAAGCGCATTTCCGCGCCTTCGTGCTCTTCGAGGACCTCGCGCGCCCGGTGCACCACTTCCTCGGGTAATCCGGCGAGCTTTGCCACCTCGATGCCGTAGCTGCGGTCGGCGGCCCCCGGCGCCACCTTGCGCAGAAAAACAATTCCCGAGCCGCTTTCCTTCACCGCCACATGAAAGTTCTTGACTCCGGGGAGCTGCTCGGCCAGCGCGGTCAGCTCGAAGTAGTGGGTGGCGAATAAAGTTTTGGCGCGGATGCGCGACTGCAGGTACTCGACCGCCGCCCAGGCAATCGCCAGGCCGTCGTAGGTGGCGGTGCCGCGTCCTACTTCGTCCAGCAGAATCAACGACCGCGCGGTTGCGGTGTTGAGAATGGCGGCGGTCTCGGTCATCTCCACCATGAAGGTCGAGCGGCCGCGCGCCAGGTTGTCGCTGGCCCCGATGCGGGTGAACACCCGGTCGACAATTCCCAGACGCGCCCGGGTGGCGGGGACAAAGCTTCCCATCTGCGCCAGAATCACCATCAGCGCGCTCTGCCGCAGGTACGTGGACTTGCCGCCCATGTTGGGCCCGGTCAGTATTAGCAGACTGTGGGTGGTCGAGTTGAGGTAAAGGTCGTTGGGAACGAAGCGGCCGCGCTCGCCTCCGCTGAAGTCCTGGTCCGCCGGGCTGCCGGCTCCGGACAGGGCAAACTCCTGCTGCTCGATCACCGGATGCCGGCCGCCGACGATCTCGAGATCCGACGACTCATCGAAGAGCGGGCGGCAGTAGTTGCGGGTGGCGGCGATCTGCGCGAAGGCGGCGATCACGTCCACTTCGGCGAGAGCGAGCGCGGTCTGGCGGATTCGCCTGGCCTCGCCGGCGATCGAGGTGCGCAGCCCGGCAAAAATCCGCCGCTCGATCTCGACCATTTTTTCTTCGGCGTCGAGGATCTTCGATTCGTACTCTTTCAGCTCCGGGGTCGAGTAGCGCTCGGCGTTCGCCAGCGTCTGCCGTCGTTCGTAGTCCGGGGGAACGTGCTGCAGGTTGGCTTTTGAAATCTCCAGATAGTAGCCGAAGACGGAATTAAACCGCACCTTGAGCGACGAGATGCCGGTGCGCTCGCGCTCCCGCTGCTCCATCTTCACCAGGAAGTCTTTGCCGCTGCGGCTCAACTGGCGTAGTTCGTCGAGTTCGGAGTCGCAGCCGGCGGCGATCACCCCGCCCTCGGAGAGAGAAATCGGCGGCTCGGGGATGATGGACCGTTCGATGCGCTCGCGCACTTCACCCAGCTCGTCGATGGCGGCCTGCAGCGTCTGGAGCCGGGCCGCCGACAGGCTTCCGAGCACGGCGCGCACCGCCGGGATTTTTCCCAGGGACGAGGCGAGCGCCAGCAGGTCGCGCGGGTTCGCGGTCTCAAGCGTCACCCGGCTGAGCAGGCGCTCGAGGTCGAGCACCCCGTCGAGCGAGCGCCGCAGCTCCTCGCGGGCGATGGTGCGGCTTACCTGCTCTTCAACAGCATCGAGCCGGGCTGCGATTTCAGCGGCATCGAGCGCCGGGCGCAGCATCCAGGCCCGCAGCAGGCGCTTGCCCATGGGAGTCACGGTTGCATCGATCGCCCGGAACAGCGTCACCCCAGCGTCGCCTCCGGCAAACAGCGGCTCGATCAACTCCAGATTGCGCACGGTGACCGCGTCCAGCACCAGGCAGTTCTGCCGCTCATAAAATCCGATGCGGTCGATGTGGTCGAGCGAGCCGCGCTGGGTGGAGCGCACGTAGTGAAGGACCGCTCCGGCGGCGGAGGCTGCGGCCGGCTTCCCCGCGAGACCAAAGCCTTCGAGCGAGAGCACCCCGAAGTGATTTTCAAGCAGGGGTATAGTGTGGTCGGGAGAAAAGATCCAGTCGTCGAGCGGGGTGGCGGCCCAGGGGATGGCCTCCCCCGCGCTTCGATGCCCCGGCTTTTGATCGAACAGCGGCGCAGAACTTGCGTAAAGCAACTCTTTCGGGCGCAGCTGCTGCAGCTCGTCCTGAATGCGCTGCTCCGCTCCCTCGCCCGCGAACTCCGTCGCCCGGAACTCGCCGGTCGATAGATCGAGGGCGGCAAAACCTGCGCGTATTTTTTTGCCGCTCCCGGCGGCGGACGCCCGCTCTTCGCTCACCACCACCGCGGCCAGAAAATTATTTTCCTCGGAGCCGAGCCCGGCATCGACCGCGGTTCCCGGCGTGACCACCCGCGTCACCTCGCGGCGGACCAGCTTTTTCGCCAGCCGCGGGTCCTCCATTTGCTCGCAGACCGCGACCTTGTAGCCGCGGCGGATCAGCTTCGCGATATAGCCCTCGGCGGCGTGGTGCGGCACCCCGCACATGGGGATGGCCACGCCCTTTTCCTTGTTGCGCGAGGTCAGCGTGATCTGCAGCTCTTTCGACGCCACCACCGCATCTTCGAAGAACATCTCGTAGAAATCGCCCAGCCGGAAGAACAGGAGCGCCGCCGGGTGCTCGCGCTTGATGGCGGAGTATTGCCGCATCAGCGGGGTGGTGGGCGTGAGGGCTTCGGTCATGGAGCGATAGTGAGAGTTACAGTGGTTAGTGGTTAGTGATCAGTGGTTAATGATTCGGTGCTGGTGATCAGCGAATTATTTCCAGCGATCATCGGAGCCAACCACGCCGTCCCGGCACATACCAATTACCGCCTCGAATCATCGACTAGCCACTAAACACTAGCCACTAATCACTAACTAGCCCCACTATAGCAATCGTCTCCCTGTGCGCTGCGTGGAAAACCGGTCCCTTACTCCCTTCGTGCGATAATCTCGTGCGGCCGCTCTGCGTGATCCCAGAAGTGCCGTAGGTTTTTAAAAAAAAATAAAAAAGACAATGGAACTGCGCAAAGACCCCATCACCCGCTCCTGGGTACTCACCGGCGACGACCTGCCCGAGTCCGCGGCGCGTCCGGCGGCGGCGTGTCCTTTCTGCGCGGGGTCGCAACTCAAACTTCAGACCGTTTCCACCCGCGCCGGATTGCAGGGCGGGGCTTCCTGGTCGGCGCGCGCCGTCGTCCACCCGGGCGCAATCTACCACGTCGAAGGCGGAGTCGAACGGCGCGGCCAGGGACTTTACGACCGCATGCCTCCGGTGGGCGCCCACGAGCTGCTGATCGAAAACCCTAAACACGACCGCCAGCTCTGGCAGGCGGACGACGCCGAGATCGAGCAGTTTCTGCTGCTGACCGCGCAGCGTATTCAGGACCTGAAGGGGGACGCCCGCTTCCGCTACATCAGCGTGTTCAAGAATTTCGGCGCGCCCGCCGGGCAGGAGTTCGAGCACCCCCACGCCACGCTTACGGCCACTACCTTCGTGCCCCGGCGCGTGCTGTACGAGCTGCGCGCCGGCATGGATTACTTCAAGCACAAAGAGCGATGCGTGTTCTGCGACATCCTCGCCCAGGAGGTAAACCAGGGCCAGCGGGTCATCGAAGTCCGCGGAGACTTCGTCGCCCTCTGCCCCTACGCCACCCGCACCCCTTTCGAAACCTGGATCCTGCCGCGCACCCACGAAGCCGCGTTTGAGCGTTTCGCCCTGTCGCGCCCCCAGGCGGTCCGCGATCTGGCGGGACTTTTGAAGCGCACCCTGCAGCGCATCCGTACCATCACCGAATCCTTCCATATGGTGCTGCACACCTCGCCCAACGCCGCGCACCAGTCGTCGAGCCTGGGATACTGGAAGTCGCTCGACGACGACTACCACTGGCACATCGAAATCCTGCCCATCGTCTCCGCCAAAGCCAAGTCGTATACGTTTAAAGAGGTGTACTACTCGCCGGTGGCGCCGGAGACCGCCGCCCGGCGTCTGCGTGAGGCGAAGCTGGAGGGGTGAGGGCTCCCGCGGGAGGGTATCGGACGATAGGTGCCGGCGTTTTCGCACAGGTCCGTGGGCGGGGAGAAAAGCTTTTAACCGCAAAGGACGCAAAGAGAAAATCAGTTTCCGGATGGTTCTTGCGGCTCTTCTTTTTTTCTGCTCTCGAACTCCGCGCACTCCGATCTATCGGCGGTCGAGCCTGGTTGAAGTATCCCGCGCCCTTCGCGGCCTTCGTCTTTCTCTGCGAACTTTGCGGTTAAAAGCTTCAAATTTTATTCCGCGCCGAGCTTCTCGAAAAATAAACAGATCGACTCGATGCCGCGATAGAAGTTGGGGATGAGGAATTTTTCGTTGGGCGCGTGCAGGTTGTCGTCGGGCAGCCCGAAGCCCATCATCACCGAGGGAATCTTCAGCACATCCTGAAAATCGGTGACGATCGGAATCGATCCGCCGCTGCGGATAAATACGGTTTCTTTTTTGAATACATCGCCGAGCGCTGCGGTCGCGGCCCGGATGTAAGGATTGTCGGTGCCGACCACGCACGCCGGCCCCTTGCTCCAGACTTTGATGGTGGTCTCGACGCCTTTCGGAGTGAGCTTCTTCACAAAATCCTGATAGCGCTTCAGAATGTCGTCGGGGTCCTGATTGGGTACCAGCCGCATCGAAACTTTTGCCTGCGCCCGTGCGGGGATCACGGTTTTCGCTCCCGGCGCGGTGAAGCCTCCGGGCATGCCGTGCACCTCGAGTGTGGGCCGCGCCCAGGTGCGGTAGAGCACCGAATATCCCGGCTCGCCGGTGAGCTTCGAGGATCCGACTTCGGTTTTCCGGTAGCGCTCTTCGTTGAAGGGCAGCCGCTTCCAGGCCTTGAGTTCGGCGGCGGCCGGGGGCTTCACGTTTTTGTAAAAGCCGGGGACCAGCACCCGTCCCCGCGAATCTTTTAATTTGCTGATGATCTCGATTAGCGCAAAGAACGGGTTCGGCGCCGCCCCGCCATACATGCCGGAGTGCAGATCGACCTTGGGCCCGACGGCCGTAATCTCGGTGTACACCAGGCCGCGCAGCCCCACGCACAGGGTCGGAAGATCGGGGGCAAATAATTCGGTGTCGCAGACCAGCGCGAAGTCGGCTTTCAGTTTTGACTTCTGCTTGCGCACGAACGCCGCAATCGACTCCCCGCCCACTTCCTCTTCGCCCTCGATGATGAACTTGACGTTGAGGGGAAGCCGTCCGCCGTGTCCCTGCATCAGCGCTTCGATGGCCTTCAGCTCCATCCACAGCTGTCCCTTGTCATCCACCGCGCCACGCGCGTACAGGTTGTGGTTGCGCTCGGTGGGCTCAAAGGGCGGCGAAATCCACTCGTTCAACGGATCGGGCGGCTGCACATCATAGTGCGCATAGCACAACACAGTCGGCGCGCCCGCGGCATGCAGCCAGTCGGCGTAGATCAGGGGATGCCCCTGGGTCCGAATGATCTCGACGTTCTCCATCCCGATGCGCCGCAGGTTGTCGGCCACATACCCGGCCGCGCGCTCTACGTCGCTTTTATGTTCGGGGGCGGTGCTGATGCTGGGGATGCGCAGCAGGTCTTTCAACTCGTTCAGAAATCGCGCCTGATTCTCGCGGGCGTAGGCGACAGCAGGAGAGGACATGCGATGAGTATATATTTCAATGCAGATCAAGGGAGCATTGCAAGCTGTGAAAAGCGTGAGGCCGCAAATGCATCCAGGTCATGCGCCGGTGGATTGCCGGTGATCACATCCGTCATGACCTGCGCCGTGACCGGCGCGAGCAGAATTCCGTCGCGATAGTGGCCGGTAGCCACAAAATATCCCGGAATCGAACTCTCGCTCAGGATCGGCAACTCATCCGGTGTCCCCGGCCGTAATCCCGCCCAGTCTTCGTGGATTCTGGCGGCGGCGAGCCCGGGAGCGAGTTCAAGGGCTGCATGAAGTAAGTTCTTGATGGTGTTCACATCTGTGCGCCTGTCGTAGCCCGCGTCCTCGAGCGTCGAGCCGACCACCACCTGCCCGTGACTGCGCGGAACCAGATAGACTTGGTCTCCGCGCACCACATGCCGGATCGGGGGGCCGCCGATCAGCGAAAGCATCTGTCCTTTTACCGGACGCACTGGCAACTCCACCGGACCGAACGATCCCGCCCAGGCCCCGGCGCAGTTCACTATCGTTCCAGCCGAATATTTCGCGTTAGCGGTTTCGACTCCGGCCGCCCGGCCACCTTCGAGCAACACGCCCCGGACCTCATGCCCGGAGGCGAAATCCACCTCGCGATGTCGGGCCGCCTTGATCGCTGCCGCAACCAGTTCCCGCGGGTCAACCGAGCGCTCGCTCAAATACGCAATCGCAACGTCCTGAGATGAACGATGAAGCGCCGGGCGTCCCTCCGGCAAGCTCAGCCCAGCCAGTCCCGGATCGAGTTCCTGCAACTGCTCGAATGAAAGCCTCCGCGCCGCCTCTGGAAACTCGCTCTTCGCCGAAATCAGGATCGTCCCAAATTCCCGCAAATCGACGGTCATCCCGGACTCGTCCTCGAGTTCATGCACGAACTCGGGATACATGCGCGCGCTGGCTACGGCCAGAACCCGCAGCGCTGCTGGAATTTCCGAGCCCGATCCGGCCAGCATTCCCGCTGCCGCCGACGAAGCCTCCCGCCCCGGTTCGCCACGCTCGACGATAAGCACGCGCAACCCGCGCCGGCGCAGCGAAATTCCTAGCGACAGCCCTATAATTCCCGCGCCGATAATGATTACGTCAGAAGACTTCATAAGTGCAGTGGTTAGTAAAAGTGGTTAGTGGATAGTGAAAAGAGGCAGTAGACAGGGCGTGAACCATCTGCTAACCACTAGCCACTAAACTACAACCGGCTCAGGTACTCCACAATTTCGGTGGTATTCCAGTCTACCGGTCCGATGAATTTGCGGCGCACCGTACCCTGGCGGTCGATGATGTAGGTCTCGGGATACTTGAAGGTGCCATACAAAACGCTGCTTTTCTTCGCGTCGTCGCGGACCGTGAGCAGGTCGACTTTATGGTCGAGCAGAAACTTGTGATAGGCATCGCCGTCGTCGTCCACACTGACCGCGAGCACAGTGACGCCGTTTTTCTCCAGCTTGCGTTGCATCTGGACCAACGACGGCATCTCGTCGACGCACGGCGGGCACCAGGTGGCCCAGAAATTCAGCACCACAATTTTGCCGCGCAGTTGGCTCAGAGTGACGCTGCGGTCGGAGTCCTGCACGGTGAAATCCTTTGCCGGCTTGTCGATGCCGGCGGGCGGCGAGCTGCTGTAACAACCGGCTAGCAGCAGGAGACAGGCAGCGACCAAAGCGCGACGTATCAGAATTGCCGCAGAGCGCACCCAGCTATAATACCCAAATTCGCGGAGCTGGCGGTGCATGGCTGGGCCCGGAGTCCATCAAAGCCGGCCAGGGACTTTGGCGGACGCCAGATTTCCTTCCCGCTCTTTGCGAATTCTTGGCGGCTTTGGCGGTTAAAAGTTTTTGACTCCATCCAACCCAAAGACTAACCGCAAAGAACGCAAAGGAATTCGCCAAGGGCGCGGAGTAACCAGCGGTGGACGCAGCCGGAACGGCGAAGAGGTGAGGTAAGCTCACGGCGTAAGCCTGAGTGCGTCATGGAATTCGATCGTCATCCTGTCGTTTCCGTAATTGTCCCGGCGCGTAACGAGGAGGCATGCCTCGCGCGCTGTCTCAAATCTCTGGTCGCGCAGGCCGGAATTAATTTCGAAGTGATCGTGGTGGACGACGCTTCCACCGACCGCACCGCTGAGATCGCAAAGTCGTTCGTCCTCGAAAAAGCCGCTGACGATGGCGCTCGATGCGTGACGCTCATCTCCGCCCCGCCTCTACCCGCGAACTGGACCGGAAAGAACAACGCCATGGCCGCCGGAGCGAAGACCGCGCATCCGAAAGCCAAGTGGCTGCTCTTTACCGACGCCGATACCGTCCACAAACCGGGCTCCCTTGCCCGCGCCGTCGTCGAAGCCGAGCAGCACGGCGTCGCGCTGCTCTCGTATTCCCCCGAGCAGGAGGTGCACACTTTTTGGGAGAGGGCGGTCATGCCGGTGATCTTCGCCGAACTGGCGGCCACGTATCCTCCGAAGAAGGTGAATGATCCAAGTTCTCCCATCGCCGCCGCCAACGGGCAGTATCTGATGATCTCGCGCGAGGCCTACGACGCAATCGGAGGCCACACAGGAATCGCAGGCGATCTTCTGGAAGACGTCGCCCTGGCGCGGCTGGTGAAAAGTTCCGGCCGGAAAATTTTCTTCCGCTACGGGGGCGACGCCGTCCGCACCCGCATGTACCGCAGTTGGCCGCAGATGAAAGAAGGCTGGACGAAGAATCTGGCGCTGCTGTTTGCGCGACCGCAGGCGCTGGCGTTTTTAAGAGGAATCGAGTTCGCTTTAATTTGGATCAACCTAACCGCCGCCGCCATATTCCTGTTGCACGATCGTCAAGAACTGGCGATCGTAACCGGTTCACTGGCCTGCGTCCTCATTGCATCTTTTTGGCTGCGAGTCCACCGCGCACATTTTTCGTTGGCTTCGAATCTGCTTTCCATTGGAGGGTTGGGCGTTTTTTCGTACTTATTGCTGCGATCGATTGAGCTTCACCGAAATCGCGCCGTGACCTGGAAGGGTAGGATCTATGGAAATGACGCGGCAAGCGCCACTATGTTGAACGATGGTTCGCTGCGCCATACCTCAATAGAATAAACAACTTAGAGTGATGTTGAACTCTAAGTCTTCCTTGGCATATACTGATGTATATGCCACACAAGAACCGAACTTCCCGTACGACCCAACGGACCGCACGAGTCTTCTTAAATAACAGAAATCAGGCCGTACGCTTGCCTAAAGAATTTAGGTTCGACACTCGAGAGGTGTTCATAAGAAGGGAAGGCAATGACGTGATCCTTTCGCCAAAGCCGGAAGACTGGTCGGGATACTTGGTCAATGGACCGGTTGCTTCTGAAGTATTCATGGAAGGAATCGAAGATCTTCCGGTGCAGGAGCGTGAGCCTTAATGCCTCGCTACATGCTCGACACGGATACTTGTTCCTACGTCATGAAGCGTTCCAATCAGGCGGTCCTTAAACGACTGCGGCAGACTCAAGTGAGTGATGTGTGCATCTCCGCGATCACAAAATCCGAGCTATTGTTCGGTGTCGAAATTTCGCCGCGCCGACAGCAGGATGAGGGCGCTTTGAATGCGTTCCTGGCATATGCGCAGGTTTTAGACTTTCCCGATGAAGCTGCACCGCACTATGCGAGAATTCGCGCAGACCTGAAGGCGCGTGGAACGATGATCGGGGCCAATGATCTCTTCATTGCTGCACATGCGCGTAGTCTGGGATTGGCCCTGGTCACGAATAACACACGGGAGTTCAAACGGGTTCAAAACCTCGTGATCGAGAACTGGACGGTGGCGACCTGAACGAAGTAGAAATCCCCACTATCTTGGCCGCTGTAGATATCATCATTAGCACTGGTTGGCTGCTGGTGCGATACGCCCGGTAGATAGGAATTCCAATGCTCTATCTCACCCGCAAAGCTGAATTCGCCGCCTCGCATTACTACCACAATCCGGGGCTTTCTCCGGAGGAGAACCGGCGGCTGTTCGGCAAGTGCAATAACCCTAACGGACACGGGCACAACTATGTGCTCGAAGTCACGGTCAAGGGAGAGGTCGATCCGCGCTCCGGCTTTGTGGTTGACCTCAAGCAGCTCAAGGAAACCATGCACCGCGAAGTCCTCGACGCCATGGACCACCACTTCCTAAACAAAGAGGTTCCGGAATTTGCCACGCGCACTCCGACCACGGAAAATCTGGCCATCGCTATCTGGCAGC
>Ga0136846_1223855_pt1 | contig 11456 bp, 9 predicted proteins | sample HopSoiMetagenom2_FD_96841 | JGI IMG/M metagenome (GOLD analysis project Ga0136846, IMG submission 96841) | Grasslands soil microbial communities from Hopland, California, USA - 2 Assembly 2016 (version 4) | ecosystem: Environmental > Terrestrial > Soil > Grasslands | place: USA: Hopland... | reverse complement strand
CGTCCTTGCCGAGCAGCGCCTTGGCGACACCCGCGCCGAGAAGCTCGGCGGTCTCGGTGAGCTCGTCGCTCGCGCCCGCCGCGCCCTGGCCGGCGAGGATCGCGACCTTCTTGCCCTCGTTGAGCAGGCGGGCCGCGATTTCGACGTTCTCCTCGTGCGGGAGCACGCGCGGGCGCGAGTAGCCGATGCTGGAGAAGACAGCGCCATGCTGGCGCGGGGGCGACTCGACCGCCTTCTCCTCCTGGACGTCGCCCGGGAAGATGAGTGTCGCGACGCCGCGCCTGTCGAGCGCGATGCGGATCGCGCGGTCGATCAGGTGGCGCGCCTGCGCGGGCTCCATGCAGACCTGGACGAACTCGGAGACGTCCTTGAAGAGCACCTGCAGGTCGACCTCCTGCTGGTAGCCGGCACCGAGTGACATGCGCTTCTGCTGGCCGACGATCGCGAGGACGGGCGCGTGGTCGAGCTTGGCGTCGTAGAGGCCGTTCAGCAGGTGGATCGCGCCGGGCCCGGAGGTGGCGATGCAGCAGCCGAGCTCGTCGGCGAACTTCGCGTGCCCGCAGGCCATGAAGGCCGCCATCTCCTCGTGGCGCGCCTGGATGAACTCGGGGTCGCCGTCGGCGCGGTCGAAGGCCCCGAGGAAGCCGTTGATCCCGTCGCCTGGGTAGCCGTACACACGGTGGACGCCCGAGTCGCGCAGGCGCTTCAGCACGTAGTCCGCAACAAGCTCGGCCATAGTCGTCCTCCTCTACTCGCTCCTCTTGAGTGTTTACGCCGGGTACCGATGCAAAACGCCGCGTACGAGTCAGCGCTGGATGAACCCGATGAGATGCGCGGGCGGCAGATGGCCGGCTGGCTCCGCGTCGACTCCGAGCATCTCCCCGGTGACGAGCTCGCCGCGTGGGTCGAGCGCGGGTTGCGTACGCGCGCTCGCCGGCCCGAAGTCCTAGACGAGCCGGCCGAAGAGGTCGCCGTGGCGCTCGATCCGCTCGAGCACGGCGGCGGGGCCGAAGACGAGGTGCGCCTGCCCGGCGGCCGCCTGCTCGACCTCTTCCCAGCTGACCGGGGTCGCGACGTGCGGTTGCGAGACCCCGCGCAGCGAGTACGGCGCGACCGTCTGGCGGGTGACGTCATTCTGGAGCCAGTCGACGAAGACTTTCCCCGCCCGGGCCGAGCGGCGCATCTCCGCGACCACCTCGTCCGGCCGCTCCGCGGCGAGGCTCTCCGCGACCTCGCGCGCCAGCCGCTTCGTGTCGACCGGCTCGCGGAGCCGAGCGTGAACGTGGAGGCCGAGCGAACCGGAGGTCTTCGCGAGCGGCTCGAAGCCGAGCTCCTCGAGCCGCGGCCGCAGCGCGAGCGCAACGCGCGCCGCCTCGACCAGCCCGGCCGGCTCGCCCGGGTCGAGGTCGAAGACGATCTGCGTCGGCTCGCGCGGCGCGTCCACCTTCCAGAGAAACGGGTGCAGCTCGACCGCCGCCTGGTTCGCGAGCCAGACGAGCGCCGCGAGGCCGTCGACGAGGCAGAAGCGCAGCTGCCGCCCGCCGCGGCCGCTCGTCTCGAAGACCGGAAACCAGTCCGGCTCGCCCTGGCACTCGTTCTGGTGCCAGCGGACGCCGTCGACGCCGTCCGGGAAGCGGCGGATCGTGAGCGGCCGGCCTTCGAGGTGCGGTAGGAGCACCGGCGCGACGGCGACGTAGTACTCGATCAGCTGGGCCTTGGTGAAGCCGGTCTCGGGCCAGAGCACCTTGTCGAGGTTCGTAAGGCCGAGCCTGCGGCCCTCCACCTCAACCGTTCGGTTCATCGCGCCAAGCTACTAGTCCGGGCTACGTAGTTCCCCGCGCGCGCGATCGGAGCGCGGCCGGATGCGGCTTGCAGGCGGCGCGCCGACGATGGGAGGACCACCGAAGGAGGCCCACGATGAAGAAGATTTTGATTGCGACCGACGGGTCCGACGAAAGCCGCCAGGCGGTCGACTTCGGGCTGGAGCTGGCCGAAGAGCAGGGCGCCCGGGTCGTGCTCGTGCACGTGGCTCCGGTCGTCGACGTCCTGCCGACGAGCGGGTTCGGGATGACGGGCGCGGTGCCCCACGACTTGACGGATTACGACTGGAGCCCTCTCACCGAGGCGCGCGCGCTCGCCGAGGAGCTCGGGATCGACGTGCGGACGGAGATGCTCCGCGGTGAGACGGTCGACGAGATCGTCGCGTACGGGGACACGATCGACGCCGACCTGATCGTCGTCGGCTCCCGCGGACACGGCGCGCTCGCCAGCGCTTTGCTCGGCAGCGTCTCCCGCGGCGTGCTCCACGAGGCGCGAAGGCCGGTTCTCGTCGTGCGCGGAACGCGGGCCACGGCGCCCGTAGGGGGCTAGGGAATTGTCCGCAACGTGGTCGAGGGAAACCCGCGCGGATGTTCCGCGATCCCGCGGATGGCGCCGGCTGCGAACCAGGCGACTATGCGCTCAAGACATGGCCGACGGAGAGAAGAACGCTCGGCCGCGACGGAAGGAGAAGGAACCATGCGTAAGGCATTCGAGCTCGGAGGCGTAATCGCAGCCGCCGTCCTGATCGCGTTCGGTATCGCCGCGATCGCGATGGGCTTCAACGGCAAGTCGACCGTCAACTCGAGCCTCAAGCAAGAGCAGATCACCGGCACGCCGGACATGACGCCGGCCGCGATCGCCGGTGAGGTCAAGGCGGCGCAGGCCGCTCAGGACAAGCTGTTCGCCGACTACAAGGCGCACGGCATGAAGGTGACGCCGTCCCCGATCCAGACGCCGACCTGCTCCGTGGCGAACAAGGTCATCGACAACGGCACGGACGCCCGCTGCTTCGCCAAGTACATGCGAATCCACACGTTCGGCGGCAGCTCGGGCCTGACGTACTCGCAGATGGGCCGTTACATCGCCGCCCCCGGCACGCCCTTCAAGCTCACGGACGGCCTGGGCGCGACCAATGACCCGACGAAGGCGATGACCGACCCGAAGACGCAGCAGCCGGTTGCCAACGGCCGCCGCGACCTCTGGGTCACCTACACCGCGCTGACGACCGCGCTGAACTCGAGCTACATGGCTTCGCAGCTCGCACTGTTCGGCATCGTGGTCGGCATCGCCCTGCTGCTCGCAGGGATCGGCTTCGGGATCCTCGCCCTGGGCGGGGCCCTCGAAAGCCCGCGCACCGCGCTCACCTGGTTCCGCAAGGAATCGGTCGATACGCACGCGCCGGCAAACGCGTAGGGAGACTTCTCTCCGTCGCGAAGGGGCGGGCCGAAAGGCCCGCCCCGCTCGTTTCGGGATTACTCCTCCAGCAGTCCCTGGTCGAGCGCGTAGCGGACGAGCTCGGCGCGGCTCTGGAGGCGCAGCTTCTGCATGATGTGCGCGCGGTGCGTCTCGGCCGTGCGCACCGAGATGTAGAGCTGCTTGGCGATCTCCTGGTTCGTGTGGCCGAGGGCGAGGAGCCGGAGCACCTCCCGCTCGCGCTCGGAGAGCGGGTCGTCCTCGGCGCGCTTGCGCTCCTGGGTCTCGGCGGCCACGAGGCGCGCGCCCAGCTCCGGGTGGACGTAGCGCCCGCCGCCCGCGACCTCACGGATCGCCGCGACCACTTCCGAGTCGGCCGCTTCCTTGAGCACGTAGCCGCTGGCGCCGGCCTCGAAGGCCTCGCGCACGTAGCGGGGCTCGTCCTGCATCGAGAGCACGAGCACCTTCGACTCGGGATTTTCGCTCAGCAGCTGCGGGACGATCTCGATGCCGTTCTGGTCGGGCATCACGACGTCGAGCAGCACGACGTCCGGCTTGAGCGAGCGCGCCTCGAAGATCGCGTCGCGGGCGCTGCCGGCCTCGCCGACCGTCTCGAGATCCTGCTGGCCGTCGACGAGCAGCTTCAGGCCTGCCCTGACCACGGCATGGTCGTCGACGATCAGAACCCGCGTGCTCACTGGACGGGCACCTCCGCCGCGATCGTCGTTCCCGCCCCGGGGCTCGACTCGATGCGCAGCCGGCCGCCGAGCAGGGCGAGTCGCTCACCCATCCCCACCAGCCCGAAGCCGCCGTCCGTGGCCGCGGGGTCGAATCCCTGCCCGTCGTCCTCCACCACCGCCTTGACCGAGCCCTCCATCTTCGTGAGCGCAATGCTGACGCGTTGCGCCCGGGCATGCTTGGCGATGTTCGTGAGCGACTCCTGCACGATCCGGTAGAGCGCCGTCTCGACCTCGGTCGGCAGGCGCTCTTCGCCGAGGGCGGCGCCGAAGTCGACCTTCATCCCGCTCTTCTCGCCGAAGGTCGTCGTCAGGTGCTCGACGGCCGCCACGAGGCCGAAGTCGTCGAGCGCGCTCGGCCGCAGCTCGAGCGCGAGGCGGCGGACGTCCTGCAGCGTCGCGACGACGAGCTCCCGCAGGCGGGCGGTGGCCTGGCGCGACTCCTCGGTCTCGAGCGTGTCCTCGAGCGCCCGCAGGCCGAGGAGGATGGACGTGAGCGCTTGCCCCGTCTCGTCGTGGAGCTCGCGAGAGAGTCGCCTGCGCTCGAGCTCGAGCGCGTCGATCACGCGCCGGAAGGCGTCGCGCTCGAATCGCTCGGAAAGGTCGACCGCAACCGCCGCGCGCGTCGCGAACGTCTCCGCCAGGCGCAGGTCGTTGTCCGAGAAGCGGGCGTCCGGGCCGAGCTTGTCGTGCGCGGCGATCACCCCGATCGCCCCACGGCGGGTCACGAGCGGCACCCAGAGGCCCGTGCGCGCGCCGAGCAGGCGCGTGATCTCGGGATCGACGTCCGGGTCGTCGAGCACGGAGTCGGTGCGCTCGCTCTGGGCGCGCTCCAGGACCCGGCCGCTCTTGGAGCCCGAGCGCGTCATCGTCTGGTCGACGAGCCGGTCTGCGTTCTCGCCGGCCACCGCCGCGAGACGCAGCTCGTCGCCGCCGGTGGGAAGCGCGACGATCACGACTCTCGCGTCGAGGAGCTCGCGCAGCCGGCGGGCGATCAGGTCGAGGAGCCGGTCGAGGTCGGTCTCCGTCGCGAGCGCGTTGCCGACCTCGTTCAGCGACTCGAGCTGCTTCGACCACCCCGTCGCGGCCTCGTACAGGCGGGCGTTCTCGATCGCGACCGCGGCCTGGCTCGCGAGGTGGGCCACGACCTCCTCGTCCTCGTCGTCGAAGTCTTCGCCGCCCTTCTTCTCGGTCAGATAGAAGTTCCCGTAGGGCACACCCCGGAGCACGATCGGGACGCCGAGGAACGAGTGCATCGGCGGATGGTTCGGAGGAATCCCGGCCGACCGCGGATCCTCCGTCAGATCGTGCAGGCGCAGCGTCTTGGCCTCGCGGATCAGAGTGCCGAGGATGCCGCGGCCGCGCGGCAGGTCGCCGATCGCGGCGTGGGCGCCCGGGTCGATGCCGGTGGTGACGAAGCGCTCGAGCTCCGTTCCGGCGCGGTCGATCACGCCGAGAGCCGCGTAGCGCGCGCCCGTCAGCTCGGCGGCCTTCTCGACCAGCGTCTGCAAGAGCGCGTCGAGCGAGAGCTCAGAGCTGATCGAGACGCCTGCCTCGACGAGTGCGCGAAAGCGGTCCGTGTTCTGACGGACGCCCTCCATGTGGTGAGCCTACCGCGGGCGGATGCTCACGCCGCCTGGCGCCGCTCCCTGCCGGCCTCTGTGGCCACGAGCACGGGCCGGTCGGCACGGTGCACGAGCTCCACCGAGACACTCCCGAGGAACGCGCCGGCGAATGCGCCACGCCCTCGCGAGCCGACCACGATCAGATCGGCGTCGTGCAGCCGAGCGATCTCCGCCACGCGCCGTGCGGGGTTGCCCTCGAGGATCTCCGTCTCGAACTCGACGTCTGCCTGTTCGGCGAGCGCCGCCGCCTCGCCGAGGACAGCCCGCGCCTGCGCCGGTTCGGAGCCGGGCGAGCGAACGTAGACGAGCGTCGCGACCGCGCGGCTCTCCCGGGCAAGCGAGAGCCCGGTCTCGAGCGCCTCGCGGGCGCCCGCCGATCCGTCGGTTGCGATCACGATCCGCTTCATTCGCCGGAGCATCGACTGGCGCCGCGACGGCCGCATCCGCAGTGCTCCCGATCGCCGTGCGGGAAAGCCGCAGGACGCTTCCGTGGCCTCGCCGATGGCATCCCGGCGCCGCCAGACGAGAGTGCCTACTGAGCGAAAGGAGGCCCTCATGAAAGCTCTCGTCTACCACGGGCCTGGCCAGCGGGCCTGGGAGGACGTTCCCGATCCCAGGATCGAGGAGCCAACGGACGCGATCGTCCGGATCGACAGCTCGACCATCTGCGGGACCGACCTTCACATCCTCAAGGGCGACGTGCCCGAGGTCGAGCCCGGCACCATCCTCGGCCACGAGGCCGTCGGCACCGTCCTCGAGACCGGCGGCGCGGTCACGACTCTCGAGCCGGGCGACCGCGTGCTCGTCTCCTGCATCACCTCATGCGGGCGGTGCCGCTTCTGCAAGGAGGCGCGCTACGGCCTCTGCACGGGTGGCGGCGGCTGGATCTTCGGCCACCTGATCGACGGGCTGCAGGCCGAGCTCGCCCGGGTGCCCTTCGCGGACACCTCGGTCTACAAGGTGCCCGACGAGCTGACCGACGAGGACGTGCTCTTCCTCGCCGACATCCTCCCGACCTCGTTCGAGGTCGGCGTTCTGAACGGCGGCGTACAGCCGGGCGACACGGTCGCGATCGTCGGTGCCGGCCCGATCGGGCTCGCGGCGGTCCTGACCGCGAAGCTGTTCACCCCGGGCCGCATCGTCGTGATCGACCCGGCCAAGCCGCGGCTCGAGAAGGCGCTCGAGCTCGGAGCGGACGTCGCGATCGACAACAGCGCCGAAGACGCGGTCGAGCGGATCATGGAGCTCACCGGCGGGCTCGGAGCGGATGTGGCGATCGAGGCGGTCGGGATTCCCGAGACGTTCGAGCTCTGCACCGACATCGTCCGCCCGGGAGGCCACGTCGCGAATGTCGGCGTTCACGGCCATCCGGCTACGCTCCACCTGGAGCGCCTCTGGATCCGCGACATCACCATCACGACCGGGCTCGTCGACACCAACACCACCCCGCGGCTGCTGAAGCTGATCGCGGAGGGACGGCTCGACGCGACTCCGTTCGCGACGCACCGGTTCCCGCTCGACGAGACGATGGCCGCGTACGACACGTTCGCCGACGCGGCGAACACGAACGCGCTCAAGGTCGTGCTCGAGGCGGTTCCGGCCGTCCCGGAGCAGGCTGAGCGCGAGGAGGCGCTTGCAGGCTCCACTGCATAGCGCCCTCGAGACCGCCGCGGCGGACGTGATCCTCCGCGACGGCTCGACCCTGAGGCTGAGGGCGCCGGCCCCCGACGAGGCCGGCGCCCTCGAAGCGTTCTTCGCGGGGCTCTCGGCGCGCAGCTTCTACCAGCGCTTCCACGGGATCCGGCCTGTCGACGGCAGCCTCGTCGAGCATCTGCTCGAGCCCGACTGGCCCGACCGCGGCGTGCTCGTGGGCGTGTCCGGCGAGCGGATCGTCGCGGTCGCGGAGTTCATGCGTCTGCGCGACGAGACCTCGGCCGAGGTGGCCTTCGCGGTCGCCGACGAGCACCAGGGCCGCGGGATCGGCACGCGCCTGCTCGAGCAGCTCGCGACCCGCGCTGCAGCCACCGGGATCGAGCGCTTCGTCGCCGAGGTGCTGCCGGAGAACGCTCCCATGCTCCAGGTCTTCCGCGACGCCGGTTTCGAGGTGGCGCGCGAGCTCGAGGGCGGCGAGATCGAGGTTCGCTTCCCGATCGCCGCGACCGAGACGTACCGCGCGCGGGTCGACGAGCGCGACCACGCAGCCGTGACGGCGTCGCTCCGCCCCTTCTTCGCGCCGGGCTCGGTGGCCGTCGTCGGGGCCTCGCGCAGGCGCGGCTCGATCGGCGGCGAGCTCTTCCGCAACGTGCTCGCGGCCGACTTCCAGGGCGCCGCCTATCCGGTCAACCGAGACGGCGAGGCGGTCGGGGGCGTGCGCGGCTACGCGAAACTCGATGAGCTGCCCGAGGTTCCGCAGCTGGCAGTCGTCTGCCTCCCCGGGCGCTTCGTGATCGAGAGCGTGCTCGAGGCGCTGGAGCTCGGGATCAAGGCCGTCTGCGTGATCTCCTCGGGATTCGCCGAGGTCGGCGGCGAGGGCGTCCAGCGGCAGGCCGAGCTGCTCGACCTGGTTCGGGAGCACGGCGCCCGCCTCGTCGGACCGAACTGCCTCGGCATCGCCATCCCGCCGCTCGGGCTGAACGCGACCTTCGGCCCGCGGCCGCTCCCGCCCGGTCCGATCGCCTTCTCCTCGCAGAGTGGCGCCCTTGGGCTGGCGCTGCTCGAGAAGGCCTCGGAGCGCAGGCTCGGGTTCTCGTCCTTCGTCTCGATCGGGAACAAGGCCGATGTCTCCTCGAACGACCTGCTCGAGTGGTGGGAGGAAGACCCCGCGACCGAGGTCGTGCTCCTCTACCTCGAGTCGTTCGGCAATCCCGGCAAGTTCAGCCGCCTCGCGCGGCGGGTCGCACGGCGCAAGCCGATCCTGGCGCTGAAGGCCGGGACCACGAACGCAGGCGCGAAGGCGGCGAGCTCCCACACGGCGGCGCTCGCCGGCTCCGATACCGCGGTCGAGGCGCTCTTCCACCAGGCCGGCGTGCTCCGCGCGCGCACGCTGGAGGAGCTCGTCGACGCGACTGCGCTGCTCGCGAACCAGCCGCTGCCGAGCGGCCCGCGCGTCGGGGTCCTCACCAACGCGGGCGGCCTCGGAATCCTTTGTGCGGACGCCTGTGAGGAGGCGGGCCTCGAGTTGCCGGAGCCGGGCGAGGAGACGCGAGCGGCGCTCGCCGGGCTCGTCCCGGAGGACGCCAGCCTCGCGAACCCGATCGACATGCTCGGCTCGGCGACCGCGGCCAGCTACGCCCAGGCGATCCCGCCGCTGCTCGCGGACAAGCGGCTCGATGCGCTCATCGTCCTGTTCGTCCCGCCCGTCGTCGCCGGGGCGGACGAGGTCGCCGCCGCGATCCGCGAGACCGTAGAGGCCGCGGGCTCTGACAAGCCGGTGCTCGCGGTCGTGATGAGCGCGGCAGGGACTCCCGCGTGCCTGCTCGAGGCCGGCTCGCCCGTTGCTCCGTTCCAGTACCCGGAGTCGGCCGCACGTGCGCTCGGCGTCGCGGTTGCGCGCTCCGAGTGGCTGCGCCAGCCGGCCGGCACCGTCCCCGAGCTCGACCGGGTCGACCGAGCAGCTGCGCGGCGGGTGATCGACGAGGCCGGCGCAGGATGGCTCTCGCCGGACCAGGCACGGGCGCTGCTCGAGGCGTACGGGGTTCCCGTCGTCTCGGAGCGCGAGGCCGCGTCTGTCGAAGAGGCGGTCGAGGCGGCGCGGGAGCTCGGCTTCCCGGTCGTCGTCAAGACTGCGGCAGCCGGCGCGCACAAGACCGAGAGCGGCGGCGTCGCGCTCGACCTGCCCGACGAGAAGCAGGTCGCGGCGGCGGTCGAGCGAATCGGCGCGCCCGTCGTCGTCCAGAGCTACGTCAGCGGCGGCGCCGAACTGCTCGCCGGCGTCGTCCAGGATCCCGTCTTCGGGCCCCTGGTCGCCTTCGGGCCGGGCGGCGTCCTCGCGGAGCTGATCGGCGATGCCGCCTTCCGCCTCGCCCCGCTCACGGATATCGACGCCGCGGAGCTCGTGCAAACCGGCAAGGCCGGACGGCTCGTCGCGGGCTTCCGGGGCGCACCTGCGGCGGACGCGGCGGCTCTGATCGACCTCGTGCACCGGCTCTCCGCGCTTGCCGAGGACTTTCCCGAGGTCGCGGAGCTCGACCTCAACCCGGTGATCGCGCAACCCGACCGCTGCGTCGTGGTCGACACGCGGATCCGCCTCGAGCCCACCGCTCCACGCCGCTCGCCGAAAACCTGGTGAGCCGCGAGTGGCATGCTCCGGACGTGGAGGGCTCGCTTCCAATTGCCCATGCGTTCGACATCGAGGGCGCGAAGGCACGGCTCGCTGCCGCGAACGGCGGCTACGAGATCGTCCACCGCTCGGCGGGGCTCGAGATCGGCGTCTACGTCCTGGTCGCGCCCGAGCCCGACCGCCAGCAGCCGCACTCCGACGACGAGGTCTATGTCGTGCTCGAAGGCAACGGCGCCCTCGAGGTCGGGGGCGAACGCGTTGAGCTGCGTGAGGGCCACGCAACCTTCGTGCCCGCCGGCGCGGAGCACCGGTTCGTCGGCTACGAGCACCTGAGCGTGCTCGTGATCTTCGAGCGGCGGGTATGACCCTGCCGGGCGAGCTGACCGAGACCCTCTCGGCCGAAGAGCTGAGCCGCCTCGACGCGTACTGGCGAGCCGCGAACTACCTCTCGGTTGGCCAGATCTACCTCCTGGACAACCCGCTGCTGCGCGAGCCCCTCGCGGCGGAGCACGTGAAGCCGCGCCTGCTCGGCCACTTCGGCACGACCCCGGGCCTGAACCTCCTCTATGCGCACCTGAACCGCGCCATCCGGCAGCGCGACCTGAGCGCGATCTACGTCACGGGCCCCGGCCACGGCGGGCCCGGTGTCGTCGCGAACGCGTACCTCGAAGGCACCTACAGCGAGCTCTACCCCGAGGTCGGCGAGGACGAGGAAGGGCTGAGACGGCTCTTCCGGCAGTTCTCGTTCCCCGGCGGCATCCCGAGCCACGCGGCGCCTGAGACGCCCGGCTCGATCCACGAAGGCGGTGAGCTCGGCTACTCGCTCGCCCACGCGTTCGGCGCAGCCTTCGACAACCCCGAGCTGCTGGTGGCCTGCGTCATCGGCGACGGCGAGGCCGAGACCGGCCCGCTCGCGGCGAGCTGGCACTCGAACAAGTTCCTCAACGCGCGGACGGACGGTGCCGTCCTTCCGATCCTCCACCTCAACGGCTACAAGATCGCGAACCCGACGGTGCTGGCGCGGATTCCCGACTCGGAGCTCGCCTCGCTGCTGGAGGGTTACGGCTGGCGGCCGATCCTCGTCTCCGGCGACGAGCCCGAGCGCGTGCACCACGAGCTGGCAGCGGCGCTCGACGAGGCGCTCGACGAGATCGCCGAGATTCAGCGCCGCGCCCGCGGCGACGGTGACGCCGCGCGGCCGCGCTGGCCGGCGCTCGTCCTGAGGACGCCGAAGGGGTGGACCGGGCCAAAGGAGGTCGACGGCCTCCCGGTCGAGAACACGTGGCGCTCGCACCAAGTCCCGGTCGCCGACGTGCGCGGGAACCCGGCCCATCTGAGCATCCTCGAGGACTGGCTGCGCAGCTACCGGCCGGAGGAGCTCTTCGACGACGGCGGGCGGCTCATCTCCGAGCTGGCCGAGCTGCCGCCGAGCGGGACGAGCCGGATGAGCGCCAACCCGAGCGCGAACGGCGGCGAGCTTCTGCGCGACCTCGTCCTGCCCGACTTCCGCGACTACGCCGTCGAGGTCGAGGCGCCGGCGACGAGCCTCAGTGAGGCGACACGCGTGCTCGGAGCGTTCCT
>Ga0136846_1223547_pt1 | contig 11456 bp, 6 predicted proteins | sample HopSoiMetagenom2_FD_96841 | JGI IMG/M metagenome (GOLD analysis project Ga0136846, IMG submission 96841) | Grasslands soil microbial communities from Hopland, California, USA - 2 Assembly 2016 (version 4) | ecosystem: Environmental > Terrestrial > Soil > Grasslands | place: USA: Hopland... | reverse complement strand
GTTCTCCTGCGCTTCGAGGAAATTGCGCAACTCGGTGAAGCGCGAGGCCTCGGCCTTGTCGGCGAGGTCGCGCTGGACCTGCATTTCCTTCGTGTGGCGCTTGGTGTCTAGCAGCACCGAGCTGTGCAGGTACAGCACATAAACCAGGAAGAAGGCGGCCAGCACGACCGTGAGGCCCAGCATGATCAGGCCGAGTGGCCCCGACACGGTCATGAAGCCCAGCCAGATGTCGGTGGGGGCCGACAGCGTCCCCCAGTTCAACGCGGCAAGCACTGCGATCAGCAGCACGATGACGAACAGGAAAGCGGATCTCACGCCCATGGGGGGCCTCCTCTGGAAAGATCGAACACAACAACCGGCGCCGCACGCATCAGGGCGCGCGGCAACGGGTTGGTTTTACCTCAGGCAAAGGGGCCGTCCGGCACTGCCGGACGGACAGGCGGCCACGTCCTACAGGCGTTCTGACAACTGTTCGAGGATTGCGGGATTTTCCAGCGTCGAGACGTCCTGCGTGATCGCCTCGCCCTTCGCGACCGAGCGCAGCAGGCGGCGCATGATCTTGCCGCTGCGCGTCTTCGGCAGGTTGTCGCCGAAGCGGATGTCCTTGGGCTTGGCGATGGGTCCGATTTCCTTGGCCACCCAGGCGCGCAGTTCGTTGGCGATCTGCTTGGCTTCCTCACCGGTCGGGCGTGCGCGCTTGAGCACCACGAAGGCGCAGATGGCCTCGCCGGTCGTGTCGTCGGGCCGGCCGACCACGGCGGCCTCGGCGACGAGTTCGGTGCACGAGACCAGCGCCGATTCGATTTCCATAGTGCCCAGGCGGTGGCCCGACACGTTCAGCACGTCGTCGATGCGGCCGGTGATGCGGAAGTATCCACGGTCCGCACTGCGCACGGCACCGTCCCCTGCCAGATACAGCGTGCCGCCCATTTCTTCGGGGAAGTAGCTCTTCTTGAAACGCTCGGGGTCGTTCCAGATGGTGCGGATCATCGAGGGCCACGGGCGCTTGATCACGAGGATGCCGCCCTTGCCCTTGCCGACCGAATGGCCGGTCTCGTCGACGATGTCGACCATGACGCCCGGCAGCGGCGCCTGGCACGAGCCCGGCTTCAGCGCGTGCACGCCCGGCAGCGGCGTGACCATGTGGCCGCCCGTCTCGGTCTGCCACCACGTGTCCACGATCGGGCAGCGGCTGCCGCCCACCGTCTCGTAATACCAGCGCCACGCTTCCGGATTGATCGGCTCGCCGACCGAGCCAAGGATGCGCAGGCTCGACAGGTCGTAGCTCTTCGGGTGCACCGCGTCGTTGGCTTCGGCGGCCTTGATGAGCGAGCGGATGGCCGTCGGCGCGGTGTAGAACACCGTCACCTTGTGGTCCTGGATCATCTTCCAGAAGCGCCCGGCGTCGGGATAGGTCGGCACGCCCTCGAACATGATCTCGGTCGCGCCTACCGCCAGCGGGCCATAGGCGATGTACGTGTGCCCGGTCACCCAGCCCACGTCGGCGGTGCACCAGAAGATGTCCGTGGGCTTGTAGTCGAAGACCCAGCGCATCGTGAGCATCGCGTGCAGCAGGTAGCCGCCCGTGGAGTGCTGCACGCCCTTGGGCTTGCCGGTGGATCCCGAGGTGTACAGGATGAAGAGCGGGTGCTCTGCGTTGACCGGAGTGGGCTCGCAGTCGCTCGCCTGGCCGCGCGTGACGTCGTGCCACCATTGGTCGCGCCCCGGCTTCATCGCGACGTTCGAGCCGGTGCGCTTGTAGACCAGCACGTGGCGGACGACGCCGCAGCCCTCCATGGCGAGCGCCTCGTCGATGGCGGGCTTGAGCGGGATTTCCTTGCCGCCGCGGTACTGGCCGTCCGCGGTGATGATGGCCACGGCGCCCGCGTCGACCACGCGCTCCTGCACGCTCTTGGCGGAAAACCCGCCGAACACCACGCTGTGCGTTGCGCCGATGCGCGCGCACGCCTGCATCGCGACGACCGCCTCGATCGCCATCGGCATGTAGATGAGGACGCGTTCCCCCTTGTTGATGCCGAGCGACTTGAGCGCATTCGCGAACTGGCAGACGCGGTGGTAGAGCTCCTTGTAGGTGACCCGGGTGACCTTGCCGTCGTCCGCCTCGAAGATGATCGCGAGCTTGTCGGGCTGCGTGGCCAGGTGGCGGTCCAGGCAGTTGTACGAGGCATTGAGCTCGCCGTCGTGGAACCACTTGAAGAACGGCGCGTTGGACTCGTCGAGGATCTTGGTGAACGGCTTCGTCCACTTGAGCTGCTCGCGCGCCTGCTTGGCCCAGAAGCCCTCGAGGTCGCGCTCGGCCTCCCGGCACATCGCCTGGTAGGCGGCCATGCCGGAGATGTTGGCCTGCTTCACGAAGGCGTCCGTCGGCGGGAAAGCGCGCGTCTCGTGAAGAACCGACTCGATGGTGCTCATGGTCTCGCCTCCTCGGTGGATCGCCGATTTATAGCACAGGGTCCGGCGCGTGAAAGCCGGGTAAACCCTACCTGGCGGGGCTTTTTTGACGCACCGCAACAAGGGTGCTAGCGTCCCCGGCATGAATGCCGTTTCCCTCGCCGCGCCGCAGGCGACCGTCCATGCCTCGTCGGTAGACATGCTGGGCGACTACTGGCCCGGCATCCAGATCTATTACCCGCCGGTCAAGTACGCGCCCTCGCTCGGCATCTACGAGACGATGGAGCAGGCGGCCGAGCGCTTCCGCAAGCACGGCTGGAACACCACCGCGCACACGCTCCTCTTCGACCTCGAGGACGGCTGCCGGCAGAAGGAGATGAGCCGCGAGCTGCTGCGGCGCGAGCTTCCCGGGATGCCGCGCAAGAAGGAAGTGCAGATCGCGGTGCGCATCAACCCGTTCCGCACCGAGGAGTACGACAAGGACCTGCAGCTCGTGCGCGACCTGTCCGATCACTTCGACGTCGTGATGCTCGCCAAGGCGGGCGAGGCGTACGGCTCGCCTGAGATCCGCGACCTCTCGGCGGTGCTCGTGGGCCTGAACCACCGCATGACGATCCAGCCGATCATCGAGCATCCCAAGTCGCTCAAGATCGCGCCCGAGCTCATGCAGTACTCGACGGTGAAGCACGTGGTCTTCGGCATCCACGACTTCTCCAAGGCGATGGGCATCCACATCACGCCGCGCCACTGGATCGAGGAGCTCAAGTTCTACCTGCACGACATCCTCTTCGAGGCGCGCATCGCGGGCAAGGGAGTGATCGGCGCCGTGGAGACGCTCATCGGGCAGTCGACCATGCCGGAGGAGATCGTCGAATCCGACGACGTGCGCCGCTGGCTGGACCTGCACGGCGACGAGGAAGCGCGCGTGGTCTACCGGCACGCCCTCGAGGAAGCGGCGATGGGCCTGTCCGGCAAGCAGGTGATCCATCCCTCGCACATCCATCCGTGCAAGGTCGCGTTCACGCCCTCGCCCTCGGAGATCCGCACGCGCATCGCGATCCTCAAGGCGGCCATCGAGGCCGACGCGCTGCTGGGCGGCGCGATCAAGTTCGACGGCGAGATGCTCGATCCCCCGATGTTCGGCAAGGCGCTGCAGACGCTCCTCAAGGCGCATGCGCTCCACGCGCTTTCGGACGCCGACACCACATTCGCCATCGAGGTGCTGAGGAAGCTGCCCGCCCAGGTCGTGCGCGAGAACTGGCCTTACGGCGTGATCCTCTAGCAATGCCCTTCGCGCCGTTCCCCGCCTGGCGCTGGGAGGTGCCCGAGCGCCTCAACATCGGCGTGGCCTGCACCGACGCGCACCTGCGCACCCATGTCGCCGCACGCACCGCCATGGTCGTCGAGGACGACGAGCGCGGCACCAGCTCGATCACGTATGCCGAGCTGGCGGACCGCACCTCGCGCTTCGCGCAGCTGCTGCGCGCCATGGGCATCGCCGCCGGCGATCGGGTGCTCGTGCGCCTGCCGAACTCCATCGACTATCCCACCGCATTCTTCGGCACCCTCAAGCGCGGTGCCATCGCGGTTCCCACGTCGACGCTCCTCACGCCGGAGGAGGTGCGCTACCTGCTGGAGGACTCCGAAGCGGTCGCCCTGGTGATCGACGAGGCCGGCTGGACGCGCATGGAGCCCACGCTGCGTGGCGCGGGCCTGCTGCGGGAGGTGATCCTCGCCGGTGCGCCGCTCGCGAGCGCGCTCGCGGCCGTGAAGAAAGTCCAGGCGCCGGAGCGCACACGCGCGAGCGACCCGGCGTATCTCGTCTACACCTCCGGCACCACGGGCTACCCGAAAGGCGTGCTCCACGCCCACCGCTCGCTCGTCGGCCGCGCCCCGGCGGCCGAGTACTGGTTCGACTTCGCGAAGGGCGGCGACCGCATCGTCCACTCGGGCAAGTTCAACTGGACCTACGTGCTCGGCTCGGCGCTCATGGATCCGCTCTTCCGCGGCCAGACGGTGATCGCGCACGAGGGGCGCAACGACGCGGCGACGTGGCCGAAGCTCATTGCCAAGCACGAGGCCACGATCTTCATCGGCGTGCCCACGATCTACCGCCAGATCCTGCAGAAGACGAAGCTCGCCAAGGCGGACGTCCCCACCCTGCGGCATTGCATGAGCGCGGGCGAGCACCTTTCCGACGAGGTGTTCACGAAATGGCGCGCGCGCTTCGGGCTCGAGATCTACGAGGCGGTGGGCATGAGCGAGTTGAGCTACTACCTTTCGCAGTCGAAGCATCGGCCGATCCGCCCGGGCAGCGCCGGATTCGCGCAGCCGGGCCACGAGGTGCGGCTCCTCGACCCGGACACGCTCGAGGAAGTGCCAAGCGGAACAGAAGGCGTGATCGCGGTGCCGGAAGGCGATCCGGGCCTCTTCCTGCGCTACTGGAACCTGCCCGACGAGACGGCGAAGGTGCGGCGCGGCGGCTGGTTCCTCACCGGCGACCACGCGCGCCTCGACCAGGACGGCTACCTCTGGTTCCTCGGCCGGCGCGACGACATCATCAAGAGCTTCGGTTACCGTGTCTCGCCCTATGAAGTCGAGCGCGTGATGAAGAACCATCCCGATGTCGCCGATTGCGCGTGCGTGGGCGAAGCGGCCGGCGACGACAAGGTGCTCGTGGCCGCGTACGTGGTCGCCCGCGTGGATGCGAAGGCCACGCCCGCAGACTTGCTCGCCTACGGGCGCGAGCACCTCGCCGCCTACAAGGCGCCGAAGGTCGTGTACCTGGCGCGCGATTTCCCGCGCACCGCCAATGGTAAAATTCTTCGTCGGGAAATCAATCCCCGGATCGCCACCGCGCGCTCCGCCGCCTGAAACCTCCTTCCGCTTCCCGGAACCATGGACGATCGAAACAACCTGCGGCCGCTCAGGCCGCTTCCGAACCTGATTTTCATGAGCCGGTGGCTGCAGCTGCCGCTCTACCTCGGCCTCATCGTCGCGCAGGCGATCTACGTCTGGCTCTTCTGGCAGGAGCTCTACCACCTGCTGCTCGCGACCTTCGGCTATGCCGACTCGCTCAACCACGTGCTCGACGCGGTCACCGTCGAGGGCGGCCCGCGGCCGACCAAGCCCGACGAGACGGTGCTGATGCTGGTCGTGCTGGGACTCATCGACGTGGTGATGATCTCGAACCTGCTCATCATGGTGATCGTCGGCGGCTACGAGACCTTCGTGTCGCGCATGAACCTCGAGAACCATCCGGACCAGCCGGAGTGGCTCTCGTCGGTGAACGCCTCCGTGCTCAAGGTGAAGCTCGCCACCGCGATCATCGGCATCTCGTCCATCCACCTGCTCAAGACCTTCATCAACGCCGCGCACTACGACGACAAGGTGATCGTCGCCCAAGTCGGGATCCACCTCACCTTCCTGCTGTCAGCCATGGCGATCGCCGCTTCCGACCGTCTCATGCCGCACGTCGTGAAGAACGGCGACCACGCCTGAGGAAACGCACATGACCATCATTCGCGAGGAACACTTCATCCAGTCCGTGGCCGATGCGTTCCAGTTCATCAGCTTCTACCACCCGAAGGACTACATCGACCACCTGTGGGAGGCATACCAGAAGGAGGAATCGCCCGCGGCGAAGGACGCCATGGCGCAGATCCTCGTGAACTCCCGCATGGCCGCCGAGGGCCACCGTCCCATCTGCCAGGACACCGGCATCGCCATCGCCTTCATCCGCGCCGGCATGGACGTGCGCTGGGACACGAGGCTTTCCCTCGAGCAGCTCGTGAACGAGGGCGTGCGCCGCGCCTATACCGACAAGGACAATCCCCTGCGCGCCTCGATGCTCGCGGACCCGGACGGCAAGCGCAGGAGCACCGGCGACAACACGCCGGCGGTCACGCACGTGGAGCTCGTTCCCGGCGACAAGGTCGAGGTGATCGTCGCCGCCAAGGGCGGCGGCTCCGAGAACAAGTCGAAGTTCGCGTGCCTGCTGCCCAGCGACTCCATCGTGGACTGGGTGCTGGGCCTGGTGCCCACCATGGGCGCCGACTGGTGCCCGCCGGGCCTGCTCTCGCTCGGCATTGGCGGCTCGCCGGAAAAGGCGATGCTCATCGCCAAGTGGGGAATGATGGAGCCGATCAACATCCACCAGCTCCGCGCGAAGGGCCCGTCGACCCGTGGCGAGGAGCTGCGCCTCGAGCTCTACGAGAAGGTGAATGCCCTGGGCATCGGCGCGCAGGGACTCGGCGGCCTCACCACGGTGCTCGACGTGAAGGTGAGCGAATACGCGACCCACGCGGCATCCAAGCCGGTCGCGCTGCTGCCCAACTGCGCCGCCACCCGGCACGCGCATTTCACGCTCGATGGCAGCGGCCCGGCGCAGCTCGATCCGCCGTCGCTCGAGGACTGGCCGAGCATCACGTTCGACACGTCGTCGAGCAAGCGCGTGAACCTCGACACGCTCACCAAGGCCGAGATCGCGACGTGGAAGGCGGGCGACCGGCTGTTGCTGAACGGCAAGCTCCTCACCGGCCGCGATGCCGCGCACAAGCGCATGGTGGACATGATGGCCCGTGGCGAGAAGCTGCCGGTGGACCTGACCAATCGCTTCATCTACTACACCGGCCCGGTCGATGCGGTGAGGGAGGAAGTCGTGGGGCCTGCCGGGCCCACGACCAGCTCGCGCATGGACAAGTTCGTCGAACCGGTGATGGCCCGGACGGGTCTCATCGGCATGGTGGGCAAGAGCGAACGCGGGCCGGTCGCGATCGAGGCGATCAAGAAGCACGGCGGCGTGTATTGCATCGCCGTGGGCGGTGCCGCGTACCTCGTCTCCAAGGCGATCCGGGCGTCGAAGGTCCTCGCCTTCCAGGACCTCGGCATGGAAGCGATCCGCGAGTTCGAGGTGCGTGACATGCCGGTTACCGTCGCGGTCGATTCGAAGGGCGAGGCCGTGCACAAGACCGGCCCCGCACAGTGGCGCGCGCGGATCGGCAAGATCCCCGTAGCCGTCGCCTGAACGTCGCTTCCCGGATGCCGCGACCCGCTCTCCAGGCGAGCGGCTCGTCGGACGCGCTCTGGCTGGCGCGGGAAGCCGAGCGCAAGCCGCCGCTGCTGGTGCTTGCCGCCTCCGCGCAGGACGCGGAGCGGCTGCGCGAGGAGATGGCGTGGCTGTGCCCCAAGCTGCGCGTGCATCGCCTCCCCGACTGGGAGATCCTGCCCTACGACCAGTTCTCGCCGCACCCGGACCTGGTCTCCGAGCGCCTGCAGACGCTATGGCAATTCGCCAACGGCGATTTCGACGCCGGCATCGTGCCGGTCACCACCGCACTGCAACGCCTGCCGCCGCGCTCCTACCTCGCGGCGCGCACGTTACACCTCAAGGCGCGCCAGAAGCTCGACCTCGAGGCGCTGCGCGCGCAGCTGGTGCTGGGCGGCTACCACCACGTGCAGCAGGTGATGAGCCCCGGGGAGTTCTGCATCCGCGGCGGCCTCGTGGACCTCTATCCCACGGGCAGCGCCGTGCCGTATCGCCTCGACCTGCTCGGCGACGAGATCGAGACGATCCGCACGTTCGATGTGGACAACCAGCGCTCCATCTACCCGGTGCCGGAAGTGCGCATGCTGCCCGCGCGCGAGTTCCCGCTCGACGACGACGGCCGCACGCGCTTCCGCGAGAGCTTTCGCGAGCGCTTCGAGGGCGATCCGACGCGAAGCCGCATCTACAAGGACGTCTCCAACAGCGTGGCGCCCGCGGGTGTCGAGGCGTACCTGCCGCTCTTCTTCGAATCGACCGCGACGCTCTTCGACTACCTGCCGGCCGAGACCATCTGCGTGCTGCACGGCGACGTGCCCGAGGCGGCCGAGGGTTTCTGGCGCGACCTGCAATCGCGCTTCGACCTGCTGAAGGGCGACCGCGACCGCCCGCTGCTCGAGCCGCGCCAGCTCTACCTGCCGGTAGAGGACATGTTCGTCTCCCTCAAGCGGTTTCCCAAGCTCGCGGATGCGACGCCGCTGCATGTGCAGCCGCTGCCGTCGGTGGACGTGGACCGCCGCTCGGTGGAGCCGCTGCGGCTGCTCAAGCGCTTCGTCGAGCCGTTCGAGGGCCGCACGCTCATCGTGGCCGAGAGCCCCGGGCGGAGCGAGACGCTCTCGCAGCTTTTCTCGGAGCACGACTTCCACCCGGTGATGGTCGACGCCTGGCGGCGATTCCGCGATTCCGCGCATCCGGTCGCGATGACCTACGGCCCGATCGCCGCCGGATTCCTGGTACCGGGCGAGCAACTCGCCAGCATCACCGAGGCCGAGCTCTATCCCGGCCAGGTGCGCCAGGTGCGGCGCCGCGACGCGCGCGCGCGCGTGAGCGCCGAGGGCATGGTGCGCGACCTGGCGGAGGTGAAGCCGGGCGACCCGGTGGTCCACAGCCAGCACGGAATTGCGCGCTACCTGGGCCTCGTCACGCTCGACCTGGGCGAAGGCGAGATGGAGTTCCTCCACCTCGAGTACGAGGGCGGTGACAAGCTCTACGTGCCCGTCTCGCAGCTGCACGTCATCAGCCGCTATACCGGCGCCTCCCCCGAGGCGGCGCCGCTGCACCGGCTGGGCAGCGGCCAGTGGGAACGCGCGAAGCGCAAGGCCGCGCGCCAGGTGCGCGACACGGCGGCGGAGCTCCTCGACCTCTATGCCAAGCGGCTCGCGCGCCAGGGATTCGCATTCCCGCTCAAGATGCAGGAGTACGAGGGCTTCGCGGCCACCTTCCCCTTCGAGGAGACGCCCGACCAGGCGGAGGCCATCCAGTCCGTGATCGTCGACATGACGCTCGGCCGGCCGATGGATCGCCTGGTCTGCGGCGACGTGGGCTTCGGCAAGACGGAGGTCGCGATGCGCGCTGCATTCATCGCGGTCGCCGCGGGCAAGCAGGTCGCCATCCTGGTGCCGACGACGCTCCTCGCCGAGCAGCACTTCGGCAACTTCACCGACCGCTTCTCGTCCTTCCCGGTGAAGATCGCCGAGCTCTCGCGCTTCCGCAGCCCCAAGGAGGTCGCCAAGTCGCTCGAGGGGCTCGCCGACGGGCGCATCGACATCGTCATCGGCACGCACAAGCTCATCCAGAAGGACGTGAAGTTCAAGAACCTGGGGCTCGTCATCATCGACGAGGAGCACCGGTTCGGCGTGCGGCAGAAGGAGGAGTTGAAGCGCCTGCGTGCCGAGGTCGACGTGCTCACGCTCACCGCCACGCCGATCCCGCGCACGCTCGCCATGTCGCTCGAGGGCCTGCGGGATTTCTCGGTGATCGCCACCGCCCCGCAGCGGCGCCTCGCGATCAAGACCTTCGTCAATCGCCTCTCCAACGGAATCGTGCGCGAGGCGGTCCTGCGGGAGCTGAAGCGCGGCGGCCAGGCGTACTACCTGTACAACGAGGTCGAGACGATCGAGAACCGCAAGGCCGAGCTGGAGGAGCTGCTGCCGGAGGCGCGCATCGCGGTGGCGCACGGGCAGATGCGCGAGCGCGAGCTGGAAAGCGTCATGCGCGACTTCTACCACCAGCGCTCCAACGTGCTGCTGTGCTCCACCATCATCGAGACCGGCATCGACGTGCCCACGGCCAACACGATCCTCATCCATCGCGCCGACAAGTTCGGCCTCGCGCAGCTCCACCAGCTGCGCGGGCGCGTCGGACGCTCCCACCACCAGGCCTACGCATACCTGCTGGCCCCGCCCGACGACGCCCTCTCCGCCTCGGCGAAGAAGCGCCTCGAGGCGATCCAGATGATGGAGGACCTCGGGGCGGGCTTCTACCTTTCGATGCACGACCTGGAGATTCGCGGCGCGGGTGAGGTGCTGGGCGAATCGCAGTCGGGCGGCATCCACGACATCGGCTTCGCGCTCTACACCGAGATGCTCGAGCACGCGGTGAAGAGCCTCAAGGCGGGCAAGGAGCCCGACCTCTCGCGGCCGCTCAACGTGGCGACGGAAGTGAACCTGCATGCGCCCGCGCTGCTGCCCGAGGCCTACTGCGGCGACGTGCACGAGCGGCTCGTGATCTACAAGCGCCTCGCGAACTGCCAGGAGGACGACGAGCTGGAGCGGCTCACCGAGGAGCTGGTGGACCGGTTCGGGCCGCTGCCCGAACCCACGCGCGTGCTGCTCGAGTGCCACAAGCTTCGCATCCAGGGCGCGCCCCTGGGCGTGCAGAAGATCGACGCCGCGCCCTCTGCGATCGTCATCCAGTTCATCCCCGAGCCGCCCATCGAGCCGCACAAGATCCTCACGCTGGTACAGTCCTCCCGCATCTACCGCCTCCCGGGCCCGGACCGCGTGAGGATCGAGATGAAGCACGAGGACCTGAAGCAGCGGTCGAACGAGGTGAAGCAGTTCCTGCGCAAGCTCGCGTGAAGGCTTTGGACCTTTTCACATCCGGGAGCCGGTGAAGTGAATCTCGTGGTGCAAGGCGACGATGTGTCCACCCCGGACCTGAAGGTCCTTCACGGCATTGCGCGCGGCAAGGCGATCGAGCGCGTCTCCGGCGATGCCTTCCGCATCACGGGCGCCGATCCCGCGACGAAGGATGCGGTGAAGGCCCATTGCGCCGAAGCGAGGCTCGATTGGGGATTCGTCCGCGACGGCGCGAAGCTCGCCGACTTCGGCCTCCTCGCGATGGACATGGACTCGACGCTCATCTGCATCGAGTGCATCGACGAGATCGCCGACTTCGCGGGCCGGAAGGCCGAGGTCGCGGCGGTGACGGCGAGCGCGATGCGCGGCGAGATCGACTGGCCCGAGAGCCTGAAGCGTCGCGTGGCGGCGCTGGAGGGCCTCGACGAGTCGGCGCTCGCGCGCGTATACGCCGAGCGCCTGCGCTTCAACCCCGGTGCGGAAAGGCTCATCGATGCCGCACGGCACGCCGGCGTGAAGACGCTGCTCGTCTCCGGCGGCTTCACCTATTTCACCGCCCGCGTGCGCGACCGGTTGAAGCTCGATTACGCGTACTCCAACATGCTCGTCGCCCACGGCGGCAAGCTCGCCGGCACGGTCAC
>Ga0136846_1220714_pt1 | contig 11458 bp, 7 predicted proteins | sample HopSoiMetagenom2_FD_96841 | JGI IMG/M metagenome (GOLD analysis project Ga0136846, IMG submission 96841) | Grasslands soil microbial communities from Hopland, California, USA - 2 Assembly 2016 (version 4) | ecosystem: Environmental > Terrestrial > Soil > Grasslands | place: USA: Hopland... | reverse complement strand
ATTTCTGCGAGCTCCTCGGTAGAAGGCTCACGCTCGTTTTCCTGCTCAAATGCCATGTAAGCTTTGTTAGCTTTATTATAGGTGCCAATTTTGTTTTGCGGAAGACGAACAAGACGACCCTGTTCAGCCAGCGCCTGCAGAATGGATTGGCGAATCCACCATACTGCATAAGATATGAATTTGAAACCTTTCGTTTCATCGAAACGTTGTGCCGCCTTGATCAAGCCGAGATTACCTTCATTAATCAGGTCACTCAGGCTAAGGCCCTGGTGCTGATACTGCTTCGCAACAGAAACAACGAAACGTAAGTTTCCTGTAGTCAATCTTTCAAGAGCCTTTTGATCGCCCATTTTAATGCGTTGCGCCAAAACGGTCTCTTCCTCAGGTGTTAACAAAGGGATCTTCGAGATTTCCTGCAGGTACTTTTCTACCGCCTGCGAATCACGATTGGTGATCTGGGTGGCAATTTTAAGTTGCCTCATATGAAAAATTGTATTGGTTTATAAATAAATAACAGCGAAAGAAATTTTTTGTTCGAAACTTTTAAAATTATTAACTTACAAAGTTTCCCGCGCTTTATTGTTTTGTTTCAAAATAAGTCTGCAAAGATCGTGCTAACCAACCACTCTACCAAATCCTTCTTATATTTGCCAGCCATATAACAAAGTACAGTTTTATAACGGAATTTTATAGTGCTTTAGTCCCTGTACAGCGTTGGTTTATACAAATTTTAACAATTGATAAAGAATCATATTTAAATTAACATCTTAACTAATTTATTCGTTAAGCCGTTGCAAATTTTTCAATAAAATGATTGACTTTAGAAGCGACACTTTTACACGTCCCGGCCCTGGCATGTTACAGGCTATGCTGCAGGCAGAAACCGGTGATGACGTTTTCGGTGAAGATCCCAGCATCAACAAACTGGAAGCCATGATGGCAGAGTATTTTGGCAAACCGGCAGCCTTGTACTGCCCTTCCGGCACTATGAGTAACCAGGTTGCCATTAAAGTACATACGTTGCCCGGGGATGAAGTGGTTTGCAGTAATCTCGCTCACGTATATATTTATGAAGGAGGCGGCATCGCTTTCAACTCCGGCGCCCAGGTACACGCCCTCATCGGCGACCGTGGCATGATCCGCGCTACCCAGGTGGAAGCAGCCATTAACCCCGACGATGTGCATAAAGCCCACACCAGCCTCGTTTGCCTCGAAAACACCTCCAACCGCGGCGGCGGATGCTGCTACGATTGGGAAGAAATGGTGAAAATAGGCGACGTGTGTAAAAAACATGGTCTCGCACTGCACCTCGACGGCGCCCGTCTCTTCAACGCGCTCGTGGCCACCGGCCAGGACCCCAAAACATACGGACAGCTATTCGACAGCATATCCGTTTGCCTTAATAAAGGAATGGGATGCCCCATGGGCTCCGTACTGCTCGGCAGCGAAACATTTATCAAAGCCGCCAGGCGTATCCGCAAAAAACTCGGCGGCGGCCTCCGGCAAGCCGGATTTATGGCAGCTACCGGCATCTACGCCATGGAAAATAATATCGCCCGGCTGGCTGAAGACCACCACCACGCCAAACAACTGGCGCAGGCCCTCCTGGAAAAATCCTTCACCGGTCACATGCTCCCCGTGGAAACCAATATCCTCATCTTTGAAGTAACAGGCGACTGGACTCCGCAGCTCTTCGCAGATTACCTCAAAAAACAGGGTATCCTCGTAATGGCCATCTCACCAACGCAGGTAAGAATAGTCACCCACCTCGATGTTACACCGGAAATGATTGCACAAACCTGCGAAATCATCGCAGAGATGGCATAACGGAAAGGGCAACTATTACTGTCCTTTAAATTTCCATCTCTCCTTAATCTCCGTTATTTTTGCAACCTTATATTATGAATAGCATGGAACTTTCGAAAAATTACCTGCCTGCAACGGTTGAAGAAAAATGGTACCAACAATGGATGGATAAAGGCTACTTCCGCTCTAAACCGGATGGCCGCCAACCCTATACTGTCGTCATCCCCCCTCCAAACGTCACCGGGGTCCTCCATCTGGGCCATACCCTCAACGAAACCGTACAGGATATCCTGGTACGCCGGGCTCGTATGAGCGGCTTCAACGCCTGCTGGGTTCCAGGCTCCGACCACGCCTCCATCGCCACAGAAGCAAAAGTGGTAAATATGCTCAAACAGGAGAAAGGCATCGAAAAATCCCAGCTCACCCGCGAAGAATTTCTCAAATATGCCTTCGAATGGAAAGATAAATATGGAGATATCATCTACCACCAGATAAAAAAACTCGGCTGCAGCTGCGACTGGGACCGCGTAACCTTTACAATGGACGACCACTACTACAAAGCAGTGATCACCGTTTTCATTGACCTCTATAAGAAAGGAGTGATCTATCGCGGCGCCCGCATGATCAACTGGGATCCAAAAGCTAAAACAGCCCTGAGCGACGAGGAAGTTGAATATAAAGACCTCCAGGGTAAGCTCTATCATGTGAAATACGCCATCACGGACGCCACCGGCACGCCAACCGGCGAATATATCACCATCGCCACACAGCGCCCGGAAACCATCATGGGCGATACCGCCATCTGCGTAAATCCGGAAGATGAAAGATATGCCCACCTGAAAGGTCACTTTGCTACCGTACCACTGGTCAACCGCCGTGTTCCGGTAATATTTGATACCTACGTAGATAAAGAATTCGGTACCGGCGCCCTGAAAGTGACTCCTGCACACGATATCAACGACTATAACCTGGGCCTGAAACATAACCTCGAAATCGTTGATACCCTCAACGACGATGGCACGCTCAGCGCCGCCGCCGTTGTTTTTGTAGGGGAAGACCGCTTCGTTGCCCGTAAAAAAGTAGTAGCCGCCCTCGCGGAAGAAGGCCTGCTCGTAAAAGAGCAGGAATATACCACCCGCCTCGGTTACAGTCAGCGTAACCCCGATACGGTAGTGGAACCCCGCATCTCCACCCAGTGGTTTGTGAAAATGGCAGAAATGGCCAAACCTGCCCTGGATGCGGTAGTAAACGGTGATGTAAAAATCCATCCCGGCGACCGGTTCCTGGCGACCTACAAATACTGGATGGAAAATGTAAAGGACTGGTGCATCTCCCGCCAACTCTGGTGGGGACAGCAAATTCCTGCCTGGTACGCGCCGGACGGCTCCTTTGAAGTAGCCGCCACCGCTGCTGAAGCGGTGCAGCAGTTTGCCGCCCGCAGCATTACCGTCAAAGCAGCCGAACTCACTCAGGACCAGGATTGCCTGGATACCTGGTTCAGCTCCTGGCTCTGGCCAATGGAAGTATTCAACGGCATCTCCCAACCGGGTAATGAGGATATCAATTACTATTACCCTACTTCGGTACTGGTAACCGGACAGGATATCATCTTCTTCTGGGTAGCCCGTATGATCATGGCCGGACTGGAATTCAAAGAGGTGAAACCCTTCAGCGACGTATACTTCACCGGAATGGTACGCGACAAACAAGGCCGTAAAATGAGTAAGCAACTGGGCAACTCCCCCGATCTGCTGGAACTCATCCATGCCTTTGGCGCCGATGCCGTTCGCTTTGGTATCATGATTTCTTCACCTGCCGGTAACGATCTCCTGTACGATGACTCCAGCTGTGAACAGGGCCGTAACTTCTGTAATAAAATATGGAATGCCCTTAAACTGGTGAAAATGTGGGAACAACGCCAGGAAGATGACAGCGCCACCAACGCCGCAGCAGATAACTTCGCCGTGAAATGGTTTGAAAGCAGGTTGAATGAAGTACAACTGGAAGTAGCCGCCCTGCATAAGGACTTCCGCCTGAGCGAAGGCCTCAAAGCCATCTACAGCCTGGTATGGGACGATTTCTGCAGCTGGTACCTCGAATGGGCAAAACCTGGTTTTGAACAACCGATCCCTGCTTCTATCTACCATAAAACAGTTTACTTCTTCGAACAACTGATGCAACTGCTGCACCCGTATATGCCTTTTATTACAGAAGAAATATACCAGCAACTCGCAGTGCGCGCAGAGGATGATTCCCTGATGATAAAACAGTTTATCACCCCGCAGGCGCCGGTACACGCCACCCTGCTGGAAGGTTCGCTGGCAAAAGAAGTGATCAGCAGCATCCGCGATGCACGTAACAAACACCAGATAAAACCAAAAGATCCGATCGTACTGCACATAGAAACCAAACACGATAACGCATTCAAACAAATTGAAGGCATGCTCGCCAAACAGGTGAATGCAAAAGCCATTCACTATGTACAAGAACCCGTGCCAGGCTGCATTACCCTCGTAATACAGAAAGATAAATTCTATCTCGGTACAGAAACTGCACTGGATACCACCGCACAAAAAGCAGCGCTCACAAAAGACCTCGAATACCTGAAAGGATTCCTGGTATCTGTTGAAAAGAAACTCAGCAATGAGCGCTTCGTACAAAACGCAAAAGCAGAAGCCGTAGACGCAGAACGTCAGAAGAAAGCAGATGCCGAAGCAAAGATTGCGGTCATCGAGGAAAGTTTAAAGTCCTTATAATTTTTAGGATCGCCCGGTCGTTACTATACCGGGCGATTTTTTTATATCCCGGTACTATCATGCAAAAACATCTGTTACTTAGTTTCTTATTAGCCACTGCTGTTACACCGGTCATTGCACAATCCGCAAAAAAAACGGCGACTGCCGTAACCAGCAAAAGACCCATGAAACTCCGCAGCAGCTGGGGCATCTACCTGAGCGACACGCTACCAAAAAGTGAAGTCATTAAATTACTGGACTCCGCGTTGATTGTGCGGGACGAAAAGAATATCAAATACCCGGTGCTCTCCTTTGCTTTTACTTTTGAAAAACATGAGCCTTATCTGAACGATACTACCGGGCAACCTGCGGTGTACAAAGATTTTACAGGAGATAATTTCAAAGCAGCTTCCCTCCCCGCCGCCTGGAGCAAAAACCTGAAGGAAACCCTCCAAACCGGTGATGTCTTGTACTTCGACGACATCATCATCAAATATGCAGAAGAAAAATTCTACAAAGCTCCTTCCCTTCAGATCAACGTTAAGTAATCCATCTTCCTAATAATTAAACAACTGCTGGATCGGTATAATAAAATCAAACCGGTTCTGCGCATTGTCTACGGGGTCCTGGTCAAACAGGTGACTGAAACGCACGCCAAACGTAAAAGGCAGCGCATTACCTATGCGCGTATCAAAAAACAATTCGGTACCGGCAGAAGTATAACGGGTATTGATATCCACATTGTTACGGGAGAAATTAGCCATGCTGTAATCGTAAAACAAATTAGCCCGGATACGGTTGAAATACAGGATCTGCGCAAAGCCCCAGTCGGGATATACCAATGGCAGATGATAGTTAGCTCCCAGCTTATAAATACGCGTATACGACGGCGTATTATACCCTCTCGCATATACGAAATTATCCGTGAAAGTATAATTAAACGCATTATCACGTTGCTGATAAGCGGCCTGCAATACCAGGTTATGATTTTGCCATAATCCCGGCAAATACTGATCCAGCCGTGCATACAACTGTTCGGCATACAAGCCCGACACAGAACTGTTATACTGCACCGCGAGGTATTGCCCGAAATGTGTGTAAATGTTTTGTACTGCCTTGATCCGCTGGTTGTTAAAGATGATGGTGTTGGTCAGGAACTGCAGATCGTTTCCCTTGTACTTGCTGTCCAGGTAACGGTGACGGATATTGTAATTACTACCGAAAGATACACTGCGGCTGTAAAGTCCCGACGACAGGTTCAACGGGATACTGAAGCCCACATGCGCAGTGGCCTCATTCCAGTACACCCGCTGCCGGTTCTGATCCAGTCCATTACGGTTAATGGTATAGTCGGCTCCTACTGATAACACCGGGAACCATCCCCCGAAAGTAAAGCCTGCCGCGAAATCCGAGCTACCCTCATTCCGGTTGTACGTATAGCCGATACTGGTAGATGTAGTGCTCAATATATTTTCACCGATCAGTGAAATACTGTAATCCGGGTCATTAAAAGACGGTACCCAGCTGTGGAAGTTAAACGGACGGGTGAACTGCGGATACTTCTTCACCGGCAGGGAATCATGCGGCGCCAGCTCCAGTATATTACCACCTTCTTTAAAATGAGGCTGCAGCCAGGCGCTGCGCCCGTCTTTACTCACGTCGGCCGGTTCCCAGGCGGCTTTGTTCAATGCAGCGTGATACAGCTTGTATCCTTTCACGGTGAATTCACTGAAAACGAGACTGTCGCCTGCCGGATCCACTGCCATATGCAGCGCACTGTTCCCCCTGTCGGTGACTTCATACGTTTTTCTATCTGCTAACGTAATCGCATATACGTTGTTTACATCTTTCAGGCCACTGGTGAAATAAACCGTATCCCCGCTCACAACCGGTATACCCATTACGGTATAACTGAAAGGTGTAAGCACGGTGCTTTCGCCCGTAGCGAGCGACTGCTCAACCAGCGCCATCTCTCCCTTACTATTTCTTACTGCACTGATCACGGCCTGTTCACCGGCAGCAAAACGCGGATAGGTATAATACCAGTTTTCCGGGTTGGGCAACTGCTTTTCCACCGATGCTGTGCGCGTATTGATCAACTGCAGGCTGTATTTCATTTCAGTAGTGGTAGCCACTGCTATTACCTTTTCTCCATTTTCACTGATATCCGGGGAGAAGAATTTCCCCTTTGGGGAAACAGTTTTCGTATGCCCGGTAGTGTTATCCCACACCCGGATCACGGAAAAATTCTTCCAGCCCCACCGCGCATCGAAACGGGCGGCGGCCCATACCACGCGGCCATTACGGTAACTGAAAAAGTCATCGTATAAAATACCGGGACGCACCAGCAAACGTTCTTTACCAGAAGCATTCAACCGGTAAATACCGGGCACTTTATTCCAGGCATTTTTCAATATCACCCATTCATTATTACCTGCACTGTATACGTAGTTGTCGTGGGTAACTGGTTTGGCAACCGGCAGCAAAGGCTGCGCAGGCGTGGTATCCGGCCGGGCGGCATAATTATCCCACAGCGGCTGGTATTCCTTCAGCACGGCATTATAAAAGCCGGTTACATTCATACCTGTTCTCTTCTTCAGGCTATGCGACAATGGGTAAAACACACCGCGGAAACGAACAGCATCACTGGTAACGTCTCTCCAGAATGTGTGCCCGTAATGTTCCCGGCCATAACTGGTCATCATATATCCGAGCGGGTAATGATCCGGTACATAATCTACATAGGAACCATTACGGATTTTCATATAGGCGTAATGTTTACCCGCCAGCGAAAGGCCACGGAAGCCATCAAAGAAACCAGGAAGCCGTCCCCTGCCCTGCGGCGTTAACACAGTTTCCATTACCACGGCATCACCTTCCCAGAACCAGTTGGGTACTGCGATATTGGTTACCGCCGCTTGCCCGAGCTGCCCGCCAAGAATAGAAAATACTTTGGATACCCCCTGCCGGAAGTTCATGTTCTGCAATACATGCCGGTACTCGTGCACAGCCAGCTGGTCTACCCAGTTAAGAGAGCCAAGGTCGAGCGAGTTAGGAGGCGGTGTCAGGTAAAATTCAGAGCGAAAAGGGCCGAGTTGCACATATCCGTTAGATTGCAGCGTTTGATTCTGCGATACAATACTTACTTTTTTTTGAAGACTACCTATAGAAGACCGGGTATAGCGGTTAAGATAGTGAACCAGGTTAGCGACCCGCTCACCTTGCCCGGTCATACCATGAGGGAAAATCACCCGTACTGTATCCGTGTTGATCTGTTGCCATTTCAGCGACGGCGGATTACCTCCGAATTGCTGCGCCGATAAAGGAAGGGAAAAGGAAAGAAGAGTAATGGCAAGGATAACACGCATAAAAAATAACGAATTACGGATCTAAGCAGATGATGATAACGTATAAACGAAAATATGGTTCTTTCCTTATATTATAACCGATATTCGCCGTAATCTGCTTTTAAATCTGTAATTCGTTACCTGGTATCTTTTAACATTCCGGCAGGCTGATAGGAATATTTACGGCCAGTCCTCCGTCGGAAGTTTCCTTATATTTTGAATTCATATCCTGTGCTGTTTCCCACATGGTTTTTACTACCGCATCAAGGGAAACCTTTGCCAGCTCAGGATTGCTTTGCAGCGCCAGTTGTGATGCCGTAATCGCTTTGATGGCGCCCATTGTATTCCGTTCTATACAAGGTATCTGTACCAGTCCGCCGATAGGATCGCAGGTGAGGCCAAGGTGATGTTCCATCGCTATCTCCGCCGCCATCAGTACCTGGCGCTGGGAACCTCCCATGCACTCGGTAAGGGCTGCCGCCGCCATGGCAGAAGATACACCTATCTCTGCCTGGCACCCGCCCATGGCTGCTGAAATGGTGGAGCGCTTTTTAAAGATGCTGCCTATTTCAGAAGCGGTAAGCAGGAACTGCTGGATCTTTTCTTCCTGGAAACCATCACAGAAAGCAATGAAATATTGTAAAACTGCCGGGATAACGCCTGCAGCGCCATTGGTGGGCGCCGTTACTACTCTTCCGAACGATGCATTTTCTTCGTTTACGGCCAGCGCAAAACAGCTAACCCAGTCGAGCGTATAGCTGAAATGCTCTCCCCCCGCCATGATGGCGTCAATCCAGGAGGCATAATCAGTATAGGCACGGCCTTTTAATAATTTTTTATTGAGTACTGCCGCACGGCGGCCAACTTTCAGTCCGCCGGGTAACTCCCCACTGGTATGGCAACCACGGAAGGTACATTCCTGCATCACGCGCCAGATGTTCAGCAGCCCTTGCCGGGTTTGTTCTTCCGAACGCCAGGCGTGTTCATTTTCCATCACCAGTTCAGAAATGCTATACCCGGTTTTAATGCACCACTGCAGCAGCTGACGGGCAGTATCTATGGGGAAGGGCAGATCCACTTGCTGGGCTCCACCGCCTGCGTCTCCCTCCTGTACCACAAAACCACCACCGATGGAATACCAGGTGGAAGCCAGCTGTTCGCCATCCATCAGGGTCACCAGGAAAGTAAGGGCATTGGGGTGAAACGGCAGGGATTCTTCAAAAAGGAAATCAATATCTTCAACAGGATCAAAATCTATTTCATACTTACCCGCTATCTTCATCCGGCGGCTGCGGCGGATATCATCCATTTTAGGATTGATCTGGTTCACATCAAAAGTTACCGGATCATCCCCGCAGAGGCCCAGCTGTACCGCAATGTCGGTGCCGTGCCCATGACCTGTTTTGGCAAGGGAGCCATATAATAATACCTGTACTTTATTAACAGCCGCCAGTTTGCCGGCCTGCTCCAACTGATCCAGGAAACGCAATGCTGCGCGCCACGGGCCTAAGGTATGGGAACTGGAAGGGCCAACGCCTATCTTAAAAATGTCAAATACGGAAATACATTCGTGTGCCACTATTTTTTTATTTATCTGTAAAATTAACGGAAAGCGGGGGAATAATACAAATGCAAAAGCGGTACCGGTTCTGCCTGTACCGCTTTCACGTTATTTCTTTCTCCATTATTTATTCACATAATCTTTCAGCTTCACGTTGAATACCAACACGGAATTCGCCGGAATTTTAGAATAGGCAGTCGGGCCGTAAGCATAAATAGAAGGAATAATCAGGTTGATTTCTCCACCCTTCCGGATTTTAGGAATACCGATCGTCCATCCGGTGATCACTTTATCGAGGTCAAACCTGGCGCTGTCGCTGCTGTCAAAAACCGTTTTATCCAGCAACTGGCCTTTGTAGGATACCCATACATTCGCAGCGGCATTAACAGAATCGCCGGTTCCTTTTGTTATAATCTGGTAAAAAAGGCCACGGGGATCATGTTGTACATTGGTGAGATTATTGGCGGCGATATACGCTACAATTTTTGCGGAGTCAGCATCATATTGTGCAATAGCGTTATAGGCAGGTGCATCATCTTTTTTTGAACAGGCGGCAAGCACTAACAGGAATAATCCTCCCAACAGAAAAACTTTCTTCATACAGTTACGGTTTCAGTTTTAGTATAATTAAAAGGTGAAAATACAATTGGTATAAGATAATACATCTACCGGATACTTACCAGTTCCAGGTCAGAAATAAGAATGGCGTTGGGCGGGATAACACCGTTAACGCCCACAGAGCCATAGGCGAGGGCGGATGGGATATACAACCTGATCTTTCCTCCCTGGGAAATCTTCTGCAGCCCTATCTGCCAGCCAGGAATATGGTTTTTAAGCATCCTGTGATCGAAATCGGTGGGTCCTACGGAGGTACCTACCACTTCGCCCGTAACTAAATAATTGGTATAAATAACGGTGGGGATAGAAGTCGCTTTCACGAAATGGGTACTGTCTCCCGGAGCGTCTACGCGGTAATAAAGCCCGGAAACGTCCCGGATCGCGGTTTCATTATGCTCGTGCAGGTACTGCTGGATGGCGTTTTCCGCGACTCCACCCATCCTGAGCTCTTCTGAGCTGCTGTTCTTTGAGCAGGCGCCCAGTATCAAAAGCAGGCTTGCGCAAATTATTTTTACAACTGTATTCATCCGCTGCTGTTTACTATCTCGTTATTAAACGGAAATCTTATGATAAAGTTACAGCGGAAAGGTGATCCGCATAAAAAAACTCCTGCGAGGCCATGCCTGCAGGAGTTTTTATGATTATCCTTGATATTAGTAGTCCATGCCCATACCGTGGCCACCACCGCCCATAGCTGGAGCAGCAGATTTAGGTTCCGGTTTGTCTGCGATTACACATTCGGTAGTCAGCAGCATAGAAGCGATAGACGCAGCATTTTCCAGTGCAATACGGGTAACTTTAGTTGGATCGATAACACCGGCAGCCAGTAAGTTTTCGAAAACTTCTGTACGTGCGTTGAAACCGAAATCAGCTTTACCTTCTTTCACTTTCTGTACTACGATAGAACCTTCGATACCTGCGTTGGCAGTGATCTGACGTAATGGTTCTTCGATAGCGCGTTTAACGATGGCGATACCGGTCTGTTCGTCGTTGTTAGCACCTTTCAGTGAATCCAGGGCTTCGATAGCGCGGATGTAAGCAACACCACCACCAGGAACGATACCTTCTTCAACGGCAGCGCGGGTAGCGTGTAATGCGTCGTCTACGCGATCTTTCTTTTCTTTCATTTCTACTTCGGTAGCAGCACCAACGTACAGTACAGCCACACCACCGCTTAATTTAGCCAGGCGTTCCTGTAATTTTTCGCGGTCGTAGTCAGAAGTAGTTACTTCGATCTGCGCTTTGATCTGTCCGATACGGGACTGGATCGCTTCTTTTTCGCCTTTACCACCTACAACAGTAGTATTGTCTTTATCGATAGTGATAGATTCTGCTTTACCGAGGTAAGTCAGGTCAGCATTTTCCAGTTTGTAACCTTGTTCTTCGCTGAT
>Ga0136846_1221803_pt1 | contig 11461 bp, 13 predicted proteins | sample HopSoiMetagenom2_FD_96841 | JGI IMG/M metagenome (GOLD analysis project Ga0136846, IMG submission 96841) | Grasslands soil microbial communities from Hopland, California, USA - 2 Assembly 2016 (version 4) | ecosystem: Environmental > Terrestrial > Soil > Grasslands | place: USA: Hopland... | reverse complement strand
CGGCGGAACTGTTCGCGGGGCCGTACGCACCCGAACAACCGGCACCGCCGCCACCGCCGAATCCGGGCGCATCGCTGGCTCCGCCGGCAGTCCCGTCGACACCCGGAGGCGGTGGCTGATGGTCCTGACCCGCTTCGTGCGAAACCAGCTGATCATCTTCACCATCGCGTCGATCGTCGGTGTGGCGGTGATGATCTTCAGCTACATGCAGCTGCCGACTCTTCTCGGCGTCGGCAAGATCAAGGTGACATTGGAACTGCCGGCCGCCGGTGGCCTGTACCGGTTTTCGAACGTGACCTACCGGGGCGTGCAGATCGGCGAGGTAAGGGAAGTGACCCTGACTGAGAACGGCGCGGAAGCAAAGCTGATCCTGGACACGTCGCCGAAGATTCCCGCGGATCTGCAGGCCGAGGTTCGTAGCGTGTCGGCTGTCGGTGAGCAGTACGTTGATCTGCGTCCGCGGACCGATTCCGGCCCGTACTTGCAGAATGGCTCGGTGATCGCCATGGCGGACACAAGAATCCCTCAGCAGGTCGGTCCGATGCTGGATCAAGTCAGCAAACTGGTAGACAGCATTCCCGGAAACAGGCTCAGCGACTTGCTCGATGAGTCGTTCAAGGGCTTGAACGGCGCCGGCGACGACTTTCAGTCCCTGCTCGACTCGTCGTCCAACATCGCCGATTACCTGAATGACGTATCCGACCAAAGCCGAGCGCTGATTGATGACGGTAGGCCACTTCTTGATTCACAGGCCGAGACCACCGACGCGATCCGGACATGGTCGCGCAGCTTGGCCGGAGTCACCGAGCAGGTCGCGCAGGACGACCCGAAAGTGCGGGCGATTCTGCAGCGCGGACCGGGGTTCACGCAGGAAGTGTCACAGCTTCTCACTCAAGTGAAGCCCACGCTGCCGGTATTGCTGGCGAACCTCACCACCTTGGGTCAGATCCTCGTCACGTACAACCCGTCGCTCGAACAACTCCTCGTGCTCCTGCCCGGGGTCATCGCGGCTCAGCAGTCATTCGGGCTGCCGAAAAACAACCCGGTGGGTCTGCCCCTCAGCGACTTCACGCTCACTGTCGCCGATCCGAACTCATGCACGGTCGGCTTCCTACCTCCGTCGCAGTGGCGCAACCCCGCCGACACCACCACGATCGACACACCGGACGGGTTGTACTGCAAACTGCCGCAGGACTCACCCCTCGCCGTGCGCGGCGCTCGTAACTACCCCTGCATGGGGCACCCTGGAAAGCGGGCACCCACCGTCGAACTCTGCAACGACCCCAGGGGATTTGTGCCCATGGCGATGCGCCAACACACACTCGGGCCGTACCCGTTCGACCCGAATTTGATCGCGCAGGGCGTGCCGGTTGATGACCGTGTCGACTTTAACGACCGAATTCACGCGCCGGTCGAGGGCACGCCGTTGCCCCCGGGCGCGGCTTCGACCTGGATGCCGCCGGATCCACTGGCGGCTCCGATACCGGCCACACCCGTCGCACCGCCCCCGCCGCCGGGCAATTCCATCAATGGGGAGCCGATACCGACCGTGGAGGCTCCGGTCGCACCGGCAGCCGGGGTGCCGGCTGCACCGCAGGGTCCGCCGCCCGGGCCGGTCGAGGTGCCGCCGCCAGACGGCGCGCTACCCGCCGCTCCAAGTGCGTTCAACGGCAATGGTTCTGGTGGTCCATCGGTCGCGATGGCGAGCTACGACCCGCACACGGGCCGCTACCTCGCCCCGGATGGTCAGCTGCAACAAGTGTCGACTCCGGTTTCTGGGACGCAACCCAAATCGTGGAAAGACCTGCTGCCGATCTGAACGGGCGAGAGGTGGCTAAGACATTATTTCCAGTCGCACCGGCAACTGGGTGACAACCGGCTTGTTGTAACCGCATGCGCCACTCGGGGCCATCGTCCTTTCCCAGCCCACGATCAGGTCCCGGACCTTATTCTTCTCACTCGTGGCCGGATTGAACCCCCACAACGCGAAGTTCTGGTGAGCGGGTGCTGCGGTGCCGTCGGGGCACGGCTCCCAGTTTGGGATGTCGCGGTCGATCCTCCAGGAATCGCCGTTGAAGTTGAGCGCACCGGTCCAGCCTGCGTCGCTTCTGACCTCGCCGTAGCATTCGATCGGACTAGTACAGTCCGACGTCACAGTCCAGGTCTCCATCTTCGACGGCTGGTCTATGTAGACCATGGCTCCGCCCGCGCCGTTCGGACCCGCACTGGTTTGAGCCCATTCGCCGTCCGAGAAGGCGCGATAGGTGCCATTGAGGGCAACTCCGTAGTCCGTGGCGTGCGCCGACGGAGCCGTACCGAGAATTCCGACGACGGCACAGATCGCTCCAGCCCCGGCGCATAGCTCGACTCCACGCATAACTCGTAAGCCTATCGTGACTGGTAGTAATCCTCTCCAACAGTGAGAATTTCGTTTCCCCGTGTGCGAAAATTGCGCCGTGCGGTCCATAGTCGCAGTGCTTGCTGCCATGCTCACGGTCGGCTCTCTAGGCGTCGCAGCCCCCGCTGCCGCCGACGATCCGGGCGAGTGCAACTACCCATCGTGCACGCCGGGCATCGTGCCCGGCGTCGTGCTCGGTTCCTACTGCGACAACCCCACCTACTATTCGTTCGGCGTGACGTCGTGGGGCAGGCTCGTTTTCTGTGGTTCGCCGCGGCGATACGAACCGCGGTGGTTTCGCTCACCCGAGATGCACGGCGTCAAGAATGAAAGTGACCTCTGCCCCGCTCTGGACGGCGAGGTCGCTCAAGCGCCAGACGGGCTGTTCTTGACATGCGTGGCCAGCAACGGCGCCAGCCGCTGGGAGCGCGGGGACCTCTAGATCCCACGCCACGCAGGCGAAGCTAGAAATGTACCCACCTCGTGGCCCCGTGTATCTTCGCGCACTTCAGCGGGATGCCGGGGGTCCGCGGCTGTAAGTCATTGCCCGCCAAGGGCTCCTGCGCCGTGTCGCCCGGCCTCTCGCAGGGAAGCGCCACCTCGCGCGTGCCGATCAACGGCCCGACCCGCACCCATGCGCCCCATGCGGCGCAAATGAGGGTGCCGCCGTTGGTGTCCAAGCCAAAGACGTAGGAAGGGCGGGGTTCACAGGGCGCGGCCTCGACAACGTTGCGAGCAACGTTCGGGACACAGTCCGCCGAGTCGCACGCCGCCGATGCCTCGCCGGCGATAGTCATTGTCGCCGTGATCAACCCGCAAGTTACGGCCGACGCCGCGACGATGTTGCGCACGTGTGCCCCCTTAAATTGGCCGGCCAGTCCAGGCTACCCAGCGGGCGTGAACTCAATGTTCAGTTCGGTCAGCCCGCGCAGTATGAAGGTCGGCTCGTAGGTGTAGCGGCGCGCGTCGATCGGCCCGTGCTTTTCCTCGCTGATCGTGATGCCGGCCAGCCGGTCGAGAATGCGCTCGATCGATACCCGCCCCTCGACGCGCGCCAGCGGTGCGCCGGGGCACGAGTGCGCGCCGCGGCTGAATGCGATGTGCTCGCGAACGTTGCGGCGATCCACCTGGAACTCGTGCGGATTCTCGAACCGGCTGGGGTCCCTATTGGCTGCGCCCGGACTGACCATCACAGTGGTGCCTGCGGGCACCGGTGTGTCGCCGAGTGTTGTTGTCTTGCGTGCCATCCGGAACACACTTTTCACCGGGCTGTCCATCCGCAGACATTCCTCGATGAAGGTCGGGATGATGCTGCGGTCGTCGCGCAGCTGCTGCTGGATGTCGGGCCGGTCCCCGAGTACGCGCAGGGCCGCAGACAGCAGCTTGGCCGTCGTCTCCTGTCCGGCGCCGAAAAGGAATGTGGCGGTGCGGACGACATCGAGCACCTCGGGCGTCGACCCATCCGGGTACAGCGCGGTGGCCAGCCCGGTCAACACGTCGTCGCGGGGGTTCTTCCGTCGGTCCTCGATGTAGAAGCTGAACTTCTCGTCGGCCCACTCCAGCGGGTTGGCCGCGATCGGCTCGTGGTCGAGCCCACCGATGTTCGTCCCGGGCCGCTGAGCACCGAAGGCCTCGCGGAACTCCTCGTGGTCCTCCTCGGGGACACCGAGCAGGTCCGCAACGACCAGGAGCGAGAACGGCCTGGCGTAGGCGGCCAGGAATTCACACTGGCCGTCGTTGATGAACTCGTCGATGTGGCGATCGGCCAGCCGCCACATGAAGTCCTCGTTCTCCTTGAGCCGCTTCGGCGTCAGAAGCCGGCTCAGCAGTGAGCGGGCGTCGGTGTGGTTCGGCGGATCCATGGTGACCATGTGCTCGTACATCGGGATCTCGGTGCGGTGCTCTTCGAGCTGCGCGCAGATGTCCTCACCCTCGGGCACAAAGGGCATCGGGGTAAAGGGACCGGCTACGGCGACGCAGGACGAGTAGTTCTCGGTGTCCTTGTATACGGCGTTCGCTGCGTCCCAGCCGGTGACGGCAAGCACGCCGTTGTTGATGGGGCAGCACACCGGGTCCTTGGTGCGCAGGTGGTCGAAGTACGGATGCGGATCGGGAACCAGCGACGGATCGGTGAAGTAATCGACCGAGTCGAATTCAGTGGTCATTGTGTGCATGCCCTCCACGTCGAGGCTTCGCGAACCTGTTAGCCGAATATGCTGAGCATCTGCTTAGCATGGAGCTAAGGTCAGGGTCAAGGCGACATCGCTACGATCGGCGGGTCGGCCGAGCGGGGATCGAAGAAAGCGAAGTGACGGGATGGCATCGGCGCGAAGAATCGGGGCGCCAGACGCGAAGAATCGCGGCGTGCTGCTCGACGCCGCCGAGGAACTGCTCCTCGAGGAGGGCTACGGCGCGGTCACCTCACGCCGTGTCGCCGAGCGCGCCGGCCTGAAGCCGCAACTCGTGCACTACTACTTCCGCACGATGGAGGACCTCTTCCTGGAGGTGTTCCGGCGCAGGGCCGAGGAGGGCCTCGGCGTCCTGAAGACCGCGCTGGGGTCCCCGCAGCCGCTGTGGGCGCTGTGGAGGTTCAGCACGATGCCAGAGGCCACGCGGCTCACCATGGAATTCATGGGCCTGGCCAACCATCGGAAGGCGCTGCGGGCCGAAATTGTCTACTACGCCGAACGTTTCCGCGAGGAGCAGAACAAGGCCATCACCGCCGCGCTAACGCGTTACGGCATCGACACCTCGGATGTCCCGCCGGTCGTGTGGACGGTGTTTGCGACGAGTGTTTCACAGGCCATCGTGATGGAACGGGCGCTCGGCATGTCCACGGGCCACGACGAGACCTTCAAGTACTGCGAGGAATGGTTATGCCGACTCGAGGGTGAACCCCCTGCGGCGGACGATCACCAGGGGCGAATCGAGCAGAGCGCACCCTTCGGTCCCTGATTGGTCTTCACGACGACGCCGTCGACAGCAAGCGCACAATGGATGTTGGGACTCTTCGTGGTAATAGCCTGGGTGACTACCATCGCCCACTGATCGGGATCGGCCAACCGAACGTCCAGATTCCACTGCTGGTGGGGGCCGACATCGGCTTCGACATTGGGGCTGAACTGATACGGGTTGTGGCTGTAGTCCGCCCAGTTCGGCGGATCAACGTCGCGGTAGTAGATCTCCACGTTGAACGTCTGCTCGGCCCATACCGTGTAGTGGACGTTGTGCAGGGGCGGAGGCGCTGGGTCGTCCGCGGCCGCGGTTGTGGCGCCGAAGCTGAAACAGGCAGCCGCCAGCGCCGTTGCCGAGGCGATGCCGAGCACCGTCCTGGTCCTGATTGGCGCAGGCGGAAACATCATTTCCGAGATCTTAGAACGTTGTTTCCGCACGCGGCTCCGATTCGGCGATCTTGTCTTACCGGCTCAGGATCGTCGCCGACGCGGTGCCCGGGGCGCCGTAGACCTGAGCGAGCCCGACCCGCGGGTCTCCTGGCACCTGCCGATCGCCGGCCTCGCCGCGCAGTTGGCGCACCAGCTCGTGTACCTGTCGCAGACCCGAGGCGCCGATCGGCTCGCCGTTTGCGATCAGCCCGCCATCGGTGTTGATCGGCAGGGAGCCATCGATCTCGGTGGCACCATCGGCGAGCAGCTTCTCCTGCTCACCGTCGGCGCAGAGCCCGGTCTCTGCCATGTGGATGACCTCGGCGCCCGCGTCGGTGTCCTGCAACTGCGCGATGTCGATGTCCTCGGGACCGATTCCTGCCTGCTCGTAGGCGGCCTTGGCGGCGTACACGGTCGGCGACGGGTCCTCGTCCAGTGGCGCCGACGTCGCGTGCACCTCATAGGCGCCGAACGTCCGCGTCCTGATCTCGGTGGCCCGCACATACACCGGCTTGTCGGTGAACTTATGGGCGATGTCGCCCCGGCACATGATCACGGCTGCGGCCCCTTCGTCGGGCGCGCAGAACATGTACTGAGTCAGCGGGTAATTCAGCACAGTCGAGTTGAGGATCTCTTCCTCCGAGATCGGCTTGCGCCGAAATGCATTCGGATTCTTCTCACCGTTGCGGAAGTTCTTGGCGGCGACCTTGGCCAGCGTCGCCTGCGAAATGCCGTGCTTGTGCAGGTAATGGTTGGCCTTCATCCCGAAGAACTTGGTGGTCACGAACTGACCGTTCTCGGCGTACCACTGCGGCAGCGCGAGCTTGGCCGGGTCATCGGTGAATGCGCCGCGCGGGTGCTTGTCGAGCCCGATGGCGATGCCGATGTCGTACTTGCCCAACCGGATGGTGTCGGCGGTCTGCTGGATGGCGGTGGCCGCTGTCGCGCATGCGTTGAAGACGTTGGCGAAGGTGATGCCGGTCAGGCCAACGAGCCGGGTTACGGCGTCGGGGTTGGACACCTCATAGCTGCCGCCGAAGCCGAACTGGATGTCCTTCCAGTCCACCCCCGCATCAGTGAGCGCGAGCTGGATCGCGTCGGCACCCATCTCCATGGCGGTCTTGTCGAACCGGCCGAACGGGTGAAGCCCCACGCCGATGATCGCAACGTCGTTCATTGTTCGAAGTGTCCTCTCGACTCAGAGGGGCTGGAAGGCGAACGTGACGATCTCGTTGCCTTCCTCGTCGGTGCTCAACGGCACCATGGTCAGCTCGACCTCCTGGCCGAACTGCAGCTTGGCGGGGTCGTTCTCGGTGAGCCGGCCCTCGACGCGGATCACGTGGTCGAGTTGTACAAGACCGACGCCGAACGGGACGAAATCCTTGCCGATCGGGCCCTTGTACGGCCTGCCGGGCGGAAAGCCTTGGGTCGTCCAGGCGACGAGGGTGCCGCGCCGAGGCAGCAGCACGTCGGACATCTCGCCGGCGCTGCACTTGGGGCAGCGCCGCTGGGCGGGAAAGGCGGTGGCTCCGCACTTGCCGCAGGTGCTTCCGATGAGCTGGGGATTCTTGTCGGGCCAGGTAGAGATCTCCGGCGCGAGCGCGATCTGCTGTGTCGACACGTCGTTGACGATAATCGGAAATGGCGTTCTCGTCCAGGGAGAACAGACCGGCGAGCTGCGAGTTGACCAAGGAATGTCTCCTTCCGGCGGCGTCATCAATTGCAGACGGCCGCATCCTGTCTCACCGGTGATACAATCGCCGTTGTGCAATCAGTAAGCGTCCGCGAACTTCGCAACAAGGGGGGCGAAGTGCTCGACCGTGTGGAGCGCGGTGAACGCGTAATCGTGACCCGTGACGGCCGCGCAGTTGCTGAGCTGCGTCCGCTGCCACGCCGCAGCGTCGGACCTGTTGAACTCATCGCACGCAGGAAGCGTTTGCCGGCGGTTGACCCTGACACGCTGCGCCGCGACATCGACGACGTGCTCAATCCATCGCTGTGATGGACGGTGCGGCCGCGAAAGGGATGCTCGATACGTCGACAGTGATTCTGCTTGGGCGGATCGAGGATCCAGCGACGCTTCCCGACGAAGCCGTTATCAGCGCGATCACGCTGGCCGAGTTGTCGGTGGGGCCGCACGTCGCCCAGAGTGAAGATGATCGGGCGGCACGCCAGGCACATCTGCAGCAGGCAGAGTCGGACTTCGACGTGCTGGCCTTCGATGCCGAGTCAGCGCGCGCATTTGGTGCAGTCGCCGCAGCACTGCGAGCTTCTGGCCGAAAGCCGGCGGCACGCGCCTACGACGCCTTGATCGCTGCCAGCGCGATTGCATACGGCCTACCGCTTTTCAGCTGCAATCCGGCAGACTTCGACGCAATCCCGCAACTAGAGTTGCGGGCGGTCCCGCACCCCGATCACTCCCAGCGATGAGCCAGCTCAGTTGTCGGCCGTGACGCTGTAGCCAGCGACGAGTGCGGTGATGTCGCGACCGACGACCTCGGCGAACGACCGGTCTGCGTAGACGCCGGCCGCCCAATGGCGGGCGCACTCGCTGACGAGTGACTGCGCCACGTTCGCGACGTGTGCGACGTCGAAGTGTTCAGGCAGTTTGCCGTCCCGCTGGGCCCGCTCGAACACTTCGGCGAAGATCAACGACGTTCTCTCCAAGTGGTCATGGCCGGCCAGGGCCTGCCGATAGCCCTCCAGGATTGCCTCGATGATCAGTTCCGGTGGATTGCCGCGCATCGTGTCCTCGAGGTTGGTCAGGACGGCCGTGACGACCGCAGCCACCTCATACGGTTTGGCCAGCATCTCGGTTGCCACGCTGTGCGCGGCGTCCGTGGACATCACCCCGACCTCGAATAGCATATCCTCTTTGCGGGGGAAATAGAAGTAGAACAACGCCTTCGACACGCCCGCCGCCCGGCAGATGTCGGCCACGGTCGTGCGCGAATACCCGTTCGCGCGCCACAGCGCCATCGCCGCCTGTACCAGCGAGCGCCTGGTCTCGTGCGAACGGGCCTGCTGAAACGAAGCACGGCGCTGACCATGGTCAGCAACCGATGACTTCGCTATCTCGGTCATTTCCAATGCTTTCCCGCAAATCCAATAGTTGACCCGAGTCTAACTTATCGAATAACCTCGCTGTGTGGATGCCGACAAAGAGCAGATCGCCGAGGTGCTGATCCGCTACGCCACCGGGATCGACTCGAAGGACTGGCCACTGCTGCGCAGCTGCTGGACCGACGAGATCGACGTCGATTACCAACAGCTCGGGCGGTTCACCAGTCCCGACGCCCTCACCGAAGTCATGACCCGGCTGCACGAGAACATGGGCCCGACGTACCACCGGCTGTCGAATTTCGTCATTGACATAGATGAGGCCGGGGATCGCGCGACGGTGCGCTCGTACGTCCACGCCGCCCTGATGCTCCAACCAGATGACTCCACCAATTGGGTTGATGCCCTTGGACATTACGACGACGTCTTCGTCCGGACTCCCGACGGCTGGCGCATCAGCCAACGGGTATCCAGGACTGCGCGGACGCTGGCCGGCGGCGACCTCGCCATCGCGGCCGTGAAGGGACAATCGTGACCGACTTCGCGCAGAAGTATGGCCGATGGGCCGTCATCGCCGGCGCATCCGAAGGCATCGGCGCCAGTCTGGCCGACCAATTGGCCGCGCGCGGACTGGATCTCGTGCTGATTGCGCGTAAAGGACCGCTGCTCGACGAGGTGGCCGCCCGAGTTCGTGAGCAACACGGAGTACAGACGCGCGTCGTTGTCCAGGACCTCACCGATCCCGACGTGGGCGCGCGCGTTGCCGATGCCACTGACGGCCTTGACGTCGGGCTGTTGATCTACAACGCCGGCGCCTCTGACCGGACCACGACCTTCTTGGAGAACGAGGTCGAGTACTCGCTCAAGCAGATCAAGCTTGACTGCATCGGACCAATCGCATTGGCGCACCATTTCGGTACTGCCATGCGCGAGCGTGGTCGCGGCGGCATTGTGCTCGTCGCATCGCTGGCCTGCCTGGCCGGTTCGGCGACCCTCGCGGTGTATTCGGCCGTCAAGGCCTTTCAGCACAACTTCGCCGAAGGTTTGTGGTCCGAGCTGCGGCCACACGGGGTAGACGTGTGCTGCACTCCGCTCGGCATGACCTATACCCCCGCGTTTGAGCGCATGGGTATCGAGTACGACCCCGCCGCACACATGCTGTCTGAAGACGTCGCGCGCGAGATCATCGAGAACATCGGCAACGGCCCGGTTCACGTCGTGGGGGAGAACAACCGGGCGGCCGCGTCGGCGATCTGGACCATCGATCGGCGCGCACTCGTCGAGATGATGAGCGCGGCCTCGCTGGATTTCGCGAGCCGGAGGAACGCCTGATGCAATCGCAGGGGCCGCCGCGCGTCGTCGTCCACCCCACGGCATCATGAGCGTGCTTCTCGGACCGATCCGTCAGATCGGCTACGTCGTCACCGATCTCGACTTGGCGCTGGCAAGCTGGATCGAGTTGGGCGTTGGCCCCTGGCTCGTCATTCGACGGCTACCGATGCGCGCGCTCTACCGCGGTGAACCGTGCGAAACCACGCTGTCGCTGGCGTTGTCCAACAGCGGCGAGCTGCAGGTCGAGCTGATCCAGCAGCACGACGACACGCCCAGCATCTTCACCGAGTTCCTCGCCTCTAACGGTCCCGGCTACCACCAGTTGGCCTACTGGGCAGAGGATTTCGACGCCACTATGAAGGCCGTCGAGGACGCCGGCTGGCCCGTCGTCTGGTCCGGTGGTGAAGGTCTCGGTGTGCGATTCGCCTACGTCGAGCCGCCGAACAGCCCTGCTCACATATCGCGAATCGTCGAGATCGCCGAGCTCACCGACGCACAGGCGGCCAGCGCGACGTTCATCCGTGACGCCGCTGCGAATTGGGACGGCAGCGACCCGATCCGCGAAATGCGTTGACTTTGCGCTGACGGCGCGGCCTTATCGAACTTTCGCGCCATACGCGCAGAGTGAACGGCGGCGAAACTACTTGCCGCGCTTCATCACCTTGTCCGCGGCGGCCCAGTGTTCCTCCGACACCCACAACCGCGCGAAGGCCGCGACGGCCTCCGTCGTGGAGACGCCCTTCATCACGCGCTTGATCTCGCCGGCTGGGCGGCTGGCCAAGCCCCTGGCGATACCCCGCCAGTCTTCGTCGAAGGATGGCCGCGGTAATACCTTGTCCACCAAGCCAATCCGCTCAGCCTCGGCGGCGTCGAGCACGGTGCCGGTGCCGGCCAGCAGCAGCGCCTTGTTGTAACCCACCAACCCGACCAGCCGCTCGGCGCCGCCCCATGCCGGCATGATCTCCAGCGTCACTTGATTGAAGCCGATCTTGACGTCGTCGGCGGCGAGCCGGATGTCGGCCGCCACCGCGAACTCCGCGCCGCCGCCAAGCGCATGGCCGTTCAGCGCGGCGACGGTGGGTGTGGGAAACCCGGCGATGCGATCGCAGATCGAGCGCATGCGAAAGGCCATCGTCGATGCGTCCCATTCGGTGCGCAACGCGGCCAGTTCCTTCAGGTCGCCCCCGGACACGAACGCGCGGTCACCGGCGCCCGTGAGTACCAGCGCCTGAGCCCCTTCCGCCCCGTCGAGCGCCTTATCCAACTGGTCCATCGTCTCCAGTGAGAT
>Ga0136846_1228785_pt1 | contig 11464 bp, 10 predicted proteins | sample HopSoiMetagenom2_FD_96841 | JGI IMG/M metagenome (GOLD analysis project Ga0136846, IMG submission 96841) | Grasslands soil microbial communities from Hopland, California, USA - 2 Assembly 2016 (version 4) | ecosystem: Environmental > Terrestrial > Soil > Grasslands | place: USA: Hopland... | reverse complement strand
TGAATGTACCTGACTCGAAATCAGGCAGGCGTTTATAGCGCCTCGGGGGTTCGAATCCCCCCCCTCCGCCAAATTGAACAGACGCCCCTTCATGGGGCGTTTGTTTTATTGGCACTGAACCGGGCGGTTGAAATCATCGCCGGTGCCCGCGATCATTCGAGGATGTACGAATTTGGCCATCTGACCCACCCCGGGCTTCGGCGCAGTCTCAACGAGGACACCTACCACGGCGAAGGAACGCTGGGCCTGTGGCTGGTCGCCGATGGCATCGGCGGCCACGACTTCGGCGAGATCGCCAGCGCGCTCGCGCGCGTGGCGGTGGTGCGCGAAGTCCGCGACGGCACGCCGCTGGTGCAGGCCGTGCGCATCGCCGGCGAGGACATCGTGCGGGCATCACGGCGACGCTCCGAAGCATTGCCGATGGGCACGACGGTCGTCGCCGCGCTGGTACGCGGCGATCGCTTCGAGGTGGCCTGGGTCGGCGACAGCCGCGCCTACCTGTGGCGCCCCGGACAAGGTCTGCTGCAGCTCACCCAGGACCACAGCCACGTCGAGGAGCTGGTCGTCCAGGGCATCCTGACCCGCGACGAGGCGCGTGCCCACCCGCAACGCAAGATGGTCACCCAGGCGCTGGGCGTCACCGATCCCGGCCAGCTCAACATCGAGCGCATCAGCGGCGAATTCGCCAAGGAAGCGCAGTTGCTGCTGTGCAGCGACGGCCTCACCGAACACGTCGACGATCAGGCGATCGCACGCATCCTCGCCAATACCGGTTGCAGTGCGCAGGAAAGCGTCGACACCCTGGTCGCCGCGGCGCTCGATGGCGGTGGCTCCGACAACATTACCGCGGTATTGATCCGCAACAACTGATTACCGCGGCCAGAGCACCCGGCCGTCCTTCGCCTTCTTCGCGATCGCCGCCATGCGCGCAAGATGCGCCTCGACATCCCCAGCCGAGACGATCACGCGCGGACGCACGCCGGCGTCGCCGCTCGGCAGCCACGTGGGCACCACGACTTCGGGAGCACCCTCGGTCGCCGCGCCGAAACCGATCTCGCCCTGACCCGAGGTCATCGCCAGATAGGCTTCGGCCAGCAACTGGGCGTCGAGCAAGGCACCGTGCAATTGGCGGTGCGAATTGTCGACGCCGAGGCGTCGGCACAGCGCATCCAGTGAATTGCGCTGGCCCGGATATTTCTGCCGCGCCAGCGCCAGCGTATCGAGGATGCCGGCGCGATCTCCGAGCCTGCCGTAGTGGTCGCCGGCGCGCGACAATTCGTGGTCAAGGAAACCGACGTCGAACGCGGCGTTGTGGATCACCAGTTCGGCGCCGTCGATGAAGGCGAGGAAGTCGTCGATGATGTCGGCGAACAGCGGCTTGTCGGCGAGGAAATCCAGCGTCAGCCCGGTGACTTCCTGCGCGCCCTGCTCGAACTCGCGCTGCGGATTGATGTAGCGATGGAACGTCTTGCCACTCGGCCGGCGCTCCAGCAATTCCACGCAGCCGATTTCCACCACGCGGTTGCCGATCTTCCATTCCAGACCAGTGGTTTCGGTGTCGAGTACGACCTGGCGCATCAGACCGCCATCTCCTTCATCTTGATTGCTTCCTCGCGCGCCAGGGCATCGACGCGTTCGTTGTCGGGGTCACCGGCATGGCCTTTCACCCAGCGCCATTCCACCTGATGGCGCGCGCGCGCTTCGTCCAGGCGTTGCCACAGGTCCTGGTTCTTCACCGGATCGCCGCCCGCGGTTTTCCAGCCTCGGCGCCGCCAGCCCGCCAGCCATTCGGAAATGCCCTGCTGCACGTAGCGCGAATCGGTATGCAGGATGACCCTGCAATCCTCCGTCAGCGCTTCCAGCGCGTGGATCGCCGCCATCAGCTCCATGCGATTGTTGGTGGTCTGCGCTTCGCCGCCGTGGAGCTCGCGTTCGCGCGCGCCATACCGCAGCAACGCCGCCCAGCCACCTGGCCCGGGATTTCCCAGGCAGGCGCCATCGGTATGCGCCTCGATCTGCTTCTTGCCAGAACTCATGCCGGGGTCAGGGCCGGACTGGGCGCACGAACGCGCTTGATCGTCAATGGAAGCGAACGCTTCTCCGCGCACAGGCGATACGCCGCCCGTGCGCCCGCGCCGGTCTGCACCGCGGAAATCCGCTGGGCATTCCAGGCCGGACCGATGCCTTCGGCCACCGCCTCGGGCTCGAAGCCGTGGCGCCGCAGGCGCCGACGCCAGGTGAACGGTTCGGCATCGGCGACGCCCTGGCGCCACCAGTAGCGTCGATATGGCGATAGCGGATTGAGACTGAACAGCCACAGCCGCCCACCAGGCACCAGGACCCGGTTGGCTTCGACCAGCGCTTCTTCCCAGGCCAAGCCGCAATCCCCGGCGTGCTGCAGGACGACCGTTCCGACCGATTCGCTGGCCAGCGGCCAGCGATCCGTCGCGCAGCCGACATCGCCCATCAGGACATCAGAGCCGTCCACGCGCAGCCACAGCAGATGGCGATCATCGAGCCCGGCAGGACGGTCGGCGGGAGAAATGCAGACCCATGGCAACCCCGGACGCTCCTCGCCGGCGCGCGCCAGCAATGGCTGTTCGCAGGCCAGCACCACGCGCCCGTGGGCGGCCCCGAACCAGTCGCGTGCAGGCAGGTCGGGTTGACGGTGGGGCGAAAGACTGGGCATGGTGCCTAGTGTAATGGCACGACCCGACCCCATTCCCGCGTACGATGACAACTACATCTGGCTCCTGCGGGACGGGCCATCGACCCTTGTTGTCGATCCCGGCGATGCAGCGCCCGTCATCGCACGATTGGGCTCGGCACCGCCGACGGCGATCCTGGTCACCCACCATCATTGGGATCACATCGACGGCCTGCCGGAGTTGCATGCGCGCTGGCCCGCCGTGCCGATTTTCGCGCCGGAGGACCCACGCATCCCGATCGCGACGCGGCGCGTGTCCGATGGTGATGCGGTCGAGGTCGGGCCGTGGCATTTCGAAGTCATCGCGGTCCCCGGGCATACGCAGACCCTGATCGCCTATCACGGCGAAGGACTGGTGTTCTGCGGCGATTCGATGTTCAGTCTCGGCTGCGGCCGCCTGTTCGAGGGCACGCCAGCACAGATGCTGGCCTCGCTCGATCACCTCGCCACCCTGCCCGGCGACACCCTGCTCTGTTGCACCCACGAATACACCGCGGCCAACGGTCGATTCGCGCTCACCGTCGAGCCCGGCAACGCCGCACTGCAGGACCGCGTCGCCGAAGTCGCGGAACTCCGCGCGCACGACGCGCCAAGCCTGCCATCCACCATCGCTTCGGAACGCGCCTGCAATCCCTTCCTGCGGATCGATTCGCCGGAGATCCTGCAATCGCTGGCACGCCATCTCGGCCATGCCCCGCAAGATCGCGTTGAAGCATTCGCCTCATTGCGCAGCTGGAAGGACACGTTCCGATGACCGTGCTGCGCCATGGCCTGTGCCTTGCCCTGGCGTTCATCGCCGCTCCCCGCGCATTGGCCGCGGACGACGACACCACCACCGGCAGCGCCGTGCTGGCGCAGTTCCAGGGGCACCTCGCCTCGCCCGGCTGCAACGATGCCTCATCCACATGGCGTCGCCACTACGCACCGTTCGTGCGCCGCCTGATCGATTCGCGCGACCCCGCGCTCGCCCGTTTCGACTACGTGCTGACACGCATGGCCGACGCCGGCCTGCCCAGCGAATACGCGATCATCCCCTTCGTCGAAAGCCATTACGAGCCGGACCAGCGCAGTGGCATCGGCCCGGCCGGGCTGTGGCAGTTCACCACCCAGACCGCACGCGCCCATGGACTCAAGGTCGGGGGCGGCCGTGATGACCGCATGTCGATGGAAGCCTCCACCCGCGCTGCAGTGACCTACCTCAAGACCCTGCATCGCCAGTTCGGCGGCAACTGGCGGAACACGGTGATGGCCTACAACGCCGGAGACGGCCGCATGCGCATGGCCCAGCGCCGTGGTGGCGCGGGCCTGTCCTTCATCACCCGGATCTACCCGGACAAAATCCACGCCATCGCCTGCGACATTATCGATCACGGCGACAGCGAACACTGGAAAGCGCCGCTGCAACGCCCGCTGCCGCGCCTGCGGCTGCCCGGGGTGCTGCGGGCAAAGGGCTGAAGCTACGCCTACGAAGGGTGACGGCAGGCGCCATGGCGGGCACACTGTCAGCTTTCCAAGCGACACAGGTGTCATCCATGGGGTTCCTGCAGGGCAAACGCGCACTCATCACCGGCATCGCCAGCCAGCGTTCGATCGCCACCGGCATCGCCGAGGCCATGCATCGCGAGGGCGCCGAACTCGTCCTCACCTACCAGAACGAAAAGCTGAAATCGCGCGTGGAAGACGCCGCCGCGGAATACGGCGCGAAGCTGGTGCTGCCGCTGGATGTCGCCGATGACGCCCAGATCAATGACTGTTTCGCCCAGTTGGGCCAGCACTGGGACAGCCTCGACATCCTCGTCCACTGCATCGCCTTCGCCCCGCGCGAAGCGATCGAAGGCGACTTTCTCGACGGCATCACCCGCGAGAACTACCACATCGCGCACGACATCAGCGCCTATTCGCTGGCCGCGCTCGGCAAGGCCGCGCGTCCGCTGATGAAGGGCCGCAACGGCGCCATCCTCACCCTGAGCTATCTCGGCGCGGAACGCGCCCTCGCCAACTACAACACCATGGGCGTGGCCAAGGCCAGCCTGGAAGCGACCGTGCGTTACATGGCGATGAGCGTCGGTCCGGAAGGCACCCGCGTCAATGCCATTTCGGCCGGTCCGATCCGCACGCTGGCCGCGTCGGGCGTCGCCAATTTCCGCAAGATGCTCACCCAGTTCGAAGCGGTTGCGCCGCTGCGCCGCACGGTGACGATCGAGGACGTCGGCAACACCGCCGCCTTCCTGTGCTCCGATCTCGCCCGCGGCATCACCGGCGAAATCACTTACGTCGATTCCGGCTACAACATCATGGGCATGAGCGGGATCGAGTAAGCAACACGCGCTCGATGGCCACATGGAAAAGCCCGGCATTCGCCGGGCTTTTTCGTGGTGCCGCGTTGAACGGCTCCCCTCAGAGCCGGTCTTCCGCCACCGTCACCTTGAACAGCTTGCGCATCGCCTTGATGTAGTCCTGAGCCGATGCCTGGCCATTGGCCTGGGCGATCTGCTGCATCAGGTTCGCGCGCATTTCCGGCGGGAAGGTCGCGGGATCGCCGGCCTTCACCGACTCCACCGCGAACACCAGCCAGCTGCCATCCGGCAACTGCACCTTGCCGGCGCCCTGCTTGCCGGCCGCGGGACGGGCCGTGGAGAAAATCGCCTTGTTGACGGCCGGCGTCGGCACGTTGCCGCGCGGCAGGGTCATCGCGGGCTGCGGCGCGGGAAGCGACTGTGCCGCGGCAACCTCGGTGATCATCTGTCCGCCTTCGATCGCCTTGATCATCGCATCGGCGCGCGCGGCCGCAGCCTTGCTGGCACGGTCGGCGCGCACGTCGGCGATGACCTGGTCATTGACCTCGGCCTGCGGGCGCTGGCGTGCCGGGGTGTAGTCGAGCACATGCACCATCACCGAATGACCCGGCGCAATGGTGATCGGATCGCTCACCCCCTTGTTCTTCAGCAGATTGTCGGAGAACGCGACGCGGCGCACCGCGGTTTCGGCAAGCACCCCCTGCGCGTTCGCCGGCGTCACCGGGCCGACCTTCTCGAACGGCAACTTCTGCGCGGCGGCGGTGGCGGCAAAGCTGGCGGGATTCTTGTAGGCCTCGTCGGCGAGCACGCCCATCGCGGCATTGACCGTCTTGTCGCTCGCGGTCTTCGCCAGCGCCTTCTCGATCTCGGGACGCGCTTCCTCGAAGGTGACGACCTTGCCTTCCTTGGCGTCGCGCAGCTGGATGACGTGGAAGCCGAAGTCGGAACGCACCGGCGCACTGACGTCGCCCTTCTTCATCGCGAACAGCGCGTCTTCGAAGGGCTTGACCATGCTGCCGTCATGCGCGATCCAGCCGAGATCGCCGCCCTTGGCCTTGGAGCCGGCATCGTCGGAATTGGCCTTGGCCAGCGCGGCGAAATCCGCGCCCGGGGCCTTGGCCTGCTCGGCGATCTGCTCGGCCTTGGCCTTCGCCGCCGCGACCGCCTCGGGCTTGGCGTCCTTGGCTACCGCGACGAGGACATGCGACGCCAGGCGCTGGTCGGCGGCGACGTACTTGGCCTTGTCGGCGTCGTACTGCTTGCGCAGCTGCGCCTCGTCAATCGCCACCGGAGCCATCTTGGCCGGATCGCCATCGACGACTTCGAACGTCGCCTGCATCGGCTGGGTGTATTGCGCGCCATGCCCGGCGTACCACGCCTTCGCTTCGCCCTCGCTCACCGGCGCGGCATCGATTGCCGCAGGCACGGCCACGGTCTGGACTTCGCGTTGTTCGGTCAGCGCGTTCACCAGGCGACCGGCTTCACCCGGCGTCACGAAATCGCTGAGCGCGATGCGGCCGGCCAGCGCTTCCCGGCGCAGGCCGTCGCGGATCTGGGTTTCGAATATTTCCGGCGACAGCGGCGGGTTGGCCGTCGCCAGCGTGCGCTGGTAGGTCGCCAGGTCGAACTTGCCGTTGGCCTGGAAGACCGGCATCGATTCGATGGTCTTGCGGATCGAGGCATCGGACACGCCGATGCCGTTGCGATCGGTGGCCATCAGCATGACCCGCTCGTCGATCATCTGGTCCAGCACCCTGCGCTTGTTGTCGGCGCTTTCGAACTGCTGGCTGTCGAAGGCATCGCCCATTTGCTGGCGTTGTTGCTGGCGCAGCTGGTCGAACTGCTGGCGGAAATCCTGCTGGCTGATCTCTTCGGTCGTCCACAACTTGCCGAGCGGCCAGAACGACGGCGCCGACTTCCACCACGTCGGCGGCGCCTGCACGCGCGCGACATAGGTGTCGTTGCGACCGCCGACGTACTGTTCGATGCCGAACAGCGCGAAGGGAACGATCAGCAATCCGAGGATGGTGGTGGCAATCCAGCCGTTGGTCTTTTCGCGAAGTGCTTGCAGCATCGATAGGGTCTTGGTTTCAGCCGACCGCGAAGTGTAACGCGAGCGGAACGCCGGGCAAAACAAAAGGCGCCTTGCGGCGCCTTGTGCGTTTCTCATGGCGGAGCGGACGGGACTCGAACCCGCGACCTCCGGCGTGACAGGCCAGCATTCTAACCAGCTGAACTACCGCTCCGTTGAGCCCGAAAGAATAACGCGGCCTGGATGAATGCGCAAGCGTTGCGATGCGGAAATCCAAAAAAGGAAACACCCGGCGCGTGGCCGGGTGTCGAGGTGGTGGGCGCTGAGGGTTTCGAACCCCCGACCCTCTCCGTGTAAAGGAGACGCTCTACCGCTGAGCTAAGCGCCCGTGTGGATCAGATCGCGTCCTTGAGGCCCTTGCCGGCCTTGAACGCCGGAACCTTTGCGGCCGGGATGTTGATGGTTTCGCCGGTCTTCGGGTTGCGGCCCTGGCGGGCGGCGCGCGAGCGCACTTCGAAGGTGCCGAAGCCGACCAGCGTCACTGCATCACCCTTCTTCAGCGTGCTGCCGACCACCGAGATCACGGCGTCGACGGCGCGCGTCGCGTCCATCTTGGACAGACCGGCGGCAACGGCCACGGCATCGATGAATTCACCTTTGTTCATGTGTACTCCTAGTTGGGTGATCGACCGGGTCGATCATGAAAAGCCAATCGGGGCGCCTCGGGCGACCGTACGGCAAAAGACGGGAGGATTCCCGGTGCGGAATGGATTCCGCCATGGACGAGCCAAGCCGGGGCCGTTATACCAGTCGCTTCCGCGCTTCCGCAACCGCGCCCTTGTGTGGCAGGCACGATCGCGGATGGGCTGGCATTCAGGCAAATCAGTGCTTGATGCCACGCTCCTTGGCGGATTCGCGACGGCGGCGCGCGGCCGGCGGGACCGACAAGGTGGCCTCGGCGCTGGCGGTTTCCCGTGGCGCGATCGGCCGTTCCAGCGCCAGATCGAGTACCTCGTCGATCCATTTCACCGGCACGATCTTCATGCCCTCGGTCACCGATTTGGGCAGGTCGACCAGGTCCTTGCGGTTCTCGTCGGGAATCAACACGGTCTTGATGCCGCCACGCAGCGCGGCAAGCAACTTCTCCTTCAACCCGCCGATCGCGGTCACGCGCCCGCGCAGGGTGATCTCGCCGGTCATTGCGACATCGGCGCGCACCGGGATCTTGGTCAGCGATGAAACGAGCGCAGTCGTCATCGCTGCACCGGCGCTCGGACCGTCCTTGGGCGTGGCGCCATCCGGCACGTGCAAGTGGATGTCGAACTTCTGCAGGAAGTCGTGTTCGATCCCGAGGCGTTCGGCGCGCGAACGCACCACCGACAACGCCGCCGACGCCGATTCCTTCATCACGTCGCCGAGCTGGCCGGTGAGGATCATCGCGCCCTTGCCCGGCACCAGCGCCGATTCGATCTGCAGCAGATCGCCACCGACTTCGGTCCAGGCCAGGCCGGTGACCATGCCGATCTCGTTCTCGACCTCGGCGCGGCCATAGTCGAAGCGGCGCACGCTCAGGTACTTGTCGAGATTGCCGGCATTGACCACGAGGGTCTTCGGCTTGCGCTTGCCCTTCTGCGGTTGCGGGCCGGCCAGCGCGATCTCCTTGACCACCTTGCGGCAGATCCGCGCGATCTCGCGCTCGAGGTTGCGCACGCCGGATTCACGCGTGTAATAGCGCACGATGTCCTGCACGGCGCTGTCCTCGATCCTGAGTTCGCCATCGCGCAGGCCATTGGCCTTCATCTGCTTGGGCACGAGGTAGCGCATCGCGATGTTGAGCTTCTCCTCTTCGGTGTAACCGGGGATGCGGATCACTTCCATGCGATCGAGCAACGGCCCCGGGATGTTCATCGAGTTCGATGTCGCGATGAACATCACTTCGCTGAGGTCGAGATCGACTTCCAGATAATGATCGTTGAAGGTGTGGTTCTGCTCGGGATCGAGCACTTCCAGCAGCGCCGAGGAGGGATCGCCGCGGAAGTCCATCGCCATCTTGTCGATTTCGTCGAGCACGAACAGCGGATTCTTCGATCCGACCTTGTTGAGGTTCTGGACGATGCGGCCCGGCATCGAACCGACATACGTGCGGCGATGGCCACGGATCTCGGCCTCGTCGCGCACGCCGCCGAGCGCCATCCGCACGAACTTGCGGTTGGTGGCCTTGGCGATGCTCTGACCCAGCGAAGTCTTGCCCACGCCCGGCGGCCCGACCAGGCACAGGATCGGGCCCTTCATCTTCGAGACCCGTGATTGCACGGCGAGATATTCGAGGATGCGGTCCTTGACCTTGTCGAGGCCGAAATGATCGGCATCGAGCACTTCCTGCGCGACCTTGAGGTCCTTGCGCACCTTGGATCTCTTCTTCCACGGCACGCCGAGCAGCCAGTCGAGGTAATTGCGCACCACGCCGGCCTCGGCCGACATCGGCGACATCTGCCGCAGCTTGGCGTATTCGGCCTTGGCCTTGGCTTCGACGGCCTTGGGCATCCCGGCATCGGCGATCTTCTTGCCGAGCGCGTCGAGTTCGTTGCCGTTGCCGCCTTCCTCGCCTTCGCCCAGCTCCTTCTGGATCGCCTTCATCTGTTCGTTGAGGTAGTACTCGCGCTGGCTCTTCTCCATCTGCGACTTGACCCGGCCGCGGATCTTCTTCTCCAGCTGCTGGACGTCGAGCTCGCCATCCACCAGGCCGATCAACAGTTCAAGGCGCTCGCCGACGTCGACGGTTTCCAGCAGTTTCTGCTTGTCCGACAACCGCACCGACAGATGCGCGGCGATGCTGTCGGCGATCCGCGCCGGATCATCGAGCGTCTGCAGCGTCTGCATCAATTCCGGCGGGAGCTTGCGATTGGTCTTGAGGTATTGCTCGAACAGTCCGGTGAGCGAGCGGCTGAGCGCCTCGACTTCCTGGACATCGCGCTCAGGCGGCGGTGGCAGTTCATGCGAGACGCCGTAGAGCGCGCCATCGTGCGACTCGACACCGCTGACGCCAACGCGCTCGGTGCCTTCGACCAGCACCTTGATGGTGCCGTCGGGCAGCTTGAGCAGTTGCAACACCTGGGCCAGCGCGCCGACTCCGTACAGATCGCCCTGGGCCGGGTCATCGATGTCGGGGGAAGTCTGCGCGACCAGCAGGATGCGCTTGTCGCCTTCCATCGCCACTTCCAGCGCCTTGATCGATTTCTCGCGCCCCACGAACAGCGGGATCACCATGTGCGGGAATACCACCACGTCGCGCAATGGCAATACCGGCAGCGTGCCCTCGGGCAGGGTCATCGGGCTGGGCTGGCTGGATTCCACGGTCATTCAATCGCTCCGGTGCGGCAACAGCCGCTTCCCCAGAAGGTGCGGCACCTTCCCGCCATTTGCAAGGGATGAAAGCGAACGGGCCGGCACAAGGCCAGCCCGTTAAGTTCACGGTTTGTGAATGCGCCGGCTTATTCCGCGGCGGCGATTTTCTGCTGCTGCGGCGGAACGCTGGCGTCATAGATCATGAACGGCGGCGTCCTGTTGTCGATCACCGATTCGTCCACCACGACCTTGCTGACATTTTCCAGCGAAGGCAGGTCGTACATGGTGTCGAGCAGCACCGATTCGACGATCGTGCGCAGGCCACGGGCACCGGTCTTGCGCTTGAGCGCCTTGCGCGCGATCGCGGCAAGCGCTTCCGGGCGGAATTCCAGCTCCACGCCTTCCATCTCGAACAGTTTGCGGAACTGCTTGGTGATGGCGTTCTTCGGTTCGGACAGGATCTTCACCAGTGCGGTTTCGTCCAGTTCCTCGAGCGTCGCGACCACCGGCAGGCGGCCGACGAATTCCGGAATCAGGCCGAACTTGATCAGGTCTTCCGGCTCGACATCGGCCAGCACCTTGCCGGTATCGGCCTTGCGCTCCGACGACTTCACCTTGGCGCTGAAACCGATGCCGCCGCCATCCGTGGTGCGTTGCTGGATGATCTTGTCCAGCCCGGCGAACGCGCCGCCGACGATGAACAGGATGTTGCGGGTATCGACCTGCAGGAATTCCTGTTGCGGATGCTTGCGCCCGCCCTGCGGCGGAATGCTGGCGACGGTGCCTTCGATCAGCTTCAGCAGCGCCTGCTGCACGCCTTCGCCGGAAACGTCGCGGGTGATCGACGGGTTCTCGCTCTTGCGCGAGATCTTGTCGATCTCGTCGATGTAGACGATGCCGTGCTGCGCCTTGTCGACGTCGTAGTCACACTTCTGCAGCAGCTTCTGGATGATGTTCTCCACGTCCTCGCCGACGTAGCCGGCTTCGGTGAGCGTGGTGGCATCGGCCATGGTGAACGGCACGTTGAGCAGGCGCGCCAGCGTTTCCGCCAGCAGCGTCTTGCCCGAGCCGGTCGGCCCGACC
>Ga0136846_1226041_pt1 | contig 11464 bp, 11 predicted proteins | sample HopSoiMetagenom2_FD_96841 | JGI IMG/M metagenome (GOLD analysis project Ga0136846, IMG submission 96841) | Grasslands soil microbial communities from Hopland, California, USA - 2 Assembly 2016 (version 4) | ecosystem: Environmental > Terrestrial > Soil > Grasslands | place: USA: Hopland... | reverse complement strand
CGGCGAAGATCCCGTCCTCGTCGAGCAGGCGCCGCATCTCGCCGACGGAGTCCTCGTTGGACGCGAGCACTTTGCGGTCGAGCTTCGACACGTCGAGGATGGGCGGCACGTAGCCGTCTTCGAGCGAGCGGAGGCCCATGATCGGGTCGCCCGGCAGCGGCTCCGCAGCGGCGACGACGACGTCGGGGAACGACTCGCGCAACCGCTCGCCGACGCCCATCAGCGTGCCGCCGGTGCCGAGACCGGCGACGACGACGTCGACGCGGTCGAGCGCGGCCGCGATCTCTGCGCCCGTGCCGGCGTAGTGGGCGCGCGGGTTCGCTTCGTTGGCGTACTGGAACGGCATGAAGTACCTCGGCTCGCGTTCGGCCAGGGCGAGTGCCATCCGGACGGCCCCGTTCGAGCCCTCCTCGCCCGGCGAGAACACCATCTCGGCGCCGAACAGGCGGAGCAGCCGCTTCCGTTCGTCGGTCGCGTTCTCCGGCATCACACACGTGAGCCGATAGCCCCTCAGCTTGGCGACGAGCGCCAGCGCGATGCCGGTGTTGCCGCTCGTCGGCTCGAGCAGCTCGCGTCCCGGCTCGAGCTCGCCCGACGACTCGGCAGCCTCGATCATCGCCTTCGCGACCCGGTCCTTGATCGAGCCGCTGGGGTTCTGCCCCTCGAGCTTCGCGTACACGCGCACGTCGCCGACGCGGCGCAGCTCGACGAGCGGGGTGTTCCCGATCAGGTCGAGGATGTCCACACGTACACCGTCGGACATGTCTTGCCGAGCAGCTGGTAGATGCCCCACGCGGCGCCGGCTGCTTGCGCCGCGACGCGTGGGTCTCCGAAGTCGGCGCCGCTCCGGCGCAATCGCGACAGCTCCGCCAGGTCGTCGTTCGCGCTCCACGTGCCGTCGGCGAGCATCCGCTCGCGCCACTCGCCGCCGAGCTCCGTCTTCGACCGAAGCACCAGCCCGGCGTCTGCCGCGCGCGTTTCGATCACCTGCGGGTCCGTGCTCTCAGGCACGATCGCGAGCGCATCGAAGAGCCACGCCGCCTCGCGCGGCTCCAGCCTGCTCGTCGAGCACGTGACATACGCGAGCAGGTGCCCGCCGGCGCGGAGAACACGCGCGCACTCGGCGAAGCCGCGCGCGAGGTCGACGTGGACGAGCACGTCGCGGCACCAGATCCAGTCGGCGACGCCGTCGTCGATCGGCATGTCCTCGATCCCGGCTTGCACGACGTCGACATCGGCGCCGGCCTCGGCAACCGCGCGTCGTGCGAGGTCGACATGGCGCGCGACCGGGTCGAGCGCGATCGCGCGCAGGTCGTGCTCTTGCACGAGCCGGACGGCGTGCTTCGCATCGCGCGCGCCGACGTCGATCAGCAGTTGGCCGGCGTGTGGGCCGAGCTCCGAGAAGACGTCGAACAACCACTCGGTCCCGCGCGGCGCCGGGGCGACGACGTCCCTGTCCTCGTCCGCCCAGAAATCCCCATAGAGCTTTTCGACTGAAGTCTTAGACACCGCCGGCCATCGCCGGCAGCAAGATCACTGTCGAGCCCGGCCTGACTTCGGTGTCGAGCCCGTCGAGCGTGCGCACGTCCTCGCCCTCGACGTAGACGTTCGCGAACGGCAACTGCTCCTCGAGCGCCGGGAACCGGCTCATCAGGTCGTCGAGCAGGTCGCGCACGGTGTCGCCCTCGGCAGTGAGCTCGCGCTCGCCGCCCGTCTGCTCGCGCAGCGTCGGCGGGATCCGCACCTTCGTCACGCCGGCTCCCGGGTTCCGGCGCAGAACTGCACGTAGTCGATGTACTCGGTGATCGTCGGATGCTCGCCGCACACAGGACAATCCGGATCGCGGCGCAGCTTGACCTCGTTGAGCTCCGTCGAGAGCGCATCGAAGAGCAACAGGCGTCCGACGAGCGGCTCGCCGATGCCGAGCGCGAGCTTCAATGCCTCGTTCGCCTGCAAGGAGCCGATGATCCCCGGCAGGACGCCGAGGACGCCGCCCTCCGCGCACGACGGCGCGAGCTCGGGTGGCGGCGGCGTGGGGAAGAGGCAGCGGTAGCACGGGCCTTCGCCGGGCTTGAACACGGTGACCTGTCCTTCGAAGCGGTAGATCGAACCGTGGACGACCGGGATGTCGTGCCACACCGCCGCGTCGTTCACGAGGTAGCGCGTCGGGAAGTTGTCGGCGCCGTCGACGATCAAATCCCAGCCGTCGGCGAGGATGCGCTCGACGTTCTCGGACGTCAGCCGCTCCTTGTAGGCGACGACCTGCACGTCGGGGTTCAGCGCCTCGATCGTCCGCTTTGCGGAGTCGACCTTGGGCTCCCCCAGGCGATCGGTCGAGTGCACGATCTGGCGCTGCAGGTTCGACTCGTCGACGACGTCTGCGTCGACGATGCCCAGTCGGCCGATGCCGGCAGCGGCGAGGTAGAGCGACGCGGGTGACCCCAGGCCGCCGGCGCCGATCAGCAAGACCTTCGAGTCGAGGAGCTTCAGCTGCCCCTGCTCGCCGACCTCCGGGATCAGCAGGTGCCGGCTGTAGCGCGCGCGCTTCGGCGCGTCGAGGCCGTCCTGCTGCGCGATCGGGAAGCCGTTGCGCTTCCAGTCGGTGAAGCCGCCGGCCAGCGAGGCGACGTCGGCGTAGCCGAGCTCTTCGAGCGTCTTCGCGGCGAACACCGAGCGGTTGCCCGCGGAGCAGTACAGGAGCACGGGACGGGCGGCGTCGGGGGCAGCGCGCTCGATGCGCGCCTCGAGATGGCCCCGCGGGATGTGAACCGCGCCGGGGATGTGCCCCTCGTCCCACTCGTCCTGCTCGCGGACGTCGACGATCACGGGCTCGCCCGCATCGATCAGCTCTCGTGCGCCCGCAGCGTCGAGCTCCGAGATCTCCGCGCGCACCTGCTGCAGCAATTCCCTGTACGTCGGCATCGCTTTCACAAATATAGCGACGAGTGCTCCGATAGCGTCGCTGCGGATGAGCCCGCGGCTCCGTGTCTGGCTGGTTGTCGGCGCCGCGGCGATCGCTGCTGCAGCGATCGCGGTCGGCGTCACCGTCGCGACCCGTTCCGACGTCGACAGACAGACGAGCAAGGCGCCGCCGTTCGTCGCGGACCCGACGGCGCCGGCCGAGATCTCGAAGGACGTGCGCGACGCGCTGCGCGCATGGCCGGCCGGCACGGTGCGGCGCCTGCGGATCCTCGCCGCCCGCTATCCGAACAGCGGCCTCGTCCGCCTCGAGCTCGGCCTCGCGCTCGCCTTCACAGGGCAGCAAACGGACGCGTCCCATGCCTGGCACGATTCCCGGCGCGTGCAGCCGGATTCTCCGTCGGCCGTGCACGCGACGGACCTGCTGCATCCGGGCACGCCTCCGGGGCTGCCGCCCTTCGTGCCCTCTTTCACCCGGGCGCGGACAGCCGCGCAGCAGCACCTGCTCCGCGGCATCGCCTTCCAGCAGGCGCTGCGCCCGGTCTCCGCCGAGGACGAGTTCGCCGCCGCGGCGCACGCCGCGCCGCGCGATCCCGAGGCGCTGACGGCCGCGGCCGTCGGCCTGTACGACAAGGAACGGCCGGCGGCCGCCTTCTCGCGCCTCGGCCCGCTCGCGCGCCGCTTTCCGCACGCGCAGACCGTCCGTTTTCACCTCGGGCTCCTCCTGATCTACTTCGGAGACCTCCGCCAGGCCAAGCGGGAGCTTGCCCTGGCCCGCGCCGAAGGCCCCAGAACCCCGCTTGGCAGGCGGGCTGAGACCCTCCTCAGGGCCGCGCGCAAGAGCTAGGACCCTTCGTCACCAATATGGGCCGATCGGCCTATGGCGTTCGTCCTGGCCAACTGGCACAGTGCGGAATCGCCAAACGCCGGTTCCACGAGGGGGGAACAGGAGTGAGCGCAACAGAGACTGCCGCACCACCGAAGTCCGTCTCCGACGTCATGGAGACCGACGAAGCAAAAGCGCTGCTCGACACGGGGCGTGAGAACGGGCAATTGACCGCGGACGAGATCGCCGTCGCACTCGACGAGCTGGATCTCGAGCCGGGCCAGATCGACGACTTCTACCACGCTCTCGAGGAGCTCCACGTCGAGGTCGTGACCGGGCGCGAGGACGAGGAGGAGACGCCCGTCGAGGCGCCGCGCGAGGTCTCGACCGACGCGCTGCAGCTCTTCCTCAAGGACATCGGCAAGGTCGACCTGCTCACCGCCGCGCAGGAGGTCGAGCTCGCCAAGCGGATCGAGCGCGGCGACCACAGCGCGAAGCAGGAGATGGTCGAGGCCAACCTGCGCCTCGTCGTCTCGATCGCGAAGAAGTACCGCAACCAGGGGCTGCCGTTCCTCGACCTGATCCAGGAGGGGACGATCGGCCTGGTTCGCGCTGCCGAGAAGTTCGACTACCGCAAAGGCTTCAAGTTCTCGACGTACGCGACGTGGTGGATCCGCCAGGCAGTCGCCCGTGCGCTCGCGGACAAGGCGCGCACGATCCGCATGCCCGTCCACGTCGTCGAGAAGCTGAACAAGATCGTCCGCTCCGAGCGCAAGCTCCGTGCCGAGCTCGGCCGCGAGCCCACGTCCGCGGAGATCGGCAAGGATCTCGACCTCAGCTCCGACGAGGTCGAGCACATCCGCCGCAGCGCGCAGACGCCGGTCTCGCTCGAGAAGCCGGTCGGCGACGAGGACGAATCGGAGTTCGGCCACTTCATCACCGACCTGAACCTGCCGCTGCCCGACGAGGAGGCCGAGATCAGCATGCGCAAGGAGACGCTGCGCAAGATTCTCGGCACGCTCTCGAGCCGGGAGCGCCAGGTGCTGGAGCTCCGCTACGGCCTCGACGGTCAGCACCCGCGCACGCTCGACGAGGTCGGGCGGACGTTCAACGTCACGCGCGAGCGCATCCGCCAGATCGAGAACCAGAGCCTGAAGAAGCTCCGCGCGCTGGCCGACGCGGTCAAGCTTCGCGACGTCGCCTGACCCCTATAGACTCAGCTATATGAGGAAACGGCTCGCTGTTCTTGCAGCTGCGGTGTTCGCGATCGCGCTCTTCGCTTCGCCGGCCCTGGCGAAGCAGGGGCCTGACGGGCGCGCCGGCTCGACCATCATCGCGCGTCACTAGACGCGGCACGTAGACTCGCCGGCCGTGAACCAGTCCTGGCTCGACGAGCTGCGCGAATTTATTGCGACGAGGCGTCGCTTGCGACGCCGCCCAGTGGAGGCCGGCCCGGCTTTGCCGGGGCGGCCGTCTTGTGTAGACGCTGGGTACCGGACGAACGCGTGAACGACGCCTGGCTCGCTGAGCTCCGAGAGTTCATAGCGATCCCGTCCGTCAGCGCGGATCCCGCGCACCAGGACGATCTCAGGCGCGCGGCGGAATGGGTGCGCGACTTCGTCAAGCGTGCCGGCGGCGAAGCTGAGCTCGTCCCGAAAGGCACGCGCGACCTCGTCATCGGCGACATCCCCGCGAGCACGAACGGCTCCGGTGCCCCGACCGTCCTCATCTACGGCCATTTCGACGTGCAGCCACCGGCGCCGCTCGACCTGTGGGAGACGCCGCCGTTCGAGCTCGCCGAGCGAGACGGCTGGTTCTACGCGCGCGGGATCGCCGACGACAAGGGCCAGCTGTTCACGCTCCTGAAGGCTGCGGAGCTGCTCCGCGCCGACAACGCGCTGCCGATCAACATCCGTGTCGCCTGCGACGGCGAGGAGGAGATCGGCGGGCACTCGATCGTCGAGTTCCTGGAAGAGGACGACCGCGGCGCCGACGCGTGCATCATCTTCGACGGCGGGATGACCCGCCCCGAGCAGCCGGAGTTCGGGCTCGCGACGCGCGGGCTCGTCGGCTATCACGTCAAGGTCCGCACGGGCGAGCGCGACATGCACTCCGGCTACTACGGCGGGGCCGCGCTCAACGCGATCCACGTGCTGCTGCAGGGCCTTTCGGCCCTGCTCGCACGCAACGGCCTGCTGCCCGATCAGCTCCGCGTCGGCCGCACGGCGCTGAGCGAGGTGGAGGTGGCGAGCCTCGACAAGCTCCCGAGCGGCGCGCAGATCCTCGACGAGGCGGGTGCGACGCCGCTCGACGCAAACGCCGAAGCCCACTTCTACGACCGGACGTGGGCCGAGCCGTCGCTCGACGTCAACGGGATCCGCGGCGGCAAGCCCGAGTTCGTCAACACGACGCTCGTCGTCGAGGCCGAGGCTCGCTTCACGATCCGCCTCGCCCCCGGTCAGGATCCCGACACGGTCGGCTCGGCGGCCGAGAAGCTCTTCCGGGCGGCCGTCCCGAAGGACGCGGACGTGACGCTCACGCGCGAGAACTCCGCACCGCCCGGCGTGTTCGCGCCGGACTCGCCGGCGATCCAGCTCGGCCTCGACGCGTTCGAGCGCGCCGTGGGCGTGCGCCCGATTCTCGTGCGGGTCGGCGGGACGCTGCCCATCTATCCGGCGCTCGCCGCGAAGGGGATCCCTACGATCGGCACCGGCTTCGCGCTGCGCGAGAGCAACGTGCACTCGCCGAACGAGCGCATGCGGGTCGAGGACATCGATCGCGCCGTCGCCGCGGCGACGGAGCTCTACAAGGGGCTCGCCGCGCTTGCCTGACCTGCCGTCAGAGCTGCAGGACGACGTCCTGGAGCGCTTGCTCCGCTACGTCCGCATCGACACGACGTCCGACCAGGACTCCGAGACCTATCCGAGCACGGCGAAGCAGCGCGACCTCGGCGAGCTGCTCGAGCGCGAGCTGCGCGAGCTCGGCCTCAACGACGTGGAGCTCACGGAGCACGGCTATGTCTTTGCGACGCTGCCGGGAGCGGGCGGCCCGACCGTCGGCCTGATCGCGCACATGGACACGAGCGAGGACGAGTCCGGCGCGAACGTGAAGCCGCAAGTCCTGCGCAACTGGGACGGGACCGACATCAAGCTCCCGGGCGACCCCGGGAAGGTACTCCGCGCGGAGGAGAATCCCATCCTCGCCGAGCGCGTCGGGCACGACATCGTCACGACCGACGGCACGACGCTGCTCGGCGCGGACGACAAAGCCGGCGTCGCGGAGATCATGGGCGCCGTCGCGTACTTGGCCGCGCATCCGGAGATCGAGCATGCGCCCATCCGCGTCGGCTTCACCGTCGACGAGGAGGTCGGTCGCGGCGTCGACCACTTCGACATCGAGGCGTTCGGCGCCGACTTCGCGTACACGCTGGACGGCGCGGAAGTCGGTCGCATCGACGACGAGACGTTCTCCGCGTCGGAGGTGCGCATCCGCATCGAGGGCCTGAGCGTCCACCCCGGGACGTCGAAGGGAAAGATGGTGAACGCGATCAAGCTCGGCGCGAGGCTGATCGAGCGGCTGCCACGCGGCGAACGCTCGCCGGAGACGACGGAGGGGCGTGAGGGGTTCATCCATCCAAGCCGCTTCACCGGCGGCACGGCGGAGGCGGAGCTGCGTTTCATCGCGCGTGACTTCGACGCCGGCAAGCTCGAGGAGCACGAGCAACTGCTGCGGAAGCTGGCCGAGGATCTCGCGGCGGAGGAACCGCGGGCGCGCGTCACCGTCAGCGTCGAGGAGCAGTACCGCAACATGAAGGAGTTCCTCGACCGCGACGCGAGCGTGACCGAGGCGGCCGACGAAGCCGCCCGCCGCTGCGGCCTAGAACCGTGGCGCGAACCGATCCGCGGCGGCACCGACGGCTCGATGCTGAGCGCCCGCGGCCTCCTGACGCCGAACATCTACACCGGCGGCCAGCAGTTCCACTCGGTCCTCGAGTGGGCGTCCGTCCAGGACATGGCCCTGTCAGCCGCAACAATCGTGGAGCTCGTGAAGCTCTGGGCGGAGCCGGAGTGGGCGACGCGTCGGCGAAGCGCGAGTGCAACGGCCTGAACCGCGGGCCGATCGACGCCATCAAAGCCGGACGCTAAGGCACGCGAAGCGGCCTTAGCGGGAGGCGAACCAATGCGGCGCGCGATCGCGAAGCAACCGCGCGTCGCACTGCCGGCGACGGTCGCCGAACAGCAAAGAGTGCGCGGGCTCGGCCCGCGCACGTTTCCCGCGCAGCGGCGACCCTGACCGGATTTGACCGCCGCTAGGCGGTCAAATACGCGTGCCCAAAGGCGCGCATTTCGTGGATGATCGGGAGGAGCGCCTCGCCCTTTTCCGTGAGCTCGTATTCGACTCGCGGCGGGCTTTCGGCGTAGCTGCGGCGCTCGACCAGGCCCTCGTCCTCGAGTGCGCGCAGGCGCTCGGAGAGAGTCCGCGGGCTGATGCCCGAGCACGAGTGCTCGAGCTGTGAGAAGCGACGCGGCCCTTCGGACAGGTCGTGCACGAGCAGGGCGGTCCATTTCGCGCCGATGATCTCGGCGCAAGCGGCGACCGCGCAGGACGTCGACTCGTGGACCGGGTTCATCGTGCGCATAGCTATCCCAAGTGTAGCGGTGCGGTTTTCCGCCGTTCGATTGGCGGGTTCACCGGCTTGGCGCGTTTCCCGCTGCGGGCGACGATCCAGCTATGGAAACCGACATCCTCATCGCAGGTCTCATGGTCCTTGCCAGCATCGTCGCTCTGCTCGCCATCATCGTGAAGGTGGGACGCGCGATCCACGCAGAGCCGCGGCAGAAGGCGAAGGCTCCCGCGTCCGAGCCGAGGCGTGTGCTCCGCACGGCGTCCGCCGGCTGGTGAGCGTCCGCAGCTAGTCAGTCCACGGGGGCGGGTTGTGTGTCCAGCGCCCGCCCAGCATCGTCGCGACGACGTGCACGTCCGTCAGGTCGTCGACCTCGTACGGGTCGCGGTCGAGCACGACCAGGTCGGCCAGGTAGCCAGGCACGAGCTTGCCGCGGCGGTGCTCGTCGCGCGCGAGCCACGCCGGGTTGACGATCGTGGCTTGCAACGCCTCGTCGAGCGCCAGCGCCTGCTCCGGGTGCCAGGCACGAGACACGGCCGCAACGACCCCCGCCCAGGGATCGAGCTCCTCGATCGGGGCGTCGGAGCCGTTCGCCAGCAGAGCGCCGGTGTCCCATAGCGACCGGTACGCATACGCGCGGTCGGTCATCCCGGCCCAGAGGCGCTCTGCGATCTCCGCATCGGAAGGGGCATGGCTGAACTGCACCGAGGCCGCGACGCCGAGCGCGGCGAACCGCGGGATGTCCTCGTGCGCGAGCAGCTGGGCGTGCTCGATCCGCGGCCGTAGGCCGCGCCAGTCGTCGCGAGTCTGCTCGAACGCGTCGAGCGCCTCGCGGTTCGCCAGGTCGCCGATCGCGTGCACCGCGACGGGGAGACCCGCGGCCGCGCCGGCGCGGATGATCTCGACGAGCTCTTCGCGGCTCGTTATCTGCACGCCCGAGCCGTCGAGCAGCCTTGCCGTCTGCGAGCCGAGCGTCCCGTCCATGAACGCCTTCAGGTAGCCGACGCGAATCAGGTCGTCGCCGAAGCCGCTCCGAAGCTGCAGTGCCGCGGCGTGCTCGACCTGGTCGGCGGGAATCGACTGCCAGACGCGCAGGTGCAGCGCACCCTCGTCGCGGAGCCGCTGCCAGACGCCGAGCGCGCCGAGCCAGCCATCCTTGTCGTGCACGGACGTGACTCCACGGGAGACGGCGATGCGCACGCCCTCGCGCGACGCCTCGACCATCTCGTCCTCGGTCGGCCGGACGTGCGCATCGCGGAAGTGCCACGCACACTCCTCGCGCAGGACGCCGGTCGGCTCGCCGCGCTCGTCACGGACGACGACGCCGCCCGCGACCTCGAGGTCGCCGTTCGCGCGCGCCAGCGCCGCCGAGTTGAGCCACAGGGAGTGGTAGTCGCGCGCCATCAGCGCCGCCGGCGTGTCGCCGGTGACGCGGTCGAGCGCCTCTTTCGTCGGCTCCGTCGGCGGCGACCAGTCGCCGCTCCGCCAGCCGGTCCCCCGAAGCCACGCCCCGGGGCGGACGTCGCGCGCCGCCGCGGCGACGCGCTCGAGCGCTTCGTCGAGTGTCGCCGCCCCATCGAGCCGTACCTGCCGCTGCGCGAGCGACCACGTCGGGAAGTGGACGTGCGAGTCGCTGAAGCCCGGCAGCACGCAGCGTCCCCCCAGGTCGACGCGGTCGGGGCTGGCGAGCGCCGTCTCGTGCGTGCCCACCGCGCCGGCAATCCGTTCGCCCGCGATCGCCAGTGCCCGGGCGACCGGCAGTGCCGAATCCATCGTCCGGATGACGCCGTTCTCGAGGATCACCCAAGGGACTGTAAATCGTCACCTGGGAGACGGAACTCAGCGGCGTCCTCGCTCGTTAGTGGAGGAGTGAACGCCATCGTGATCGTGCTGCTCCTGATCGTCATGCTCGCTCTCGCGAGTTATTGGCCGACGAGCGACTAGCCGCGCCCGAAATAGACTTCCGCCGTGGCGTACGAGCCGCTGACGGAGGAGCAGCGCGAGATCCGTGACCTGGTCCGGCAGCTCGCGCGCGAGCGCATCGCCCCGCGCGCCGCCGAGATCGACGAGAGCCACGAGTTCCCGTGGGACATCGTCGAGCTCTTTCGCGAGAACGACATCTTCGGGCTCTACTTCGACGAGGCATATGGCGGCCTCGGCACCGGCACGCTGCTCGCGCTCGTCGCGATCGAGGAGGTCTCGAAGGTATGCGCGACGAGCGGGCTGATCCTCGCCGTGCAGGAGCTCGGCTCGCTCGGCCTGAAGCTCGCCGGCGACGAGGAGCAGAAGCAGCGCTTCCTCCCGCGCCTCGCGTCGGGCGAGTGGCTGTGCGCGTACGCGCTGACGGAGTCGGGCTCCGGGTCCGACTCCGCCGCGATGCGCACGTCCGCGCGCCGCGACGGCGACGAGTACGTCCTGAACGGCTCCAAGCGCTTCATCACGAACGCCGGCGTCGCGCACGTCTACACGGTGTTCGCGAAGACCGATCCAGATACGGGCCACGCCGGCATCTCGGCGTTCGTGGTCGAGGCCGACACGCCGGGCTTCGACGTCGCACGCGTCGAGCCGAAGATGGGCATTCGCGGCTCGACGACGGGCGAGCTCACCTTCGACGACTGTCGCGTCCCGGCCGGGAACCTCCTCGGCGGCGAGGGCGAGGGCTTCAAGGTCGCGATGCGAATCCTCGACCGCTCCCGCCCTGGCATTGCCGCGCAGGGTCTCGGGATCGCGCAGGGCGCAACGGACTATGCGCTCGAGTACGCGAAGACGCGCGAGACGATGGGCAAGCCGATCGGCCAGCACCAGCTCGTCGCCGCGATGCTCGCGGACATGGAGACGAAGTGCGAAGCGGCCCGCGGACTGCTGTACCGGTTCGGGGCGGCCGTGGACGAGGGCGTCGACGGGCCGGAGCTGACCAAGCTGTCGGCGATGGCCAAGCTCTACTGCACGGACGTCGCGATGGAAGTGACCACGGACGCCGTGCAGGTGCTCGGCGGCTACGGCTACATCCAGGAGTACCCCTTGGAACGGATGATGCGAGATGCGAAGATCACTCAGATCTACGAGGGCACGAATCAGATCCAGCGTCTGGTGAT
>Ga0136846_1211446_pt1 | contig 11465 bp, 12 predicted proteins | sample HopSoiMetagenom2_FD_96841 | JGI IMG/M metagenome (GOLD analysis project Ga0136846, IMG submission 96841) | Grasslands soil microbial communities from Hopland, California, USA - 2 Assembly 2016 (version 4) | ecosystem: Environmental > Terrestrial > Soil > Grasslands | place: USA: Hopland... | reverse complement strand
GCGTCGAGGCTCGGCTTGAGCTCCTCGAAGGGCACCTCGACGGTCAGCTTGGCCCGGGTCGGGCTCAAGGTCTCGACGGCGCTCTTCAACTGCTTCTCCTTAGCTGGTCCCGCTGTACATGAAGGCTGTGCATTTGAGCGTCGGGGCGACAGGACTCGAACCTGCGGTCTCCTGCTCCCAAAGCAGGCGCGCTAGCCACTACGCTACGCCCCGCCAAGCAGGCTTCCCGACCGCCGTACGACGCCCGACAACCCTGCTTGGAGCGGATGACGGGAATCGAACCCGCGTAGCCAGTTTGGAAGACTGGGGCTCTACCATTGAGCTACATCCGCGCGTCCTCCGCTGCCGGCACGGTGACGTGCCCTGAGGACCCCGGAAATCTACCGTCCGCAGCCTCAGCTCCGCGAAACGACGACCATGGCGCGGTCGTCGTCGCGAGAGCCGAGAGCGTCGACCAGCCGCCGGGCCGCGCCCTCGAAGCTGCCGCGCAGCAGGTGCTCGGCCTCACCAAGCATCCGATCGATGCCGAGGTCGATGTCGCGCCGCGGCTCCTCGACCATGCCGTCGGTGTAGAGCAGGAGCGCGTCGTGGTGGGTGAGCCGGCCGACCGCGGCACTGAACGCGGCGTCCTCCATCAGCCCGAGGATCGGCCCCTCGCTGGGCAGCACGCTCCACCGCCCGGTGCCGGCCTGGCGCAGGGCCGCCGGTGGGTGGCCGGCGGTCCGGACCTCGAAGCCGCCGTTCTCGAGGTCCAGCGAGAGGTGCACCGCGGTGGCGAACCCCTCCTGCCACTCCTGGCGCAGCAGGTAGTCGTTGGCGGCCAGGAGGAACTGGTCGGGCGGGAGCGCGCCGAGCAGCCCGCCGAAGGCACCGGAGAGCAGCAGCGCACGCGTGCCGGCCTCCTCACCCTTGCCGGACACGTCGACGACCGCCAGCTCGAGGCGGGTCCGGGTGGCGAGGGTGGCGACCACGAAGTCGCCGGCGAACGGCGTACCGCCCGCTGAGCGAAGGGCCGACTCCGCGTGCCACCCCGGCGGCAGGTGGGGCAGGCCGCCGTGCTGGAGGATCCGGTCACGCAGGTCGACGAACATCGACTCGCCCATCGTCCCGGCCACACCGAGGCGGGAGCGCCGCAACGAGGCCGCGAGAACGATGAGACACATCAGGACCTGGATGCCGATGGCGCCGTAGGTCTTCGTGCTGACCGAGTTCTGCAGGGCCAGCGCGACCATCGTCATCGTGAACAGGTACAGGACGAACCACGGCAGGTGTCTCGGGTTGAGCAGCAGGCTGCCGAGGAGCAGGGGCACCATCAGGCTGGTGATCGGCACGACGTCGGGCCACACCGCGATGGCGCCGACGAGCGCCAGCGCCAAGGCCGTCAGGACGATGAAGACCTTGGTGTCCTGGTAGGCGCCACGTCGCCTGAACCGGCGGAGCATGCCGCGCGGCATGGGCTCGGAGTTGCTGCGCGCGCGCGACGGCTGGACGTCCGCAGTCATCGGGCGCCTCCAGGTCGTCGAGGTGCGCTCACTGTAGGGCCCTGGACCGGAATCGTGGTTGGCACCTCGAGCACCAGTACAGGTTCCGTCCCTGCAGGTCACGGACGCGCACGCGGGTTCCGCAGACGCGGCACGGCTCTCCGGCCCGGCGGTAGACGTACGACACCCACGCGGCGGCGTCGCGCCACTCGGCCTCGGTGAGGTCCTCGGCGCGGACCGTGCGGATCACACCCGTCCGTACGCCGTCCGCCATCAGGCTGACCAGGTCCTCCCACATCCCGGTCCAGCGGCCGGGACGCAGACTGGTACCCGGTCGAAAGGGGTCGACACGGTGCCGGTGGAGCAGCTCGGCGCGGTAGACGTTGCCGATCCCCGACACCACGCTCTGGTCCATCAGCAGTCCCGCGATCGGCGCCCGGCTGCGCCGGATCCGCTGCCAGGCGCGGTCCGGGTCCGCGTCCGGGCGCAGCGGGTCGGGGCCGAGCCGGGCCACCAGCGCCTCCCGCTGCTCGGGGGTCTGCAGCTCGCAGGCGGTGGCGCCACGCAGGTCGGCGTACACGTTCGAACCGGCCCCGTGGGCACGGACCAGCCGGAGCCGGACCTGGCCGACGGGCGGCGGCACCACCTCGACGCCGTCGAGCAGGTCGAACCGGCCGTACAGCCCGAGGTGGACGTGGACGAGGTCGTCGGCATCGAACCGGACCCACAGGTGCTTGCCCCACGACTCGGCGTCCTCGATGGTCCGGCGGTCCAGGAGAGCCGCGGACTCGGCGAACCGTCCCTGCGGGCTCGACACCCGGACCTGGTGTCCGGCGAAGGCCTGGCCGAGGGCGGTGGCGAGCCTGTGGAGGGTGTGGCCCTCAGGCATCGCTTCCCTGTGCTCGTTGCTGGGCCGGTCGCTGGGCGGACTCGGGCAGCGGCGGCAGCTCCCGGGTCCGCTCGTACGAGCCGATCTGGCCGATCCGGCGCAGGTGCCGCTCGTCGCCGCTGAACGGCGTGGCCAGGAAGACCTCGACGAACCTGGTCATGTCCTCGATCGAGTGCATCCGGCCGCCCACCGACACGACCTGGGCGTCGTTGTGCTGGCGGGCCAGGGTCGCGGTCTCCTCGGACCAGGCCAGCGCACAGCGGATGCCCGGGACCTTGTTGGCGGCGATCTGCTCGCCGTTGCCGGAGCCCCCGATGACCACGCCCATGCTGTCCAGCCCCTGCTTGCGGTCGATCGCCACCCCCTCGGCCGCCCGTAGGCAGAACACCGGGTAGTCGTCGAGCGCGTCGAACTGGAACGGGCCGTGGTCGACCGGCTCGTAGCCGTGGTCGGTCAGCCAGGCGTGCAGGTGCGCCTTCAGGTCGAGTCCGGCGTGGTCGCAGCCGAGGTGGACGCGCATGGCGCCATCCTGCCCGATCGAGGTCTGTTCACTGGCTGCGGAGGAAGGCGCAGGTCTGCAGGATGGCCTGCTCGGACGCCGGGAACGCCGCGTGCCGCCAGTAGCCGTGGATCTGCCCGAGGTAGCGGGTGCAGGTCACCTGGCCGCCGGCCCCGGCGATCAGCGCGGCGAGGTGCTCGCCCTCGTCGCGCAGCGGGTCGTGCTCGGCGGTGGTGACCAGGATGGGCGGGAGGCTGCCCAGCCGTTCGGACAGGAGGGGCGCCAGATCTGGGTTGGTGTAGTCCACCTCGCCTGCGGCGTACTGCTGCCAGTACCACGCCGCCTCGCGCGGGTCGAAGGCCGCCGCGGCGCCGAGCTCGTACGACGGGTAGCCGCCCTGCGGGTCGAGGAACGGGTAGTGCAGCACGCCCGCCCGGAACCGTCCCGGGTGCCGCAGCGCGGCCACCAGGGCGAGGTTGCCGCCGGCGCTGTCGCCGTGCACGTACGTCGGCCCGCCGAGCGCCAGCTCGCTGCCGTCGTGGTCGAGCCAGTCCAGGACGGTGTCGACGTCGTCGAGGGCGGACGGGAAGCGGTGCTCAGGCGCGAGCCGGTAGTCGACGCTGAGCACCGCCTGGTTGAGGCGGTTGGCCAGCCGCCGGCAGGGCCGGTCGTGCACGTCGACGTCGTGGAAGACGAACCCCCCGCCGTGGAGGTGGACGAGCACACCCGGGTCAGCTCCCTTCGAGGCTCCCTTCGCTCGCACCCCAGTGCCAGCGCCCGGGCGAAAGAGGCGCACCCGCACGCCGTCGGCGTCGAGGTCGGCGACCTCCGCGACGTCCTCGGGCTCCTCGCTGAGCGCGGACGCGCGGTTGGCGTCGCGGGCCGCGGCGATGTCGTAGCCGTCCTCCCACATGGGCGCCAGCACGGCCGCGAGCTCGACGGCCTTGCGGGCCTCTGGGTAGAGCATGCGGCCGACCCTAGAGAATCGACCCGTGGTCGCACTCGGCTGGTTGGTCCTCGGACTCGTCTTCCTCGACGAGCTGCTCGCCATGGCCGGGCTCGGCGTCTACGGCTGGTCGACGTCAGCTCGCTGGCTGCTGGTCTGGCTGCTGCCGCTGCTGGCCGTGCTGGCGTGGTTCCTGTTCGCCTCACCGAAGGCCCGCTTCGGCTCCCCCGTCGTCCGCCCGGTGGTCAAGGTGCTGGTCTTCGGCTCGGCCTCGCTGGGCCTGTGGGCCGCTGGGCACCCCGGGCTCGCGGTCGGGCTGCTGGTCTTCTCGGTGGTGGTCAACGGCCTGGCGATGATCCCCGCCATCCGGGACCTCGCCGCGGAGGGCCACGCCGGCGGCTGACCACGGCTCGGCGCTCAGCGCGACTGGACCGCCAGCCGGGCGCTCAGTGCCACGAACGACGCGGCGAACACCTTGCGGATCCGGGTGACCAGCTGCGGGCGGGTGAGGACCCGGTCGCGGAGGGCGCCAGCGGCCACGGCATAGCCCGCGAACGTCACGAACGTCATTGCCATGAACACCGCGGACAGGCCGGTCATCCGGACCAGGCCTCCGGGGGAGCCGGCGGGCACGAACTGCGGAAGGAAGGCGAAGAAGAACAGCGTGAGCTTCGGGTTGAGCAGGTTCGCCGTGATGCCGGTGGTGATGACCGAGCGGACCGAGGACGGCGAGGACTCGGTGTCGACGTGCAGGGCGCCGGTATCGCGCCAGGTCGACCAGGCCATCCAGAGCAGGTAGGCCACGCCGGCGTACTTGACGGCCTGGAACGCGACGCCGGAGGCGTGCAGCACCGCGGCGAGGCCCGTCAGCGCTGCGACCGCGTGGGGGACGGTGCCGAGGGTGCACGCGAACGCCGCCAGGATCCCGGCCCGGGCGCCGCGGGCCAGCCCGGCGGCCATCGTGTAGAGCGCGCCGATGCCGGGCGTCACGCAGATGACGAACGACGTGACCACGAACGACCAGGACATGCACTGGAGGCTAGTGGTTGCCACCAGCGATGAGTTCGCCGCCAGGCACCGGTCCTTCTTCCGTGGTCACCATGGGCATGGTCATCGTCGCCGGGCACCTGCTCGTCGACCCCGCCGAGCGGGCGGCCTACCTCGAGGGGTGCCGCGAGGTGGTCGAGCAGGCCCGGCGGACCGACGGCTGCCTCGACTTCGCGATCACCGCCGACCTGGTCGACCCGAGCCGGATCAACGTCTACGAGCGCTGGGAGAGCCAGGACGCCGTCGAGGCGTTCCGCGGTGACGGCGTGAGCGACGAGCAGGGGTCGATGATCCGCGGCGCCAGGGTCGCCGAGTACGGCGCGGTCGAGGAGCGGGTGCTCAGCTGACCGCGGCGGCCGCCACGAGCGGCGCCAGCTGCGGGTTGTCGACGGCCGCGGCCAGCAACGCCGCGGCCTCGGCGTCCCCGGCGGTGTCCAGCCGGGCCCCGTGCAGCATCGCGCGCACAGTCAGCTCCTGCATCCCGGTTCGCGAGGCCCGCTCGCGCATCTCCTCGACCCAGGTCGCCGTCAGCGGATGGCCGTGGCGGTCACCCACCTCGCAGAGCGCGTCGAGGATGAACACGTCGAGCCACACGTAGGGATCTGCCAGCCGGTTGGCGCGTGACCGAGCCGCGATGAGGTCGACAATGGCGCGGTCGGGGTCACCGGTGGCCTCGGCCAGCAGCGCCAGCCCGCGCGCCGAGATCCCCTCCCAGCAGGGGTCGCCGATCTGGCAGGCCCGCGCGAAGGACTGCTCGAGGTACCTCGCCGCCCCCTCGAGGTCCCTCCGCGCCAGCAGCACGTGACCTCGGAGCGCCTGCGGCCACGGCAGGAACGACAGCCAGTGCTCGGCCTCGGCCACCTCGACCGCGGTCCGGAGGTGCTCCTCCGCCGAGTCGAGATCGCCACGCAGGAGTGAGACCCGGCCGAGCATGGACAGGCCGAACGCGGCCCGGCGCGGCTCGCCCACCGCGTGGGAGGCACGGATCGCACCGTCGAGCAGGGCGACCGCCCGCGGGTAGTCGGACCGGTCGCTCTCGACCGCACCCAGGTAGGTCATCGCCTTGGCGCGGGCCGAGGGGGACGCCTCCCCCGGCGCCAGCACCTGCTCGAGCAGCCGCTCGGCCCGGTCGTAGCGCGCCCTCAGGAAGTCGACGTAGCCGAGCTCGGCGCGGGCGGCCGCCATGGACTCCACGTCGCCCTGGGCGATCGCGATCCGCTCTGCCTCGGTCAGGGCCGACAGCCCGGCCTCGTCGAGGCCGCCGAGGGTGTGGATCAGTGCCTCCGCCAGCACCAGCCGGGTCTGCACACGCGCGCTGCCGACGCCGGCCTGGTCGGCCATCCGCACCGCCGCCTCGAACGACGTGACGCCGGCCGCGAGCGCCCCTGCGGAGACCGCGGCCGCGCCACCTTCGGTGACCGCGTGGATCGACACCACGTCGACGGCTCGCTCGGAGGCGCGGCGCTCCCGCGCCGCCAGCAGGACCGCCGCCCCGGGAGAGGTGCCGAGCTCGCGCTCGGCCGTGGCCGACCAGGCGTCGAACTGGCGGGCTGCCGCCGCGTCGTCGCCGGCCAGGCGATAGATGCGGATCAGCAGCGCCTGGTGGTTCTCGTCCAAGGGGCTCATCTCGGTCGCCTGGACCGCGAGGTCGCGGGCGCGCTCGAGCTCCCCGCGAGCCAGCAGGCCCAGGGCGGCCTCGTGGATGATGGACTCGGCCGCTGCGGCGAAGCGCCGGCGCTGGGAGAGCAGCCAGGCCTCGAAGGCCTCGGCATGGGCGATGGCCACCCCCTCGAGCAGCTCCAGCCCGACCCCCGGGAGCTCGATCGCCTCGTTCCAGTGCCCGTGGACCAGCACGTCGACGTCGAGCGACGCATCGGCCGGCAGCGCCAGCGCCACCGGATCGCCGTCGAGCACCGCCGCGGGACCGAGGCCCCGCCTGATCTCGGCGAGGCACCAGCGCAGCGCGCCCAGCGGGTCCTCGGCCTCGGCGAACAGCAACGAGGCGAGCCTGGACCGGGAGGGTGGCCGCTCGGCCAGGAGCAGGAACGCGAGCAACGCCCAGCTCTTGCGGCTCCGGAACCGGTAGCCGGCGGCCCCGTGGACGTCGATCCGTGGACGCCCGAGCAGCTGGATGGCCACCCCCGCCGGCACCTTCATCCTCGGCTCGTTCCCCAGCATTGTTCGGGCCCCCGTGCGGGTGCCAGCGTGGCACAGACCGGATCCCGGCTCACGCAGCCCGGTCGTCCCGCTCGTCGGCGCTGCCGCCTCGGAGCCGTTCGAGCAGCCACAGGTGGTCCTCGTCGCCGAGGACCCCCAGCACCACGCCGTGCAGCACCCCGAAGGCCCGCAGCCGGATCGCCTCGGAGCCGTCCCAGTCCACGAGGGCAGCAGCCGCGCCCGGGGCCGACCAGCGTGCGACGTCGTGCACGGCTTGCAGCGCAGGTCGCTCGGTGTCCGTCCCGCGTTCGGCGATCCGCTGCGCCAGCGCCTCCAGCAGGAGGGCCAGCGCCGCGGCGGCGTCCTCGCGCCGCGGCGCCGGTGCCGCGCTGAGCACCGGCTGGTCCTGGGCCGGTACGCCGGGTCGCCGGCGCCACCACCTCCCGACGACGTCACGCTCCGCACGCCGCCGGGCCCGCCGAGCCCGTATCACCTCCTCGACGAGGTGCCGGCGCCGGGCATCGGCGGCCACCACCCTCCCGTGCTCACGCACCAGGTCGCGGGTCATGGAGCTCATGCCCCCTCCGCGACGAGGTAGATCTCGTCGGCGACCAGGCCGTGCGCCTCCCGGTGCACGGTGTTGGCGGCCTCCGCGTCCGGTGCCTCGACCAGGCAGAAGATCTTCCCCGCGGCCTCGTCCACCCAGTAGCGCAGGTAGCTCACGCCGTACTCGGACTGGGTCTCGAGGTCGGCCCGGTGTGCGGCAGCCACGTCGGCGGCCGCCACCCCGCCCTCGACCGTGTGTGCGTCCATGAACAGTGCCATGTCGGTTCCTTTCGCCTCGGCCCGGTGCGGTCACCGGGCCTGAGGTGTCCATGACACGTGCGGTGCGTGTGACACGGGGTGTGACGACCAGGCCCTCTTCCGCAACGAGGGGACACGCTGCGGATGAGTGGGGTCCCCCCGGACCCGACCCGCGATGATCCGAGGCATGACGCGGACGCGACCTCTGGCTGTCGCCACCTCCCTGTCGGTCGCCCTCGCCGGAGCAGTGCTGCTGCTCCCGCAGCCGGGCGCCGAGGCGCAGCCGCGAGCGACCCACGCGTCCGCGTCGGCCGCACACGACGGCGGTCCGAACACCTACCTCAGCACTCCGCCCGACCCCTTCGCGGCCAGGGCCCGGCACCGGCACCCGCGCCAGCGCCCGAAGGCGCCGCCCACGCGGGGCACCGTCACCGGTCAGGTCACCGGTCCCAACGGGACCCCGATCCCCAACGCGCTCGTCACCGGCATCCGCTTCTCCGACCTCGGCCTGCCCGTCGACCTGAGCCGGGAGAAGCGGGTCCTCGCCCGCACCAACGGGAGCGGTCACTTCACCCTCAGGCAGCTTCGCGAGCCGTACGTGATCAGGGTCTGCAGCGAGGCGGTGAGCAGCGGCCACGCTCGCACTGAGGTGCGAGCGCAGCGAGCGTCGAAGGGCCACCGCGCGAAGAAGTCGGGCGAGTGCGACCAGGAGAGCAGCAAGCGGTTCACGCCGTCGTATGTCGGCCCGGACGGCAACCTGAACAGCTGGATGCGGCAGACCCGCTTCTTCCACCCCGTACAGCCGCGCCGCAACCTCGGCCGGGTCGTCGTCCAGCCACCGGCCGTGGTGACCGGCACCTGGAAGGGCGACGGCGCCGGCCGCGCCCTCCGGCTCACCAGGGTCGACGGCAGCGTCGCCGCGCAGACGGTGACCGACGGCGAGGGCGACTACCGGTTCGAGGTCGCGCCCGGGCCCTACCGCATCGAGGCCGACCGCGACGAGGGGCTGCACACCGACTCGACGGTCCCCGGCTTCCTCTCGAAGCGGCTGCTGCTGCGCGCCGGCCACACGGCACACGTCTCGTTCAAGACCCGGCACGCGGGGATCGTCCGCGGCCTGGTCACCAGCGGCGGCACCCCGCTGCCGAACCAGCTCCTCACCATCCTGGACAAGAACGGTGCCTTCGCCGCCGGTGTGGTCACCAACGAGATCGGCCGCTACGTCGTCACCTCGCTCGAGCCCGGTCCCTACACGGTCACCACGTCGTACGCCGGGTCGGCGTACGTGCCGACGTCGCAGGTCGTGGCGGTGGCCCAGAAGACCGTCGCCACGGCCGACCTCGCTCTCGACCCCGGGCGCTCGCTCAGCTGCTCGCCGTCGGACGCGTCCCCGGGAGCCAACGGCTCCGTCGACGTGGAGCTGCGCAACGCCGACGGCCGGGTCCTCAAGGTCTTCCAGGGCAACCCCGCCAGCCTCCCGGGCACCACGATCACCTTCACCGGCCTGCCGCTCGGCACCTACTCGCTCTACGTCCGCCGCAGCGCCGTGCCGAGCGGTGGGCCGGAGCAGGCCGACTTCCCCTGGGCAGGCAAGGCGGTCGACCTGGTCACCAACCCTGCGGTCGCACTCGGCATCGTGCCGCTCGACCAGCCGACGATGAACCTCACCGGCACCCTGCCCAAGGGCGGCCAGGTGAAGCTGACCACGGTCCCGGAGGACAGCTGGCTACGGCCGGCGTACGTCGACGGCGACCAGGCCACGCCGATGGCGGGCAGCTGGACCGTGCCGTCCGTGGGCGGGCAGTACACCGTCCGCGGCATCGTTCCGGGCACCTACTCCACCGCGGTCACCACGGCCCGCAAGGAGCGCGGCGACAAGCCGAGCACCACCGGTGCCGACCTCGCGGCCACGCACTCGACCGTCATCGTCAGCGGCCCGGCGCCGACCGCGGCGTTCGCGGCACCCAAAGGCGCCGAGGTGCGCGGCCTGATGCACTACGCCGGCAGCAACCGTCCGGTGATCGCGCCGTTCGGCTTCCGCATCTTCGACCAGGGCGACCGGTCGTGGCTGTTCCCGACGGTCTCCGACCGGCAGAAGTACGACCGGCCGTTCCGCGTCGAGATGCTGCACGCCGGCAAGGCCGGCGGCCGGCTGCTCGACCTCGAGGCGCTGTACGCCGAGCACCCCGGCGTGCTGATCCCGGACAACCTGGTCAGCTCCGCGGGCAACGAGCCCGGGACGCCGTACTGGTTCACGGCGCGCAGGCAGGGCATCTCCCTCACCGAGGGCGGCACCGTCGACCTCGGCGTCGTGAAGCTGAAGATCCACGGTGTGAACGGCGTCCGGGCCGTGATCGGGCACGGTGGCCGCGAGCACTAGGAGTCAGGTGGTGCGCCGCGCGCGGATCACGTGAGCGCCGCCGCGCTCGGGGCTGGCCGGGAGCCCGAGGTAGCGGGTGCGGATCCCGGACCGGTCGAGGTCCTCGACGTCGTCGAAGCCGGCGTCGGCGAGCAGGCCCAGCATCTCGGCCGGCTGCCAGCCGCCGCGGAACGGCTCACCCAGGCCGGCCACGGTCGCCTCGAGGTCGGCGCGGTCGGCCCGGGCTCGCGAAGCCACCTGGTCGGCCGGTGCGGGCAGGTCGAAGACCACCTCACCGCCGGGGACCGACCCGATGGCACGCAGCGTCGCCTCGGTGGCGTCGCGGGTCAGGTAGGGCACCACGCCCAGCCAGAGGAAGAACGTGGGTGCACCGGTGTCCAGCCCGGCGCCGGTCAGCCGCTCCAGCAAGGAGTCCCGCTCGAAGTCGACGCCGACGTAGCTGACCGTCTCGGGCACCGCGATGCCGGCCTCGGCCAGCCGCTCCCGCTTCCACTCCCCCGTGGCCGGGAAGTCGACCTCCCAGAACCGCAGGTCGGCGTGCGGGCTGCGGTAGGCCGAGGTGTCGAAGCCGGCACCCAGGACCACGGCCTGCCGCGCCCCGCGGGCGTACGCCGCGGCGAGGGCGTCCTCGGCGAACCGGTGCCGGACCGCGATGAAGAGCCGCAGGCGGGACCGGTCCTGGCCCTCACTCATCCCCGCCACGATCTCCTCGCGGTCGCCGAGGATCCGCCAGGCGAGCGGGTCGGTGAAGACGACCGGGCGATCGAGCTCCGGGTGCAGCGCCCGCAGCACCGCTGCGCCGAAGGCGGTCCGGCTGGGCTCGCCCTCACGCACGAGCGTCAGCCACCGAGCCGCGCCAGCTCCTGGTCCACGATCGCTGGGTCGAGCTTTGTGAAGATGGGCGTCGGCTTCTCGACCCTCGCACCCACACGGACCGGCCGCGAGCCCCAGGCCGGTGTGCCGGAGTAGTCGCCGGTGATGACGGTGTAGAAGTCCAGCCCGGCGCCGTTGTCGGGGTCGAGCTCCTCCACGGTCTCGATCCGGGGCATCGGCATGAACTGACCGGCACCGCCCAGGGCCAGGTGCACCTTGTTGGACGAGTGCGGCAGGAACGGCGACAGCATCGTGTTGCAGTCGACCACGCACTGCGCGGCGACGTGGAGCACGGTGGCCAGCCGCTCGCGCTGCGACTCGTCCTTCATCTTGTAGGGCTCGGTGACGGTGAGGTACTTGTTCACCTCGCCGACCACCCGCATCGCCTC
>Ga0136846_1226827_pt1 | contig 11466 bp, 11 predicted proteins | sample HopSoiMetagenom2_FD_96841 | JGI IMG/M metagenome (GOLD analysis project Ga0136846, IMG submission 96841) | Grasslands soil microbial communities from Hopland, California, USA - 2 Assembly 2016 (version 4) | ecosystem: Environmental > Terrestrial > Soil > Grasslands | place: USA: Hopland... | reverse complement strand
GAATGGTGACAAGAACCAGGATCCAAAGCCCCCGGAGAGTAATCCCGGGGGCTTTCTTTTAAACCCAAACCGTAATTTTATAAACATGAAAAAAGCCAGTGTCCTAAATCACCGGAAAAGCTTTCTGGTAAGGTGTTATTCCCTGAAAAGCCTGAAAAAGCCAATAATATTATTGCCAGGCCTAAAAAGAATTAATAAGGCCATTTTTTCATATCTTAATTATTACTTAACTGGTTATCACCCTCTTACCATCTTGCATTTCTCCCTTTTTTATTTATTGCCGCTATAACCTTTGCAATCTTAGCCTGCTGCAGATCTCACCTTTGCCTTATTGACATATTTACCCTACCTTTGCAGCCCAAATTAATTTTTTAACAAACAAACAGGGATCAATGAACAATTACGAATTGATGGTGATTTTTACCCCTGTGCTTTCTGACGACGATTTCAAAGCGTCTCAGAAAAAATTCACTGACCTGATTAAAAGTCTTGGCGGTGAAATTGTGCACGAAAATCCCTGGGGACTAAAATCACTGGCGTATCCGATCCAGAAAAAGACCACTGGTCTGTACTGGGTTATGGAATACAAAGCGCCATCCAACCTCAATGAGCAATTGAAAATTCAATTGCTGCGTGACGACAATGTGTTGCGTCACATGTTCACTGTGCTCGATAAATACGCCGTCGAGTACAATGGTAAAAAGAGAAGTGGTGTACCTACAGGAACTGAAAAAGTAGAGGGATAGTACTATGGCAAAAGCAAACGAGATTAAGTACCTGACCGCCATTAAAACCGAGAAGCCCCGGAAGAAATTCTGCCGCTTCAAGAAATATGGCATCAAGTACGTTGATTACAAAGACGCTGAGTTCCTGAAAAAATTCCTGAACGAGCAAGGTAAATTACTGCCCCGCCGTATTACCGGTAACTCTTTGAAGTACCAGCGTAAAGTGGCTCAGGCATGTAAAAAAGCCCGTCAAATGGCCTTATTACCGTACGTAACTGACCTTTTAAAATAGGAGGACACCATGGACATAATACTGATTCAAGACGTAGATAATCTGGGTGGTGCCAACGAGGTAGTTAAAGTACGCAATGGCTATGCCCGTAACTTTCTTATCCCTCAAAAGTTTGCGGTAGAAGCAAGTCCTTCTAACCTGAAACAATTAGCGGAAAAAAGAAAGCAGATTGAAAAGAAAGAGCAGAAAATGCTTTCTGCTGTTAATGAAGTAATCGCCAAACTGAAAGAAGGCCCTCTGAAAATCGGAGCTAAATCCGGTACCAGCGGTAAGATCTTCGGTACAGTTACCTCATTGCAACTTGCCCGCGCCATCCGCGAGCAAAAAGGTTATGAGATCGATCGTAAAAAGATCACTCTGCCTGATGAAGTAAAAGAACTGGGCGCTTATAAAGCTACCATCGATTTCGGCAACGGTCATTCGACCGAGCTGGATTTTGAAGTAGTATCTGAGTAATTCGTTCCAACTTCAATAAAAGTGAGCCTTTTCTGCCTCCGGGCAGGGAAGGCTTTTCTTTTTCAACATATATAAAAAATAACATAAGTAATAAGGTTTTTTCCACGGTTTGGCGGGCCCGGAGGCGCCTTGTAAATACCCCTACTGTTCCTTAAGTACTTGTATTCAAATAAACAAAGTATTTTCTGCAAACCCGCTCCCCAATTGAATGTGGGATTTTTTTTATTGTTTAAATCAAAATAATTCTCCTATCTTCATGTTAGATTAATGTCTTAGTTCTCATGTTCTGCAGTGTCTTACCTGTTTTTCGGTTTCCTCAGTTCATAGTAGCAACTATTGCCATTATCCTTTTTTTCAGAACACTAAAATTTTCGTTACAATGAACATTTATGTAGGGAACCTCTCCTGGCAGATGACCGATGAGGATTTAAGAACCCTGTTCGAGCAGTACGGCTCAGTTACTTCTGCTAAGATTGTTAAAGACAAAACCAGCGGACGTAGCAAAGGTTTTGGATTCGTAGAAATGCCTGAGGACGGCGAAGCTCAAAACGCGCTGACCAGCTTATACGAGTCTGAAGTTTTAGGCCGTAAGATTATCGTTAACGAAGCACAACCAAAACCACAAGGTGGTAGCGGTGGCGGCGGCGGATTCAAAAAACGCAGCTTCGGTGGCGGCGGCAGCGGCGGCGGTGGTGGCTACAAAAAAGGTGGCTACAATCGCGGCGGTGGCGGCGGTGGATACAACAGAGACTATTAATAACGCAATCCCAACGACACGATATAAATCCTCCCCGACTCGTCGGGGGGGATTTTTTTTAACTCTTTACCTCCTACTTCTTGCAACCTGCATCCCTACCCCTATCAACCCTTTCAACTTTATCAACCCTATCAACCTCCTACTTCTGTTACCTAAGCTACTTGTTAACTTGTTAACTCGTCAACTCGTCAACTGGTCAACTGGTCAACTGGTCAACTGGTCAACTCCCCACCAAACTCTATAACCAGCCGAATCCCTCTTTAGGAACACCTGGCACACCCTTTTTATTTAATTCTCTTTTAATAGCAAATTAACGCCCAGTCAATATTCACAGTTGAACTTCAACGCAGGAAAAATGGGGAGGGGGATTGTATGTGTGGAATTTTGCCCACATGTAAAGGATTTTAATGTCCGATGACAGGAAAGGCACATCTTTTGCCTCTTTACCGGAACATCGGAAGAACGTCCAGGCCAGCTCATTTTCAAGGAGCATTTTACCTCACCCACATACATACTGTAGAATCATAAACCGGAGAAATATTGAAATATGCTAACTGTAATCATTCCCGTTTTAAACGAAGAGAAAACTATTGCCAACGTGGTGCGCTTTTGCCAGCAATTTCCGCTGGTAACAGAGATCATTGTGGTTGACGACAAGTCGGAAGACAATACGGTAAAGATAGCGCAGGAAGCCGGGGCAACAGTTATTATCAGTCAGGTGCGTGGAAAGGGCATTTCCATGAAAGATGGCATTGCCATTACAACCAATGAATTCATCATTTTCCTCGATGGCGATATTGACCCCTATCCGGAGGGCACCATTACCAACCTGGCCGCTCCCCTGCTGGCAGATGAAGCCGACTTTGTAAAAGGCAGCTTCGCCCGCAATGCCGGCCGGGTAACCGAACTGGTGGCCAAACCCTTACTGAATATCTTTTATCCCGGTCTGTCTCATTTCTCACAGCCGCTCAGTGGCATGATAGCCGGTAAAAAATCATATTTCAAAAAGATCGATTTCTTTAACGATTACGGAGTTGATATCGGCATTCTGATAGATATGTACCTGATGAAAGCCCGGGTAACCGAAGTGAACATCGGCTATATAGAAAATAAAAGCAAACCATGGCAGGCCCTGGGAAAAATGAGCAAGGAAGTATCAAAAGCCATCATCAGCAAAGCGCAATTACAACATCCCGAAGAGATCAGTGAAGAAGAGATCCATTCACTGGAAGCTATTAACCGGGAAATGAACAAAACCCTGCGCGAGAAATTATCCGGTTTTCACAAAATGGCCATCTTCGATATGGACGATACCATCCTGCAGGGCCGGTTCATCGATACCTGCGCCGCCACATTTGGTTTCAACGCCAAGCTCGAAGATCTGCGCGCCCGCGAAAAAGACCCCATCATCCTTACCAAAAGGATCGGTTCTTTTTTGAAAGGCCGCACCATGGATGAACTGTTGAACGTTGCCAGTCAGATAGAAATGGTAAGCGATATAAAAGAAGTAATAAAAGAATTGAAGAACCGGGGTTACATCATTGGCATCATCAGCAACAGCTATACGTTAATAACCAACTTTGTAAGACAAAAGATCGGCGCCGATTTCTCCTACGCCAATCAATTGGAGTTCTTTGAAGGAAAGGTAACCGGCGAAATAAACCTGCCTTCCTATTTCTTTGGTTCACCCGACAGCGTATGTGGGCATTCCTACTGTAAAACGAATGCGCTGCAATATGCCTGCGAAAAATACAATGTACCCATGCAGCGTACCATAGTAGTTGGTGACAGCCGCGACGACCGTTGTATGGTAGGCCATGGCGGTAAAGGCGTTGCCTTTCGTACAAAGGATGATCTGCTGGAAACGATCGCCTCTACAAACATCCGGGAAAACAGTTTTCAATCGCTTCTGGCGCTGGCTTAAGGCAGTGGCTTGAGTGATATATATAACCACATTTCTAATCAATAAACCTAAAACGAACGTCTATGCCAGGAAAATTATATAACATACTGGTGCCGGTTGATTTTACCGGCCGCAGCAAGTGGGCTATTTCCAAGGCTATTGAACTGGCGAATACCTTCCAGTGCAATATTCACCTGGTACACGTGGTGTCGAAGAACCTGTTGCCGTTGATTCCCATCGACGCCAGCATGTTGCTGCCTTACGACATTACCGCCGACCTTAAAAATGCCCGTAAAAAACTGGAATTACTGAAAGAGACCTATCAACATCACTTGTGTGGGGAAGGTAAAATAGAGATCAGCTTATTACAGGGCCGCCCCAGCCAGCAACTGGTAAAATATATAGAACAATACGATATGGACCTGGTGGTGGTGGGTTTATCAAAATTCAATCTCGTTCATCGCATACTGTCTTCCGTTTCCATCAGTCAGCTGGCCCGCAAAACCAATGTGCCGGCACTGGCCATCCGGTCAAGCGGACTGGTAAGCCATTTCAAGAAGATCGTATTACCGCTGACAGATGAAGTGCCTGTGCGCCGGATCAAGTTTGCTACTTTGCTGGCCCGTACGTTCCAGAGCACCGTATACCTCGTTAGTCTGCGTAAAGATGGAAATGCTGCTGAACAGGTGGTGAACAAAACCCTGCAGGTTATACAAAGCCTGAGCACCATTCCGGTGCAATGCTTTTTACTGGAAGGAAAGAACCTGGCCAAAAGCACGCTTGATTTCTCCAAACGCATCAATGCCGATCTCATTATGGCCAATCCATTGAACGAATTTCATATGCCCGGCTGGTGGAACCGCATCACCCGTAAATTGTTATCATATGGATCAAAAATACCAGTGATAACGGTTGACAAGAACAACGAACAGGCGGCTCAACCTCAACAACAAACACAACAACAATCTCAATCTTAGTATTCGTTTTGTTTTTTTAGATAATGAAGTCTTCCGATGCATCGGGAGACTTTTTTATGTTTAAACAATACACTATCACGTAACGAATACATGTTGTAACACCTTGCTGTTCACAATTATTTTATATAAAAAGCAAAAGAATATTAAATTAACTCTATATCTTTAAAAGAAGAAGTGGAGGGTAGTAGTATTATTGCAAGGCAAGGAGCTTACGAAAACCATAACCGTCCAAAACTGTTTGATTTTACCTCATATAAAGGCCTATGAGGAATATAAAATACAGAGGTAACACACCCATCATTGTCCGGATACATTCTTCGATCACACCTCACGCGATTCCCATATTTCGGATAATGACAACTGTTAAAAACGCTTACCTCTCCATAAATCATCTCCCGTACTCAAACCATGGTTATATGGTTTCACTGTACTGAAAGGTTCTGACCGATTATTTACCGGATTTGTATTGCAGGCACCTGCGCAGGACGCAGTAGTGTTTGTGATGTCGTTTACAACAGGAACGAGCTGTTACTGCTTTCCCTGACCGCTTCACTCTTCATTACAAAACCAAAAAAACTAATTTATGAAGCCAAAGACTTTCTCTGAAACACTGCGGTCGCCCAAGAACGGAAATGACAAAGATCCCATGGTTGCTACAGCGCATGTTCCCAGTTTGATTGAGAATTTGCCGGGCCAGTCATACATGGGCATGGAATCGGATACCGAAACTGAAGTAGAACAGGTGGAAGGTTTTAAGCTCACCAAACCCGGAGAAGCCGATAAGGAAATGTACAACACATTGAATACCGAATCTGAATCGGCTTATGTTTCGGAGAACTTACTGGAAGAAGCCGGTACAGAAGTTACAGACGAGGAAGGAGAAGGCGGCGTATTTACCCGCGATGCGTTCTTTGCCAGTTATCCCGAATTATACCAGAAAAGTATTTCTGAAGTAATTATTGGCACTGATGACCGCGTTCGCATTACCCCCACTACCACATTCCCCTGGCGGGCTATTTGCTCATTGCGCATCACAGCAAAAAATGGCAGCCGCTGGATTGGCACCGGCTGGCTGGTTGCACCCCGCACCGTAATTACCGCCGGGCACTGCGTGTACATGCACGACCAGGGCGGATGGCCAAAGAGTATTGAAGTAATTCCAGGTTTGAATGACGCTGCACGTCCTTACGGCTCATTCATGGGCACTTCTTTCAGAAGCGTTGCCGGCTGGGTAAATGATAAAAAAAGAGAGTATGATTATGGCTGTATCATTCTGCCTTCCAATGCCCGTCCCGGCGATAAAACCGGCGTGTTCGGGTTTGCAGTAAAAGACAACCCATACCTGCTGAGCGCTTACCTTAACCTGGCGGGCTACCCCGGCGACAAAGGCGGCAACCAGCAATGGTTTATGGCGCGCAAGGCAAAATCTCTAGCGCCCCGCGTTATTTATTATGAAATAGACACCATGGGTGGCCAGAGTGGTTCACCGGTTTGGGTAAAAGTGGGCAATGCCCGCTATGCCGTAGGCATACATACCAATGGTTTGGTATCGGGCAATTCCGCAACAAGAATTGTACAGCCTGTTTTCAATAATCTTCAGGCATGGAAAAATCTGGGGATGTAACCAAACAAACAAGGAAAGGATGGCTGGGGATCACCGTCATCCTTTCCTGCTTTTTGATCGGTTACTGGTTAATAAAACAAAACAATTTTTATATGCCGTCAGGGACTACTGCCAGTGTAAAAGGAATGTTGTATAAATCTGCTACCGGCGTTCCGGTGGAAGGCGCCATTGTAATGATAGCCGGGGGCAGTCATGAACATCCCGACATTGCCGCACAAAGCGACGAACAGGGCACTTTTTATTTGCCCAATATTCAGCTTCCGGGCACTTATACCTTGCTAATTAATTATAGCAATGAATCAAAAAGATTAACTGTTAACCTTACTAAAGACAGTGTTTTAAAAATTCCATTGTAAAACAGACATTTATCAATCCCCATCCGGCTTTCAGCTACCTGCCCATTCAATGTTGCAGGACTCCGTTCTATGTTATAATTCTAACACTTGTTTGCTTTAGCAGCCATTTAGCATACTATACACATAGCTGCAAGAGTATTTTTCTCTCCTGATATGCTCATTCCAGGATAGTAATAATCCTATTTTTTACCTGTTCTCTAGGAGTAATTATTTATTAGTGCAAAATCTTTATGGCAATCTATTTTTTATGTGCGATTTAAGTTGCAACTTTGCAATAGGATAAGGTTTAATGGTTAATGGTATTTGATTAGTGTAGGGTCGCCTGTAACAAGGCGACCTTTCTTTTTTTATACCCTTTTCGGCCGGCAGGCCAAAAAAGAAAAACCCCTCCCGACAAAGTCGGGAAGGGCTTCTAATATCTCTGATAACGCTGTAAGCTACTTTAACTGCTTTATCTTAATACTTCTGAAACTTACTTCATTTCCGTGGTCCTGTAACAAAATATGCCCTTTAGGTGCTTCTCCAAAATCCTTCCATACTTTGTACTTACTCATAGCCACCAATTCGCGAAAGTGAGGTGAACCGCGGTCATATTCCAACACTTTTACACCATTCAGGTAATGCACCACATGATTATTGGGATATAGTACAACACGGCCGGTATTCCATTGACCCGGCTGGTGAATGAACCGTTTTTGTTTGTCAGCTTTTATAAGATCGTACAGGGAGGCAAGCGTACGATCGCCATCGCGGCCAAGTTTGGCATCGGGATGCAACGTGTCATCCAGCACCTGGTATTCAAGGCCAATGGCCGAACCGGCGTTTTTCTCGCTCAGGGTCACAAAATATTTCACGCCGCTGTTGGCGCCAGGTGTCAGTTTAAAATCGAACGACAGGTCGAAAGCGCTGTACTCATCTTTGGTAACAATATCACCGCCGTTCGTTGATTCAGCGCCATTCGATGACAGCACAGTCAGGTTTCCATCTTTTACCTGCCAGCCCCTTTCGGGGAAACCAGGTTTGTAGGCGCCCTTCCAGCCATCGGTCGTTTTTCCATCAAACAACAATTTCCAGCCTTCGCTTTTTTCATAAGTGGTCAGGTTGTTTGGAATATAATCGGCGACATAAACGCCTTTTGCGAAAGGCAATGGCGACAGGCCGGTTGTTTTTATGCGAATATTCCGCCAGTGGATCTTCTCCCCTGCCAGCTCAGGCTTGGGAATAGCATGTACCTGTAAGGCGATGAATCCTTTTTTATCAACTGTATCTACTACATAAGCACAAGAGGTACCGTTCACCCAGGTCCTGATGTTATTGCCAATGCATTCAACCCGGATCTTATTGTACTCACCACGCTTAAAGGCGCTTTGCGCAGCAGGGTTCAACGATAAAGGATAAAGCCATTCACGGCGGGCTTCATCATACACTCCACCCGTCCAGGCGCGGGCCGAAGGATCCAGCTCAAACTGGTAACCATATACCCGGCCTTTACCGCCCCGGCCATTGGCCATTTCAGGATTGTAATGACTTCTGAACTGAATACCCGAGTTGGAAGTAGTGTCATCTACTTTTACTTCCAGTTCCAGTACAAAATCGCCGTATTCTTTATCTGTTACTAAAAAGGTATTGGGTGAATTGGGCACGGTAAGGCCTACAATTTCACCGTTCTCAATTTTATAATCGGCAGAACCGGTGATCTTGTTCCAGCCATTAAGTGTTTTTCCATCAAATAAATTCGTCCAGCCCCCGCCCGATTGAGCAGTAGCAACAATTGTAGAAGCAATAGCAAGAAGAACGAAGCAAAGTTTTTTCATATGCCAGTTAAATAATGATTACGATAAATTATAGGTGGGTTTCCATTTTTCAATGGTGTGATTATATATAGCACTGTTGGCCAGGGCTACACAAATGGCTGTAGTGGCGCCGGTAACAATGTTTGATGAAGGCAGCTTTTTATTGGTAATGGAATTATGAAACTCCACCAACGCATAATACGTACCGTCTTTCAGGTCTTCTTTTATAATGGGAATACCGCCGTCCTTGTTCCATTCAATTTTGGTAGCGCCGGTAACGCCATCTACTGTTTCCAGTTCCTTTTTTGTAGTGGGTTCGGGATAGTACACGCCTTCATGCATCAGCAAATGCACCGAGCCCTTCGTTCCTTTTATTTTGAAGATATATCCATCGTGTGCATTGCCGCAGGTAGCGCCGAAATTACCGATCATGTTGTCTTTGGAATAACGCAACATCACCTGTACATTATCGTAAGTCTCTCTGCCGTCTTTATAAAAATCAATGCCGCCGGTGCCCATTATTTCATCGGGGTGGGTGTTGAAAGCCCAGTTGATGAAATCCATCTGGTGCGATAGCAATTCAGCAGGCAGTCCGCCCGAGTATTCTCTGTACATGCGCCAGTTCACCTGTTTGTCGGTGTAACCTGCAGGCACCGGGCGCCGCCAGTTCCAGTTACGATCCCAACGGCTATCTATCTGCGTAACTTTGCCCAGATAGCCTTTATCTATCATCTCCTTTACTTTAAAGTACAGGGGTGTTGACCGGTATTGATGACCAACCTGTACTATTTGATTAGGGCGCGCTTTGGCTGTCTTAACCAGGTCAAGCGACTGGTCAAGGGAATAGGTCATTGTTTTCTCCAGGTAAATGTGTTTACCTGCAGCCAATGCATCCTTGGCAATATGATAGTGTTCGCTTAGGGTAACTGCAATCACCACTGCCTGTATCGACTTATCATCGAGCAGCTGGCGGTAATCTTTATATACTTTCAGGTCGGCAGATCTACCGGCTTTTTTGCCGTTCTCAATTCTGAAATCCAGCACATCGCAAATGGCGGTTATTGCAAACCGGTCTGAAAGATCATTAAGCATACTCATAATGCCTGTACCCCTGTCCCCGCACCCGATAATGCCGATATTTATTTTTTCAGCAGTGCCGGCAAAAGCCTGCACCCATTGGTTGGAAAATATCAGGCCACCGGCCAGTAATCCTGATTGTTTAATGAAATGACGTCTGCTCATACGGCAATAGCAAATATTTTTTATTTAATACGATAAAATAGAATTACTCCCCTTCTATTATAAGTTGAAAATTTCCATTTATCGGTGGCATCACAGCAACAATTTAATATAATTATTGTGGTTGCAACAATTTATAAAACCGGCTCGACGCCGTATCTGCAACGGCGCCCTTGCTGGTGCGATAGATAAAATGGGCGGCCATATCTTTTCTTTTTTCTACAAACTGCATGGCCCTTTTCAAACCCATTACCATTAGCGCATTGTCATACGCATCGGCAGTAATGGCGTCCCGGGCAAAAACAGTTACGCTGATCAATTCGTTTTGTGACGGGTAGCCTGTACGCGGATCAATCAGGTGAGAGATCTTTTTGCCTTCGCTTTCATAGAATTTCCGGTAGCTGCCTGAGGTGGTGATAGCGCCGCTATCCACCGCCACGATCTTGCTGATCATTGTCAGTTCAAAATCATTATCGCCTGGCGCTTCTATGCCTATTTTCATTTTCTCACCACCGGGTTGTTTGTGCCCTTTCACCCTGATCTCACCGCCGATCTCAACCAGGTAGTTCCTGATGCCATGCGCTTCGAGGTAGTTGGCCACCACATCAACACTATAGCCCTGGGCAATGCCATTCACATCGATCTTTATACAGGGTTTCAATTTATGAAGCATCGTTCCTTTCAGCACCAGGTTATTGGAGCCTACACATGCTTTAAGCTTTTTTATAGTGGCTGAATCGGGCAGTCCGGTCATTTTCTTTGGACCGAAGCCCCAGGCCTGTACAAGTGGCTCTACAGTAATATCGAATATGCCGCCGGTTTGCCTGTAGGTATCTATAGATCTTTCGATCACGTTGCGCATATGCGTATCCATGATTACAAAAGAAGCCGAGTCGTTAAACCGGGAGATAAGCGAGAAAGGATTGTAAATAGAAAGCGAGGTATCGATCTTCGCCAGGATGCTATCGATCTGGGGCTGCCCTATGGTGCTATCCTGTGCATACCAGGTAATATGGTACGTTGTGCCCTGGGCCTTTCCATTGATCTGTATTTTTCGCCATATTGGTTGTTGATTGAAAGCGGTACAGATAACTAACAGCACGCATAAGTAACGCATGCAACAAATTTATGGAAAAGAGATATGTGTATAATGGCTGTTTACTAAGCCAGGTTGGCAATTTTTTAATTTAGGCTGGTCTAAAAAGCAAAAAGCCTCTATGACATCAGTCAAGAGGCTTTTTGTAATAAATATGGCAACTACCTACTCTCCCACATTGTTGTGTAGTACCATCGGCCATGAGGGGCTTAACTTCTCTGTTCGGAATGGGAAGAGGTGAACACCCT
>Ga0136846_1224734_pt1 | contig 11466 bp, 10 predicted proteins | sample HopSoiMetagenom2_FD_96841 | JGI IMG/M metagenome (GOLD analysis project Ga0136846, IMG submission 96841) | Grasslands soil microbial communities from Hopland, California, USA - 2 Assembly 2016 (version 4) | ecosystem: Environmental > Terrestrial > Soil > Grasslands | place: USA: Hopland... | reverse complement strand
TCGGCCTGCGTCGGCGAGGTGTACGGGTTGGCGGCGGTCCCGTTGCGTGTGACCCGCCGCTGGCGCGACCCGTCAGGAGCCGCCGACCACACGTTTCCGCCGCGCGCGAAGACGATGCTTCCCCTGGCCGCCTCGTTCGCCGCGCTGCCGGCGCTCGCGAACACCATGGCTGCGAACGCCGTCGCGGCCAGGCCCAGCACGGATCCAGTCGAACCGATTCTGGTCATCGTCTCTGCCCTCCGTTGATCAGCACTAGCTCGAGCAGACCCTCGCGAAGCACGCTCAAGTGCCGCTCAAGCGCCGCGTGTGGCCGCGAGTAGCGCCGTGAGGGCGTCGCGCGACTCGACGCCGAGCGACCGCGAGAGCTTCGCGACGGTCCACTCGACAGCCGGAAGGCTGATCAGCAAGCGCTCGGCGATCGCGGCATCCGAATGACCGGCCGCAACAAGGGACGCCACCTCACGCTCCTGGAGCGACATGCCGGAAGCTGCGCGTGCGAGAGTCACGAGCCACAAGTTCGAAGCTGAACCTCAAGCGTGGCTCAACGGGGGATAGGGGTTTGATCGAGCTCGGCATTCTCGGACCGCTGGAGGTGCGCCGCGACGGTGAGCACGTCGAGCCGAAGGCGGCCAAGGAGCGGGCGCTGCTGACGCTGCTGCTGCTGCGGCCGGGCGAGGTGGCGTCACGCGACCGGCTGATCGACGACCTCTGGGGAGACGAACGCCCCGAGACGGCGGACCACGCGCTGCAGGTCTACATCTCGAACCTGCGCCGCGCGCTCGGCCGTGAGGCGATCGTGACGCGCGCGGGCGGCTACGCGCTCGCGGTCGATGCGGATGGCGTCGACGCCGTCCGGTTCCAGCGCCTGGCCGAGCGCGGGCGGGCGGAGCTGGGCCGTGACCCTGAGGCCGCTGCGCAAACGCTCCGCGAGGCGCTGGCGCTCTGGCGCGGCCCGACTCTCGCCGACGTCGCGTACGAGGAGTTCGCGCAAGCGGAGGTCGGCCGTCTCGAAGAGCTGCGCTTGATCGCGCTCGAGGAGCGGATCGAGGCCGACCTCCGCCTCGGCCGCCATGCGGCGCTCGTCGCCGAGCTCGAGTCGCTCGTCGCCGAGCACCCCCTGCGCGAGCGGCTGCGGGCGCAGCTCGTGCTCGCGCTCTATCGCTCCGGGCGCCAATCCGACTCGCTCGACGCGTACCGGCAGGCCCGCGAGACGTTGCTGGAGGAGCTTGGGCTCGAGCCGAGCGCGGAGCTGCGGGAGCTGCAGGCGGCGATCCTGCGGCAGGAGCCCTCACTGGACGTCGAGCCGGCGGAGCTCCGCGCCCGCCGCCACCTGCCGACGCCCGCGACTCCATTCGTCGGACGGCGCGAAGAGGTCGCGAGCGTGCTCGAGCGCTTTCGGAAGGATGGAGCGCGGCTGGTGACCCTCACGGGCCCAGGCGGCACCGGGAAGACGAGGCTCGCGCTCCAGGTGGCGCGCGAACTGTCGCGCGACTATGCCGACGGCGTCTATTTCGTCGACCTCGCGCCCGTCAGCGACCCGGACCGGCTCGCGGACGCGATCGCGAATGCTCTCGGTGTTCCGGACGCCGGCCACGTCAGCGAGTACTTCGAGCAGCGGCAGGTCCTGCTCTTGCTCGACAACTTCGAGCAGATCGACCCCGCCGCGGTAACCGTCGGCGAGCTTCTCCAAAACGCAGCGCGGCTCTCCGTGCTCGTGACCAGTCGTTCGCCGCTGCGGATCTACGGCGAGCACGTCTTCGCCGTGCCGCCGCTCGCGGACGACGATGCGGCGACGCTGTTTGCGACGCGGGCGCTGGCTGCCGGTCGAAGTATCGAGCGCTCGCCTGCAGTCGATGCCTTGTGTGCGTGGCTCGACGGGCTTCCACTCGCGATCGAGCTCGTCGCTGCGCGCGCGCCCGAGATGTCGCCGGAGCAAATACTGCGCGAGCTTCCGCCACGGCTGGAAGTCGCCACGGCAGGTCCGCGCGACGCACCGGCGAGGCAACAAACGCTGCGTGCCACGATCGAGTGGAGCTACGGGCTTCTCCCCGCGCCGGAGCAGCTCGTCTTGGCGCGACTCGGCGTGTTCGTCGGCGGCTTCACCCCGCAGGCAGCTCGCGCCGTCTGCGACGCCGACCTCGGCCAGCTGGCGGCATTGGCGGCCGCGAATCTCGCGGTCGAGGTCGACGCGCCCACCGGCGAGCCGCGGCTGACGCTGCTCGAGACCGTTCGCGAATACGCACTCGAGCGCCTCGAGGAGCGCGGCGAACGAGCCGCGTTCGGCGGGCGGCACGCCGCGCATTTCCTCGAGCTTGCCGAGGAGTCGACGCACGAGCTCGAGGCTGACGCCGAGCAGGAGTCGGCGCTCGCGCGGATCGAGCTCGAGCACGACAACCTCAACACCGCCCTCGGTTGGCTCGCCTCGGCCTCCGAGGTCGAGCGCGAGCTGCGGCTCGCGACGGCTCTGAGAGCGTTCTGGTGGGTGCGCGGCCACCTCGGCGAAGGCCGCCGCTGGCTCGAGAGCGCGCTCAGCCAAGGCACCTCGGTCTCCGCGTCGACTCGCGCCGATGCGCTCTCGACCCTCGGCGTGCTCGCATACAGGCAGGGCGATGTCGGCGTCGCGGAGGACGCGTGGGAGCAGAGCCTCGTTCTATACCGGGAGCTCGACGACACCACCGGCATCGCTCGCTCGATCGGGGAGCTCGGCAGCGTCGCCGTCACCGAGCAGGACTACGCCAAGGCGGCCTCGCTGTACGAGGAGAGTGCCGAGCTCTTTCGCAGCAATGGCGACAAGATGCGCCTCGCGGTCGTCATCGCGAACCTCGGGGCCATCGCGAACATGCAGGGCGACTACGAGCGCGGCCGCCGTCTCACCGAAGAAGCGCTCCAGCTCAACCGCGAGATCGGCGCCAAGGACAATGTCGCACTGAACCTGCACAACCTCGCTCGGGCGGCGCTCGTCGAGGGCCGCCAGGACGACGCGGTGGAGCTTCTGCGCGAGAGCCTGGAGCTCTCCTCCGACCTCGGGTACAGAGAGCTCATCGCGTACTGCCTCGCGGGTTTCGCCGAGCTCGCGGCCGGCCGCGAGGACTCCGAGCGCGGGGCGGTGCTGGTGGGCGCTGCCGACGCGCTGTTCGGAGACCTCGGCGTCGCCCTGGCCCCGGATGAGGCCGAGAGCTACGAGGGCACCGTCCGGACGCTCACGGAGCAGCTGGGGGAGACCGCGTTTGCGAGGAGACGTGCCGACGGCGCGGGCCTGCCGCTGGACGTCGCCGTGCAGCTCGCGCTGACTGGTTAGATACGGTGCGTCCGCCGCGCCCGGACAGGCGGAGTGACTGGCTCGAGTCCGGGGTTGGCCCCCCGAAGCCCCGAAGCGGGCTTTTTCGTTCGACGTCGAACCTAACCCCCATGCTGCCGACGATGGCCGGAGAGCACCCTAAGGTCCACGCGATGATTCGCGTGAGCAGGCGTGCGCCAATCGCGTTCATCGTTGCGCTCGTGCTGGCGCTCGTGCTGGCGCAGAGCGGCAACGCGAAGCGGCTCCTGGCACCGCGCAAAGCCTGCGGCGATCCGTCGATCGCGAAGCTGCCGCTGAACAAGGTGGTGCCGACCGCAACGGCGCCGACCCACGCGACGCCGCGGGTGCTCTCCGCGATGGTGTGCCTGCACAACTACGCGCATCGGCGGAGCGGCCTGCCCCGCTTCCACGTGAATCGACGCCTGAGCAGAGCGGCCGCGCTCAAGATTCGCAAGATGATCGCGTGCGGCGAGTTCAGTCACACCCCGTGTGGGATCGACACTGCGACGTACGAGTGGCAGGTCGGGTTCACGGGCACGTGGTGGGGGGAGAACGCCGCGTTTCTTCGCGACCTCGGTGGCTACTCAGGTGTGCGGGCGACGTTCAATGCCTGGCTCAACTCCCCGGATCACCGCTTCAGCATCTTGTCCGGGCACTACGACCAACTGGGGATCGCGGCAGCTCACGTCAGCACGCTCGGTGCCTACGGCTTTCCCGGCGTCATCTGGGTGGCGAACTTCGGGAGCGCGCACTAGGCCCACGCGCCTCAGAGGAGCCGCTCGAGCTTGCTCCAGAGCAGGCTCTGCAAGCGCTCCCGCGAGGTCGACGGCGGCTCGCCGGCGCTCGAGCGGGCGACGTCCGGCTCGAAGAGCCGCTCCTCGATGAGGGCCGCCGCCTCTGCGCTGCGCGCGATCATCATGATCTCGGAGTTGCGGTAGAGCGCCCAGGCGTCGAGGTTGACGGTGCCGAAGCTGACGACGTCGTCGGCGACGACGACCTTGGCGTGCACGACCGTGTCAGGCAGCTCCCACACCTCGACCCCCGCGTCGAGCAGCTCCGGGTAGCGGTGCTTCAGCGCAGCCGTCGCCTGCGCATTGTTGGAGATCTTGGAGATGACGACCCTCACCCGCGCGCCACGCCGCGCAGCGGCAACGATCCGATCGATCATGTCTCGGTCGGTGAGATAGGGGTTCATCACGTCGAGACGCTCGCGAGCGCCGTCGAGCTGCTCGCGGATCGCCTGCGAGGCGGCGACGTGCCCACCCGGGATCACCTGGGCCAGCGCGATGGGGGTCGAGCCGGGGTCGGCCGGCTCCGGGAACAAGGGCGACAGCTGAGAGGGAAGCGGAGCGCCGTGCCCGTGGAAGCTGGTCAGGAAGGCCGCCTGCGCCTGCCGGACGACGTCGCCGGTGATTCGCACCATCACGTCGTGGAAGCCGCCGTTCTGGAAGTGATCCTCGATGCCGGCGCCGCCGGTCCACGCGATCGCGCCGTCGATCACGTAGAGCTTGCGGTGATCCGCTCGTCCGATCTCGTCCTGCCGCAGATCGACGCGCTGACCGTCAGGGAAGAGGCCGTCCCGGTCGAGTGGGAAGACGTCGTTGACGACGATCTGCGCTCCAGCGGCGGCGAGACTCGTGAACATCGCGCGCGCTTGCGTGTACGGCCTGGAGCCGAACCCGTCCACGATCACGCGAACCTCGACCCCCTCCGCCAGCTTCCGCTCCAGCAGGGCTGTCATCTTCATTCCGACCTCGCCCTCGCGCCAGCCGAACATCAGGATGTGCACCGACGACCGCGCGCTCTCGACGTCCGCGAAGATCTTCGGGAAGAAGTTGACGCCCTCCGCCCACGGCTCGATCGTCGCCGCGGTCGACCAGGCGAACGGGAGCGCTGCATCGTGCGGGCGCGCGCCACGTCGAGCGACGAACGCCTCTGTCGCGGCCTGCGCGCCGGCCGGCGTGACGGCGCCGGAGGGCGGCGGCCAGCTCGGCCGCTGCGTGACCCCGAGCACCCGACGGCCGGCGAGCACGAGCAGAACGCCGACACCTCCTGCGACGGCGAGCGGCCAGGTTCGAGCCGATGGCATCCGCGGGTTCTACAGGAGCTACGCCCGGCCCGGAGGCCGGGCGTCGCGAATGTCAGGCGGCGGGACGCTTTTGCTGCTGCTGCTGCGGAGTCGGCGGCTTCTCGCCGGTGAGGATGTTCCAGGCCCGGGTGGCGGCGCGTCGGGAGCCCATCGCCGCGGCTGCGCCGAGGATCCCCACGAAGATCGTCCAGGTGCGCTCCTTGCGCGCCTCCTTCTTCGGGTCCTTCGTCAGCGCGCTCCAGAGCGCGCCGAAATCGGTCCTCAGCTGGTCGAGCTGCTCGACGACGACGTCCCGCCGGTCGGGCATCAGGATTCGGTCGTCCCGGCCGAGACCTCGCCGCGCCAGGCGCCGCTCTCCTCGCCGCGGCTCTCGATCAGCTCCTTGAAGCGCTGGAGGTCGCCGCGGATGCGCTGGTTGTCGATGCCCGCGGCGGAGCCGACCGTCTCGACCGCACCTTGCGGCTTGTAGCTCATCGAGAGGCGGATCAGCGTCCGGCCCTCGCCGAGCGACTCGAAGCTGACGGTGCCGCGCGTCTTCTTGCCGTCCTCGCTCACCCAGCTGATCTGCCGGTCCGGGTGCTGCTCGAGGATCTTCGCGTCCCACTCGGCGGTCTTGCCGCCGATCGTCGCGACCCAGTGCAGCCGCGTGTCGTCGAGCTGCTTGACGTCGTCGACGCCGTCCATGAAGAGCGGGAAGTCCTCGAACTGCGTCCACTGGTTGTAGGCAGTCGCGACCGGCACGCCGACCTCGATCGACTCGTCGATCGTGCTGACGCCGGAGCCCGTGGCGCCGCCGACCGCGGGCATCGCGCCGCCCAGCCGGTTGCGGAACTTGAAGGCGCCGAACGCCGCGGCCCCGCTGCCGAGCACGAAGACCGTGTTGCGCAGCTTGTGCGAGCGCTTCTTCTCGACGCGCGTCCAGGCCTGCTGGAGGTTCTTCGTCATGGTCGCGAGCTCGCGGCGCAGGTCCTCGTCGGCCGCGAGCCGTGCGGCCACCGCGGCCGTGCCCATGCGGCTAGCCGCCTTGCGCTTGGCAGCGGTGCCGTGGCCGACCGCGGAGATCAGCTGCTTGCGGAACTTTTTGTCGCGGGACAGCGCGAGGGCGAGGTCCTTGCCGCTCGCAGCGTTGTCCTTCAAAACCGTCGTCTTGCTGCGTCCGAACATCCCCTGTTCCTTTCCTCGAAGTCATGGGGCTTCTACCGCCGTTGCCCGGACCCAAACGTGGCGGCCGCGGTATCGACGTCTTGCGGGAAGCGGAGTACTCTGAGCGTGTTGCGGCCCGATCAGAGGACGGGCCCGAGAGGCAAGGGGAGGGCATGAAACACGTCAAGCTGTTCGTAGTCGCCGCGCTCGCGGTGGCTCTCTACACCGGAGCCACGGTCTCGTCGGCCGCCGGCGCTCGCGGGCTCGCGCAGAGCACGCCGTGCGTCCCGGCACTCGCCGGCGGCGACCTGTTCTCGGTCTACTCGAAGCTGACGCCGGCGGCATACGGCCGCGGCTTCCAGCAGCGCGAGCCGGCCGACGGCCTCGCCAGCGACCTACCTGCAGCGGCGAAGGGCAAGGCCGGCGCGAACTTCCGCGCGACGATCCCCGTCTACTTCCACGTCGTCACCGATGGGTCGACCGGCAGCCTCACGAGCACGATGATCGCGAACCAGATCACGGTCATGAACCAGACGTTCGGCGGCACCGGCTTCAGCTTCAGGCTCGCCGGCGTGACGCGCACCGACAACGCCGACTGGTTCTACGCCGGCCCCGGCGGGACCGACGAGCACTCGATGAAGCAGGCGCTGCACCAGGGCGGCGACAACGCGTTGAACTTCTACTCGACGACGGCCGGCCCGTACCTCGGCTGGGCGTTCCTGCCCGACATCGTCACGAAACCGGGCCAGGCGTACCTCGACGGCATCGTGATCAACTGGGAGTCGATCCCCGGCGCCTCGACGACCTTTGCCGGCCGCTACGACGAGGGCAAGACAGCGACGCACGAGACCGGCCACTGGCTGAACCTCGAGCACACGTTCTACGGCGGCTGCAATGCGAAGGGCGACTTCGTCGACGACACGCCGGCCGAGCGGACGCCCACCTCGGGCTGTCCGGTGGGCAAGGACACGTGCTCCGCACCGGGGTTCGACCCGATCCACAACTACATGGACTACTCGTACGACAGCTGCTACACGCAGTTCACCGCAGGCCAGACGCAGCGCATGCGCGACTCCTGGCTCCTGTACCGAGCCTAACCACCAGCTGCCGGCGGGGTCGCGTGCGACCCCGCCGGCTCACTCGCCGGCACGCGGTCGTAGCTCGATCGCGAGGTCGCACTCGAGCGCGTTGGCGATGCGCAGAAGCGTGTCGATCCGGGGCGGACGGCCGCCGCCTTCGAGCCGCGCGATCGCCGACTGGGTCGTCCCACACAGCTTGGCGAGCTGCGCCTGGGAGAGGCCGAGCTCGCGGCGTCGCGTCCCTACCTGATCGGCGATCTGGCCGAAGAGCCAACCCTCCTCGGCGCCCGCGAGGCGGGCGCGAACTCGCTCGATCGGGTGATGTTTCCGCTCTTGACGCATATCGCAAGTATGGTATATAGCAGATTAGAGATAAGAGTCGAAGCCTGGAGGTCGCGATGACCATCGACACCGAAGCGCGCCTGACCCGACTCGAGGGCCGGATGGTCCGGCTGCAGGAGCGCCTGGAGCGCCTCGAAGGGACCGTCAACGTTGCGCCTGAGGTCGCGCGGCCCGTGGTCGCGCGGCCCGCGCCCCAGCCACCGCCGGTCGCTCCGTCAAGGCCCGTTTCCCCACCGGCGCCGCCGAAGGCTGCGATCGATCTCGAGGATCTGCTCGGCGGGCGGCTGCTGGCGCTCGTCGGCGGAGTGACCGTTCTCGTCGGACTCGTCTTCCTCGTCGCCCTCGCCGTCGAGCGCGGCTGGCTGGGTGAGGGTGCGCGCACCACGCTCGCGTTCGCGGGGTCCGCGGCGCTCCTCGGTCTCGGCGCCTGGCTCTACGAGCGCCGCGGCCGAACGCAGGCGGCACTGGCCGCCTGCGGCACCGGCCTCGCGGGCCTGTTCCTGTCGCTCACCGCGGCGACCGTGCTCTACGACCTCGTCCCGATCGAGCTCGCGCTTGCCGGAGCGTTCGTCTTCGGCGCGGTGGGAGCCGCCCTCGCCGTCCGCTGGGACTCGCGCACGATCGGCGGCCTCGGAATCCTCGGCGCGCTCGCCGCGCCAATGCTCGTGGATGCGACCGACAACGCACAATCGCTGCTCTTCCTCGCCGTCGCGGAAGCGGCTGCGATCGCGGTGCTCGTCTGGCGGCGCTGGAGCTTCCTGCGCCTGGCCGCCGTCGGGATCGTGCTCGCGCAGCTGGCCGGCTGGGTGTTCTCGGCCGACCCGTCGACCACGCGCGCGCTCGTCGTGCTCTCGCTCTTCGGCGTCCTCAACCTCACGGCTGCGCTCGCGTTCGAGCTCCGCAGCAAGGCAACGGCGACGGCCGCCTCCGTGGTGATCGTCGTCGGCAACGCGTTCTGGCTCGGCCTCCTCGGCTCGTGGGCGGCAACCGACGACTGGTGGTCAGACCCGACGTGGACGTCGAGCGGCTGGTGGTTCGCGGGGCTCGGCGTCGTCCATGCCGTCGCGGGACTGGCGCTGCTGCGCCTCCAGCCGCTCAACCGCACCGTGGCGACGTGGCTCCTGGGCATCGGGCTGCTCGCCGCGAACGTCGCCTTCGTGCTGCTCGTCAGCGGCGCTGCCATCCCGATCGGCTGGGCAGCCGCAGCCGCGGGCCTGGCGCTGCCGGCGCGCAAGCTGACGGGCAAGCCGCTGCTCGTCTACTCCGTCGTGTCCGCGCAGATCCTGCTCGCGGTCGCCCACGTGCTCAGCTACGACGCGCCGCTCGATGCCGTCGCGCACGGGGGCAGCACGACGCTGTGGCCGATCCTCGCGATCGCCGCCGCCGCGTTCTTGGTCGCGCGGCTGACCCCGGCGGACGAGGTCGAATGGCAAACCGCTGCGGACGCGACGGCGCTCGCCGCGATCGCGTACGGCACAGCGGTCGTCTTCGGCGGCGTCGCCCTCGTTGCCGCCTGGGCCGCCGAGGCGGCCGTGCTGGCGGAGGTCGGCCGGCGGCTCCAACACCGCGTCGCGGCCGCAGGCGCATTTGGCTTCCTCCTGCTGGCGTCGCTCCACACGCTCTCGTTCGAGGCGAGGCCCGACTCGCTCGTCGAAGGCGCGACGCCGTTCTGGCCGGCGTTCGTCGCCGTGGGAGTCGTCGCCCTCGTCGCGGCCTTCGCCTCGCGCCGCACGATCGCACTCTTCCCACACGACCGAACTCTGCTCGAAGCGGTCGCCGGCACGGCGCTGGTCTATCTCGCCTCCGTCGGAATTGTGAGCGCCTTCCAGCCGGCAACCGTTGACGTGCGCGCCGGCGACTTCGGAGTGCGCGAGCAGGGGCAGGCCATTCTCAGCGCGTTCTGGAGCCTGCTCGGGCTACTGCTCCTATGGGCCGGGTTGCGCCGGGACCAGAAGGCGACGCGGCTCGCGGGCTTCGCCCTCCTGGCCGTCGCGGTCGGGAAGGTCTTCCTGTACGACATCGCGACCCTCGACCAGGGCTACCGCGTCCTTTCGTTCGTCGTGCTCGGGCTGCTCCTGCTGACCGGCGCTTACGGGTACCAGCGCATGCGGCGAGGTCTCGGCACTTAGCCTGCCCGCGAGTGTTCAGCCAGTTCACCGACCTCGTCGCCGACGCCTCCGGCTGGGCCTACGCGATCCTGTTCGTGCTCGCGTTCCTCGACGCGCTGGTGCCGATCGTGCCGAGCGAGACGTCGGTGATCACGGCCGGAGTGGTCGCCTCGGCAGGCGACCTCAGCCTGCCGCTCGTGGTCGCCTTCGCGGCGGGCGGCGCGTTTGCGGGCGACAATACGGCGTACTTCGTCGGCAGCCGCTACGGGCCACGGATCAACAAGCGCTTCTTCAGCGGCGAGAAAGCGAAGAAGCGCGTCGCCTGGGCGCACCGCCAGGTGACCGAGCGCGGAGGCGAGCTGATCGTGATCGCCCGCTTCATCCCCGGCGGCCGCACCGTCGTCACGCTCAGCGCGGGCACGCTCGGCTACCCATGGCGCAAGTTCGTGGTCTTCGACGCCGCCGCCTGTCTCACGTGGGGGCTGTACGCCGGGCTGCTCGGCTACTTCGGCGGCCACGCATTCGAGGAGGCGCCGTGGAAGGGGCTCCTGCTCGCGTTCGCGATTGCGTTCTCCGTCACGGGTGCGATCGAACTCGCGCGCTGGTACTTGAAGCGGCGCGGTCAGTCGTCGACGACGACGTAGCTGCCGCCCGCCGAGACCGCCCGGGCCGTCCGCGCGTGAGAGGGCCCGACGACGCGGCGGCCGAGCACGCGCCGCACCTGCTCGTAGACATTGCGCTCGATCTCGACGCGCTCTGTGCACGAGCAGTCACCGCACTCGCAGAGCAGCTCGAGCAACGTCTCGTCGCGGAAGCCGAACCGCTCGCCGAGCTCGACGATGCGGCTGTTCACCTCGCGGAAGACGACGTCCGTTGCAACGGTCTGCAAGCGCTCGCGTCCCGGCTCGGTTGTCTGGCGGCTGTTCAGTTGCTGCTCCCTCGGGTCCGGCGCGAACATAACGCCAAAGGGCGCCGGCTTCAAGACGACCTGCCGCCGTAGCGGGGTTCGCGCTAGCTCGGAAGCTCGACGCGCTCGATGACGACCGGATCGACCGGCTTGTCCTGGCCGTCCGTCGGCGTCTGCTCGATGGAGTCGACCGCTTCCATGCCGCTGGTGACGCGGCCGAAGACGGTGTGCTTGCCGTCGAGCCAGGGGGTCGCCTGCGCGGTGACGATGAAGAACTGGCTGCCGTTAGTGTTCGGCCCAGCGTTGGCCATCGCGAGGGCGCCGCGCTCGACCTTGTGGTCGTTGAACTCGTCCTCGAAGGAGTAGCCCGGGCCGCCCATCCCGGTTCCGGTCGGGTCCCCGCCCTGGATCATGAAGTCCGGGATCACGCGGTGGAAGACAACGCCGTCGTAGAACCCGTCGCGGGCGAGCTTGAGGAAGTTCTCGACGGTCTTGGGCGC
>Ga0136846_1239816_pt1 | contig 11467 bp, 13 predicted proteins | sample HopSoiMetagenom2_FD_96841 | JGI IMG/M metagenome (GOLD analysis project Ga0136846, IMG submission 96841) | Grasslands soil microbial communities from Hopland, California, USA - 2 Assembly 2016 (version 4) | ecosystem: Environmental > Terrestrial > Soil > Grasslands | place: USA: Hopland... | reverse complement strand
GCGATCCGCATTCTGCGACGGACGGCGCGATCGTGTTCGTCGCGTCGCGCTTGCCAGGCCATCGCTCTTCAAAACTCGGTTCGAGGGGTCGCGACAGCGTCTTCGGCGACCCGGATTTCACAATCGCCACGCGAGTCTGGACTGACCGTGATACCCCCACAGCAAGGCTTTGGTGAGGGCTGGGCCGAACGGCCGAGGGCTCAAAAAAGCAGAGGCGATAAGTATACGCCAGATGCGAGTAGCGCCGCCGCAGGAAACAAAACTCAGTCGTGCAGGACGACGCTCACGAGCGAGCTATGAATCGTGATGTCGCCGTTATAGTCGATGAAGCCGAGCTTCTTGAACTTGTTCATGAAAAAGTTGACGCGCGAGCGCGTCGTGCCCACGATCTCTGCGAGCGTCTCTTGAGAGACTTTCGGAAGGACGCGTTCGTGGCCCCCCTCCTTACCATAACGTGCCAGCAGCAGCAGCGTGCGCGCGAGTCGCTTTTCGCTCGAATTGAACAGCTGATCCACCAGGTCCGCTTCGACCCGGATGTTGCGGGTCAGCATGTGCCCGATAAAGCGTTCGGAAAACGCGTTTTGGTCCCGCAGCACGCGCATCATCTCGTGTTTCTCGATCACGAGGACCGTGGTGTCCATCATCGCCGTCGCCGTGCCGATGCGGACTGGTTGATCTGCCAGCGCTCCCTCACCGAAGAAATCGCCGGGGCCCAGCACCGCAACGACCGCCTCCTTGCCCGCATGGGAGAGCACCGAGAGCTTGACCCTGCCATGCTGCAGATACATGACGGTCGCGCAGGGGTCGCCCTGCGAGTAGATAGTGTCCGACCGCCTGTAGGTCACTATCTTCCTCGCGGCGCCCGCCGAATCGAGAAACGCCTGGACGTCGAATGTGTCGTCGTGCTTCGGCTGACTGATTGGCTTCGACCTCGCGGTTCGCTTTGGCGGCATGTGTCCGGCGCTCGATATTCTCTCACGGACAACGCGCCCGTGCGCCGTCACCGTCGATGCGCTTCAAAGCCAACCGATGTTCTGCGGGCGCAGCCGTACTCACCTCGTCGGAGGAACAACCTTCGTGCAGGAACAATCAGAATTGTTCCTGCCAGCGCTCACCAGCTCTCTCGCGGCGGAACGATCGTTGAGTTCTTCGAGATCTGCCGACGGGTGGTTTCGTCCGCTCCTCCGCTCGCCGGTACGGACGAGCGTCGCCGAGCTGTCGTTGTGACTGCTGGTCCCAATCCGGAGTCGACCGGAGCGCGCCATCAACCTCGTTGCGCGATCCACCATCCATGACGCGTTGAGGTTGGCGACCTCGCACCACTGGTACAGCATCGGGGATCCCGACAGAAACCCACGGGCGCTCTCGCGATCTGCGTCTGACGCCCCGGAAGCCGACAGATCCCGCACGGCCTGCTCGATGACACGGACCGCGAGATGACGACACGACGCTCCCTCGCGCGATGGCTCCCGGGTCGTGACGTATTTCATCGCTGCTCTCCTTCGCATGTTCCGCTGTGTGCCCGGCAGCAACAGTCAGGAAAAGGACTCTCGATCGACAACTTCGCTAGCCTGTCCGCAGCTGGAGGGGTCACTGTCGGGGGAACCACTGAGGAAAATTGATCGGTGCGGCCATCCTTACATCGTCATGTCCCAGGTGCGATGGGATGCTCCTGGCAATGTGGCGAGTCGATCACGTACTCGAACTCCTCCAGTCGAGCCGCGTGGCAACCGGCCGTTATCCTTCCTTCCGGAAGTGGTTTGGATCCGTGTTGCACACCCATCCTTTGTCGTCCATACGCACGGACAATCGGGCGTCGCCGCCGCGCACCACAGGCGTTCGCGCGGAGTTGTCGCTTCTTCGACCGAACTGCATCGTGCCGGCGCAGTTGGCGGCAGTGCACGGTTTACGATCGCCTCGAGAGACGGCCATATCAAATCCTTTCACTCGGATGCGCGAACACACCTGCAACGTTCTGAACCGTTGCGCGAACCGCATCGATCATACGGTGCCGTGCAGAAGCTTCTACCGAGGGTCGCCCGAAGACGACGCGTGGCTGGCGATTGACCACGTCCCACCGCATTCGCGGCAGCGCCAGAATGTCGTCACCGTGATCGTCTTCGCCAGCGTATCGATGATTCTGCCTGTGCAGAAAGGGCAGCTGGTTGGTCGGGAGACTGCGCCGTCGGGTCGTGATTCAGACATTCTCCCTCCTTACCAGGATAGCCTTGTCGCGCGACACGTGGGTCGCGCGCGGTTGTGACTCGACGCGAGTGCCTTGTCGCGGCTGCGGGTTCCAACCGCTACGCGCGGCTCACTCATACTGCCGGTCATTCGACCCATCGGTCTGTTCATTTCTGAACAGAGCCCGTGACCTCTGATGCTGAGTCATTCGCGATTGCAGCCACAGAACAAGACTGCGCCAGCACGACGACGTAGTCGAACTTCCAAGGCGCGGGGCTAGGCCGTGCCATGCTGGTCGAGCCAACGGAGAAGTTGGCTGATGCTTCCGGTCGCCATGGCGACGCTGGTGTCAGCCGCACCGTAATAAAGGTTGATGGCATCGCCATCTGCGCCCAGCGTGTAGCCGCAGGGGAAGGTGACGTACCCGACATCGCCCTGGCGTTCGTACGGCGCCTCGGGTCCAAAAATCCACGAGTCACCACGCAGCAGGCAGTGCTCGGCGGTGTGCAAATCAAGCAGCGCCACACCGAGGCGATAGAGACAGCCGGCGGCCGTTCGTCGGACGCCGTGATACAGCATCAGCCACCCCCGCGAGGTCTCGATGAGCGGCGGCGACAGACCAACGCGGTTCGCATCCCACCAGGCACCTCGACGTGCGGGCAGCACAAGCTTGTGGCCGCCCCAGTTGCGCAGGTCCGGTGAGAAGGAAATCCAGACGTGTGCGCCCGAATCCGTCAACGGGCGATGGAGCAGCGCGAAGCTACCGTTGATCCGTCGAGGCAGCAGCGCCGCATCCTTGTCATCTGGCTGCATGACGAGGCCCAGGCGCTCGAAGTGGCGGAAGTCCTCGGTCAGTGCCAGCGCGACGCCGGGTCCGCCGCGACTGAATGCCGTGTACGCCACCACGTAGCGACCGAGCTCTTCGACGAAGGTGATGCGCGGGTCTTCGATGCCCCATAGTTCTTCGGGATACCGGTCCGGGTCTGCCGAGAGTGTGGGCTCGCGATCGATCGTCCACCCAGTGATCCCGTCACTGGAGCGGGCAGCGCACAGATGCGAGTGTCCGCGTCGGTCCTCGACCCTGCAGAGCAGCAGCGTCGTGCCGTCCCGAAGCCGCGTGGCCCCGGCGTTGAACACCGTATGCGCCGGGTACGGCCAGTCTGCGGCCGTCAGAATCGGATTCGCCGCGTGCCGGTGGAAGAGAGTTTCGTAGTGCTGGGGCGACGTCATGATATTGGCTGGAGTTCCCGCGCAGGTGCGCCGCGCAGGTCCAGCGCGGCGACGCCACGGATTTCCTGCAAGGCGAGCAGGAACGAAAGCGTCGCTTCGGCCCCCTGATTCTGATTGGGTCGATCCGCGTGGAGGCCATCACGGCAGCCGCCTGTCGATGGATCGAAGAGCCAGTGTTGCAGATGGTTTTCGCCGAGAAACCAGTTGAAGGCCCACCGTCCAGTTGCCGCCCACCGTCTGTCGCCACTCACGCGGTACGCATCGAGACACGCAGACACCGTCGCGCACGCTTCGACGGGCTGCTGATCGAAGGCCGCCGCTGCCGCCCCTCTTTCGTAGAACCCGTTGGATCCGATCGCGGCAAATTGCTTGTCCGAAGACGATTGCAGGGACACCAGCCAATCCAATGAGCGGATGCCGGCCTCGGTCATGTCGGTCCGATGGAGTCGATCGCCAGAGACGATGAGCGCTTGCGAGAGACGGCCGTTGCAATAGGTTACCGAATCCTCGAACCACGGCCAGTCCGGTCGGCTCGCTCGCTGAAAGAGGTCCAGGAGACGCTCGGCGAGATTCAGGCGCTGGGCCTCGACAGTACTGTCACCCTGGAAGGCGCGCAGGTACTCATCGATGCCGAGGAGCACATAGGCCCAGGCCCTCGGGCTCGTAAATGTGGTCACGGCCGGCAGCGCCGCGTGGAACAGATCGCCAGCGAGACTGTGACGGCCGGGATCGCCGGCACGGCCGATCACGGCGCCAAGCGCCCACAGAGCGCGTCCATGGCTGTCGTGCGATCCGCACGGTTCGAGCCACTGCCGCGCATACGACAGAAAGTTTCTGAAACGGCCGGACCTTCGGTCGAATGCATGGCTGACAAAGGCGAGATACCGGGACGCAAGTGCACGAACCATCAGTGGATCATCCCAGCCCTCGTCGTCGAGGAGCGTCATGAGCAACAGCGCCCGTGCGTTGTCGTCCAGGCAATACCCATCGTCGTAGCGCGGGATGCTGAATATCGCGTGCTGAAGCATTCCCGTGTCGTCAGTCATCGCCTGAACATGTTTCAGACTGATCTCAGGCAAGCCAGCCGGTCGGGTCGCCAGTGTCTGTGCGTGGAACGACGTGCGGCGGCGGAGCGTGTGTTCGGCCCGCGCTCGCGAGAAGCTCTCGACGTAGCGGCCCGCGACGGCCGGCCATGTCATCCCGACACCGTGCGCGGCCGCGCGCGAGCACATCGCGCGGCGTCGGCTGTCGTCGCTGAACAGTGCGATCACTTCCTGCGCGATCGCATCGGAATCCCGCCACGGGACGAGTACGCCTCGTCCGTCGGCGAGAAGCTCGCGAGCATAGGTATATGGTGTCGAGATCACGGCCTTCCCCGCTCCAACGGCATAGGCCAACGTGCCCGACGTGATCTGTTCCGGCTGAAGGTAGGGTGTGATGTAAATGTCGGTGGCCGACAGGAATTCCGTCAACTCGTCCTGGCTGACGAATCGGTTATGGAAGATCATGCTCCCCGCCACGCCGAGCTGTTGGCCTCGCGCCTCGAGCAGCAGTCTGTACCTTTCTCCCTCATGTTCGATCACGTGCGGATGCGTGGCGCCGAGAACGATATAGACCGTTTCGGGGTACACCGCCAGAATGGCCGGTAACGCATCGATCACATATTCGATGCCCTTGTCGCGCGAGAGCAGCCCGAACGTCAGGATCACGCTCTTGCCATCGACGCCGAGGCGGCCCTTGCTGCCGTCGTCGATCGCCACGTGCGGAATCCCGTGGGGAATGAGATCAATCTGATCGTCCGAAACGCCGTGGACCCGCCTGAGCAGCTCAGCGCCTGATTCGCTCATAACGACAAGACGATCGGACAGCCGCGCCAGCTCCTCGATTACCATCCGCTGGGGGGGATTGGGCGCCGAGAGCACCGTGTGAAGCGTGGTCACGATCGGCATGCGGAGCTCGCGCAGCAGCGAAAGAACGTGCGCGCCAGCCTTACCGCCAAAGATCCCGTACTCGTGTTGGACCGAGAGCACATCTACTTGGTTCACGTTCAGGAAATCCGCCGCGCGCTGATACGACCCGAGATCCCCTTCTGTGATCTCGAATCGGACGCGAGGCGGGTACGCGTGCCGGCGACCAGCATCGTTCATCGCGAGCACAAAGCCATCCACGTCCGGCAGCTGGCCCCCGACGGCCTCGGCGAGGTGCGTCGTGAATGTGGCGATGCCACAGTGGCGCGGCAAATGGTTGCCAAGAATAGCGAATCTTTTCATCTCTACTCGTCAGGTCGGACGTTTCAGGCGGGGGGGGGCGACGTCTTGACGTACGCGGACGCCGCACCGTCGAACAGCCAGACCCGCTGCTCGTGCAACCGGCCAGTGTACGCACGCTCGAGGGCGGCGTCCTGGCCAACTGTCGTCGATACGCCACATAGCGACAACTCGCCTACGCAGCCGGACACAACCGTGCCGACGACGTAGAAGTCGGAAGTGCCGTTCACACGACAAACGATCACATCGCCGCCGCGAATCTTTCCGTCCATTGCAAATGCTTTCCTCACCGCCTCAGGTCCGCCGTTGATCACAAGAACAGCGCGGGACGACGCGCGTCATGTTCTCGTCTGTCATCAACCGGCGTCGCTGCCCATGCGCGCGAGGTCCGACGCGTCGTCCTTCGCAATCCGGACTACATCGTCCATCCGCGCGAGCGGACGCATGCGTCTCCGGGTATGCCACGATCTCGTCAGCGCAAGCGCGACGAAACCAAGCGCGCCAACGGCGAAGAGCACGAGCATGGACTGGATCGCGATGGCCGGTGCGCTGAAGCCCGCGAGAGCCAGGGCGACCAGCGATAGCGGAACGACGACCGTGCGGCCGACTGCGATCGTTCTCATATTGACGGCGCTTGTTGCGACGCCCGGAACGCGGCGATCCATTGAGGGCTCATCGAACCCATAGTCGCCGCAGTTGGCCCGCGACGAAATCCCAGTTTGATGAACAGCACTGCGGTCAATACGAGACCGAACGCGAAAACAAGCATTGCTTTCCTTCCATTCAGAACGCGCTCAGCGCGAGTCGCACGAGCCAGAGCAGGAATGTCACCGCGAGCGCGACAGAGCTCCCAACGACCAACACGGCAACCGGGAGACTCCAGACGACGCCGAGCAACACGACGCCGTCCAAAAGCGTGGTCCACGACCACATCGAAGAACTGACGTCGACATGTTCGTCGCGGCCAACGGCGCGCATACGTCCTGGCTGCGTGACGACAGCCGTGCGGTTGACGACCGCGACGTCTTTATGCAGTCCATCCTCCTGGGCGGGAACGCGGTTCCATGCGGCAGGATAGGTGCCGAGGTGAATAGGTTCTGATGCGCTCGCTGTCATTGGCCGGACCTTCCGATGTGCACCGTTCGAAGGCGGACGAGGCTGGAACGGAAACGGAGTCGAACTGCGCCCAGTCACTTTAGTGAGGTCGGCGGCTGGTGTCGGCCGGGGAACTTCAGGAAAGGAATTGCAGCATATCACCCTTTCAGGCCAGCGGCGCTTGCGAACTGTCAAACGAACGGGGTGGCGCCGCACTGTGCAATTGCGCACAGAGCGCCGAGCACGGGCACGCGTATACTTCGCGCAGTTCCGATTTGAGCCAGCCAGTGCATCGAGGACCCCGCCTTTGAAGGTCCGGCACGCGCCGACGGCCCAACGCCGGGCATGCGTCGGAGCCGCATGATTCAGCACATCATTCCCCGTCGCCACCGAAATCGAGCGGTGGTTCGTCGTTCGCGGCGCGTTCGAATTCGCCCGCGGACTTACGCCAGTTTGGAGTTCAGATTCATGAATGTCAGACCATTGCACGACCGCATCATGGTTCAGCGGCTCGACGAATCCGGGCCGGGCCCTGGCGCGATCGTCATTCCAGATTCCGCCAGGGAAAAACCGCAACGCGGCAGGGTCCTCGCGGCAGGTCTCGGTACGACCAGCAAGAACGGCGAGCGCATTCCGCTCGACGTCCACGCTGGAGACATCGTCGTGTTCGGCAAATTTTCCGGCCAGGAGATCAGGCTTGATGGCGTCGAATACCTGATCATGAAAGAAGACGATGTCCTCGCGGTCCACGAACGGAGCCTCTGATGGCAAACCAGATTGTGTACGGAGACGCGTCTCGCCAGTCCATTTTGCGCGGGGTCACCCGGCTGGCCAACGCCGTGAAGGTCACGCTCGGGCCGAAAGGACGCAACGTCATCCTGGGGAAACAGTTCGGCTCTCCGACGATTACGAAGGACGGCGTCACGGTCGCGAAAGAAATTACGCTCAGGGATCCGCTCGAAAACCTTGGCGCGCAGATGATGAAGGAAGTAGCGAGCAAGACGTCGGACATTGCTGGCGATGGCACCACGACGGCCACCGTGCTGGCGCAGGCAATTTATCGCGAAGGTGCGAAGAACGTCACCGCCGGGGCCAACCCTATGGCCGTCAGGCGGGGCATCGAGAAATCGGTCGAAGCGATCACCAATCAGTTGAAAGAGATATCCAGGCCCGTTACCGGATCGATGGTCGCGCAGGTCGGCACTATTTCAGCGAATCATGACGAGACCATCGGAAGGATCATCGCCGAAGCGATGGGCAAGGTCGGTAAGGACGGCGTCATCACCGTCGAAGAAGCCCGGAGCATCGACACGACTCTTGATGTCGTCGAGGGGTTCCAGTTCGATCGGGGGTATCTATCGCCGTATTTCGTAACCGATCCGGAACGGATGGAGGTCGTACTGGACAATCCGGCCATTCTCATCCACGAAAAGCGGCTCACGTCGATGAAAGATCTCCTGCCCGTGCTGGAACTGATCCAGCGCGTCGGGCGTCCGTTGCTGATCATCGCGGAGGACATCGACGGGGACGCGTTGGCGACGATCGTCGTCAACAAGCTGAGGGGGACGCTGCAGGTCGCCGCCGTCAAGGCGCCGGGCTACGGAGACAGCCGCAAGGCCATGCTCGAAGACATGGCGGTCCTGACCAATGGCAAGGCCATCACCGAGGACCTCGGATTGAAGCTCGAGAACATCCGGATGGAAGACCTCGGTCAGGCAAAGAAGGTCACCATCGACAAGGACACCACCACGATCCTGGAAGGTGCCGGCACGGCGGAGTCGATCGCGGGTCGCGTCAAGCACTTGCGCACGCAAGTCGAGGAGACGACATCGGATTACGATCGCGAGAAGCTGCAGGAGCGACTCGCCCGGATGGTCGGGGGTGTTGCAATCATCAAGGTCGGAGCCGCCACCGAAACCGAGATGAAGGAAAAGAAGGGGCGCGTCGAAGACGCGATGCACGCGACGAAGGCGGCCGTCGAAGAGGGGATCGTTCCAGGCGGCGGCGTGGCGCTGCTGCGTGCGTCGAAGGTGCTCAAGGACCTGACGCTCCCTGCTGACGAGCAGATCGGCGTGACGATCGTTCTCCGGGCACTCGAGGAGCCGCTGCGGTGGATCGCCACGAATGCGGGTCACGAGGGCTCGATCGTGGTCGAGCGCGTGAAAGCGCTGAATGGCGATGAAGGCTTCAATGCACTGACCGAGCAGTACGAGGACCTGGTGCAGGCGGGCGTGATCGATCCAACCAAAGTGGTTCGCTCGGCGCTCCAGAACGCCGCGTCCATCGCCTCGCTCCTGCTCACCACGGAGGCGGTCATCGCGCAGGTTCCCGACAAGCATCAGCACCCCGCGATGCCGGCCAGCGCCATGGGCGGAGGCATGTTCTGATACGCGCTCCACTGACTTCAGGTATTCACTGGATCCGCGGGGAGGCGCAGGACAGAGGGGATTTACAGCGCCTGTGGGTCGAAGAACAGCCGGAGCCCGTCCAATTGACGGAGCTGGTCCGGAACCGGGTCGGTCCACTCTCGGTTTCAGTGAACCCGCGGTTCGGAGACTCGGGTTGTTCACTTGTGTACAGAGCGCCAAGGCGGTGCCGTGTCATGCTGAGTGCATCGACGCTCGAAGCGACCAGCGATTTGGCCGGCGCGATTCGCCCGTTCCAGGCGCAATTGTCTTCTGGATTTTGCGGGCGCCGCGAAAAGGATCACCCGGCACGGGCGAGATACGAAGATCATCAGCTCCGTGCTGAGCGGCATTCTGCTCGATTGAGGCGCTGTATGAAACCTGCGGCAATCGTCATTGCCGACTTTCGGAAGAGTGGATGCCCATGACGATGCCAGGCTCGTCTTCGCTCGCCATGCCGGCGGAGTTCAGGTCTCTTTATAAGTACCTGCACGGTCGGTACGCGGACACCATCGTGCTGACGTTTGCCCAAATGGAAGATCTGCTCGGCTTCCCGCTGCCGGACACCGCGCGCGTTGAGCAGGCGTGGTGGGCGAATGCAGCAGATCCGGATTCTCAATCTCCCCAGTCCCTGTCCTGGATGCAGGCCAACCGGACCGCCACACCCAGATTATCGGCACAAGTCGTCGTATTCGAGCGGACGTCAGGCTGACCGCCTGTCTGTCGTGGGCGGCGCCTTTGAAGGCGAGAAAATCGCCATTACCGGTGCGATGAGCGTATGTGGCGTTCCTGGCAGCGCTATCGTCAGCCCACACAGGTGGATTGTTCAAATGAGATGAGTGTGATGATCAAGAAAACAATGTGGATTCTGGCGGCCGTGACGGTGCTCGCGTTCGTCCTGGCGACCACTGTTCGGGCGGACGAACGGAAGCAGCAGTCAGCGCAGTTGGCGAGAGCGTCGAACGCGGTCGTGCCGGCAATTGCTACCGAAGTGACGAGCCTCAGCCTGGCCGATCTGCAGACGGTCACAATCGTCTCCGTGACGCCCGACGACACAGACGCGGCAATCACCGGCGTCATTCAGAGCCGGGCTCTGCCCAATGCCGCGGCGTGTGTGTCCGCGCCGGGTACCGCCGGCGTCTTCCGCCCTGTGCCGAAGGCAGGCCACCCCACACATCAGGGACCGCCAGCGCGCTACCCGTGATCCTGTTGATCAGTCGTCGACTCTAAAGTGCGAGGTTCGATCCGTCGTCGTCACTACAGGCGATTGTGCGTGGCGAAAAATGATTGGCGACTGGATTCGAGACTTGACCTGCCGGTCCCGAACTGAGTGACCGATTCGTCTGAATCGTTGAGTGACAAAGCGCAGATGGGATGTCGCACGCTATGCGCTTCTTTGTTCAGCAACCGGCAGACTCTTCGCGACAGCCTTTCCAAGCAGGGCGCCTACGCCCCCTATCACCGTGCCGATCGCAACGAGTTTCAGTGGCACGTCGATGAAAGCCTCGTCCAGGCCGCCGCTGTTGCGCCACTCGTACAGCGTCGCCGGATCGTGCCAGATGGCGAGCATCACGCCAGTGCCGACGATACTGACGATCGCGCCGATGGTGGCCGCACTCAAAGAGGTCACCACGCCGGCGAGAATCGACCGCGTTCGCCATGCGGTGCTGAAGCCTGACATCAGAGTGGCGACCATGATCGTGTAGGTCAAGGTCGTGGTCCGCATCCGATAGTCTGTCGCAGGAACGAGCGTGTCGAACAAGTAGCGGATGACCAGTGCCGCACCCAGAAGTGCGCCCCATCCCAGACTCGTTCGCAACAAAAACGACCCCACCTGCCATACATACCAGCGGTCCGCAGCCCGTCCGCACGCAGGCACGATTGTCTCGCGATACTCCTCCAGTAGATCGCCAGAGACACTCTCGCGATCCTTTGGCCTGAGGAGCAGGCGTAAGAGCGCCTCAGCCCAACGCGGTGGTCGCACAGTGGAGTGATCCGTGTTCATACGGTTCCTTCCGGTTTCAGGATTGGCCATTTCAGCCCACGCCAGATCTTGTTGACGGTCCGACGCGCGTCATCGAGCGCGCGCATGCCGGCCGGCTGAACACAGTAATACCGTCGCGGGCGCCCGGCACGAACGGGCGTTCCTGTTCCCAAGCGCGACGAGAGCAAGCGCCTGCGCTCCAGCCGTTCGAGCGTCGCATGCACCGCGCCCGCGGCCACATCCCGCTCGAGCCGCGACTGCACCGCCTTCAAAATCGCACGCCCGTAGGCGTCGTCACCGAG
>Ga0136846_1242212_pt1 | contig 11469 bp, 8 predicted proteins | sample HopSoiMetagenom2_FD_96841 | JGI IMG/M metagenome (GOLD analysis project Ga0136846, IMG submission 96841) | Grasslands soil microbial communities from Hopland, California, USA - 2 Assembly 2016 (version 4) | ecosystem: Environmental > Terrestrial > Soil > Grasslands | place: USA: Hopland... | reverse complement strand
TCGACGTCGCGCAGACCGAGGACGATTCGCGTCCCGCTCGCGCGCAGCGCCTGCAGCGTCGGCTCGAGCTCGCCGCCCAGGCCGAGCGGCAGCTTGTCGATGACCGCGACGTCCGGCGCGAACGCCGTCGCGGCCGCCAGCGCCAGCGACGCCCGGAGGTCGTGGACGTCGTCGGACTCGATCTGCAGGTTGCGCGCGCCGAGGCCGGTGATCGCGTCGCGCCGCAGCATCGGCAGCTTGACCGTGTCGACGCCGGCCGGAAGCGCCAGGCCCGGGGTGAGCGGCGCGCCGGTGATGACGAGAGCGCTCGCGCTCGAGTCCATCTCGGTGACCGCGCGGGCGAGCGTGAGCGTGCGGCGCATGTGGCCGAGCCCGACGCACTCGTTCGTGCAGAAGAGGAAGCGCGGGGCGCGACCCGAGGCGCTCGTGGTGGGGGGGTTGAGCATTCGTGCCGTTCCGGGATGAGGGGGCGTTCGGCGTGTGACCGCCGTGTGAAGGATGAGACCGCAGGCCGCGGCCGAATGTCACTTCGACATTGGTCCTACGACACGCACGGATCCCGCTGCAGAGCCAAATTCGGGCCGTCGTGTGACAGGCTGGATCACGTTGGCGTCGAATGTTCCGGCGGCGAGCAACGCCTCGGCCCAGTCGAGCAGCACGGGCGCGACCGCCGCGACCCCGGGCACCCAGTGGCGGATGCACGTGCGCAGCTGGCGTCCGAGCAGGTGCGCCGCCATGTACCAGGCGAGCTCGGCGTCCGGCACGGGCGCGCCGGTCGCCTCCGCGTACGCGCGCGGCAGCTCTGCGACGGCCCGCGCGACCGGCTCGAGGTCCGCCCCGCGGGCGTGCGCGACGAGCAGGAGCCGGCCGGCGAGGAGCGCGAGGTCGTACGACCCATGGCCGCAGGCGCGGCGGTCGAGGTCGAGGAACGCGACGCTGCCGTCGTCGCCGGCGAGGACGTTGGCGGTGTGGAGGTCGCCGTGGAGCGTCGCAGCGCCGGGCCCGGGCGGCGGCGGGGCGCCCGCCGCGAGCGCCGCGACCAGCGTCCGCGCGCGGGCCGAGAGGTCCGGCAGCGCGCCGTCGATGCGCGGCAGGACCTTGCGCTCGATCCGGTCGAGGACGTCCGCCGCGGCCAGCGGCGCCGCCGCCGGGTCGCGGACGCGGTGCAGCGCGGCGAGGTCGCGGGCGACGGCGGGAAGCACCCGGCGCAGTGCCGCCTCCGACAGGTCGGCGTCGAGCCGCCGGCCGGCGACGAACGCCTCCCAGCGCAGGCCGGCGGCGGGGTCGCTGCCGAGCGGCTCGGGCATGCGGAAGCGCCGGCCGCGCTCGTGCCACAGGCGTGCGAGCGCGTCGGCGGCGGCGCGCGTCTCGGGCGCCCGCTCGACCTTCACCGCGATGTCGGTGCCGTCGCGGCGCCGGACGCGCAGGGCGCAGCGCTCGCCCGGCAGGTAGCTGAGGGCGCGCAGCGACTCGACCGGTCCGACGCGCGCGTCCAGCGCGCCGGGCTCGCCGAGCACCGCGAGCTCGGGCAGGGCCGGGTCGGCCGGGAACCACCACCCCACCGCCGCCCAGTCCGGCAGCGTCACGGTGCCGGGCGGGCCGAGCGGCGGCGCCGGCGCGTCCGGCGAGAGGAAGCGCACGCGCAGGATGTCTCCGCGGTCCGGGAAGCGGTAGACGACCTGCAGAGACTTGCCGGGGATGTACCAGACGTTGAGCAGCTCCGCGCGGCGCTCCGGCGTGCCCAGCTGGGTCGCGAGGTGCGCGACGTTCGCGAAGCGGTCGCGCATCGGAACCGCCGGATCGGGCGGCGCCGGGAGCGCCGCGGCGGCGCCGAGATGGTCCCAGTCGACGTTCACGCCGCCAGCGCCGCCGTGACCTCGCCCGCCGCCCGTGCCGCCCACGCCGGCGGGCGCTCGCCGGCGAGCAGCCGCCGGACCGACCGCGTCAGCCGCTGGGTCTGCACCAGCGCGGTCACCAGCTCGCGCTGGAGCGCGCGGCCGCTCGCGCGCTCGTAGCGGTCGAGCAACGCGGGCGCCGTGGCGCCGAGCGAGGCGGCGAGCGTCGCGAGGTCCTTCTCGGGCGGCCCGGTGCTCACGCTGTCCCAGTCGAGGATCCCGATGCGACCGCGCGGGACGAGCAGGACGTGGCGGGCGGTGAAGTCGCGGTGGATCGTCGTCGTCCGCAGCGGCGGCGCACTCAGGCGGTCGGTGAGCGCGGCGGCCGCGGGGCGGACGGCCTCGGCCGCGCCCGGGTCGGCGCGCGCGAGCAGGCCGACGAGGCGGTCGAGCTTCGCCACGTCGCGACGCGCGCTCCACGCCGGCACGGCGTCGACGACGGTGTCGTGCACGGCGGCGAGCACGTGGGCGACCGCGTCGAGGAGCGCCGGCGTCCAGTCCGTCACGGGCGCGCCGGGCAGGTAGTCGAGCAGCAGCGCGCCGGCGGCGGGCGCGGCGGCCACCAGGCGCGGCATCGGGACGCGCTCGGCAAGGCCGCTCGCCGCGACCGCGCGCAGGGCGCGCAGCGAGGCGGGCGCCTCGGCGGCGCTCAGCAGCTTGAGGACGACCGGCCCGCCGCCCGCCGGCCGCAGCAGGAACGCGGCGCGGCGCGCGGGGTTGTACATGAGCCGCCGCTCGACGGCCGCGCGCGCGAGCGCCGCCGGCAGCGACGGGTGCCACGCGTCGCCGGCGAGCAGCTCGGGCACGCGCGCGAGCTGCGGCAACGCGGGATCGTGCGGATAGCGCCAGGTCGCCGGCCGGCCGCCGCGCGCCGGATAGTGGACGACGAGCTCGTCGCCGTCCGCGCCGGCGACCAGCGACGAGGCGCCGCCCGAGTGCTTCTCGCGGACGGGCTCGCCGCCGGCGCGGAGGCGCTCGCGCGCGTGCGCGAAGTCGAGCTCTGTCGCATCCACGGTCGAACCCTCGGCGGTCACGCCAGCCGCGCCTCGGCGAGGTGGAGCATCCGCACGGCGTCCTCGCACCAGCCCTCGGGCTTCAGGCGCACGCGCTTGCAGGCGAGGCGCAGGTAGGTGAGCGCCTCGTAGAGCGCCATGCGCGCGAACGCGCCGTCGTCGGCGCGGGCGGCGTAGCCGGCGAGGAACGCATCGACCCCGCGCGCGGCGGCGTGGGGCGCGCGCGTGCGCACGTAGACGGCGAAGTTGCCGAGGTCGAGCGCCGGGTCGCCGCGGGCGACGAGGTCCCAGTCGATCACGGCGACTCGGTCGCGGTGGCGGAAGAGCTGGCCGAGGTGGAAGTCGCGGTGCACGGGCACGGGCCGGTACGCGATCTCCCGCTCGCCCGCGCGCAGGCCGGCGAGGACGCCCGCGACGAGCTCCGCATGCGCGGGGAGCGCCGCGGCGAGCGCCGCCGGATGCGGGCGCATGAGGTCCGCGACGTGGTCGTCGATCGTCGCCGCGCGCAGGCTCGGAACCTCGAGGGCGTGAAGCGCGGCGAGCGCGCCGCCGACGAGCCCGAGATGGCCGGTGAAGTCCGCCTCGCGGACCAGTTCGCGGTACGAGCGCCCGGGCGCGCGCTCGAGCGCGAGCGTCCGCAGCCGCGGCTCGTAGAAGAGCGCTCGCGGCAGGGCGAGCGGCGCCGCGTCGCTCCGGGCCGCCTCGGCGGCCTCGAGCGCCTTCATCGCCGCGTAGGTCCTCGCGCCCGTGTCGCCGGCGAACTCCTTGACGATGATCCGCACGTCGCGCCGGCGGCCGTCGCTGGGCGCGAACCGCAACTCGGTCACGCGGCGGCCGTCGGGGCTGTCGCTCAGGCACCTCGCGCTCGGGCGCCCGGCGTAGTCGGGGCCCAGGCGGGCGCACAGCGCGTCCGCGAGGCCGGTGGCCGCGGCGCTCACGCCGCGCACCCGAGGATCGCCGCCGCGGCGGCGTGGTTGCCGGTGCGCAGCGTCTCGCGGGCCGCGCACGCGCGCATGCCCGCCAGGCGCTCGGGGGAGGCGGCGATCGCGGTGATCCGCTCCGCGGCGCGCTCGGGCGAGGCGCCGTCGACGATCGCGGCGCTGCCGCGCGCGGCGAGCGCCGCAACCCGCTCCTCCTGATCGTCGTACGCGCGCGCGCCCGGGACGAACACGGCCGGCGTCCGCGCGAGCCGCAGCTCGTTGACGGTGTTGTAGCCGCCTTCGGCCAGCACCAGGTCGGCGCCGGCGAGCAGGTCGACCATCTCGGACTCGAAGTCGACGACGGTCATGCCGGGCAGCACGTCGATCTCGCCGGTGAAGTTGGGGCCGCGGACGACGACGTGGCGCAGTCCGGCGATCCGGTCCGCGAGCCGGCGGTGCGCCGCGGCCGCCGTGGCGAAGAGCTGGGCCGCAGTGTCGGCGAAGCCGCCGCCGCCGGCGGTCGACACGAGCAGGAACGCGCCGCCGCTCGCGGCGTAGCGGGCGCGGGCGCGCTCGGCGCCGGCCGCGGTCGGCCGGCGGATGATCGGGCCGGCGAACACGCTGCGGGCGCGCAGCGCGTCGGGCAGGACGTGGCCGAACTCGGCCTCGGTGTGCGGGACGATCACGACGTCGACGCGGGCGAGCAGGTCGCTCCCGACGATCGCGGCGTGGCGCTCGTCGCGGCTCTTGCGCATGACGTATGCCCGGCGCACGCCGTCGGGCAGCGCGCCGCCCTCGTCGCGCAGGAGCGTGTCGTCGACGACGACGTCGGGGCGGTGGTCGGCGACGAGGCGCTCCCAGGCGACGAGCGCGCCGGCGTCGCGCTCGACGACGCAGTCGAACTCGCCGCCGACCAGCGCCGGCGCGGCGGCGCCGCGGGTGTAGAAGCGCACGTCGGCCGACGAGTCGAGCGCGCGGACCTCGCGCGCGATGTTCAGGCCGCGGACGATGTGGCCGAGCCCGCGCTTGCCGGGACAGCGGAAGAGGATGCGGCGCGGCGCGGGCATCTACAGCTTCCCCGCCATCGCCTCGAGCACGTCGAGCGAGCGCTCGGCCTCCGCGCCGTCGGCGCGGCCCTTGCGGATGCGCATCGCGAGGTGGTAGATCGCCGCGGCGGCGCGGTGCCAGGCCAGGCGCTCGCCGTCGAGCGGCGCCCCGGCGCGCTCCTCGTACGCGGCGAGGTAGGCGCCGCTCGCGCGGTCGAGCTCGTCCGCGCCCGCCCCCGCGAGGTACGGGACGTCGAACGCGAGCGACGCCTCGAGCATCGCGACGTCGCGGCACGGGTCGCCGATCGCGGCGAGGTCGAAGTCGAGCACGGTCACCCGGTCGCCGTCGAGCAGGAGCTGCGAGACCACGAAGTCGCCGTGGCAGAACGCGCGCTCGGCGCGGGCCGGGTCGGGCGTGCGCGCGAGGACGCGTTCGGCGATCCGCGCGACGCGCGCGGCGGCGCCGTCGACCATGAAGCCGACGAAGCGCAGGTCGCGCCCCACGGCGTCGACCAGCGCGCGGGGGTCGGTCTCCGGCGCGTTCGGGACGTCGAGCGCGTGCACGTCGCGGTGCACCCGCCCGACGGCGGCCATGACGCGCTCGAGGCTCGCGCCGTCGACGACCGCCGCCGCGTCGGCGCCGGGCGCCGCCGTCTGGCGGTAGACGCCATGGGCGGCGTCGACGCCGGCGGGGCACGGGACGTCGAAGGCCGCGCCGGTCGCGCGGGCGGCGCGCCAGACGCCGGCGAGGCGGCGGTAGGCGCCGCCGAGCGTCGTCGGGCGCTTGAACTTGCCGACCAGCGCGCCGTCGCGGAACGTCAGCCGCCGCAGCGGCACGTAGCGCAGGACCTCGACGCCGGCGCGCAGCGGACCGGTCGGCGCGCCGAGCGCGGGCAGGCGCGGATCGCGCGGGAACTCGTGGACGGCCGGCGCGATGTCGCCCGGGCGCGCGTGGAGCAGCGCGCCACCGAAGCCGGCGGGCGACGCCGGATCGGGCACGAAGCAGTACAGGCGGTCGATCGCCCACGTTCCGTCGGGCTGCTCGAGCGCCTTGATCTCGCTCTCGCCGCGCGGGCCGGCGAGCCGCGGATCGGTCGCCATCGCGGCGCGGAAGGCCTCGAGGCCGCGCTCGAGCGGGTGGCCCGCCTCGACGAGTGGGAAGACCGCGGCGCTCATCGCCGGCTCCAGCGCACGCCGCCGTCCGAGATCGTCAGCCGGTCGGCGAACCGGACGCCGCCGCGTGTGCCCTGGACCGCGACGACCCCCGTTGCCGTCTCCCAGCAGAGGCTCTCGACCGCCACGCCGCGCGGCGCGACGACCGACACGAACGTCACCGGCTCCGCGCTGCGGGCGTGCGCGCGCAGCACGGTGGCCGGGTGCTTGACGCCGTACTCGCGCGAGACCCACCCGCCCTCGACCCACACCGCGCCGCCGAGCACGTGGACCGCGCCGCGCTCGGTCTCGGCCCGCGCGACGCCGTCGGCGCCGCGCGCGAGCACCGGCGCGAGCGCGTCGTCGAAGTGGAAGCGCAGGTCGCACGCATGGTCCGCGCCGTCGACCATGTCGATGCGGTCGACGATCAGCAGGTAGTCGCGGCCCGGGTAGGCGAGCAGCCGCTCGTGGACCGGCGCGTACTCGGCGCTCCGCGCGCTCGCGCGGATCCAGTCGAGGTGGTCCCCGCCGAGCACGACCGTCCGCCCCTCGACCGCGACGTCCGCGCCGTGCTTCGTGCGCGACAGGTAGCGGGTCTGGTCGAGGCCGTCGATCTGGACCGTGTTGTGGGCGGCGGTCGACTTGAAGCGGTGGCGCCAGTCGACGCCGTCCGCGTCGGGGTCGCTTGCGTACGTGAAGCGGCCGGGATCGACGATCAGCGGGCCGCCGGCCGCCCAGTACGTGAAGCTGAAGAGGTCGTAGTGGCTGTGGCTGCCCTCCCCCAGTCGCGCGCAGTCGTAGAGGACGTGTTGGCCGCGGGCGCCGTCGGTGAGCACGACGTAGCCCGAGACCGGGAAGTCACGCGACGGCTCGGCCGGCTTCGAGCCGTCGGCGCCGAGCGTCGCCGCGTAGAGCAGCTCGGGGTCGTCGAAGAGGGCCGCGCCGCCGGCGAGGACGGGGCGCAGGTCGCCGGTGTCGGAGTCGTTGATCAGCGGCAGGCCGCCGTCGGGCCACTGCGCCCACGCGCAGAAGCGCAGCGCCGCGTGCAGGCGCTCGAGGAGCTGCGGCTCGACCGGCACGCCGTTGGCAAGCGACAGCGCGACGAACGCGACCGCCGTCTCGCACACCAGCTGGTGGTAGTGCGTCGACTGCTCGACGTGGACGCCGTCGGGCAGGAAGTCGGTGAGCAGGTTCGCGGTGAGCTGCTCGCGGCCGAGGTCGCGCAGGTGCGCGGCGCCCTCGAGATCGGGGAACAGCACGCCGACCGCGAAGACCGACGCCAGCTGGAACGTGCGGTGGTTGCGCACGCGCTTGAGGTTGCGCGAGACGTAGAGCGCCTCGTCGCCCATCCGCCGCACCCACCGCTCGAGCAGCCCGTCGCCCACGATCCCGCGCCACTCGACCTGACGCAGGAGCGTCAGCGCGGTGATCCAGCTCTCGAGCCGCTTGGCCTCGACCTGCGCGTCGCTGAGGGCGATGAAGCCCGAGCCCATCTCCTCGAGCCATGACTGCAGCAGCGCGGCGAAACGGCGCAGGTAGGCGCCGTCGCCGGTGACGCTCGCGGCGTAGACGACGTCGGCGAGGAAGTAGTGCTTGTGCCAGGCGATCTGCCATTCCTTGTCGCGGCTCGGGTTCTCCGTCCACGAGAACCCGCCGGCGAGCGCGTACTCCTCGCCGATGAGCCGGAACCGACCGTCGAGGACGCGCCGCGCGTTGTCGAGGTTCGCCGGCCCGAGCGGCGGCAGGGCCGGATACGCGACGTCCTGGCGGCCGAGCAGGCCCTCCGCGTAGCCGGCGCCGACCGTCGCGCTCATGCGGCCACCGGCGTCGCGCCGGCCGTCGCCGCCGCCGCGAACTCCGCGGCGAGGCCGCCGACGTTGCGGCAGATGCTGAAGCGCTCGTGCATCGCGGCCAGCGCCCCGGCGGCCAGCCGCTCGCGCAGCGCGCCGGAGGCGAGCAGGCGATCGAGGGCGCCCGCCAGGGCGGCCGGGTCACGCTGCCCGACGAGCAGGCCGCTGACGCCGTCCTGGATCATCTCGGGGACGCCGGCGACCGTGGTCGACACGGCGGGCGTGCCGACCGCCATCGTCTCGAGCAGGACGGTCGGCAGGCCGTCGCGGTCGCCGTCGGCGCCGATCACGCACGGCAGCGCGAACGCGGTCGCCGAGCCGATCAGCGCGAGCACCTCGTCCTGGGCGAGCGCCGGCACGAGCTCGACCCGGTCGTGCAGTCCGGCGCGCGCAATCTGCGCCGCGAGGCGCTCGCGGTCCGGTCCGTCGCCGACGATCACGGTGCGCAGGTCGCTGCCTTGTACGACGAGGAGCCGGGTGGCCTCGACGAGGTCCGCGAAGCCCTTCTTCTCGATCAGGCGCCCCACCGCGACGACGAGGCCCGGCGTGCGCGCGCCGGCGGCGGGCGTCAGCCGCTCGAGGTCGAGGCCGTTGTAGAGCCGGACGACCCGGCCGCTGCGGCCGGCGTCGTCGAGCAGGCCGTCGAGGTGGCGGCGATTGCACTCGCTGACCGTGACGACGAAGCTCGCGCCGGCCATCCGCTCGACGAGCGCGCCGGTGTCGACGGTGTCCCGGTAGATGTCGGTCGCGTGCGCCGTGAAGCTGTACGGGATGCCGGCGCGCTGCGCCGCGCGCATGGCGGCGCCCGCCGCCCACGTGGCGAAGTGGGCGTGCACGTGGTCGACGCGGAGCGCGCGCAGGAGTGCGGCGGTGACATCGTCCCACTGCTCCTCGCGCGGCTCGAGCTCGCGCAGCACGTGGACGCGGGCGCGGAGGCGCTTCGTGGCCGGGTGGGCCAGGGCCTCGCCCGAGCCGTCGCGGGCGATGACCACGACCTCGACGCCCTGGCGCTCGAGCTCGAGCATCTCGTTGAGGACGAAGGTCTGCGACAGGCGCGGGTAGCGCTTGAGGACGTAGGCCACCCGCAGGCCCGGCGCGGCGGGCGCCGCGGGAGCGGCCGGGGGATCGGGACGCTGCTGGCCGGGGCCTCGAGCGTCCGTGCGGGGGACGTGGGGATGCATGTGGTGTGCGGAGCGGCGGTCACAAGCGTGCTGGCTGCGGCGCTTAAAGTCCGCTGGACATTGGTCCTACGACCGGCGCGGACCGCGGCGGCGATCGCCGCAACGCCCGTTGCGCAGCGGGATCGCGCCCGACGTGCGGGAACTGCGCTGACTCGCCGGTCACGTTGCGCCCGGCGTGTTCGGGGCGCCCGCGGGCCGTCTCGGCACGCGCGCGTGGACCCGGGTGCCGCGCCCCGCGGCGCTGTCGATCTCGAGCGCCCCGCCGACCGCGGACAGCCGGTCGTCGAGGCCGCGCAGCCCCGATCCGGTGCCCGGGGCGGCGCCGCCGACCCCGTCGTCCTCGACCTCGAGCGCGACCGTCGGCCCGCTCGCGTGGAGGCGCACGGCGACCCGTGTCGCGCGCGCGTGCCGCGCGGCGTTCGTGAGCGCCTCGGACGCGCAGAAGTAGAGGGCAGCCTCGACCGCCGGGTCCAGCCGCTCGGCGAGATCGCACTCGAGCTCGACCGGCAGCGGCGCGCGGCCGGCGAGGGCGCGGAGCGCCTCGGCGAGCCCGCGGTCCGACAGGATCGCCGGGTGGATGCCGCGCGCGAGCTCGCGCAGCTCGCCGAGCGCCGCCTCGAGCTCGGCGCGCGCGGCGGCGACCATGGACGCGTCGAGCTGCGCCGCCTCGAGGCGGCGCTCGGCGAGGCGCAGCGTGAGCGCGACGGCGACGAGGCTCTGCTGCGCGCCGTCGTGGAGGTCGCGCTCGATGTGCCGCCGCGCGTCGTCGGCGGCGGCGATGATCCGAGCCCGCGCCGCCTCGAGCTCGCCCACGCGCGCGGCCTCGGCCTCCGAGCGCCGGCGCGCCTCCTCGGCGCTGCGGCGGGCGGTGATGTCGAAGATGATGCCGTCCACGCACTCGCGGCCGAGCGCGTCGACGGCGCGCAGGCCGCGGTCGAGGACCCACCGCACCCCGCCCGTCGCAGTGACGATGCGGTACTCGAGCGCGAACGCCTCGCCGCTCTCGAGCGCGGCGCGCGTCTCGCGCTGGACGCGGTCGCGGTCGTCGGGATGGACGACGGAGTGGAAGCTGCGCCGCGCGTTGCCGGCGAAGTCGCTCGCGGGGTGGCCGGTGATCCGCTCGATCTCGTCGCCCATGAGCTGCATCGCGAACTCGTCGTCGACCTCCGAGCGGTAGACCGCGCCCGGCACGTTGCGCAGCAGCGACCGGAGGAACCCCTCGACGTCCGGGACGACGGACGGCGGGATCGGCATGGGACGACTGTGTTCCTCATCCGCCGCGCCGTCAACCCCGCGCCACGAAACGACGCTCTGCGCTGTATCCCAGCCGCGATCGCCCTCTCGCCCGCCAGGGGCCTGCCCCGGCGCCGGCCGACGGTGCGCTCGTCTACTCGTAGGCGAGCGCCTCGAGCACGTCGAGGCGCGACGCGCGCCGGGCGGGCAGCACCGCGGCGCCCACGCCCGCGATGCCCGCAACGACCAGCATGATCACGAGCGTCAGCACGGGGATCGACAGCGTGAAGTTGTCGAGCGGCTGCGTGAACAGCAGCGCGAGGACCGCGCCGACGACGATGCCGAGGATGCCGCCGATCAGCGAGGTGATCACGGCCTCGTACCGGACGATCCGGCGCACCTGGCGCTGGGTCGTGCCGACTGCGCGCAGGAGGCCCAGCTCGCGGGTGCGCTCGCTGATCGACAGCACCAGCGTGTTGACGATGCCGAAGAGCGACACGATCACGGCGAGCGCGAGCAGGGCGTAGATCAGGTACAGCAGCTGGTTGACCTTTCCGGCGACGTCGTCGGTGAACTGCTTCGCCGTCAGGACCTCGGCCTCGGGGAACTGGCGGTCGAAGACGCCCTTGATGCGGTTCTGGACCGCCTTCGCGTCCGCTCCCGGCCTCACGCCGACCATGCCGAACGCGTCCTTGGGCTCGCCGAAGTCGGTGAGCATCTGGCGGTTCGTGACGATCAGCGCCGAGACGAGGCCGCCCTTGTCGTCGACGACTCCGGTCACGCGGAGCGCCTGCTTGCGGCCGGTCGAGGTCGTCAGGCGGATCGTGTCCCCGGCCGCGACCTTGTGGTCCTCGCCGTACTTCTTGCTGATCGCGATCCGTCCCGCCCCGAGCGCGTTCAGCGCGGCCGCGCCGCTGCTCACGCCGTAGAGGTCGTTGAAGGTCTTCGGGTCGATGCCGGACACGGCCTGGTTGCCCTTGACGCCGTTGACGCGCGCGAGGCCGAAGCGCACCGGGCTCGTCTCGCTCACGCCGGGCACCGCATCGACGCGCCGCAGCACGGTCGGCGAGAACGCGGAGAAGCCGTCCGTGTTCTGCACGACGAACGCCGCCGTGAGGTTGTCGTCGACCGACTTGGCGATCGTCGTCTTCACGCCGGCGGCGAAGATCGACACGAACG
>Ga0136846_1233061_pt1 | contig 11471 bp, 9 predicted proteins | sample HopSoiMetagenom2_FD_96841 | JGI IMG/M metagenome (GOLD analysis project Ga0136846, IMG submission 96841) | Grasslands soil microbial communities from Hopland, California, USA - 2 Assembly 2016 (version 4) | ecosystem: Environmental > Terrestrial > Soil > Grasslands | place: USA: Hopland... | reverse complement strand
GTCGATCCATCCAAGCTAACTTGTACGCAAACTTGTCACTCCCTACCGGATTGCCATTGGGAACATAAATATTGACGATGCGGATGTCCCTGATGATTACCTCCAAGAACCGCGCATGACTGTCGGAATCGTCTCCGACGAGAGCTTTAGCAATGGCCCTTATCGGATGTCGCGACAGAATCGCCACCCCGTTGTAGGCCTTCTGCGTGACCGCTACACTCGCATAGCCGAGCGACTTAAAGGCTTCGAATGGGAACTCTGTCCCCTTCAATTCTTGCAGCAGCAAAACATCCGGTTCGCGAACTTTCAACCATGCCGTGACATGCGTCAGCCGAGAGCGAACAGAATTCAAATTCCAGCTAGCGACTTTGAACATCAATGAACATTCTCGCGTCGAGCGGGACGGCGGTCATTTGCTGGGAAGGCTTTGCGCCCCATACCAGTCCCGATGCGGATGCTCGCAGTGGCTTCAGCGTTCCAGCTCGTCCTGAATGTAGGCCCGCAGGTCGCTACCCTTAATCCGCAACAAGCGCTTCTTCGCTCGGGGTTGTGCGAGGTTGGCGACTCGCTTCAAGCGACTCATGATTCTAGCGGCTGTGTCGTAAGACACACTCAACACTGCCGCAACCTCCTGCGGTGAGTACAGGTGATCTGGCTTGATCTCGACGGTAACGAGACGATGTTTCCATGCTTGCCGTTTCTTCGGCGGAACGTTCCAAAGATCGTAAATCTCTTGTCCGATCTTGTTCAGATCAGGTTTACAGTTTTCTGTGCTAGCGACGCTGGGCAGATTACCGATTCCGTTGTGAAAAAGACTCATAACCTCTAATACTACCCCGTAGGCAAACGGCGAACTTTGTACTAGATTTTGTACTAGCATTTGCGAAATGAGCGAAATCTGCTGAACATGCAAAATCTCCGTAGCACGGGTTTTCAAGAACATACGGCTCATCAGAGACTTACAAAACGGCAGCTTTGTTCGAGTCCTACCTGAGGAGCCATTCTCGTTCGGCGCTGCTGCCCACCACGCCCTTATTAGCAACTGATCAAATCTTCCACGATGAAGGTCAGGTCATCGGACTGGTGGTTTCTTTTGGTTGGCGATCGAATCTAGCCAAATATCACTCAGGTGCGGCACATCTGCTCGCGCTTCGCACTCTGGTTGCGAGTTGCTTCTACCGAAAGCTTTAGGAACAATCATGCTCCTTCTCCTTCGGTTCAATCGAACCATGAAACCCGCTGTGGAAATGGAGTGACTATCTTCCAAATAAATTGCACGTCTGGAGCCTCTGAAACGTTCACCAAACGTTCACGAGTGAGCCTTGTAAGGGATAGAACGCGTCAGAGCGGCATGAATAGTGATTGAAATGCAGGCGGAATTTCTGCGTACAGCTCTCTCTGGATCAGCATATCGGGGTTCGAATCCCTGGGGGGCAGCCAATCTTTACACTTTCGCCGGTCCCCGCTCCAGACGAACCAAACCGGTTTGTCGCATCTCTTCCCAGTCGTATGCAAACGTTGCGCCGCAAGTCAGACAAACCTGGTAATAGCGTCCATCATCGCCACTGCGCGGCCATGAAAAACGGTGAGAGCAACGACCCAAAAGCCGCCGGAGTAGCTTCATACTGGATCTGACCCCCCATCGTTATTCTTTTTTCCTATCGCTCTCTCAGGCGCAACTTTCCAGCTGTCTTTGGTCAGCCGTTCCGCCAAGGCGGGAGCAAGTGCCAGGGTGTCGCGACGCGCTCTGAGGTTAGAGGATGCAGTAGACGGTTGCTGGTTGGCCTGCGGCGTTTGCTTCGTCGTGTGGGGATTCACGGGAACTCCTACGGCCAGAGACTGTGAATTGCAGACGAGAGCAACGTAACACAGGTGTTTGTATTTCCGTTCCACACGCTAGTTCACTTGAGCGCACGAGGTTGGGCACTGTCCGCTGTCATTACTGATTTTCTATTGCTTAGAATGGCAAAGAGGCGGGATTCGAGGGCGCAGATTCGAACTACGCGCGGGATCTGCTTCCGCGGCTTGAGGTCATAGCACCGGCCAATCGAACGATGCTGTCACGCAATCTGCCGAGTTGCTGGCCCGCCAGACTGCCGATAGAAGTTTCTTCCTTCTGCACCGTATCGCTGAAGCCCGCTTCCTGCATTTGCTTGGCAGCGGCGCTGAATCTGCGAGTGCTTGTCTCATCCATGCTTAAGAAACGGAAAGCTTGGGCAAGCGGTATGCCGTCGGCCCCCGAGTGCAGAAACTCTACATGCGCATTCACTTTTCCGAAAACTGTGCGAAAAGCCATTTCGGCTAGTGTTCCCTTCGCGATAGGGCCTTTTGATAATACTGCCGACCCTCCCGTCAAAGAGAGGCGTTGAATGACTCCCACAAACTTCTGGCTATCCGCGGTGAATAGAGCGCGCTCCTGGTTGGGCACCCGAATACGTGGAGGGCGAGCCCCCCGGCGACGCTTCTCTTGCTCGCGGGACATCAGACACAGGATTGCAACTGATAGTCAGCAGGTCAACGTTACTGAAGTTTTCACGCCGGTGCTTAGTCAGCAAAGTCCCGGTGCGGCATCATCTTCCGGGTGCTGAGTAGCCTCGCTTGTAGGACGCTTGCAGCTTTGCCTCGTTCGTAGCGGGTGTGACCCGGACCTTGATTTTTCGCCAGCTTCCGTCATGCACAGCATTGCTGGGCTTGTACCCAAGCACATACTGGCTGCGCAGTTCACGGCTGATCGATGCGGCAGCCTCAGGCACTCTCGCGAGGTTGTCTACGATAACCGTGCGGCCGCCGCTGGCATCGGTCATCTCATCCAGCCACTTCTTACCCATTTTCTCCTCGAACGACTTCAATAGAGGCAGGTTTAAATCGTCGAAAATTCCGATGGCGTATACCATCACGTCAGATTCTTGCACCAGGCTCTTTATGTCGCGCAGCCGGTAGCGACTGTTGTTGTCTCCGCCATCCGAGATAATCAACAGCGCCTTGCGCTTGTAGCGGGAGTTATGAAGCTTGGCTACTCCCAGCGAAACCGCGTCCAGCAGCGCCGTGTTGCCATCCGGAGTTACTTCCCCGAGTTTTGCTTCGATGGTGCCAATGGATTGAGTGGCGTTGGCCAGAACCTTGGGCCGATTGGAGAAAGATATCGCGAAGTAATCGTCCTCGGGATTCGCGTTGTTGAAGAATTCTCGCAGCGCAGCGCGTTCCGTTTCAATTTTGCTGCGCATACTGCGGCTCACGTCAAGCAGCAGCCCTATTGAAATCGGTGCATCTTCCACTGAAAAGAACTGCAATTGCTGCGGCTGATTATTCTCGAACAACTCGAAGTTGGGCTTGTCCAGGTTAAGGACTGGCTGATTGGCCGGGTTGGTGACAGTCACCGGTACGAGTACGAGATCGACGTCCACCCGAAGTGGCTTGATTCGCGTGCTGAGCGCTGGCTCGGAGTCTGGCGGGGCAGGCGCATCAGTAGTCCGGTGAATCGGCCGTTCCATCGAAGTGCGTGGTGTGATATGTACGTCGGCATCTGATTGCGCGAAAACCTGGCTGAATGCCAATAGCGCGAGCGTACTAAAGAGAGAAACCAAGCGGGTCAGACTCGGCATGACCGTCCTCCACTACCTAGGGAAGTCTTGAGGGCGTCCACTCGCTGGGACTTGCGAGCGGCTCAGAGTGCATCAGAAAATGAGTGTTGTCAATAAGGTTTCGTGCCGCCGCGGGAGAAAACCACCTTAAAGTATTACTTTAAGCAGGAGTGTGCACACGAACCGCAAAGATCTGCACAGCTAGGCCTTGGAATCGAGTCGATCAAGGTGCGCTTGCCGCAGCCGGGTGGCAGTTTCCGGATCAAGCCCGGGTTCTAAATCGGTTTCTTCAAGAAAGAAGTGCCAGCCCGCGTAACGGTCGGCTTCGCTCTGCCCGTGTTCGAAGTCAAGCAGGCGGCTCTGTGCTGCCGCGCGACCCTTCACTACCGCAACCACCCCACCCGATACGTAGGTCCGCCGATTCACGCGGACGATAACAAACGTCGACTTCGATTTCTCACCCATGGAATTAACGCTGGCGCGCTGAACGGATGCTCAAGGCAAGCTTTCGTCCAAAACAAAACGTCCCAGACTCACTGAGTCGTGGGACGCTCGTCGAACAGCCCTCCCCCGAAGTCTGTCCAAAAACATGCTATCGGGTAGTCGGCGAGGAGGGAATGGCCCGTATGGGCTACTCCGGCAACTGGACTCAGCAAGGCGCGCAACAATGCCCAGAGATTTTACTCCAGAATGCACGGGAACCCTGAAAGTAGACGCCTTATAGGCGACATCTTGAGGTTCATTGTTACAATAAGGCCTTGTGCTCCCCCACGGGGGGCCTCAACTTAAGGCGTAAGTCCCGGGTTCTTAAAGGTTGGAACAATCAAAGCAAAATCTGAGCCAGACCGGCTCCGCTGGCCGTGTGTTCTGGCGCGTCGAAGGAAGCCTCCTGAACCTGTCCACGGTTCAGCCCGTCGCATTCTTCACCTGGAATGCGCAGACCTTCCTCCAACGATCGTTGCGGCGTGGTTCAGTGCTGCTAATGGCCGTCCTGCGGCCGTTCCTCTATGCGACTCACCGCGTATTTGCCACTCGAGTGGTTCACACCGTGCTTCGAGGCGTAAGTCGCGATCGCCTGGATCTGCTCGGCGAAGAGTATTTCCAGTACAAGCTAAAGCCTCACCTCAAGACCGAAGGCACAGGGAAGCTTAAAGAGTTGCTCGACTCGGGCGTAGAGGTGGTCTTGGTTAGTCAAGGTCTCGATCACGTCATGGTGCCGCTGGCTCGCTATCTTGGCGCCAAATCTGTCCTCTGTAACCGGCTTGAGTTTCGCGATGGCATTGCTACAGGCCGGCTTCTCGGTCCTGTCATTCGCCCGCGGGGCGCATTTGCCCGCATTACCGGTGGAGGTCCGGACGGCCGCCGCTCAACCGATCAGCTTACGCGGGAGTTGGGAGTTGATTCGTATGCGCAACTGGCCGCGAGTGTGCCCGCCGAAAGATCCAGCCCAAACCGCGTTCGCCCCGTCGTCCACTACGACGGCACTCGGCACAGTGCCCCCTTCTCCGTGCGCAAGGCTTTGGCTGGACAAAACATTATGCTGGTCGGTGTCACCGGCTTCATCGGCAAAGTATGGCTGGTAAACCTGCTTATGGACCTGCCCGAGATCGGACGTCTCTACCTGCTGATTCGTCGCCAGAAGACGAACCCGGCCTTGCGGCGATTCGAGAAGATAGTTGAGGAAAGCCCAGTCTTTGACCAGTTGCATGATCGGTATGGGTCGAAGCTGGCGGAATTCCTCGCCGAGAAGGTCGAAGTAATTGAGGGCGATGTCTCGGAATCAGGTCTTGGCTTGGCGCTCGACGTCGCAGACCGCCTCCGCAGCAATCTCGATGTAGTGGTCAACAGTTCAGGTCTCACCGATTTCAATCCCGATCTCCGGGACGCCCTCGCCACCAACGTCGATGCGTCGATGCACATTCTCGATTTCGTGCGGCAGTCTGATCACGCCGGACTGGTACACCTCTCCACCTGCTATGTGGCGGGTACGCGAGATGGACGCGTGAGCGAGAGAGTGCGGCCCAATTACACCCCTGCCGGAATTGCGGACTTTGACGCCGAACAGGAACACGCCGCCCTCTACGAACTCGTCCGCAAAGCGGAGCACATGGCCGAAAGTCCTGCTGTGACCCAGGAGTTGCGGAACGAGGCCTTAGGCAAGCAGCACGCGGCAAAGCATCTCCAGGGTCCTGCCCTCGAGATTCAGATCCGAAAAAACCGTATTCGTTGGCTTCGGAATTACTTGACGGACGCGGGCATCAAGCGCGCTCGTGAGCTGGGCTGGCCGAATACTTACACCTTCACCAAGAGTCTCGCAGAGTCTTTGATTGTGAAGTATGGGGCAGGATTGCCCATAGCGATCGTCCGGCCGGCGATCGTCGAAACCTCGGTAGTTAAGCCGTTCCAGGGATGGAATGAGGGCATCAACACCTCCGCGTCGCTCTCCTATTTGCTGGGCACATACTTTCGGCAGTTGCCGACGAACGAGCGTAAACGGTTGGACATCATTCCGGTTGACGCCGTCTGCGCTGGCATGACCTTGATCGCGGCTGCGGTAGTCGAGCGCCGGCACGACACCCTTTATCAATTGGCAACGTCCGTGACCAATCCCTGCGATATGCGCCGTTCCATTGAGTTAACTTCGCTGGCCCATCGCAAACACTACCGCGCTCAGGAAGGATTGGAGTACTGGTTGCGTCTGCGCTTCGACGCTATTCCCGTCTCCAAAGAACGCTACCGGCGCATGTCAGCACCAGCGCAAAAAGCAATTATCAAGTCCATTCAGCGTGTCATGGCACCTCTGCCATTGAAGAGGCCCCCGCTTGTTAAGGCTGAGCGGAGCTTGGAAAAAGTCGAGAAGTTGATTGGTCTATTCGAGCCTTTCATCCTTCAAAACGAACATGATTTCGTGGCCGACAACATAGAAAAGCTCTCTCAGGCTCTGGTTCCCGAGGAGAGGCCGGCCTTCGCATACGACACCCGTTCGCTGGATTGGTGGGAGTACTGGATCAATATTCACATCCCGGCTCTTCGACGGTGGACTTATCCGCTCATTGAAGGTCGTCCCATCGAGGCGCGGCCTCGACGCAATTTCCAAATCGCAACGGCAACACCGGGCAGTGACACCATCAAGACCGGGACCAACGGAGCAACGTGGCGATTTTCCTGACCGGATCCACGGGATACATCGGCGCGCACGTCGCCGCCAACCTGCTGGCAACGCATGGTGCCTCTTTGAACCTTTTGGTCCGGGCAAAGGACGCTCAGGATGCCGAGATGCGCTTATGGCGCGCCATGCAACTGCACCTCGAATTCCGCCGCTTCTACGAGTTCCTGCAATCCAGCGTGCGGGTTTTTCGCGGCGATCTCACCGCCCCGCTGTTTGGCCTCTCGCGCGATGACTACGACCGCCTCGTTCATACCACGGACTCCGTAATTCACTGTGCCGCGTCCCTCAACCGCAAGTCGGAGAAGACCTGTCTGAACGTGAATTTGCGCGGCACACTCGAGGTCATTCAACTCGCCCGCAGGTCGCAGTACTATCATGGCCTGCGCCGTTTTAGTGACGTGAGCACGGTAGCCGTGGCGGGCAAGCGCAGCAACGAGGTGGTCACCGAAGACGCAGCCATCGATTGGAACCGCTCAGACTACGATCCCTACGCGCGCACCAAGAAATTCGGCGAGCACATGCTGCGAGAACTGCTCCCCGACACGCCTTTGACTGTGTTCCGGCCCAGCATCGTTCTCGGCGACAGCCGCTACCCGCAAACAACTCAGTTCGATATGGTCGAGTCATTCGTCTTCCTGGCAGGTCTCCCCATGTTGCCCTTCCGCCCGAAGGATCGAATCGACATCGTGAATGTTGATTTCGTGGCAGACGCAATCGCCACCCTGCATGTAAAAGAGCAGCCGCAGTACGATACCTATCACCTTTCCTCTGGGACCGGCTCGCAAACCTTCCGCGAGTTGACCGACGCGTTAGCCGTAGCCGGAGGGAAGCGCCGGCCGGTGTTCCTGCCAGGAATGGAAAAGCCGTTCTCCTCGATCATAGAGGCGCTTTCGAATCGCAAAGGTGCCGTCGGACACGGCGCTGCGCTCATGAAGGTCTTTCTTCCTTACCTGGTGTGGAATACGGTTTTCGACAACACGCGCGTAACCAGTGAATTAGGGCGTAAGCCGGTACCGTTCTCCCAATACAGCTATCCCCTCCTGAAGTTCAGCCGCGAAAACAACTTCACCTATCCCTACCAAGACTGGCCTGCGGCCAAAAGAGGAGGCTCCGCCGCATGATGGACCTGGTACTGGAAGCGTGGGTCAGCAGCATCATCGAGGCCAGGAAGCTTCGTTGGATGTTGGGCGGGGGACAGGCGTGGAAACCGGGCGAGAAGCTCAAACTACTCTTCGCCGGATATAACGGGACGCGCAACACTGGCTCCGACGTGCGTGTAGAGGAGATGCTGCGCCAAATCCGGCATATTCTTGGTCCAGATCGCGTTGCCTTCACCGTCATGTCGCAAAATTTCGAATTCTCACGCGACTACTTCAAAGGCACAGCGCAGGTTCACCTGCCCGATATCTTCCCACCATTTCTTTCGCGCGAGGTTCCCAGGCATCATGGCGTCGTGGCCTGTGAAGGCTCCATGTTCAAGAGCAAGTTCGCCAATGCCCTCACCACGATGATGATTGGTTCGCTGGGGATCGCAGCAGCCGAGAACAAATTATCGGTAGGCTACGGTGCCGAAGCCGGACACATGGATCCCATGGTAGCCAAGATGTGTGCGCGATTCTGCAAAGAGACACTCGTCATCACCCGCAACGAAGAGTCCCGTTCCATTCTCCGCGAACTCGGCGTACCCACCGAATTAGGCACCGATACCGCATGGACATTCGAGCCTGAACCGCCCGCATATGGCCAGAATGCCCTGCGCAAAATCGGCTGGGATGGCAGCACTCCGGTGTTGGTCGTTTGTCCTATCAATCCGTTTGAGTGGCCGGTGCGTGCGTCAATCGGAAAACTGGTCGCGCACAGCGTAACCGGAGCCTACAAGGACTCGCATTACCGCTCGGTGTACTTTCACAATTCAGGCCCGGAAGCAGAACGCGCTTATCAGTACTACCTTAAGTCGATCGCCAACGCGGTAGGGAACTTCCGCAAGCAACGCAATGTTTTTGTTGTGATGGCTGCGATGGAGCGACTGGATGCGCGACCCGCTCGCAAGATTTCGGAATGGCTGGGTGGCGTCCCGGTGCTGACTTCGGACGATTACAACATGTACCAACTGGTCAGCATACTGCGTTCCTGCAACATGATGGTCTCTTCGCGCTATCACGGTATCGTGACCTCCATGCCCGGACTCGTCGCATCCGCCGGGGTCACTATGGATGAACGCATACGGAACCTCATGAATGAGCGCGGACATCAAGATCTGCTGATGAATGTAGACGATGCGGATCTGGAACCCAGACTCCTGATGGCAATGGACAGACTGGCCCGGGACACGGAAAGAATCGCCGACGGAATCGGACGAACCGTCGTCAAGAACTTGAAAGTTATGGCCCGCATGGGTGTGTACTTCGAGGAAGAATTACAAAGGCGCTACCCCGACTTTCCTACCCACCGCGGTGAATTGAATTGGGAAGATTACTTGCCGCCGCTAAGCCCCAATCTTCGCAATCTCTGCGCGCGCTATGACGCAGCCTCTGAGGAAGCAGAAGTCGGTCTCGAGCAAAGGACAGCCTGAACCGCGATGAGCTTCCTCGAGCAAATCCTGGCGCAACTCGCGAAAGCACAGGATAGCCCCGTCTTGGAAGAACTCCGCGAGGCACGCAATGCGCCCGTGACCGGGGGAGAGCTTATCGAAATGGTGGGCAAGGCTCGAGCCTTCCTTTCCACCCGTGGCCTAAGCCAGGGAGACCGTTGCGCGTTGCTAGCCCACAATAGCGTGCAGTGGGTCGCAATGAACTTGGCGATGATGGCCGAAGGATTGATGGTCGTGCCGCTTTACGCGCGGCAGGCGCCGGCCGAATTGGTAGCCATGATGAAAGACTGCATGCCCGCGCTCATCTGTTGCGGAGACGCTGAGCTTAGTGACGGCATCCGGCGAACCTGGCCCGATGGTCCGAATCACGTTTTATTCCAGCGCGTGTTCGCGAACAAATCAACCGCTGCGGGAAGAGTCACCCTTGCGGACAGCGATCCTGTCACCATCATCTATACGTCAGGCACTTCAGGCGAGGCCAAGGGGGTCATACTTAATGCCGGCAACATCGCACATATGCTGGGTTGTACATCGGGACGGCTGGACGAATTGATGGGCCCGCAACCCGCGCCTGACCGCGTCTTCCACTACCTCCCCTTCTGCTTTGCCGGGTCCTGGATCATGCTGCTCACTTGCCTCCTGCGCGGCAGCCAGCTCAAATTGAATACGGACCTCTCGAGGATCGCAGCGGATATGCGCAACGCTGAGCCAGCCTACTTCCTGAACGTTCCCGCGTTGCTGGAGCGCATGCGCAAAGCTGTCGACGAGCAACTGTGGAAGACCGGTGGCGCCGCGCAAGCCATCTACAGTCGCGCTAAAGGCGCATGGGCCCGCAAGCATGATGGAGGCCCGAAATTCCTGGATTCACTCTGGCTCAAAACCGCGAACAAGATCGTCTTTCCCACCATCCGCCAAAAAATGCTCGGCGCAAACTTGAAAGCGCTAATTTGCGGATCCGCGCCGTTAAACGTGGAAACGCAACTCTTCTTCTTGATGCTAGGTCTTCCCGTGCTGCAGGTCTACGGACTCACAGAGACAACTGCAATCTGCACCATGGACGATCCCCATCATCTAATACCGGGCAGAGTCGGTCCAGCAATTAGCGGCATTGAAATGAAGTTGGGCGACAACGACGAAATCATTGTTCGCGGACCTAACATCTTTCCCGGCTACTGGAATCGCCCCGAAGAGAGCGCAAAAGTTTTGCGCAATGGCTGGTTCCACACCGGGGACCAGGGCGACAAGGACGGTGCGGGGAACTGGCGCATCATTGGGCGCATCAAGAATCTTATTATTCTCGCATCCGGGCACAACATCGCGCCCGAGCCCATCGAGGACGAACTCCTTGAGGAGATTCCCGGTGCACAGCAGGTCGTGCTGGTAGGAAATGGCAAAGGGTATTTGTCGGCAATCGTAACCGGCGATCTCAATCACAGTGTGGTCCAGGAGGCGATCGATCGAGTTAACCCCCAGTTGCCCCACTATAAGCAGGTACGCGCGTTTCACATTCGCAAGGAGCAGTTCACCATCGACAATGGGCTCTTGACCGCAAATGGCAAGTTGCGGCGCGATCTGATTGCGGCGGAGCTGAAAAGCGAAATAGACGAGCTCTACGCCGCCAGGCAGGCATCATGACCCAATTCGAGGGCGAAGCCCTCTCCTGGGAGTTGAAGGGCGGAATTGTCGAACTGGTTCTGCATCGTGAGCCTGCCAATGAAATTGGAACGCTGATGCTGAACGAGCTCGAGAGATTCACTCACTCGCTTGAGGAATTGGAACCTGAGGCGCACGCGCTGATCATTTACAGCAGCATCAAGGCAGGCTTTTCCGCTGGAGCCGATCTGCGCGAATTGTACTTTGGAGTGCAGGAGCTGACCAAAGCCGAAGCTATCAAAGGCGTCCGCGATTTCCTGGAAAGAATTCACCGGGTGATGAACAAGATCGACGCCTCGCCCTTGACTACCATCGCAGCTGTGCATGGAGTGACGTTCGGCGGCGGATTCGAGTTGGCCTTAGTCTGCGACCTGATCATCGCCGACAAAATGACGCGCTTCTGCTTTCCGGAACTAAGATTGGGGTTGATCCCTGGCTTCGGTGGCATCCCGCGCCTGAAGCGCGATTTGGGCAATGC
>Ga0136846_1243216_pt1 | contig 11472 bp, 14 predicted proteins | sample HopSoiMetagenom2_FD_96841 | JGI IMG/M metagenome (GOLD analysis project Ga0136846, IMG submission 96841) | Grasslands soil microbial communities from Hopland, California, USA - 2 Assembly 2016 (version 4) | ecosystem: Environmental > Terrestrial > Soil > Grasslands | place: USA: Hopland... | reverse complement strand
GTCGATATCGGCGATCGGGTGAAGGCGGGAGCGTTGCTGGCCGAGATCGTCGCGCCTGAGCTGGACCACCAGATCGCGCAGGCCCAGGCCACATTGGCGCAGACCCAGGGAACCCTGCAGCAGACGCAGGCGAGCCGTGAACTCGCCGAGGTCACCAACGCGCGCGACAGCGGTCTCGTCAAGCAGGGATGGCTGACCGCCCAGCAGGGCGATAATGACCGTCTGACACTGCGCGCACAGCAGGCGGCCGAGGCCGTGGCAAAGTCGAACATCGCGGCTCAACAAGCTCAGATCCAGGTCCTGGAGCAGGACAAGGCCTATCAGCGCGTGGTGGCTCCGTTCGACGGCGTGATCACCCAGCGCAGTATCGACAATGGCAGCCTCGTGCAGGGCGGTTCGACATTCATGTTCACGTTGATGCATGCGAATGTCATCCGCACGCAGGTGTTTGTGCCGCAGGACGAGGCGGTCGGAGTTCAGCCGGGTGTCGATGCGGTCATCCGGGTTCCGGAGCTACCCGGGCGGGCGTTTCCGGGAAAGGTCACGCGGATTGCTGCCGCGCTCCAGCCCGGGAGCCGTACGTTGCTGACGGAGATCGACGTCCCCAATCAGGATGGCGCGCTTCAGCCGGGCATCTATTGTACTGTCGAGCTGTATATTCAGCGCAAGACGCCGTCGCTGATTGTACCGGCCGACGCTGTTGTTTTCGACGAGAACGGCTTGCATGTTGCGGTCGTGAAAAATGGCGTCGTTCACATGCAGAAGATCTCGATCGCACGCGATTTCGGCACGCGGGCCGAGGTGCATGATGGCGTCAAGCCTGGCGATCAGGTGATTCTCAACCCGATGCTGAGCCTGACGGAGGGCAGCCGCGTTTCTGCCCACCGGGCGCCGACGAGCTAACGCGCGGCCAAACCCGACAAGGCGTCGATCGACAGCGTGCCGTTCCCCTGGTTTGTCGGATTAAAGAACCGTAAGCGGCTCGCAGATCATTGAGTGCCTGTGAGCAAGTCTTGCGTTCCCCTCCGCTGCACCGATCCGCACCTCCCTCATAGGGCAACACGTTCGTTGCATTTGAGTGGAGAGGGTTGATGACGATGTTGAAGATCTTGTCGGCGGGACTGATCGCGACCGCGATGTTCACTACGGCGGCCAGTGCACGCGAGACTTACGCGAACAAAGCGCACATCACGGAGCGCGCTCGTGACGCGAGCGTCGGTCCGTTTGCAGAACCTTTTGGCGCCAATGAAGCAGTGCCCTCGGAGCCGCCTGGCGGCATTTGCGATCACGGTGACAATCCGCAGGTTTGCTGAGGCGCAGAGAAGGAGGCGCGGCGGCATAAGCCGGCTGCGCAGTTATCGGCGATGCGAGCGTCTCCTGCCCGTCTTCACATGTTCAGGTCGCGAGCGATTCTCCTCCTCGAGAATGAGATATTAAGCGCCAAATCTTAGAATAGTTGGCTCACTCCGCGCGGCCCGACCGGGCGCGGCGCATTGTCCGGGACCGCGCCAGCGAGCCCCGACAATGGGTTCAGTCACCGACTTGTCGAGGATCGTAAGAATTGCGCTTAGCAGCCAGCAGGCGGCGATGCGCCTGACCCCGCAGCAGTGCCGCCGGTGAGGGGACTAGCCGGAGACGGATTAGCGAGGTCCATCGAAATGCTTTCGGGACATGCGCTCGTGTTCGGGGTGGGCATCACGCTCGGCGCGGGGCTGATGCTGGTCTCGGCGCTATCGGCTTGGATCGCCGGGGGTTGAATGGTGCCGGGGGCAGGGGTTGATGGGATGTCAGGCGTTGACGCCGGCAGAGCCGCTGCATTGGTCAAGGTGCTTCCGGGTGCCGACGTGCACGAGCTACCGGGAGTCGAGCTGCCGAGTGGGGACGCGGGTGCCACAGTGCCTGTCGTGCTGCCAGTGACCGTGCCGAGGATGGTCACGGGCATGGCCGCCGGCAAGGTCGGCGGCAGGCTTGTAGCGGTCATCGGCGCAGCCAGACCCGACATCCCGGTGACGGTCCCGATTGCGCCCATCGGACTCGTTGCACTCATCGCCGCGGTGGGACTCGCAGAAACGCCGCTGCTCGTGGCGGTGACGCTCTCCACGGATGGTGAAAGCTCCACCGCGGTTGGCGCGCAATTCACGCTCGTTCCTGGAAGCGTGGGGTCTTGTGCCAGTGGGGGCGAAACCAGCGTGGTTGCTGGCGCACCGGGAATGGTAGAGGCCGAAAAAAGGCTCGTAAACGGGCTTGGCCCTGCGAGCGGGGACGACACGATCGCGCCCGGTGTTGTCGGAACCGCCATGGCGGTCGTTCCCATGGTCGAGACTTGTGCCAGGCAGCCGTTGCCGCCCAGCAGGAGGGCGGCTGTCGCGCAGACGATGGTACGCATTCAAAATCCCAAGCGTTCTTTTGTCGAGGTTAGACGTAAGCACTGGGGCCTGTAGGTCCAATTCACGTTCGAGAGCGGAGATTGATGGCTCCAAGCGGTCGGGTGCCGGCAGCGCCCGCGCGGGATACAAGTTAAGTTCAGTAACTTCCCGCAAACTCTCGATCAGAGATTTTCAATTCGCGGTCATGAGCCTTGCCGGAGCGCGTCTACCGCCTAGTCTTATCCAGGACGATCCAATCGTCGGGGGTGCGCTTCCAAAACAGCCGCAGTTTGCGAAGGTGCTGCATGCAACGAATTCTGTTCATACTGATCTGCATGACGGTCTCGGTGTGGTGGGCGCCGGGCTATGCGGTGCCCGTCGTCGTCCCTGATGCACCAATGAGTGCCGAGAGGATCGCTCAGCTTCCGTCCGAAATCAGAAGCATTGTTTTGTCCAGATGCGGCTCCGACGCCGGGGCTGGACACTATTTCGCGACATACGACGACAACTCAAACGTCGTTCGGCTCGACTACTCGCTCCTCCAGTGTCCGAATGCCCCTGAACACTGCGCAGGCTCCAGTTGTATGCAGACGTTTGTCCGCCGCGGTGGCCGCTATGTGCTGTCCAGGCCCAGTGACGCTCACTTTCAACAAGCGCGTCCGGGTCGTGGTTTGCGGTGGGGCTCCCTTCGCAGGTCTACCTGACAGGGCAGCCAGGATGGCCGTCGCTGAAAGATGACTGTGAGGTGAATCTCAGGGCCGAGCTCGATCAACTGGTATCTGAGAAGAGTTGCGGCGACTGGCCGAGAGGCAGCAAATCCAAATCGAGTGGCTACGCAGGATCGCGAGTAAACCAGGATCTGATGCAGGAACTTCGAATATCAAACAGGGTGCGCCACAGCTTGCGGCAGCACCCCGTATGACGCTTCGCGATGTCCTGCGCTCAGCGGTACCTCGGCCCGATATGGACGGTGCGGCCCGCGAACACGGGAGCCGCGCCGCCGGCGCGCTCGAGGCCCATTCGGCCTGCCGCCGTCAAGGCGCCGCCGTTCAGGACGTCCCGGTTCGGATACATCGCCGCATAGGCCGAAGGCTCCTGGTCGGCGAAGGACCACGCCGCAAATGCGGACGGGATTGACGCCGTCGAGATCAACGCCGCAATAATCAGTGTCTTGAACACAGTCATCATCATTCTCCGTGTCACATTCGTGCGGAGAATTAGCGGCTCGCGAATATTGCTGCTCTCTTTGTTGCGTTTCCCGCGCCAAAGGTTCTTGACAGGTCTGATGTAGGCATTTCCGCTGGCGACCGTGCATCGTCGCAGGTCACTGTTGCGAGAAGGCGAAATGCGCTTGGAGCTGTGAACATGCCGATGTCGAATCTGGATTCCTTGTCATGATTGCTCTCGAGATCGTGCTCGGCGCCGGGCGTGTCTGACGCCTACTTCGGATAAAGGTCACCTCACGCCCGGAGTATGAATCATGAGGCTGTTGTCCCTGCTTTGCTTCGCACTTTGTCTCGTCCTCTCCGCCACCACGGCATTCGCCCGCGGCGGCATGGGATCGATGGGATCGCACACGTCGATGGGTGGCGCGCTCGGCACGAGCGCTGCGACGCCGGGAACGAATTCGCTTGGCACCGCGCTGCCGTCGTCCGGTGCCGTCGGTCATGGCATGAAGGGCCCGATGCTCGGTACGAACCCTGCCATCGACAAGGAGGATGCGCGGGTTGAAAAGATGCTGGAAGGATCGATCTGCCGCGGATGTTGAACCGTGCATGTCGCCAGGCCAAATGATGATACCCGCTTTTCTTGTTCTTCTGGGGTGTGAACTTAGCGGCAACGCGCTGCGCCAAATGCTTGGGCTTCCCATACCGGGACCCGTGATCGGCATGGCAATTCTGGCGGCCGGACTGGCCATCAGAAAAGCAGGGCCATCCCCGAGGTCGTCGATCTCCGGCAGCCTGGAACTCACCGCCGAAGCCCTGATCCGTCACATGGGGCTGCTGTTCGTGCCGGCGGGTGTCGGCCTGATCGCGGAGATCGACGTGTTGCGGTCGGAATGGTTGCCGATTGCCGCCGGCCTGATCGGATCGACGTTGCTGAGCCTTGCCGTGACTGGCCTCGTGATGCACTGGAGCATTCGTCGCCGTGCTGCGCGGCTATCGCCAGACACCGTGCAGGGTCTGGAGCGGGGTTGATCCAAGTCGGACCGTCACCGATGATTCCAATTGAACATCTACGGAATTCGCTTGGCACGACGCCGTTGCTCTGGCTCGTCTTAACGCTGGCCGCCTACACGGCCGGCAACGCGCTGCAGCGGGCATGCGGGGGGACGACGTTCGCGAGTCCCGTGCTCATAGCCATCACCATCGTGGCTGCGATCCTCGTCGGGACCCGGACCGACTACAGGGACTATTTTGCGGCGACCCAGTTCATCAATTTCCTGCTTGGGCCGGCAACCGTCGCCCTGGCCATTCCTCTGGCGCGAAGCACTCGCCTCGTGAGGGAGAATCTTGCGGGCGTCGGGCTTGCGCTGTTGGCGGGCTCCGTGACGTCGACGATCAGCGGCATTGGCCTGGTGTGGCTATTCGGTGGTTCACGCACGGTTGCGCTGTCGATGGCGCCGAAAGCCGCGACCACTCCCATTGCTGCCGCGGTGTCCAGCCAGATCGGCGGCATTCCGGCCCTGACGGCCGCGCTCGCGATCGTTGGCGGGATCATGGCGGCCGTTGTTGGTCGGACGATGCTGACCAGGTTGAATGTCGACGACTGGCGGGCCCATGGCCTCGCTGCCGGAGTAGCGGGCAGCGGCATCGCGGCTGCACAGGTGGCTGAGCGTAACGAGCTCGGAGCCGCATTCGCCGCGCTTGGCATCGGACTCAACGGTGTCCTGGTTGGAATCGTCGTGCCGCTCATGGTGCATCTCTGGAAGTGATGAATCGATTGGTCGCGCCCGCTCCCGGAGCGGTGCCGGCAACGTGATACGTCGCGCGACTGCCCGGATTGGGATGACGAACGGCACGTCCTCCCTCCAGAAGGTGAACAATTGGAGAAGACTTCGATGCGTTCTCTCTTGACTGTTGGCAATCTGATGTCGCTGACCGCCTGTGCAACCGCGGCTCCCATCCATGGTACGCACGCACGGCATCGCGCCGTGGCTCATCATGGGCCGGTCGTGTCGCTGGGTGACTTCGTCATCCCGAGAGGAGCCTATGCAGGCCCTCGGCCGCCGATCTCCTACAACGATACGCCCAGCTTTGACGATCCGTCCAAGCTCGGTGGACAATCGCTCGGGATGGACCCGTAGAGCCTTGGCCGTTCGCGGGCCGTGCCGCGCGCGACGCTGAAGATGATTTGGAGCGATTCAATGCGCTGTTTGTTGGTGTTTGGTCTCTTGCTGGCTTCGTGTGCGACTGCGTCTGCGGCAACGCGCGATCCATTGCACCGGTCTGTACGTTTGCACGTGCAGAGACATCGACTGGCAAATCCGAGTCCAGTACCGGCTGTCGGACCGCGGTTCGCCGTCCCCGGGTGGAGCAATGAAGACACTGAGCGCTGGCTGGACAACGCCAGTTCCTCCTGGTCACAGGCCTGACGTTAGTTCGTTCTTTTCGTGCTGGCCAGATAGTCCACGATCGCGGGCACATCGCCCTCGTCGATGGGCGCTTTGTAAGCGTTGATCATCTTGTGGACCTCGGAGTCCCACGCGGACCTGGAGAGAGCAGGTTGGTTCAGTATCATATCCGCGGAGTGACAGGCCAGACAGTTGTTGTTGATCGCGTCCGCGCTGGATCCGCCCGGAAATAGCGCATCACCCGGCGGAAGCTCCACTGTCGTCGATGTGATCGCCGGAGCGGGCTGAACCTGGGCGGTGGCGGGCGTGAGAAGGGCAGCGAATGAGACGTCCAGAGCAATGATGGCGTGTCGCATGAAATTGCTGTGTACTTGCCGTGATGGCGCTTGGTCATGCGCGGCTCGTTGGTGGCGCCATCTGGCGGACTTGCTGCGCTCGCGCAGGAAGCGGCTTATTTCCTACAATGTCTACGCACCGGATCGGATCCGCCCCGGCGAGGTGCGAGCATCCGACACCAGGCAGCTCGTCCAGGGGATCTCGAGCCGGCTCAACCGGCCTGTCAAAGTGCCGGATCTGGCAGGTTCAGGCTACCGTCTGATGGGTTGATCTGGTCGCGACCCAGCACGGACCGGCCGCAATGTTCATGTATGACGAGGACCACGGCAGCCGGGTTGTCGTGCTGACGCGGCCGATGAGCAAGGCCGACCAGAACGCACCAATGACAGCACAGTCAAACGGCGGCGCCACCGGGTTTGCCTGGGCGGACGATGGCATTGGCTATAGTCTTGTGGGCCCGGTGCCGATGAACTCGCTGAAGGCGATTGCGAATGAGGTTCGCAGGCAGTCGCGAGCAATCTGAATTGGCGGCCCTCGCGGACCCCTTGCCATGCGCTCATTCTAATTGAATAAGAATTTAGGATGTCGAGCCGTGTAGAACGGGCGTTGCCCCCCATCTCTCACACGAGAGAGGACCGATCATGACAACGACCAACTTTATGACTGCCGCCTTCGTAACTGTGGGGCTCGCGCTCGCGCCCCTTGCTGCGGAAGGGAAGAGCTATGCGTATTTTAAGCACGAGGTCTCGACACTGCAATCCTCTGCCTATGGGACGTCGACATCGCCGTCCGGGACCTATGGGACATTCGGAACGTCCGTCGGAACTGTCACCGCACCCTCGGTGGGGTCGTACAACTGGCCTTCGGTAGGCGTGACAAACGCGGTGCCGACCTGGCGTAACACCAATCCTTCTGTTGGCAAGTAGCGAGAACTGCCGCCACGTCTCGAAGCTCGTTGCGGGGCATGCGCCCCGTCGACGAGCGCGGATCGGCGTTGAGCGATGGTCTGGCCGAGACGGGACGCCTCGCATGGCGTGTAGTGTCATCGCCGCGAGCTGAGTCTCCACGCGAGTTCGGTGGCCGTGCCACGAATGAATTCATATTTGATCGAAATCTGAGCGCGGACTCATACTTCCAGTCTATCGACAACGTTGCGTGCGCTTCCCAACCCAGCTTGTGCGGTCCGTGATTGATTTGTCGAGTGCCCGCAGCTCAGGAGTTCTGGCATTGTGCTCTTTTCATCAATTTAGCTCCTTCGCGGCATCGCGCGGCGAAGGTCTTCACCCGAAATTGCGCGCGCTGCTCGAACGGGCGGCCGCATCGCCGTTTTCGGAGGTCTCGCTGCGTCATGATGGTCTGGTTCAGGCTGGGCCGGATCTGGAGTCGGAAATCGCATCGTCGCGCGCCAAGGTCGTTCTGCTCTCGCGACTGCCGGCCGATCAGTAAGCGCGCCTAAATGAAGATTTAGCGGTGAAGAGTTGAACGCTCCCTACTTCCAGATCGTGCGTACAATGTAAGGAGACGACCATGAACGCCACCACATCGACATCTGCGCTCGCGACCGACCACGACGAATGGATCAGTTGTTCTCACTGGGGCATGTTTCCGCTGCCCCGAAAGGCGCGCTGATTTGGCGATTGGGCCGATTCAAAGCCCGTCCCAGTGAACAGATCACCAGCATGTCCCGCCCCAAGTTCCTGCCTGAGAATTTCACCCTGGCGTTGATCGCGACCGTCGTCGCGGCAAGCGAGCTGCCATGCCACGGTACGGCGGCGCTGGTGGTGGATCACCTCACCGACCTCGCCATTGCCTTGCTGTTCTTCCTGCATGGGGCAAAGCTGTCGCGCGAAGCCGTGATCGCGGCCGCAAGCGACTGGCGGCTGCACGCCCTGGTGCTGCTGACGACATTCGTGCTGTTTCCGCTGTTCGGCCTGGCCCTCAGGCCGATTCTGTCTCCGCTTGCGACGCCGACGCTCTACGCTGGCATCCTGTTCCTCTGCACTCTGCCGTCCACGGTGCAATCCTCGATCGCGTTCACCGCCATCGCCAGGGGTAACGTTCCTGCGGCGATTTGCAGTGCCTCGGCCTCAAGCATCATCGGCATCTTCGTGACGCCGATCGTTGCAGGTCTCGTGCTCTCAAATCACGGCGGAGCTGCGTCAGGCTGGGACGCTATCGCGCAGATCACGTTGCAGTTGTTCGTGCCGTTTGTCTGCGGACAACTGCTCCAGCCGTTCGTCGGCGGATGGATTGGACGTCATGACGGCATTGTCGGCACGATCGACCAGGGATCAATCCTGCTCATTGTCTATTCCGCCTTCAGCGCGGCCGTCAGCGAGGGCTTGTGGCATCAGGTTGCGCCGACTGCGCTCGCGGGGCTGGTCGTGGCCGACAGCATCCTTCTTGGCGCCGCCCTGATCTCGACCGGACTTCTCGGCAAATGGCTGGGTTTCAATCGTGCCGATCGAGTGGCCATTATCTTCTGTGGCTCGAAGAAGAGCCTGTCCCAGGGAGTTACTATGGCCAAGGTGATCTTTGCTTCCCACGGAGCGGGTGCCGTGATCCTCCCGCTGATGGTCTTCCATCAGATTCAACTGATGGTCTGCGCGGCGCTGGCCCAACGATGGGGTCGTCGTGCAGAGCTCTCTGGGCCCGCCTCGGCCCGCGCCAGTTCCGTTGTGATGCGCTGACGAGAGCCGTCCTGGCGGCTTTCACCTGCCAATGAAAGGGTTAGGGCGGATCGGCGTCTTTGGGCTCCGGGGCGGATTCGGGCAAATTGAAAAGGAGGTCGCCAACCTGCGCCTTATCTCTTTAGGCGGTGGTCACAATCGAAAATTCCGGCAAGGACGATTGCCGATGTGGCCGGTCAGTGCAGCGCGATGGAGATCATATGACGTCTGCGGTCCAGACCCGTCTTGTTGGGCTACCCGGTAGTCTCCGCAAGGGGTCTTTTTCGCGCGCAACGCTCGCCGGTTTGCGCGATGGCTTTCCAGGCAGGACGAGCCTCAAGATCTTGAGCCCGGAGCTTCCACTCTACAATGAGGATGAGGATGGAAATCATGCTTGCCTCGAGGTGCGGCAGTTTCGGAATGCCGTGGCTTACAGTGCCGGCTTGATCATCGTCACACCGGAATACAATCACGGTATGCCGGGCGTCCTGAAAAATGCGCTGGACTGGGCGTCCCGCCCATATGGGAAGTCCGTTCTAATCGACAAGCCAGTCCTGGTGATATCGGTATCCCCAGCCTTCACCGGTGGTGTTCGAGCCCACGCGCAGGTCAACGAGACGCTACTTTCGATCCCCGCCCGCCTCGTTGGCGGAGCGCAGGTCGTTATCGGGAACGTCTCGGAAAAGGTGTCGGAGGGGGTGATGGATCAATCGTTTCTCAGCTTTGCAATGCAGTCCGTAGATCGATTGATCGAGCTTTCACGGAGCGCCGCGGCAACGGCCGCAATCCGAGCGATTCAGTGAACTGGGACACCAAGGGTATCCGGAAGAACAGGGTATCTCGAAGAACAGCAGGTTGAATCAAGCGCCCCGAAGACTTTGTGATCTGCGTGAAACGGTTCGTTTCGTCGCGGTCCGATATATGCTTCCTTGGCATCACCTGACTGCGACCGTCGGCTCAGCCGTCTACCGGCTGGGTCTCACGCGTAGGCAGTTGGAGGCTGCTTCGCTTCCCCAAGACCCGTGGTTACGGGCTTTGACCGATGTCCGAGCCGGAGCGGGGCACATGGCCATCTGGCAGTCGGATCGCGAGCAGAAAGTCGTGCGTTATTAACGGACGAGGAAACAATGGAAGGGTTGGAGCTCGCCAATTGGTGTTGCCCTCCTGTAATTTACCGGGAACGATCCGTGCGGTAGCGTTGCTTCGAGCCTATCGTGAGTCAAGTTCCAGAACCGGGCGGGCAAGCCTGGCGCAGCACGCGACCGTACGTACCGGCGTGGTCGGAGGAGCGATGAAAACCCTCGTTATCGCCGCAGCGACGATTCTTGCTGCCCCTGGGTGCGCGCTGGAAGCAATGGCCGACGACGCCATGGTGACAAAGGCTGGATCCGCCGCGCCGGCGACGGTCTCCTCGCAGCCGGCAGCGTGCGGGAGCTTCGAGGATTTTTTCCTGACGAGCTGCGGGCTGACGTCGAGCGGTATCACGGTGTACGGTATAGTCGACACCGGCGTGAGCTGGCGAAGCCATGGCGCCCCGTTCAACGGGACATCCGCCCCGGGCGTGGACTATCTCATCCAGAAGTACAGCAACCGCCCGCGCTGGGATTTGGGGCCGAACGGCCTGAGCCAGTCTAACATCGGTTTGAAGGGCAAAGAGCCGATCGCGGCCGGATGGGATTTCATTTTCGATCTGCAGGCCGGGTTCGATCCCTATTCGCTGCATTTTCCGAATGGGCCTCACTCGGTGGCGCAAAATGCCGGCATACCGCTCACCAGCCAGGACTCCTATGCCGACTCCAGCCGGGCCGGACAATTCTACAATTCGGTCGGCTATGTGGGCGTCAGTTCTCCCTATGGCACGCTGACGCTGTTCCGGCAAAATGCGCTCACTCTGGACGCGGTTTTTGCCTATGACCCGATGGGCGCGTCATACGCTTTCTCGCCGCTCGGCTGGCAAGGCCTGACCTGCGGCGCGGGCACCACTGAGACCTGCCGCCACAGCACGGCGCTGAAGTACCGTGTCGACATCGACCAGTTCAGGGTGGCGGCGCTCTGGCAATTCGGCGGCTACGAACTCAACAATGCCGCGACCGGCACCTACCAGCTCCAGGTCGGCGGCGATATCAACCTAGCAGGCGGCAAGCTTTCGCTCGACGCGATCGGCAGCTACGCGCAGAACGCCGTGGCGATCGGGCTTGCAGGCAACACGCTGCCGGCGGTGCTCCCGCAGGTTCTCACCGCCACCCTCTCAGACAATTCGGCCGTGATGCTGGTCAGCAAATACACACGCGGGCCCTGGCAGCTGTTCGGCGGATATGAATTCATCCGCTATGCGCCGCCCAGCAATCCCTTCGCTCCCGGAACCGGCTTCACCGATGTCGGCGGAGACTTCGTCTGCGCCAGCTGCGCGGCCATCAACAACACCAACATCAACAACACGGCGTTCAGCGCCGGCGACAAATTGTTCCATGTGGCCTGGACCGGGTTGAAATACGCCGTCTCCGACGATCTCCATGTGATCGGCGCC